>Ga0209647_1002898_pt1 | contig 13646 bp, 10 predicted proteins | sample GraSoi_2013_60cm_FD_185827 | JGI IMG/M metagenome (GOLD analysis project Ga0209647, IMG submission 185827) | Grasslands soil microbial communities from the Angelo Coastal Reserve, California, USA - Sample 9_17_2013_60cm (SPAdes) (version 2) | ecosystem: Environmental > Terrestrial > Soil >... | reverse complement strand
TATGGCGCGGGTGTCGGCGCCGGCGGCCCGCCGCCGACGATCGAGATCTCCATGCGCTCGACGTAGAGCTCGGCCCTGAACCGTTGGATCACACTCCCGTTGGAGTCCTCGGCCGCGTCGTCGTCCGCCGGCTTGGCGCGGCCGGACCACTCCTTCGCAGCGGCACCCGCGAGCACGGCGAGTGCGCCGAGCGCGGCGAGCCGGCGCCAGCCGATCGCCTGCCCGATCTGAACCCCGACGGCCACGAGCTTGGGATCGAGCCAGCTGGTGCTGCTGCGCGCCGCAAGTTCGAGCCGCGCGCGCTCCATGTTGCGGCGCCGGGTCATGAGGCACGCGAGGAGCGCGATCAGCGCGATCAGCGCAAACGCGCAACCCAGCACCACGCCGGCGATCAAACTGTCGTAAACATCCGCGAGCCAGACGAAGGCGGCGACCAGGAGAAAAACCGCCGCGGCGGCGGCGGCCGCGACGGCGATGAGCGCCCAGCCGAGGACCCACCCGCTGACGCCGGTGCGAACTTGGGCGTTCAGGGCGAAGTAACGAAGCCAGCCGCGCATTCGTTCAACTCATGCACCCCCGAAGCGGCAAGGCCCGTCGACGGTTGGGCCGAATCTATCGGCGCCACATCGCGCCGAGCAGGAATCCGATACCGAGCGCCATGGCGAGCGTGGTGTAAGGCCGCGTCTCGAGCGACTCGTCGATGGCGTCGACCACCTTGTCGCGCACCTCCTGCGCGGCATCGATGGCTTCTTGCCCCTTGGCGCCGACATCCGACACCACACCCTCGACATTCGCCTTTGCGCGGCCCCAGGCCACGTTGCCCTTGGCCGCGAAAATATCGGCGATCTGCGTGGCGAGCCGGGTCACATCGTCCCGCAGCGCTTGCAGGTCCGCCTGGATATCGTCGCTCGCGGCCGAGGCGGCTTTGCCGCTCTCCCGCGCCGCGTCCTTGACGTCTCGCGCCGTCTCCCGAACCGTATCCCTGATCGTGCCGGATGTGTTGGACATGGCCGTGCTCCACTCTCACCCAAGAAATATTCCTCGTGCGGCCAACGGGGCGCAAGGGAAAAAGTTCCGCTGCGGCCGCGCGCACGCGCTCATCAGTCCGGCAGTTTACTCTCGTCCGGCGGGAATAGGTGCGTCATCGTGACCAAAAAGACGACGGTGAGCGGCACGGCGAGAAAGGCCCCCATCGGACCCCACAGCCAGGCCCAGAAGGCGATCGCCAGCAGAACCGCGAGCGGATTGAGCGTGAGCCGGCGGCCCAGCACGGTCGGCGTGATGAACTGGCCTTCGATCGTTGCCACGGCGACGAATGCCGCCGGCGGCACGAGCGCGTAGCCGAGCGAGGGGAAGGTCACCAGTCCAACGCCCAGCAGGATCACCGTCATGCAGGCGGCGCCGATATAGGGAATGAAATTGAGCACCGTGGCCATCAGGCCGAAGATGATCGGGCTCGGAAAGCCGAAAAGCCATGCGCCGAGCGCGACCACGACCCCGAAGCCGAAATTGATGATCGTCACGATGGCGACGTAGGACGCGAGATGATCCTCGATGTCGTTGCTGATGCGGATGTAGCGGAGCTTGGCATCGCGGGTGGTGAAGAACGACACCATGTATCTGCGAACATCCATCTGCGTGGCGAGAAAGAAGATCAACGTCACGAAGAACAGGGTGACCTGAACCACCGCGGGCGTGACGAAGGCAACCACCGGGGTGACGATGCCCCACTGCGAGGGTTCGACGGCGACGGTATTGCCCGACGGCAGCAACACCTCCTGCAGCTCGCGCACCGCGGCCAAGGGGCGATCGAGCACGTAAAGCTTCTGCTTGATGGTCGCGCCGATCTCCGGCGCCCGGGCGATCCACTCGGCGAGCGGGCTGGCGAGTAGGGTCACGGCGCCCCCGGCGGCGGCGAGCAGCACGGCGCCGAGAACGAGCGCCGTCACCCAGGGCGAGATCCGATGGCGCGCGGCCGCTTTGACGAGCGGCGCCAGCGTGGTGCCGATCACCAGCGCCGCCGCCACCGGCAGCAGCAGCGGGCGGGCGAAAAGGAGGCACGCCCCCAGCAGCAGAATGAAAATTCCGACGGTCGCCATCTGCGCGGCCGGCGCCCAGACGTCTTGAAGCGACTCGGGCGGCTCCGGATCCGTGACGCTGAGCGCGTTGTCCTGCTCGCGGCGGGCGCGGAATAACTCCACTTTGCAGCTCCAGAAGCCGGTGGGACCCTCTCGCGGAACTCAACGCCACATCGCCGGGCTGAGTTCCCACGGCGGCCGCACGCTCGGCCGGCACGGCCGGCCTCACGTCCGATTGCGCCGGCGGCGCGGGCCTTTTCCCCTATCGGGCGATCTGCTAGGAAGCGCCCATGATGGCGCGCGTTGCATTCGCTGCGTTGTTCGGGCCGGCCGCTCGGCGAATTATGGGCCCGGCCGCCGCCTGACCATCGGTCGGCGGGACCGGGATTGCGTTGCCGAGCCATTGTTGCCATCCAATTCCAAGCAGACGCCACGATCATGACCGCCGCCGCCCGCGATTACAGCGAGACTCTATTTCTGCCCAAGACCGACTTTCCCATGCGCGCCGGGTTGCCGCGCAAGGAGCCGGAGATCCTCGCCCGCTGGCAGAAGCTCAACCTCTACGAACGGCTGCGGGCGGCCGCGCGCGGGCGCGCCAAATTCATCCTCCACGACGGCCCGCCCTATGCCAACGGCAACATCCACATCGGCCACGCGCTCAACAAGATCCTCAAGGACGTGGTGACGCGAAGCCAGCAGATGCTCGGCTCCGATTCCAATTACGTGCCGGGCTGGGACTGCCACGGGCTGCCGATCGAGTGGAAGATCGAGGAGGAATTCTACCGCTCCAAGAACAAGCCGAAGCCGAACCTCTCCGATCCGAAAGCAATGATCGCGTTCCGCAAGGAGTGCCGGGCCTACGCGCAGCACTGGCTCGAGGTGCAGCGCGAGGAGTTCGAGCGGCTCGGCGTGGAAGGCGATTGGGAGCATCCCTACACGACCATGGATTTTCCCGCCGAGGCGCAGATCGCGCGCGAAATCATGAAATTCGCGCACAACGGCACGCTCTATCGCGGCTCCAAGCCGGTGATGTGGTCGGTGGTGGAGAAGACCGCGCTGGCGGAGGCCGAGATCGAATACGAAGACTACGTCTCGGACCAGGTGTGGGTGAAGTTTCCAGTGCGCACTTTCGTCCTCACCGAAAAACCGGAGATCGATCGCAAACTAAAGACGGCTGCCGTCGTCATTTGGACGACGACCCCGTGGACGATACCCGGTAACCGCGCCATCAGCTTTTCGCCGAAAATTACGTACGGCCTCTACGAGGTCACAGACGCGCCCCCGGAGAATTGGGCCAAGGTCGGTGACACGTTCGTGCTCTCAGAAAAGCTTGCCGAGGACGTCTTTCGACACGCCCGCGTGACGGCATTCAACCACATCGCCACCCTGCCGACTGAGGTCGTCAATGCGATCCTCTGTTCACATCCTCTCAAGGGCTTTGGCGGCGGCTACGAGTTCGCCGTACCGCTGCTCGAAGGCGATCATGTCACTGAGGATGCAGGGACGGGGTTTGTCCATACCGCGCCCGGTCATGGTCGAGAAGACTTCGAAGTTTGGATGGAGAACCGAGCATTACTAGACGCCTCGCACATCAACACGACAGTGCCCTATACCGTCGACGAGAACGGTGCGTTCACCGATCACGCGCCGGGCCTTAGTGGCAAGCGCGTGATCACCGACGCTGGCGAAAAAGGCGACGCCAACGACGCCGTCATCAAGGCGCTCGCCGACGCCGGCATGCTGATCGCGCGCGGCCGGCTCAAGCATCAATATCCGCATTCCTGGCGCTCGAAGAAGCCGGTGATTTTCCGCAACACGCCGCAGTGGTTCATCGCGATGGACAAGCCGATCGCGGACGCCGACGGCAAGGCGAAGGCAGGCGACACGCTGCGCAACCGCGCGCTCGCTGCGATCGCGGTCACGCGCTGGGTGCCGGAGCAAGGCCAAAACCGCATCACCGGCATGATCGAGAGCCGGCCCGACTGGGTGATCTCGCGCCAGCGCGCTTGGGGCGTGCCGATCACGGTCTTCATACGCGAGACGGGCGACGGTTCGGTCGAGACCCTCAACGACGCACGCGTCAACGCCCGCATCGCCGACGCCTTCGAGCGCGAAGGCGCCGACGCCTGGTATCAGCCGGGCGCGCGCGAGCGCTTCCTCGGCGAGCTCGCCAACGAGGATTGGCAGAAGGTCGACGACATCCTCGACGTCTGGTTCGATTCGGGCTCGACCCACGCCTTCGTGCTCGAAGATCCCGTGCACTTTCCTTCGCTCGCCGGCATCAAGCGCAAACGCGACGGCGGCCCCGACACCGTGATGTACCTCGAAGGCTCGGACCAGCACCGCGGCTGGTTCCAGTCCTCGCTGCTCGAATCCTGCGGCACGCGCGGCCGCGCGCCCTTCGACGTGGTGCTCACCCACGGCTTCGTGCTCGACGAGGACGGACGCAAGATGTCGAAGTCGCTCGGCAACGTGACCGCGCCGCAGGACGTGATCAGGCAATCCGGCGCCGACATCCTGCGCATGTGGGTATGCGCGTCCGACTATGCCGACGATCTGCGCATCGGGCCGGAGATCCTCAAGACCACGGTCGAGACCTACCGCAAGCTGCGCAACACCATCCGCTGGATGCTGGGCTCGCTCGCCCACTTCCGCGACGAGGACCGCGTCGCGGTCGCCAAGATGCCCGAGCTCGAACGGCTGATGCTGCATCGGCTGAGCGAGCTCGACGCGCTCGTGCGCCAAGCCTATGCCGATTTCGACTACAAGCGCATCTTCGCCGCGCTCAACGCCTTCATGACCACCGATCTCTCCGCCTTCTACTTCGACATCCGCAAGGACGCGCTCTACTGCGATCCGATCTCCTCGCTGACGCGCAAGGCCTGCCTGACCGTGCTCGACCACCTGTTTCGCGCCACGGTGATATGGCTCGCGCCCATGCTGCCGTTCACCGCCGAGGAGGCGTGGCTTGGGCGTTATCCGTCGCAAGACGGCTCGGTGCATCTCGAATTGTTCCCCGAACTGCCGTCCGCCTGGCGCGACGACGCGCTGGCGGAAAGATGGCGGAAGGTGCGCAACGTGCGCCGCGTGGTCACCGGCGCGCTCGAAATCGAGCGCGCGCACAAGCGCATCGGCGCTTCGCTCGAGGCCGCGCCTGTCATCTACATTTCGGATCCCGAGCTGTTCGCTGCCGTGGTTGAACTAGACTTCGCCGAGGTCGCCATCACGTCGGACTACACGCTCGTCGAGGGTGATGGTCCGCCGGACGCGTTCCGCCTCGACGACGTCAAGGGTGTAGCGGTCGAGGTGCGGCTCGCCGAAGGACGCAAATGCGCGCGCTCGTGGAAGATCCTGCCGAGCGTCGGTTCCGATCCGGCCTATCCCGATGTCTCCCCGCGCGACGCCAAGGCGCTGCGCGAGTGGGAGGCGATGCGCAAGGCAGCGGAGTAACGATGGTGGCGGAAGAGCGACCCATGAGCGCGGCATCCGGTGTGCACGCGCCCTTCCTTTGGGGGCCGCTGACGCCGTTCGCGCTCGCGGTGGCCGTGGCGGCCGCGGCGATCGACCAGGCGGCCAAGCTCTGGCTGCTGTTCGTGCTCGATCTCCCGGCGCGGGGCGTCGTGCGGCTCACCCCCTTCCTCGACCTCGTGCTGACCTGGAACACCGGCATCAGTTACGGCCTGTTCCGCCAGGAGGGGCCGCTGGGGCAAGCGGCGCTCCTGGCGTTGAAGGCGATCGCCGTGGTTTTGCTGTGGATTTGGCTGTCGCGGACGACCTCGCGACTCGCCGCGCTCAGCCTCGGCCTCATCATCGGCGGGGCGGTCGGGAACGCCATCGACCGCTTCGCCTACGGGGCGGTCGTCGATTTCGTGCTGTTTCACATCAATACCGCAAGCTTCAGCTTCAATTGGTACGTTTTTAACCTTGCCGACGTGGCCATCGTCGCCGGGGTGATCGGGCTGCTGTTCGAGACCCTCATCGGCACGGGTGCCGCAAAAGCGCCCTGATCCTGGCCACAATGGCGCGCGGGGAGACGGCGCATTCCGCCGTCGTTTGAAGGGGATAGCTTATGCGGAGCCGAAATCCGAAGAGGCTGCGGCGTGCGGCCGCCGCCGCGGCCGTTGCGCTCGCTGTGGCACTGGCGTGGAGCGCGGGCAGCGCACGCGCCGAGGACGATGACGAAAACGTTCCGCTCGACACCAAACTCTTTCGCCAGTTCATGAAAGATCTCGGGCTCAGCCGCAGCGGCGATGGGCTGATCGAATACCGCGAGCGCGCGCCGCTGGTGGTGCCGCCCAGCCGCGAACTGCCGCCGCCACGCGACGAAGCCGACGTGTCGAAAACCCCGGCTTGGCCGAAGGATCCCGATGTCGCCCGGCGCAAGCAGGATCTGTCGGCCGAGAAAGCGAGACTCAAGGGGAACCTGTCGGTGGAAGAGCAAGCGCGGGCGCTGCGGCCCGACGAGCTCGACAAGCCCGGCGCCGGCGAGAAGAAGAGCGCGGACGCCAAGGGCGCCGGCAAATCCCCGGAGGACACGTCCCGTCCGCTGATGCCCTCCGATCTCGGCACCAAGACCGAAAAGATATTCGGTTCCATATGGTCATCGTTCACGCCGGCGAAGCCGGAATCGGCGCCGTTCACCGGCGAGCCACCGCGGGAGGGCATGACCGCGCCGCCGTCCGGCTATCAGACCCCCTCGCCCAACTACCCTTACGGAATGGGCGTGCAGGACCAGCGCAAGGTCATTACGGCGGACGAGAAGCTCAAGGGCCAACAGTGAGCGGGAAACATCCGCGACAACGCGCCCCATCCACATTTGGGTTGCAACGGTTGAGGTTGGCTCTCGCGTTCCGCCGCCGGAACGTGCATCGTGGGGGCGACACTAGTCCCACGAGAGCAAATTCGTGCCCAAGAGACTGACGCTCGCCACCGCCGTCCTTGCCGCGGCGCTCGCCGCGCCCGCCCACGCCGGGATCGGCCCCCAGATCACCAACTTCACGCTCTCGAACGGTCTCGAGGTCGTGGTCATTCCCGATCACCGCACGCCGGTGGTCACCCACATGCTCTGGTACAAGGTCGGCTCCGCCGACGAGACGCCGGGCAAGTCGGGGCTCGCCCATTTCCTCGAACATCTGATGTTCAAGGGCACCGCCAAGAACCCGGCTGGGCGTTTTTCCCAGGTCGTCGCCACCATCGGCGGCCAGGAGAACGCCTTCACCGCCTCCGACTACACCGGCTATTTCCAGCGCGTGCCGCGCGACCAGCTGCAGGCCATGATGGAGTTCGAGGCCGACCGAATGACCGGACTGGTGCTCACCGACGAGGTGGTGCGGCCCGAGCTCAACGTCGTGCTGGAAGAGCAGAATATGCGGGTCGCCAACAATCCGGCGGCGCGGCTGGGCGAGCAGATGGAGGCCGCGCTCTACCTCAACCATCCCTACGGCCGGCCGGTGATCGGCTGGCGGCACGAGATCGAGCAGCTCGACCGCGAGGGCGCGCTGGAGTTTTACCGGCGCTTCTACTCGCCCAACAACGCCATCCTCGTCGTGGCCGGCGACGTCACGCCCGAGGAGATCCGCACGCTGGCGCAGGAGATTTACGGCAAGGTTCCCCGCGTCGCCGAGATCAAGCCGCGCGTTCGGCCGCAGGAGCCGGTGCAGGAGGCGCCGCGCACCGTGACGCTGGCCGATCCGCGCGTCACCCAGCCGAGTCTGAGCCGCTATTATCTCGTCCCCTCGAGCATGACCGCGCGCGCGGGCGAGAGCGAAGCGCTCGACGTGCTCACCCACATTCTCGGCCATGGCGCGAACAGCCGCCTCTATCAGACCCTGGTGGTCGACAAGGCTATCGCGGTGAGCGCGGGGGCGAGCTATGACGGCACCGCCGTCGATAATACGCGCTTGAGCGTGTTCGCAACGCCGCAGCCCGGAACGAGCCTGCCGCAACTCGAAGAGGCGGTCGACGCCGTACTCGCCGACCTCGTCGCGAACGGTGTGACCGCCGAGGAGCTCGAGCGCTCCAAGAGCCGCATGATCGCCAACGCCATCTACGCCAACGACAATCAGCGTATGCTGGCGCAATGGTATGGGGCGTCGCTGGCGACCGGCACCACCGTCGAGCAGGTGCGCACCTGGCCCGACCGGATCGCCCTCGTCAGCGCCGATGCCGTGCGCGACGCCGCGCAGCGCTGGCTCGACAAGCGTCGCTCGGTCACCGGCTATCTCGTCAAGGACACCCGGCACGAGGAGAAACGTTCGTGAACGCGGCCGCTTGCATCCACCGCGCCGGACCGCGCGCGCTCCTCGCCCTCCTCGCCGGCGCCGCGCTCGCGCTTGCCGCGCCCGCCGCGCGGGCGATGACCATCGAGCGGGTGGTGAGCCCGCTCGGCATCGAGGCCTGGCTGGTGCGCGACCACGCGCTGCCGATGATCTCCGTCGAATTCGCCTTTCTCGGCAGCGCCGAGCAGGACCCCGCGGACAAGCCCGGCGTCGCCAATATGGCGACGAGCCTGTTGGACGAGGGCGCCGGCCCGTACGACGCCAACGCGTTCCACGACCGGCTCGAACGCAAGGCGATCGAGATGAGCTTCCGCACCGGACGCGACTATTTGCGCGGCGCGATGCGTACGCTCAAGGACAACCGCGACGAGGCGTTCGATTATCTACGGCTCGCGCTGAGCGAGCCGCGCTTCGACCCCGCGGCGGTGGAGCGCGAGCGCGCGCAGATCATGTCGCGGCTGCGGCGCGAGGCGCTGAGCCCGAACGACATGGCGAACCGCAGTTGGTGGGCAACGGCGTTCCCCGGCCACCCCTACGGCCAGCCGGTCGACGGCACGCTCGAATCGGTGCCGAAGATCACCATCGACGATCTCAAGTCCTATACCCGGGGCGCGCTGGCGCGCGACAACCTCAAGATCGCCGTCGTCGGCGACATCGATGCCGAGACCGCCGGCGCGCTCATCGATCGCACCTTCGGTGTGCTGCCGGCCAAGGCCGAGCTCAAGCCGGTCGCCCCGGTCGTCCCGCAGGGCCTCGGCCGCCGCGTCGTGATCAACCTCGATGTGCCGCAGGCAGTGGTGTATTTCGGCGGGGCGGGAATTGCACGCAGCGATCCCGACTTCATGGCGGCGTATATCGTCAATCACATCCTCGGCGGCGGCGCCTTCTCGTCCCGGCTTTATGTCGAGGTGCGCGAGAAACGCGGCCTCGCCTATGGCATTTCCGACAGCCTAGTCTGGCTCAATCAGACCGCGCTGCTGCTGGGCACGACCGCGACGCGCGCCGACGCCACCGGGCAGACCATCGAGATCATCGAGCGCGAGATCCGCCGCCTCGCCGAGGAAGGCCCGACCGAAGCGGAATTCGCCAAGGCCAAGACCTATCTCAAGGGCTCGTTCGCGCTCGGCCTCGACACCTCGAGCCGGATCGCGAGCCAGCTCGTGCAGATGCAGCTTGACAATCTCGGCATCGACTATATCGAGCGGCGAGCGGCCATGATCGACGCCGTGACCCTCGCGGATGCCAAGCGCGTGGCCAAACGCTTGCTCGACGGCGGTCTCCTCGTCACCGTCGTGGGCCGTCCCGAGGGCGTGACCTCGACCGAGAGCGCGGCCGGGACATCGCCCAGCCAGCTGGCCAAGCCGCGCGAAACGCCGGCGGATCGCGAACCCGCGCAGCGTTAGTGAATTTCGCGTTCGCTTGGGCGGCGGCGCGGCAGGCGGGACGATGCGCGCCAGCGCGGCAGGTCGGCGATGATCCGCGTCACTCCTTCGATCAGCATCGCCGAGCGCGAGCTCGAGGAGCACTTCATTCGCGCTTCGGGTCCGGGCGGGCAGAACGTCAACAAGCTCGCGAGCGCAGTGCAGCTTCGCTTCGACGTGCGCCGCTCGCCGAGCCTTCCCGCGGACGTGCGCGCGCGACTCGAACGCCTCGCTGGCAGCAGGCTCACCCGCGACGGCGTACTCGTGATCGACGCCCACCGCCATCGCACCCAGGCGCGCAACCGCAAAGACGCGCGCGCGCGCCTCATCGAGTTGATCCGCCGCGCCGCGGTGGCGCCCGTTGCGCGCCGGGCGACCAAGCCCACCGCCGGCGCGCGCGAACGGCGGCTGGAATCGAAGAAGCGCCGCGCCACCATCAAAGGCTTGCGGCAGGGCAAACCGGCGCTCGAGTAAGATGCAATTGGGTTCGTTGTCCTGCGTTCCCGTTCACCTCTTCGGGTACGCCGTGAAAATGTAATCTTTTGCCGCCACCGTGGAATGGCATTCGTACCCGCATTTGGCGTCGTTTCCATGAGGCGACAGCGTGTCGGACGCGGCGTCATAGAGAAACTGCGCGTATGCCCATCCGTGCGTATCCGGGAATCTCTTTGTATCCTTTTCGATGAACGAAACCGATTTCAGGGTGTCCGGTACCATCACGAAATAAGGGGACTCCGTACTCTTTTTCGATGTCCACTCGATCTTCGCAACCTTGGAGCCGTCGGGAAAACGCTTGCCGTTAGCGGGAATGCCGCCCCTGTAGGCATTGATCATGACGGGATTGGCGACGATCACCTTGATCCCGTTTTCGGTCTGACTGACGGCGACATCCTGCCAGTTTTCGTATCCCCTGAACTCGGAGAACGCGAGCCCATTCGGCACCTTCAAAGCGTATTTGTCCTGCGCCGCAAGCGCCATGCTGCCCAACACGGCGGCCGATATCGCAACGATCACAATCACCGAGGATGGAATTCTCGTCATGGCTCACTCCCGCGCTTCTCGTCGTCCGACGGAAAAAATAGCACACCTTCGTCGGCAGGAGACTGCTGCGCTGCAGGATAACCATTTCAAGCGCTCCTCCGGGCGTGACGCCGACCTCTTTTTTTGCTTGGCTTGAATGACACTTATGCGGAGGCTCCAATGCATGACTTCGATCGCCGCGACTTCTTGCGCGGGTCAACGATTGCGGCAGCCGCCTCGACGTTCGGCCTGTTGGTGCCTCCCGAAGCTCAATCGGCGCCAACTTTGCCGTCGTCGCCTCAATGGGACGCCGGGCGCGTGCGGCACCTCCTGCCGACGGTGAGCGACAGCCGCGTTCTGGTGAAGGCGTCCTTCCATGCCCCGCTGACCGAGGCGCCGATGCTGCGCATCGGCAGCACGACGGTGCGCGGGCGAATGAGCGACACGCGCGGCGAGTTTTGGCAGTTCCACGCCGCGGACCTCAAACCCGGCCGCCCTCACACGCTTGCACTCGTGGGCAATCGCGGCCGCGCCCTCTGCGAGCCGTGGAGTCTGGCAACCTTTCCGGCTGCAGACGAAAAGCCGCAGTCGTTTCGCGTGCTGTTCTATACCTGCGCGGGCGGCCATGAGGCGTTTGGTTTCTTGCCCCCCACTGTGCGCAACCGGCTGCTGCGCCGCGCCTTGTCGTTTCAGCCCTCGGCGATGGTGGCGATCGGTGATCAGGTCTATTGGGATTTGCTCGCGCCCGAGAACGGCCCAAAAATGGGCGCGTCTCCCGCGGCGGAACGGATCGCCGGAAAATTCGACCGCTCGGCGCTGGTGCTCGGGAGCGATAATGAAACGGTGCTGAAGCGAGCCGTCGAGCCGCAGTTGATTCCGATTTACGGCACCGACTTCCGGTCAACTCCGGTTTTCTTCATGCAAGACGATCACGATTATTTCGACAACGACGAAGCCACCGACGAGGTCATAACATTTCCGCCGCCGTACTTTTCCCTCCAGCTCGCCCGCGCCACCCAAAGCCTGTTCTATCCCGAGTTCCTGCCCGATCGCGCGCGCCCGCTCGGCCTGCCATGGTCCTCGGCCGGCGACCGGTTCGGCGGCGTGTCGGAAACATTCGGCACGGTTCGCTACGGGCGGCTCGCCGAGATTTTGCTCTACGACATTCGGCGCACCCAGACGCTCGCCGGTCCGAGCGCCGTCTACCTCGATCTGGAAGTCGAGAAATGGCTCAAGGCTCGCACCGCGGCACGCGAGGTCACCCACGTGGTGCACGTACCGTCCAATCCGCCCGGCTGGACCGCCGGCAAATGGGGCGAATGGTACCCGGACGTGCTCGGGCCCGACGGCAAGCTCACGACCGCAAAGCCCAAGCCTTATTGGCAGCCCGGCTGGCTCAAGCAGCACGATCGCCTCATGGAATCGATCGCGGCCGTGCGCGAACGCGTGCCACTGGTGATGAGCGGCGACCTGCATGCCGTCGCCATTGGCCGCATGATGCGCAGCGGCAAGCTCGATTTCTCCGCCAATCCGATCAACGCCGTGTTGACCGGTCCGATCAGCACGCGTCCCAGCGGATGGCCGTCGGCGCGCCGGGGCACCGGCGCGCTGCCGCCCGCCCATCTCGACATGGCCGAAGACGTCAAGCCGATCGAACAGCACGGCTTCACCATCGCGGATTTTGCCGCCGACAAGATCGTGCTGCGGATGTTCAAGTGGGATGTCAACACGCAAAGCGTCGAGGCGATCGACAATCTCGATCCGTTCCGTACGGCGGTACTGACGCGAGCAGCGTAAATCGGGCCTATAAGACGGCAGGTTGTCGACGGAAACTGGGGCGTTCACGCCGTCATCAAGAAGAGCATTTTCGCCGGCGGGGTCGCTTGAGCATGGCTGCGGCACCTCCTGGAAGGTGACGGTGTGGCGCCGGCCTCGCTTCGCCCCGGTCCTCATTTTGCGAACGAGAGCGCTTCATCCCGCGGCAAGCGTTCATTGCCCCGCCATTTTCGCGCTTTCATTCGCTGCGGGTGTGCCCTGCCCCGCGTCCACGGTCACGATGTCGCGCAACAGCCGGCCCAACAGGTCGGCCCCGGTGATGATCCGCTTCTGCGCGCCCCAAACCAGGATCAGGTCGTTGTCGATGACGTCGTCGCCCGGCCGTTCCGGGGCGACCTTCATGCGGCAGATGACCTCGCCAAGCTTTGTCTGCATGTCGCGGACGATGATCGGCCGGTGCCAGTACCCGGTCGGATCGTTCTCGAGCTGATCGAACAGCGCATCGCGCAGAAAATGATGGGAATCCAAAACAAAAACCGGCTCGCCGCCTGGATCGGTGACGATGACCCATTTCATGCCCGAGGCATCAACCCGCCTCAGAAATGGGTCGTCGGGCGAGCGCTCGAATTTCGGCAGCAGGCATCTGCCCTTTGCCAGCGGCAGGCTGATGATGCTCTGCGGATGCACCGGCTCGCCTTCTTCGGTGACCGGCACGTCGTCGAGGTCGAAAAAGTTTCGGGCACCGATGGCTTCCAGCCGCCCGATATCGCCGCCGCTGGCGGCGCTGCGCAGCACCAACGAGCGGACCTCACGTTCGCGCAGATGGGGGATGCCTTCGATCCCGAGCCACCAGTCGAGCAGCATCGCCGTCGGCTTGGCGAGCGGAAACAGCGCCGCGCGGTAGAAGTTCAAAAACGGCAGAAACCGCGCGGTCATGCGCAAGGCGTTACGCGAAAAATAAGCTTGCGGAATGATTTCGCCGAGCAGCGTGATCACGATTGCCGAGAACAAAAAGGCGCTGAGCCCGGCCAGGACCGAATCCGACATCAGCGTCAGCAAAACGTTGGTGCTGA
>Ga0209647_1002897_pt1 | contig 13647 bp, 15 predicted proteins | sample GraSoi_2013_60cm_FD_185827 | JGI IMG/M metagenome (GOLD analysis project Ga0209647, IMG submission 185827) | Grasslands soil microbial communities from the Angelo Coastal Reserve, California, USA - Sample 9_17_2013_60cm (SPAdes) (version 2) | ecosystem: Environmental > Terrestrial > Soil >... | reverse complement strand
CTGCCTGTGGATAATCCTCGACTTGCTGCCGACTCCCAGCCTGCCGCCCGTCCGCAGCATCGCGCCCGATATCTCACTTGACGGCTTCGTCCCGCCAACTCCCTCCGGCGTTGGGGTCTCGGTGTGGCGCGGCTCCGCTGGCAGGCGCAGTGCGCCGTGCCCGAGCCCTACATCCACGGACTTACCTCCGGATCGTGACTCCGAGCGCGGTGATTATGGACAGATCCACCCGCCACGTGATTGCGCTGGCAACATGCGGTCGGCGCTCGACCATGCCGCCTGTGAGCTGGCCCGTCACCACGTGGGCAAGTTGAACGACCAGCAGGAGGCCGCCACAGAGTTCCCGATCTGCATAGATGAGGCGGCATTCCAGGGGTGGTTTGCGAAGGGGAAGAAGGGCATCCGCAACGGACTGTATGGCGACGTGGAGCGCAAAGCGCTTCAGTGTGTCCAGCCGTTTGCGCTGAGGGATGAGGCTCGCGCGCTCGGCGTTGAGCCGTCGACAACGTCTGAGGACGACTTGCTTACGGATCACGCCTACGCGCTGAACGCGGTGTGGAAGCCGCGGAAGGCATCGCCGCGTGGTGTCGCACTGCGGCGGCCCGGGGATACCGATCTGCATGATCGCCCGGCGGGCCCGTCCCCGTTTCAGGGTCTTGCTCGAGGTGCCGCGCACCGGGGGCATGCGCGCGTGGGGAGCGGTGGCCGGAGCCTTCGAGCAGCGCCTCGCCGCGCAGGCTGGCCCTGTGGTGAAGGAGGCGCGGCTGCACTCGGAGACGCGCCGGGGCCGCGACATGGTCCGGATCAGCATGCTGAGCACGGTGACCGCGTCCGACGTCGGCCAGGCCGCGGTCATCGCGTGGGACGTCTTCAAGGTGGCCGCCGGCGAAGACGCCGGGGCGTGGGACATGGCCAGCGCCACCGCGGAGATCCGGCCCGAGGAGAAGGCGCGGTTAACAGCGCCGCGGCATTGTGGCATTGAGCACAGCGTGGTTCCAGTGGCTTCCGGGGGGGTATGGCTGCGTGGCCGCGGCCCGGGGGGTGCGTCCGCGGCGTGCCGGGGAGGGACGCCCTGGACTTGGGGGGCTCTCCGGGTCGCGGTCCAGCCGGCACTCGCTAGGGCCGAGCTTTGCAGGCAGGGGGTCAGGTGTGCGAGTGCCGCCGAGCGCGCAAGAAGAGAGCCAGCGACAGGAGTGCTCCGGCAAGGCTGAGGCCGATGACCCAGCCCATCGTGTAGCTCAGCCCTGAGCGCGAAGGTGCCTTGTTGATGCCGACGAAGCCGACGATGAAGAGGATCAGGCAGAAGATGAGGCAAATCAAGAAATATCGCTGGCGGAGGAGGCGGTGCCCGACGCGGAAGCCGCCGGGCAGCCTGACGCTGGCGTAGGGCCCGCGCAGCGAGCTCGAGTAGAAGTTCGGGCTGAGCCCATAGGATTGCCGTCTCCGTGCCCAGGCTCGCCGTAGCCTTGGTGTCTTGCGCTGTGAACTCTTCCTTATCAGTTCTGGCCGGACGGCAGCTGAGGCGCTCTGGCCCGCCGATTCTTGATCGTGGCAGGGCGCCGGATCGGCCCAGCGTGAGATGACGTTGCTGTCAACGCTGCTGTCAGGTGCCCGACCAGCAGTCCCAGCTTGGAAGGCTGCGACTATACCCCCGCTAGACCAGCGCTCATGCAGGTCATCGTCATGGCGTAGGTCTCCTGGATGACCGTGAGTCCCCGTGGTTGACCCTCCGATCGGGCACGTAGCGGGCACGAACACGCCTCCGGAGGGCTGACCCGATCGCGCGAATTCCTCCGGTCTACCTGGTCGCACCCGGTTGGCGCTGTCGCCTGTAGCGAAGATCATTACATACGTCTTCCGGATCATGGGCTGTTGGGCGGCCGGATCGAACCAGGTGGCGACCTGTCCGGTCACCTGCGCTGTCTCGCCACATCGGGCGTGGCGCCTTGCCGGAGAAAATCGATATCATTAAGATGAAGATATGATATCGGACCTGCCAATCAGAGGAGGCACCAGATGGCTACCCAGACTGCAGCCGCCGCAGGCCCGCAACAGCCTGACCAGCAGGTGACCGAGCGCGAGGCCCGGTTCTTGCCCGGCCTGCGCATGCTGGCGGCGGGCATCGCCGGGCTGCTGGCCGGGGTGGCCGTTGCCGTGGTAGCAAGCCGCCAGAGTCACGGCGCTGCCGTGGCGCTGGTCCTGCTCTGCGTGCTGATCTTTCTCGCCAGCGCCCTCGTGCTGGCGGGCCTGACCCCGGTCGTCCCCGGGCAGGCCCGCGTCGTGCAGCTGTTCGGCCGCTACCGCGGCACCATCCGAGACTCGGGCCTGCAGTGGGTGAATCCGTTCACTCGCCGCATCGCGGTGTCCACCCGGATCCGCAACCAGGAATCGGCGCAGGCCAAGGTCAACGACGCTGACGGCAACCCGATCGAGATCGCCGCCGTGGTCGTCTGGCAGGTCGCCGACACCGCCAGCGCCGTCTACTCCGTCGACAACTACACGCAGTTCGTCACCATCCAGACCGAGACCGCCGTCCGGCACATCGCCTCCAGCTACCCCTACACCAGCCGCCGCGAAGGCGAGCTGTCGCTGCGCGACAACGCCGACGAGATCACCAGCAGGCTCTCCGCCGAGATCGCCGCGCGGGTCGCGCCGGCCGGGGTGCGCATCATCGAGTCGCGGCTGACCCGGCTGTCGTATGCCCCGGAGATCGCCCAGGCCATGCTGCGCCAGCAGCAGGCCAGCGCCGTGGTCGGCGCCCGGCGGACGATCGTGGAAGGCGCGGTCGGCATGGTACAGCTGGCCCTGCAGCGGCTCCAGGAGGAGAGCGTCGTCGACCTGGACGAGGAGCGCAAGGCCTCGATGGTCTCCAACCTGCTCGTGGTGTTGTGCAGCGAGCAGGCCACCCAGCCGGTCGTCAACACCGGCACCCTCTACCAGTGACCGCAGCCACGGAACCGCGGTGACCGAACGCAAGAGCGTCCTGCTGCGGCTGGACCCCGCCGTCCACGACGCCCTGGCCCGATGGGCCAGCGACGAGCTGCGCAGCACCAACGCCCAGATCGAGTTCCTGCTCCGCCGCGCGCTCGCCGAAGCGGGGCGGCTGCCCGGCCGCGCGCGGCCGATGCGGCCCCGCGGGCGGCCGCCCGCCGCCAGCCGCACCGGAACCGGCCCGCCACCGCCCGGCGATGACCAGCCCGGGTGACGTCATGGCCTGGATGCAGGCTGGGGCATCTGCGCTCCAGCGCCAGCACGATCACGTCGCTGCCTTCATTGATCTTGAGCCGGACACCTCGTTGCGCTGGGTCTGCTCTACCTGGCCCAGTCTGCCCAGGCGGCTGCCGCTCTTGACACATCATCTAGCAAAGTGATATCACTTTGATAGGTGACCGGAGTGGCCGGACACCGAAGGCCACAGGAGACATCCCATGTACGCACTGACTGACAACACCGCTCCCCGCGATCCTCGTGGCAGTATCACGAGGACCCTCCTGCATCAGATGCGTCCCTGGCCACCCGCGTGGCGCAGGCCAGCGGAGGACCGGCCGCCCTACGCCGTGTGGGTCATCGGGGGCCTGGTCGTCTGGGCATTCATCCTGGCTGGCTTCATGGCATGGGACCTGCACAGCACATCCCGTACCGCCATCTGGGCCATCTTCGCAGGCTGGTGCATCGGTGTGCTCGGTGCATCCATTGCCCGGAAGATCTACAGGTAAGGCACCTCAGCGACCGGGAACTCCGCCAGCTTCGAGAGGCTCCAGGCAGAGAAGGGCACGTCATGCTCGGCTGGCTTCGACTTGGCGATCTTCTTGATCTCCCGGCGCTGGCCCAGGGTGAACTTCAGCAGGGGTTCGGCATCACGCTGCCCACCGGGCCGCTGACGTTCGAGCCGCGCACCGCGCTGGTGGGGCTCGCCGTCGGCACCCTCGTGACGGTCGCCGCCGCGGTCGGGCCGGCCAGGAACGCCGTGCGCATCCCGCCGGTGGCCGCGCTCGCCGACCGCCCGTCCGAAGGAGACGGCGCCGGCCCGGCACGGCGGCGGCTGATCGCGGGCGCCGCGCTCACCGTCGCCGGCGCGGCGCTGCTTGCCGCCGGGCTGAGCAAGCCCGTCGTCGCGCTCGTCGGGGCCGGCGCCGTGTGCGTGTTCATCGGCGTCGCCATGCTCGCGCCCACGGTCGTCCGCCGCTGGCGGGCGTGCTCGGGCGCCCGCTCGCCAGGTGGCTCGGCACGCCGGGAAAGCTCGGGCGGGAGAACTCCATGCGCAGCCCGCGCCGCACCGCGCAGACCGCCGCGGCGCTCATGGTGGGGCTCGCCCTGGTCTCCGCGATGGCGGTGTTCGGCGCGTCGCTGTCGAAGTCGGCCACGAGCAGCGTGGACCAGGCGATCAGCGCCGACATCCTGATCTCGGCCAGCGGGAGCGGGCAGCTCAGCACGGCCGTGCCCGGGGCAGCGGCGGCCGTGCCCGGGGTCACCGCGGCCGATACCGTCTACCGGAACCAGTTCGAGTTCAAGGGCACGCTCGCCACCATCACCGGGGTGTCTGCTAAGAACCTGCCCTCCACCGTGATCCTGCGCATGACGGCGGGCAGTCCCGCCGCCCTCGCCAACGGCGCGCTGCTCATCGACTCCCCGACCGCGACGACGGATCACCTGGCGGTCGGGGACACGGTCCCGGTGAAGTTCGCCTACACCGGTCCCGCCACCATGCGCATCGGCGGGATATACCAGGCCAACGCCCTCATCCAGAGCTACCTGGTCAGCTCCGCCTACTTCCTCGCCCACTTCAGGCACCCGCATCCGGGCGCGGTCTTGCTGAGCACCACCGGCGGCCCCGGCGTGGAGACCGCCGTCGAGCGAGCGCTTGCGCCGTATGCGAACGTGCAGGTGCAGACCAGGACGCAGTTCGAGCAGGCCCAGGTGGGGAGCGTCAACCAGCTCCTCGGCCTGGTCTACGCCCTGCTCGCCCTCGCGGTGCTCATCGCGCTGGTCGGGATCGTGAACACCATGATGCTCTCGGTGCTCGAGCGGACTCGCGAGATCGGGCTGCTGCGGGCGGTCGGGATGCGCCGGCCTCAGGTCCGGTCGATGATCCGGTCGGAGTCGGTGATCCTCGCGACGTTCGGCGCGCTCATCGGGATCGTCGTCGGCACCCTGATGGGCCTGGCGCTCGTATCGTCGCTGCGGCAGCAGGGCATTTCCGAGACCACCGTCCCGGTGGGCAGGCTCGTCCTATTCCTTCTGCTCGCCGCCCTGCTCGGCCTGGTGGCCGCCGGCTGGCCGGCCCGCCGGGCGGCAAGGCTCGACGTGCTGGCCGCCATCACGGCGCAGTGATCAGGGGGTGAGGCTGTGTCCCTGGCAGGTTCTTCCCCCGGGAGTAGCGTGAATGCGGGGAGGACGCGGATGAGCCGTATCGCACGCTCCGAACTCGAACGGTGGGAGCAGCATTGGCCCGCTGCCGTGACGGTAGGGGTTGTGCCGTACGCGCTGCTCGCGATCCTGGCCGGGCTCACCTTTCCGTTGCGTCCGGAAAGCGGCGTTGCCCTGTCCATCAACGTGTCGCCATGCGTCCTGGCCGCCTTGTGGATGCTGTTCATGTACACGCTGCACCCAAGCTGGCGGCGGCGAGAGCCGCGCATGGTGGTGTTCGTCGCCGGGCTCATCGCGATCACGACGGTCCTGGTGGTCAGGGATTCGTGGTTCGGCTTCTTCGCGGCTGCCTGCTTTGGCTAGTCGCGCGGGCTCCTGCGCTGGCCCTGGCAGCAGGCCGGCGCTGCCGCGGTCGCGGTGATCGCGGCTATCTCTCAGACGGCCGGCGTGCATCACTCCCTGCTGGTCCACCTGACGATCTTCGTTTTCGCCCTCGCCGTGGACCTTCTCCTCCTGTGCAGTCTCATGTGGCTCCTGTGGGAACGCGACGAACAGATCGCACAGCACCGGCAGGCACTCGCAGAACTCAGCGCGGCGAACCGGCGGCTTGAGGCGACGATCGCGGAAAACGAGGGCCTGCACCGGCAGCTGCTCGTCCAGGCGCGGGAGGCCGGGACCCTCGACGAACGGCGGCGGATGGCACGCGAGATCCACGACACGCTCGCGCAGGGACTCACCGGGATCGTCACCCAGTTGCAGGCGGCCGAGCAGGGCGCCGATGATCCGGTGCGCTGGCGGCGGCACGTGACGGCGGCGGCGCGGCTGGCGCGGGAGGGCCTCGCCGAGGCGCGCCGGTCGGTGCACGCGCTGCGCCCCGAGCTGCTCGAGACGGGACGGCTCAGCGAGGCGCTGGCCGCCATCGCCGAGCGCTGGTCAGGGCTGCACGGGATCCAAGCACAGGTCACGACCACGGGCACGGTGCGGCCGGTCCAGCCGGAGGCCGAGTTCGCCCTGCTCCGCGCGGCACAGGAGGCACTTGCCAACGTGGCCAGGCACGCGCACGCCACCAGGGTCGGGCTGACCATTTCCTACATGGAGAACGAGGTGGCGCTCGACGTGCGCGACGACGGCGTCGGCTTCGATCCCGGCCTGCCCGAACACGACGGCTTTGGCCCGGTCGCGATGCGGCAGCGGATCGAGGGCCTGGCAGGCACGCTCCAGGTCGAGTCGGAGCCTGGCCACGGCACCGCGATCTCGGCGTGCGTACCGACCGTGCCGGCCCTGGCCGACCTATGAGCACCCCCGCAGGCCGGCCAGCCGGGCCGGGCACGCCACCCGCACCGCACACGCCGATCCGGCTGCTGATCGCCGACGACCATCCCGTAGTGCGGGACGGGCCGAACGGCACGTTCGCCGCCGACCCCGGCTTTGACGTGGTCGGCGAGGCCGCCGACGGTTCCCAGGCGCTCCGGCTCGCCGAAGCGGTCAAACCCGACGTGATCCTCATGGACCTGCGCATGCCAGGCATGGACGGCGTCACCGCGATCGCCGAGCTTGCCAGGCGCGGCAACCCTGCACGCGTACTGGTCCTCACCACCTACGACACCGACAGCTACGTGCTCCCCGCCATCGAGGCAGGCGCCACCGGCTACCTGCTCAAGGACGCACCCCGCGACGAGCTGCTCCGCGCCGTCCAGGCGGCCGCCGCCGGCAGGTCGGTGCTCGCCCGGTCGCGGCCCAGCTGATGAACCGGGTGCGGGCACCCGAGCCTGAGCTGCTCAGCCAGCGTGAACTTGAGGTCCTCCAACTAGTTGCGGCCGGCACCACCAACCGCGAGGCAGCCGCCAGGCTGTTCATCAGCCAGGCCACCGTCAAGACACACCTGCTGCACATCTACGCCAAGCTCGGCGTCGCCGACCGCGCCGCCGCCGTCGCCGAGGCGTTCAACCGCGGCCTGCTCACGCCGGCAAAGCCGGAACACCCGTAGCGCGGCGCGCGCCTGCCATCGGAACTTTCATCGTTAACCAGCTGCCCACGTTCCAGGGGAGCATCTCCTCTACGACTGGACCGCACCGCTCAAGGCGAATAGAAGATAGCCGAACTGAATCGGAAGCTGGTGAATCGCCATGACATGGGGGCCTAGGTCGAGATCCGGGGACGGCCCGCTCAGTGTGTGTGTCCGCCCCTCCAGCCTCAAGCGCGACTGTGACCGCAGGGCAACGAGCACAAGTGGAACCGCCTGGTGAACGTACACGCAAAGCCGCGCTTGACCTTGGAGCCTCTGCGGACACTCCGGTCAGAAGACAAGGGCCAGGCGGGAGCCTGCCCGGACCGGGCGCAGGCCATCCCCTGCAAGGTGCAGGCGGTCACGGGCCGGTTCCCACGATAAGGCCGTCAGAAAAGATATGGATTGGTCCGAAATATGGTTAAGGAAAAAGCGGCAGGAAAAGTCGATGACCAAAGGTCAGACCAATGGTTCGCGGGCGGTTTCACGACCATTCTTGTCAGCGGCCTGCTCAAAATCAGCTGGCGGGTATACACCACAGGGAAGATACCTTTTGGTCGGCAGGGCCCGGAATCCTTGGGGTCGCAGTCGTGGGCGCAGGTTTCATCATGATTGTGGTCGGTGCCGCCCTACGTGAAGATGGGAGACGTCCCGGGCCGAGATGACAGCATCAGCAGCGACCAAACGGCAAGCGGCAGCGACCGGGGACAGTGCAGGACACTCGCACGATCCATGGCCACTTGGCAGATGTCCAGCCTGAAACGGACAGTCGGCGCCGGGCGAACCGGCTGGCCAGACCATCACTTATCGGGAGCCACGTTGGGAGCCGTACGGACGAACAACCTTCCGGAGCTTCGGACTGACATGACCAACGGGACAGGACGTGGCGCAGGTCACGAACTGATATGAACGGCCCCGGATACCCGCACAGGAATCTACGGATCAGAAGGCCGTGCCCGTTGCATGCCCGATCGGAAGGTGACCGGCGGTCAATCACGGTCACCCGCAGACAGGCGTTAGCGGCCCCCAGAAGCAGCGGAGCATGTCAGGAAGCCGGGCGAACGATCTTTGCAGGCAAGGGGTCAGCTCCCTCGACGTACAGCGGCCCACCAGGTGGGAGACCACTCGCATAGGAGCGATCATGAACCGCAAGGATCGGTGCCCGGAGTGCAGGCGGCGGCGGCCTGGTGCCCGCTCTGGGATGCACCTGCGACGGGAGTGCACACACCTGCATACCTTCGATCTGCGCCGTGTGCATGGGCAGCGGCGTGCCCGTTGCGTGCCCGATCGGAAGGTGATCACCGGTCAATCTCGGTCACATGCGGGCACGCCATGCAGGCCCTCGCCTGCAGCGAGGCAGGTCAGGCAGCCGGGCGAACGATCTTTGCAAGCAAGGGGTCAGGCGGATGAGGTGGTGTTCGGCACCGGCCGCGCCTGACGGGCCATAGCCACGGCCCATAAGATCTCATCCTCGCCCGACCAGGACACGATATGCGCTGGGACGATCGTGACGATGGTGCGCAGGTCCGGCCAGCGGGCAATGTAGCCCTCAACGTCCTCGGAGACGATGTAGCGGCGGGTGATCGCCCGGATCTCCTCGGCTGTGGCAGCGTCATCTGCAGTCGCGACAGTTGCGCTCCCCCGCATCATGACTGCCGGGTAGGGCTGCTCGAAGGTCTGGACGGAGAAAGCAACCCTCAGGTCGCGCAGCAGGTTTTGCACCCAGGCGCGTGCTTCGGTGGTCCAGATCGTCACGGCGCCTGCGTCCCACCGAAACCATACCGGGACAATGTGCGGTGATCCATCACGGCGCACGGTGGCAATGACGCCAAGTGGGGTGGGAAAGGTCTGGACGAGAAATCCTTCCAGTTCCGCCGTGCTCATGCCCATGATCTCATACCTCTCAGAGGGCTGCCAGCATGCATGTCAGAGAAGATACAGCGCAGAAGTACAGCTACGTGCCCGCACAGCCGCCAGCCAGCACGACCGCCAGCACCCAGAGCTAGCTGCGATGATCGTCAAACGCCCGGCAGCGCCGCTAGTTCGGGACGAAGAGGCCGCCGGTTCAAATCCGGCCACCCCAACTAGGAAACTGGGAAAGCTGCAGGCATGGCGCCGCTAGCGGCGATAATCCTCCCGGTGGCCGAGCAGCCGCCGCTCCGGGCGGTGGAGCGGAGGCCACCAGGTTTCACTCGCAACCCGGGACGTTGCACCGGACCGTCAGGTGGCCGCCGCGCGGCCCGGGCAGCGGGACAGTCGCACGGTTCCCAGGTGATCGTGACAGCGCCTGGCCTCCACGGATGGTGGAGGCGGCACTCCGCAGGCCATGGCACACCAGTCACTTGGCCAGTAGAACACAATTTCGATAGCCTATGCATGGCTGTTCAGGGTGATTGAGATCGACCTAGCGTCCGTCGCGCCAATCGCGGCCCGCCAGCTCGTGGCCGCGCTGTGCGAACGGGTCAGGAACACGAGAGCCGCCACTGGCTTGTGGCGGCTCCGTTCGACTCATCCCGGCCGACGTGCCCCTCGACAGTGTGCCCCCCTGGAAGGTGGGCCCTGCCAGCGGTGGCTCGAAAAGCACTCCTTCATCACTGTCGAAGCACGGCCTGGCTAGGCCAACCGCGTCACTGTGCTCAACGAGACAGGGAGCGGCGCACCTTACGAACCGCCAGGGCGTGCCGCCAACCGGCTACGAGACACCGACGAAGCCAGCGACCACTACTACGTCCAGATCCCAGCGAACTCTGGACCAGCGGCTACATGTCAATGCTCACCGCACCCGGCCTCGCTCTCCTCCTCATCCTCCTCGACCAGTACGGATCCGGAAGAATCGCTGATCCCTATCCGGTCTGGTCCAGCCCCAAGGTCCTGAAAAGATCGCTACGGACTCAGCGACGACACCCGGAACAAGGGGATGAACGACCTGCGAGGCCTCGGCCTCATCACCATCAAGCGGCAGCCGATCAACCCCCAAGACTTCGATCTCGAACGCATCCGCAACACCTACACCCTCCAACTGGACGCCCTCGACCACAGAGCGCACCGGACACCGCGCGATCTCCCCACTGCCAGCGTTTTTGGCGGGGATGAAGCCTCGGACCCGTGAGTACCTGCTTGCCAAGGAAGTGGCTGCGACCGGAGGAGCTGCGGCTGCGCAGGTGAAGTGCCTGTCGGTTGTCCCGTGAGTGACCATGAATCACAGTTGGCGACCATTCTGACGGGCACGCGGCGGGCACGGCTGATCGGCTGCCCTGCCGCTCAAGGCGACCAGCCGGGTGGCAGAGGGGGGCTCGTGTCCGCGGCCTTGCGCCAGGATCCGCCCACCAGTCCTTGCAATGTGGCAAAACACGAAGACGAGCGCTCCGAGAAGGACGACCACGATTTGCGTCGCACCGTGCCCGCGTAACTGCCCGAAGGCGGCCCGCAAGTCCGGCCGGCCCCACGCGTGCATCCCGGTCGGCGCTCCGCGGCTGTGCCAGCCAGACTGTGCGGGGCACGCGGCGCAGTGCCCGCAGCGGCGCGACGGCGGGCTCGTGTTCCGGGAGATCAAAGAACGCCGCCGCAAGACCGTGGCGCTCCCGCCTGAGCTGGTCGCCGTCCTGCGCGCACACCGTGTCGCGCAGGCACGCGAGCGCCTCGCCGCCGCGAACGTGTGGGAAGACCATGATCTCGTCTGGTGCCAGGAGAGCCGCCGGCCGCTCGACTCGCGCGCCGACTGGCAGGAGTGGTCAGACATCCTCGACGAGGCCGGGATCCAGCACGCGGGGACGCACGCGATGCGCCACTCGGCGGCCACCATCGCGATACACCAGGGCGTCGCGCTCCCGGTCGTCCAGGAGATGCTGGGCCACTCCGATATCCGGGTCACCCGGGACTACGTGGACGTGTCCTCGCCGCTTGCGCAGGACGCTGCCGCGCGGATCGGCCGGGCGCTTTTTGGCCCAGTTGCTACGAAAATTGATACGAGGCGCCGTGAACGCTGATCTTCGTGCCAGCGTTTGCGCTGGTCAGAGTACGAGCCGCCTGTCGGAATCGAACCGACGACCTATTCATTACGAGTGAATCGCTCTGCCGACTGAGCTAAGGCGGCGCACCGCCAGCAACCCGGCGGCTCAAGGAGTCTACCGGCATCAACGCCCGCGCCCGGCACTACTGGGGCTGTGGCGCTACCGCTGACCGTACTTGGCCTCGTAGGCCTGCCTGGACCCGCACACGCTGGCCTTCGGGCACGCACAACGCCGCCCGTCCTCGGCCAGCTTCACCACCACGCTGTCGCCGGGGACGTTGTGGCCGACCACCGTGCCCGGTCCCTCTGGCGACTCCACGGTCGACCCGAGCCGCGGCGCCTCCTCCCGGAACTTCTGGTACAGCGGATGCTCGTACTTCAGGCAGCACATCAGCCGCCCGCACGCGCCCGCGATCCGCAGTGGGTTCACCGGCAGGTCCTGGTCCTTGGCCATGCGCACCGAGACCGGCTCGAAATCCTTCAGGAACGTGGCGCAGCACAGGTCCCGGCCGCACGGACCGATCCCGCCCTGCAGCCGGGCTTCGTCCCGCGGCCCGATCTGGCGCAGCTCCACCCGGGCGTGCAGCCGCCCGGCCAGGTCCCGGACCAGCGCGCGGAAGTCGACCCGGCGCGGCGCGCTGAAGTAGATCGTGAACACGTCCGGTGAGTCCAGGTAGTCCACGGCGACCACCTTCATCGGCAGCTCATGCTCGCGCACCAGCCGCCGCGCGGCGACCCGCCCCTCGGCCCGCCGGGCCCGGTTCGCCTCATCCCGGCTCATGTGCTCCTCGGTGGCGAGCCCCGCGCACACCGGCAGCCCCGTGATCTCGTCATCCACGTACTGCGGCGCCCAGATGCACTCGGCCACCTCCGGCCCCGCGTCGGTGGGCACCAGCACCTTGTCCCCGACGGCCGGCATGTACGGCCCGGGGTCCAGATAGTACAGTCGACCGCTCCGCTCAAAGCTGACCGCCATCATCAAGCCCACAGACACAGGTTACGGGACGATTACAACAGTCCGCTATCGACCCACATCATCCATAACGTCACAACTGCCACTGGCCCCGGCCGGCGCGCGTAGCCCAGCGCCCGTCGCCCGGAACCTTCACCACGTCTCATCAGCCACCCTCCCGTCGGCCGGCTGCAGCGGCACAGAGAGGGCAGCCGCCCGCGATCGATCCCTTGTGCAGAGCCGCGCGAAGACGTCCTGGACGACGTCCTCCGCGGTCGCCCGGTCTCCCACCACAAGCGCGGCCAGGCGTACCAACTCGGCGTACCGCTCCCTGAACAGCCCCGCCACATCACGTCCGCCCGGCGAGGAGTCTCCACCGGCCGCGCCGCCCGCCTCGGGACCATTCGCCACATCGGGCGCTTCCGGCCCGCCTGGGCCCACCACGAACTCGCTAGCTGCCTGGCCCCCGCCAGAGCCGGTTACGGCGTCCCGCGTTCTCAACTACAGGTTGCCCACACCTATTGCACGCACCACCGCAGCTTTGGTTGCTTGCGCGTTTACGGCCTTGATGACGAGTGTCCGGCCTTGTCAGACCCTGGCGGCAAACTGTCCCATATGACGCAACAGCTACCACCGGCGTGCCTGCGGCTGTTAGAGCTTCAGAACGGCGTTATCGCCAGCTGGCAAGCCGATTCAGCCGACCTCAGCCCTCGCCGGATGGAGGTGCTGGTGCGCCACGGACGCTGGCAGCGGCTTCATTACGGTGTCTACGCATCGTTCACTGGCGTGCCACCGCGGGACGCTGTGCTGTGGGCCGCGGTCCTGCGGGTCGGGCCGCAGTCAATGCTCAGCCACGAGACAGCCGCCGAACTGGATGGCCTGCTCGACAAGCGCAGCAAGCTGCTGCATGTCACCATCCCGGAATCCCAGCGCGTGCGACCGATCGCCGGAATTGCCATCCACCGGTCCGGGCGGATCATCGAAGCCCGTGAACCCTGGCTGCTTCCGCCGCGCACGATGATCGAGGAGACAGTGCTCGACCTCGCCGAGGATGCCGCGAGCTTCGATGACGTCATGTCGCTGCTGGCCCGGGCCTGCCAGCGGCGGCTCACCTTGCCCGTCCTGCTCCGCCAGAGCGCGGAGATGCGCGCGAGGATGCGCTGGCGGGCAGAGATCATGCAGGCGCTCGGGATGTCGCCGCCGGGGTGCACTCCCCGCTGGAATACCGGTACGTGAGAGACGTGGAGCGGGCCCATGGCCTGCCGACCGGAAAACGCCAGGCTCCTGCCGTGCAAGGCGGCCGGGGCATCTACC
>Ga0209647_1002895_pt1 | contig 13649 bp, 8 predicted proteins | sample GraSoi_2013_60cm_FD_185827 | JGI IMG/M metagenome (GOLD analysis project Ga0209647, IMG submission 185827) | Grasslands soil microbial communities from the Angelo Coastal Reserve, California, USA - Sample 9_17_2013_60cm (SPAdes) (version 2) | ecosystem: Environmental > Terrestrial > Soil >... | reverse complement strand
TGATCGCACCTGTGCTGTGGTCGGGGCTGCTGTATTCGATTCTTGGCCTGCTGAATCCTGTGCTGGAAAGCCATATCAACTGGTTCTGGTTCATGGCTTCGCAGATCGGTTTCGGCGTCGTTGCGGGATTGGTGGTCATTCGCCAGTCGCGAGTCCCGACGCGAGAGAATTTGCCATTCGCCGTGCGCGCCGGGATCGAAGCGCCGGGAATGATGCGGCAAAAAGAAAACGGAGAGAAGCGTCCTTGAGACCATTGACGCATTTTTGTTGTTACCTGGCGCTGGGAGCCGTGCTGCTCTGCGGCTGCGAGTCGTCACCCGGCCGGCCGGGGAAAGATTCAGAGACGCTGGCGCCGGACGAGATTTTGGATTTTAAAATTCTATATGCGGAGAATTGCGCCGGCTGCCACGGGACAGATGGGCGGGGCGGAGCGGCCATCGCGCTTGGCAATCCAGTCTACCTGGCGATTGCCGATGACGCGGCGATGCGAAAGATGATTGCCGAGGGCGTGCGCGGTACGTCCATGCCTGCGTTTGCGCGCAGCGCTGGCGGCATGCTGACCGACAAACAGATTGATGTGATTGCGACACAAATCCGGTCGCGTTGGGGCAAACCGGGGATATTGAATGGAGTCCAGGCGCCTTCCCACTTGAATTTGGCGAAATCGCCGGGTGAACCCGCCCAAGGCGAACTCGCTTACAAAATGTATTGCGAATCCTGCCATGGCCCGGAAGGGCGAGGCGGGGTAAAAGCCAGCTCGATTACCGACAGCTCCTATCTTGCGCTTGTGAGCAATCAGGGATTGCGCACGGTTGTAATCACCGGGCGGCCCGAATTGAACGCGCCGGACTGGCGTGGAAATATTCCCGGCAAGCCGATGTCAGAGCAGGAAATCACCGATGTGGTGGCGTGGTTGGCATCGAAGCGGGTGCAGAATCCCGGCCAGCCGTATCCGACGGCGCAGCCCACGCCCGCAGCAGGAGCGAAATGATGCCAAACGAAAACATGCTTAGCCGCCGCGGGCTGTTCATGAAGCTGGGAATCCTGTTCAACGGCTTGGTGGCCACGGCGCTGGCGGTGCCGATCCTGCGCTACGTGCTTTCCTCGATCACGCGCGGACGGGCAAATGCGTATTTCGAGTGGGTACCGCTCGGGCGCGTAAACGAATTTCCCGAGGGCGAAACGCGACTGGCCACTTTTCGCAATCCCAACGTGATGCCTGCGGACGGAAAAACCGTGGATACGGCGTGCTGGGTCCGCCGCATTGAGGGCGAACAATTCCAGGTTTTTGCGATCAACTGCGCCCACCTGGGCTGCCCGGTCCGATGGTTCCAGCAATCGGGATTGTTCATGTGCCCATGCCATGGCGGCGCGTATTATCGCGACGGCTCGAGAGCCTCGGGACCGCCGGAGCGCGGACTTTTCCAGTACGCCTACAAAGTCAAAGATGGCCTGATCACCATTCACGCCGGCGAACTCCCCACGCCGGGCTCGCCGAGCGCGGCACTTGATACGGAGCGGCCTCCATGCGCCTGATTTCACAAGTCGGCGAATGGTTCGAGCGGCGCCTGCAGTTGGCGGCGGCGATTCGCGAAACCGCGGGACATCGCGTCCCGCGAAACACGGCCAGCTGGTTTTACGTTTTCGGCAGCGCGGCGCTGGCCGTTTTCCTGCTGCAATTGGTGACGGGAATTTTGCTAGCGATTATCTACGTTCCTTCCGCCGCGGAGGCGTGGAACAGCCTGCAGCTGTTGAATCACGATATTACGCTGGGCTGGTTTGTCCGCGCGCTGCACGGTTGGGGATCGAACTTCATGGTGGCGATCGTGCTGATCCACATGGTGCAGGTTTTTCTGTTCGGCGCGTACAAATTCCCCCGCGAGCTGACGTGGGTCGTCGGTATTTTTCTGCTGCTGATGACTTTGGGCATGGCGTTCAGCGGCCAGGTGCTACGATTCGACCAGGACGCCTATTGGGGGCTGGGAATCGGCGCTTCCATCGCCAGCCGCGTGCCGATCTTGGGGCCCGCCACCGTAAAACTCATGCTCGGCGGCCCGATTATTGCCGGCGCCACGCTTACGCGTTTTTTCGCGCTCCACGTTTTCGTGATTCCCGGGATGCTGATTGGCTTGGTGGGCTTGCATCTCTTGATGGTGCTGAAGTTGGGCATCAACGATTGGCCCATGCCCGGACGCCTTGTGAAACGCGCGACGTACACGGCCGAGTATGAAGAGTTGGTGAAAAAGGATGGCGAGCCCTTTGTTCCTTACGCGATATGGAAGGATCTGTTCTTCGCCGCCTTCATTTTGGCCGCGGTAGCGGCTTGCGCCATCTATTTCGGGCCATTCGGGCCGAGCGGACGGCCCGATCCCACCATCATTCAGACCGCTCCGCGCCCCGATTATTTCTTTTTGTGGATGTATGCACTGCTCTCCCTGCTTCCGCCGTCGCTGGAGACGCCCGCTCTCTTGATCGGGCCGGTGGTGGCGATTTTCGCGCTGATACTCTTGCCGTTTGTATTCGGCGAAGGGGAAAAAAGCTGGCGCCGCCGGCCGGTCGCGGTGCTGAGCATCCTGCTGATCGCGGTGACGCTGGGAACGTTCACGCATCTTGCCGGATTCGCTCCCTGGAGTCCGCACATGAACGCCTGGAGCGGCGATCCCGTGCCCGACCGTTTCTTGAAGGGTACAACCGCGCTGGAACGCCAGGGCGCGCTGGTTTTTCAGGTGAAGCAATGCCGCAACTGCCATTCACTGGGCGAACTCGGCGGGCAGCGCGGGCCAACCTTGGATAGCGTGGCCGTGCGGCTTACGCCGGACCAGTTGATTCGCCAGGTAATTCAGGGCGGCGGCAACATGCCCGCCTACGGAAAAAACTTGAGCCCCGCGGAGACCACCGCACTGGTGGCATTTCTCGCCACGCTCCACCCGCCGGGGCAATTGCCCGCTCGTGACGCCGCGCTGGAAGAAAGCAAAACACCGGCAGCCTCACCGCGGAGATAAAACGCGATGCCAGAAGCCGTTCAAAACGCCTTTACTTCATGGACGGCGCCGATTCCGCTCACCCTAGGCGCAATCGCGTGCGCCATTTTCTATTTGCGCGGATGGCGGCATCTTCGCACCAGTGCCACGGATGTGATTCCCGCTTGGCGGGCCGCGAGTTTTCTCGTGGGCGTGTTGCTCGTGTGGCTGGCGATCGGCTCACCGCTCGCTCTCCTGGACGAGCAGTTGCTCACCGCGCACATGATGCAGCATCTGCTGCTCATGACCATCGCGCCGCCCTTGATCTGGATGGGTGCGCCGCTGATGCCGATGCTACACGGCCTGCCGCAGAGTTTTGTGCAATCCGTTCTCGGGCCATTCTTGCGTTGGCCGGCTGTGCAGGCAGCGGGGCGGATACTTTCTCAGCCCATAGTTTGCTGGCTAGCCTCCGCGGCCGCGCTTGTGGGCTGGCACACCCCGGTCGTGTTCAACCTCGCCCTGCAATCCGAGGGCTTGCACCTTTTTGAACACGCGTCTTTTCTCGCGGCGGGTTTTCTCTTCTGGTGGCCAGTCATCCAACCCTGGCCCAGTGTTCCAGTTTGGCCAAGGTGGTCCATCCTTCTCTACCTCTTTGCTGCCACTTTGCCCTGCGACATCCTTTCGGCCTATCTCACTTTTTGCGAACGTGTAGTCTATCCCGCGTATCTCAACGCCCCGCGCTCGTTTGGTCTGTCTGCCTTGGAAGACCAGGAATGCGCCGGGGCACTGATGTGGACCTGCGTGACGATCCTTTTCCTTGTCCCCGCAGCTCAAATCACATTCGAACTTCTCTCGCCAACTCCAAGGGCACCTGAGCTAAGAGGATTGCCAGTAGAGATGGATAGTCCTAGTAGTTCTGAACTCGCCGAGTGAGGCTGCCAGTGGCTTTTCCTGTTCACCCTCCAGTTTGCAAGTGACATTCGCAGTTCTCTGAATCAAAATGCGCCTCAATCTCCATTGGCAATTTGCCTTGAGCCTGACTGCGTTCCTGGTCGCGACTGCAAAGTTCCAGCAGGTTATCCGGCAATTTGAGAAAAAGTTTGCATACAGGAGAGTCGCAGGAGTTCTGGACGGGGATTAAAGCTACTGATTGCTAGAGTTTGCGCCTCGGTGGGGAGAGAGCAATTGGTGATCAAATTGCACTCTTCCCACCGATTACTGTGGGAATCTCAGATTGAATCGGGGGTAGGTCGTGAAATTCACTCGCTTATTGGTCTTGGTTGTACTATTTGGACTCACTTGTTCGGTGGCGCTAGCCGACGGCACCGATCCGGTAATGAAGCTCGGTGGTGGTGGTGGGTCGACCCCGCTTACGACCTTTACCTTCAGTTTCAGCTTTACTAAAACCAGCAGTACCCAGACTACGGCCACCTTTGATTTCATCAACAATACTGGCTTCACCATCGGGGAGGTCGACCTGCTGGCTACGGGTACCGGTCTTGGATTCTCCTGCGATAATACCGGTGATGTTTACTTCAATACATGCACCCCGACCACGACGACCGCGAGTCCAGTCACTATCAGCTACTTTGGTCTGGATGCCACCCACTTTGGCATTCCTTTCGCCACCCAAGTCACATGTAACGATGGTGGGATTGAAGAAGAAGTATTTAGGGATGAAGACAATCAAAGCTGCACTGCCGTGCCGGTGCTCTCGGATTTCATGTTCACGGTTAACGTGACAGACATGACTGTTGGCCAGAGCTTTACCGCCGCTGGGACCCTTGTTCCAACGCCGGAAACCGGGACTCTTGTACTCACGCTTGCCGGCGGTTTACTCTTCCTCCTTTACAAGCGCGCTGCCCTCGCCATCTAATTCTTGCAAAGCGGCATTTTATCGCCTGCCTTGATTCAAGGTAGGCGATTTTTTTTGCCCAACCTGCAACCGACGCAGTCAGCCGATTCTTCGAGTCGACCGGGCTTCAAAGGCCCTACTTCCGGATGAGCGGCATCCCTTCGGCCGGGGCCGCTGACCCGATTTCGAGGGTGGGACGCGACCCGGACGCGAGGCGGCTTAGCGAAAGGATGCGAGACAGGCTGCTATTGCAAACACCAGCTCTCCTGGCGCGGACAACCTTCTTTGACTTCAGATAGCATGGACATCCGCTTAATCGGGCCTGGGCTGGAGTGGACTTAGGCTACTTGGCTTTGTTTTCGTACTTCTTTATTAGTGCCTGGTAATCTGGACGGGAGAGAAGTGGAGCGAATTCCGGCTCGACACTGGCATCCTTGACGGAGAAGCCCTTCTGAAGGGCCATGCCGAGATCTTTCACGGCATCCGCGGGCTCGTTGCCTATGGTCTTGACGACCGCCGAAATGTAGATCAAGTAAGCATCAGAGGCATCAATAGCGCGGGCCCGCTTCACGAAATCCTTGGCCTGTTGCGTGTCGCCCTTTTTTGCGTAATAAAGAGCCATTCTTCCCGCCACACTGGCGTCCCGCGGATTCACGCGGAGTTCCTTGTAAGCCAGGCTGATAGCCTTATCATACGTGGCCTGTGCTTTGGCTGCGTTTCCGGCGAGACGGTAGCCGTCAGCGAGGTTGCCCGTATTCGTTTCGTCCTCCGGGCTCATCTCAACCGCTTTTTCGAACATGGAAATGGCTTCGGGATAGCGCTTTTGATAGAAGAATTCCGTGCCCAGGTTGGAGTAGGTGTCCGCCGTGGGCTTGATCTTCAGGGACTTCTGGAACGCGGCGATGCTTTCGTCGAATTTCCCCATCGTGAAATACGCAGCGCCCAGGTTGCTGAACCCAATCGGGTTCTCCGGTTCCAGTTGTACGACCTGCTGGTAGGCCTTCACTGCCTTTTCCATCTCGCCGAACTGGAGATAAGCATTCCCCAGGGCGGACTGGTTATACCAGTAATAAGGATTTAACTGGACGGCCTTTTCGAGAGCGCGGAGAGCCTCATCTTTTTGGCCATTGGCTTTGTAGGCATTCCCCAAGCGCCGATAAGCCTCGTCGGAATTAGGCGACAACTCGAGCGCGCGCTTGTCCTCCGCGATGGCCTGAACGGTCTGACCGGTGACGGCATAGGCGCTGCCCAGGGCGAAATGTACTTCCGGCAATTTGTCGTTTAGCTGGGCGGCTTTCTTGGCTGCCTCCACCGCGCGTTCCGACCAATATTTATCTTTCTTCTGGCCGTACATCAAGAGGTTGGCATCAGCCAGCCCGGAATAGGCCAGCGCAAAGCTGGGATCCTTCTGTAAAGCACCCTCAAAAAAGTTCATTCCCGCCTGAATCGTTTTTTGATCCGGGGTGCCGCCCAGTGCGTTACGGCCTTTCAGATACAAATTGTATGCTTCGATATTTTCCGTGGGATGCGCGGTGACCGCGGCCAGCTCCTTGTCGGTCGGCTTGGCTTCCATTGCGTCAACAAGCTTGGCGAAGATCTGATCCTCAAGAGTCAGCAGATCTCCCGCGACGCCGGTGAATTCCTGGCTCCAGTGTCGGTCATCGGCCAGATTTTCCAGATTGACGGTGATTCGCAGATTATCGCTGGAGCCTTGCACCGTACCGTGCACGATGAGATTTACGCCAAGGTCCTTGGCGACTTGAGGCAGCGGCGCTTTCGGATCTATTTTCGCGGATTCCGTGGGTGAGGTGAGGTGCACATCCTTCACTTCAAATAGCTTGGTGGAGACTGCTTCTCCCAGGCCCTCAGCGACGTACCCAATCGAAGTCTGATCTCCGATGACACGAAAAGGCATGACAGCCACGAATTTGCCTTGCGAAAGCGCGGGGAGACTGGCGTTCACGACTCCGGCGCGGCCGCCCGTAACAGCGGCGGGGAGCAGTAAATGGCGAGTTTTGGGGATTGCGAGAAATAGTCCACTGAGCGCCAGCACGGTTACCGCCGGAACGATCCAGTTCCAGGGGATCACGCGCGGCTGCTTGGGCGCCTGCATCACGATGGAGGCCATCACAGGGCGCTTGCCCTGCCAGGCGTCAAGATCGGCGATGATCTCCGCGGCGTTCGGGTAACGGCGGTCCAAATCACGCTCCAGGCAGCGGCTGACGATATCGCTCAGCCCGGCGGGCACTGTGGCGTCAATCTCCGCCAGAGGCACCGCGCGCTCCTGATTGCGCATCAGCAGGCTGGCCATCGCGGTTTCCGCCTTGAAAGGCATCTTTCCACTCAACAGTTCGTAGAAAATTAGTCCCACTGCAAAGAGGTCGGAGCGCTGGTCCAGGGTTTTCCCCATGGCCTGTTCCGGGGACATGTATTCGATCGTCCCCAGCAGCGCGCCGGTTTGCGTCATGCCTTCCGACTGGACGGAACGCGCCAGGCCGAAATCCATCACCAGGATTCGCCCGGTTTTGTCGCGCATGATATTTTGCGGCTTCAAGTCGCGATGGATGATGCCCGCGGTGTGCGCGGCGTCCAACGCCATACAAACCTGGCGAATAATATCCACCGCCTCGTCGGGGGGAAGCTTTCCCACTTCGCGGTATAGCTGCCGAAGGTCGCTGCCTTCGACAAACTCCATCGTGATGAACTTCACGCCGTCGGCTTCGGAAAGATCGTAGATGCGGATGACGTTTTTGTGAGTGACCTGGTGCGCGGTCATCAATTCTTGCTTGAACCGCGCCAGGATCGACGGATTGCTGGCCATCTCCGGGCGAATCAATTTCAACGCCACCACACGTTCCACTTCGCGGTCCTTAGCCTTATAGACCGCGCCCATTCCGCCTTCGCCGAGAAGCTTCTGGATTTCGTAGCGGTTGCCGAGGACGTCGCCTTCTTGCAGGACCACGTTTTGATAAGAAGTTACGAACGAGCGGGGGCCGCTGGGATTGCGGACAGATGTGCCGCCTTCCAAGGACGCATCCGGGTGAATCACAGTGGCGCCGGGGTCTGCGGGAGGTCGGCGAGGAGGCAGGTCTATGAACGTCGCGCCGTTGTTGTCGAGGGGCACTTCGCTGGACCCACTCTCGCCTTTGGCAGGCGCGCGCAATCCGCCACCGGCGTCCTGTCCTCGACCGGGCTTGGGCTTCTGTTCATCCATGAGAGGTTTGTTGAGGACCCAAACACACCCATATCGCCAACTGGGAATTGGCTGCATGGGCCCAACGGCGTAAGTATATAACGAGGCAGGGTTTCTGAGCAGGGAAAGTCAGAGGGGGCAGCCAGCATGGTAACTAATGAACGTAGTCCCCAGTCGCTTACGGCAGACATTTCGGAGAAGAGCGCTAAAACGATACTTAGCTGTGGCTGCCGGAAAGTTCCCGCACAATCGAGCCGACGAAATCTTTTGCGTCGCCGAAAAGCATCAGCGTCCGGTCCATGTAATACAACGGGTTTTCGATGCCAGCAAACCCCGCTCCCATGCTGCGTTTGATGACCATAACCGTGCGAGCCTTGTCCACGTCCAGAATCGGCATTCCGAAAATAGGGCTGGTCTGATCTTCGCGGGCGGCGGGATTCGTCACATCATTGGCGCCAATGATCAGCGCGACGTCGGTCTGCGGAAAATCGCCGTTGATATCGTCCATTTCTAGAAGTTTGTCGTAAGGGATGTCGGCTTCGGCTAGCAGCACATTCATGTGGCCGGGCATTCTTCCGGCTACCGGATGAATGCCGAACTTTACGTCGACGCCGCGCTTGGTTAGACCGTCGTAAAGTTCGCGGACTTTGTGTTGTGCTTGCGCGACCGCCATGCCGTATCCCGGAACGATCACCACCTTGCTGGCGGCGGCGAGAATTCCGGCCGCCTCTTCCGGCGAAGCACTGCGAACCGGCCGGGTTTCTTTTGCGCCCGCTACCGCAACCTGTTCCTGGCCAAACGCTCCGAACAACACGTTTGTGAACGAACGGTTCATTGCTTTGGACATGTTGACCGAGAGGATCAAGCCGGAAGCGCCGTCCAACGCGCCGGCGACGATCAATAATTTGCTGCCGAGTACGAACCCCATCGCCGCGGCGGAAAGCCCCGCGTAAGAATTCAGCAAGGAGATCACCGTCGGCATATCCGCCCCGCCGATCGGTATGATCATCATCACGCCGAAAGCCAGCGGAATCCCGATGATGAAGGGAAACAGAAACGTTTTGTCGGGGCGCAATACAAGGGTTGCGCCGATGCCGACGGAAACCGCCAGCAAACCGAGGTTCACGAGGTTCTGGCCTTTGTACGTGATGGGCCGTTGCGGCAGCACCTCTTGAAGCTTTCCCGCGGCCATTAGACTCCCCGTGAACGTGAGCGCGCCGAGAATCACTTCCAGCGAAAGGACGCCCATCATGAATTGAGGAACGTTGGGCGCGCGCAAATAAAATTCAGCCGTGCCCACCAAGGTGACGCAGAGCGCGCCGGCCGCATGGCTCAGCGCCGTCCGCTGTGGAACGGCGGTCATGGCGACGCGGCCAAGCGGAACACCGATGATTGTCCCAAGCACCAGGCCAATGGCGATCCACCGGTAGCCGACAATCCCGTTGTGCAACAGCGTTCCCACAATGGCTAGCAGCATCCCCACTTCGCCGGCCCACACCCCGCGACGGGCGGTGACAGGGGAACTCAGCCATTTTAGGGACAGAACGAAAAGGGCAGTCGCAATCAGATACGTAATTTCCAGAATGTTTTCGTTCGCGAACATGATGGTTACGGTTTCCTCGGGCCGCTGGCTTTGAACATTTTCAGCATGCGATCGGTGATCATGAAACCGCCAACGATGTTGCTGGTTGCGGCGATTATGGCGATCGTGCCCAGAATTTTCGCAAGGTTGCTTTTGCCTTCACCGGCCAGGATGATGGCGCCAACGACGGCGATGGCGTCCAAAGCGTTGGTCAGGCTCATCAGCGGGGTGTGCAGCAGAGGCGAAACCCGGCGGATCACTTCGAAGCCGATAAACGCCGCAAGCAGGAATACGTAAAGGCTTGTAACCAGGTCCAATTGCATCAGGCGCCTCCTCCGGCCGGGGCGGCCTGCAGCGCCGGCATCGAGAAAAATTCTCTTACACGGGCATTCACGATCTCGCCGTCGCGGGTCACCAGGGTTTCACGCATGATTTCGTCCTGCAGATTCAGCTGGAGCTTGCCGTCCTTCACCAAGTGCAGCAGGAACGAAGTGATGTTGCGGGCGAACATCTGGCTGGCGTGATAGGGCACGGTTCCCGCCAGATTGTATTCACCGATGATGGTGACGTCGTGTGCGACGATGATTTCGTCCGGCTTGGTGAGTTCGCAATTGCCTCCGCGCTCCGCGGCCAGATCCACGATCACGGAGCCCGGTGACATGCGCTCCACCATCTCTTTTGTCACCAGCACCGGAGATTTCTTGCCCGGAATTACCGCGGCGGTGATCACCACGTCGCTTTCGGCGATGACGTTGCCGAGCAATTCGCGCTGCTTCTGGTAAAAACTTTCGTCTTGCGCTTTGGCGTAGCCGCCGGCGTCCTGCGCATCTTTGGCTTCGACTGCCAGTTCGACGAAACGTCCGCCGAGACTCTGCACCTGTTCTTTGGATGCAGGCCGCATATCGTAAGCGGAGGCAACCGCGCCCAGCCGGCGTGCCGTGGCGATTGCCTGCAAGCCCGCAACACCAGCTCCAATAATCAGCACCCGCGCCGGAGCGATAGTCCCCGCGGCGGTCGTCAGCATCGGGCACATGCGCGGAAGCGTGTCCGCCGCAAGCAGCACCGCTTTGTATCCGCAGATTGTGGCCATCGAAGAGAGGACATCCATGCTCTGCGCGCGGGTGATGCGGGGCATCAGTTCCACGGCGAATGAGGTGACTCCGCGATCGGCAATTTCCTGCAAGGTATTTTGTGTTCCAAGTGGGCGAAGAAAGCCCATCAGCACCTGACCTTTGCGGAGGAGCGGGAGGTCTACGTTGCCATTTTTATCGTTTGCGCCGTGGCACAGGAACTGCGCGATGATGTCGGCTGTGCGAAAGACCTCCGCTCTATCCGCCGCCAGTTTCGCGCCTTTTTCCACGTACTGCTTGTCTGGATAGCCTGCGGCCTGGCCGGCGCCGGCTTCAATGACCACATCCAGGCCCGCTTTTTTCAGGTTGGGGATTACCGCCGGCACCAGCGCGACGCGGCGTTCTTTCGGATAAATCTCCCGGGGTATGCCAAGGATCATGCGCCCTCCTTCCCGAAGGCCTTCGAACAAAATGCGGGAATCGCGTGGCTGGCTGTTGCTTTCGTGTTTGGTATGCCGCGAATTCGCACTCTTGTCTCCGGCTGTAAATTGCAGCTTCGTCTGCTGATTAATGTTATTGCGGAATCCGGGGCGGAGCGAGTGCCCCTCTTCTGGGAAAGGCCACGGTCATGGTTTTGACACGTTCCACTCGAACTGTGCCGCGTCGAAACAACAGCGAAATTCTATCTCTAATGCCACCGTGGGGACAAGGCTAGACCTGTCTGAAGGTGAGCGCCTGCGTGTGAATTTGCGCATTGCCGCAGAGTGCCGGCTAACGCAGATTGTCGTAGATCAATCGCGCCTCATGGAGCCTTTTCAGCACCAGATCTTTTTCCGCGGGAGAGTTCCAATCCGGATATTGCGAAGTGATTTCGATGGTGCGGTCGATCCACGCCTGAAAATATTCGGCATCCTTTTTGGAATAGGCTCGTTTCCCGCCGATCGTTACGTAAACGGGGCTCGTCGTGGCGTAGCTGTAGTTGTCCATCACCGGGTATTCGGCTTTGTCGCTCCAGGCGCGAAGCACGCACCAGCCGCTTTCCTGCAGAGCCAGTGTGCCGCTGATGTCGGCCGATTCTTTTGCCGCGTCAGTCGGCAGCGTTTTCACCACTTTTCCATTGCAGACGATTTCCAGGTGATCCACGGGCACGATAGAACGCAATTTCACGGTGAAGGGAACCGACGCCTGCGGAGCACCGAATTTCACCTCGGTTCCCACCATTTTCCCTCCTAACTTGAATTCAATCAGCGGCCCGTTCGTCGCAAACGTGCGCCCTTGCTTTAATTCGTCCAGCCACGTGTCGATACTTGCGGGCCAGCCAGGTGTCCACACATAAACGCGATCGAAACCAACCTGCCCTCGAATCGGAGCGGCATAATTCGTAGTCGCGTCGGTTCCAGCACCGGCCGGCAATTTAAAACCGAGATTCAGCAGCTTGTACCAAACCTCAGCCGTCGATTTGTGATCGCTGAACCCCACAATCTCCATGTAGTCGAGCTTCCCCAGCGCAACATCCACTGGCAGTTCATCGGTAATCCGCTGCGCCGGTTTCGCAAACGGGTCCGGCACCGCGTCAAAAGGATGCACCGCTCCCACCAGAGCACCCTGCGCATGCGCCATGTCATAAACATCCGCATTCATCGGATACAAACTCGCCGCCGCCGTGTTCGGATATCCCGCGTAGCCCGGCAACAACAAATGATCCTTCAAACGCAGAATCCCGCGATGGCCCCAATAGCTGGTGTGGAACTCCTGCCCCATCACGATGCGGGCATCGGCATTGCCGTAAGCCCAATCGGAGCCAGGCATGTCTTTCCATAAACTAAGATCGGGAAACCGCTTCTCCTTATTCACAGTCAACTCGTGAATAAATTCGATCCCCTCCGCCTCGGCCATGCTTGCCAGCCTTTCCCGGTCATTTCGATAAGTCCCTCCATAATTCATGTGAACGTGCAGGTCGGATGCAATCCAACGGTCTCCACCATCGGGGTTAAATCCGACCGGCTCCAGTTTGACCGATACATCCACGGGTCTTCGCTCCACAATGTCTACGGTTTGGCGAAATAATTTCTTTTCCAGTCCCTGGCTCGCTTCAACCATCACCCTTCCAACTGGCACTGCCACTTGCTCCACTCGGCCTTCCGGTAAGTAGAAATAATGCCGCTCATACGGCAATTCTTTTCTGTCAAACCCATCGTCAGCGGAAATCCATGCTTCGGGGGGAGAGTAGAAACGGCCGGCGGCATCTGTAACCGAAATTCGCGCTGTGGACACGTCCATATTTTTGTCGAACTGGATCCAGAGGAAGCCGCGCGGACGAAGATAGTTAAGGTGGGCCTGGGAAGCCGGAACGAGCCCTCCCCTGGATTGACCGTCCAACCTCTTCCATTCAATGGTGGTCGAGCCATTGCGGTTACTGATGAAGGCGATCGCTTTTCCATCGGGAGACCAGCGGGCATTAGTTTCGTCCCAATCGCCGTAGGAAAGGGGAAACGCGTCGCCTCCCTTTGCCGGCATCAGCCACAGGTTGTGCCACTGGCCGCCGAGATAGGAGCTGTAGACCATCCGCGAGCCATCGGGCGAAATATCGGGGCGCGCTTTCCAGCTGGTTTCTTCGTAATGAATTTCGCGGGCTTCGGCCCCAGGCTCCGCCTTCATCAGCCAGAAGCCACCTGTGCCGTGAATGTGCCCGCGATTGGAAACGAAGAGAATCTCTTTGCCGTCGCGTGTCCAGGCGGGATTGATTTCCATATCGTACGCACTGTAGTAGTAGCGGGGCAGGGGACTCTTCGTTTCGCCGGTGAGCCGCGTTATATTTTCCAGCGCGCCGGTTTTTGCATCGGCCATAAAGATGTGGAAGCGCCGGTTGTATTGCGTGGAAACCCAGACGATCTTTTTTCCGTCGGGCGACCACCGCGGCTCGACATTTACGGCGCCTCCGCTGGTAAGTTGAGAACTTTTTCCCGTGGTTAGATTCAGCAGCCAGAGT
>Ga0209647_1002894_pt1 | contig 13650 bp, 7 predicted proteins | sample GraSoi_2013_60cm_FD_185827 | JGI IMG/M metagenome (GOLD analysis project Ga0209647, IMG submission 185827) | Grasslands soil microbial communities from the Angelo Coastal Reserve, California, USA - Sample 9_17_2013_60cm (SPAdes) (version 2) | ecosystem: Environmental > Terrestrial > Soil >... | reverse complement strand
GACCAGCTCGCCCCGGGCCTCGACGATCCTGGCGGTCAGCACGCCCTGGCCGCCCCGGCCCTGCACCGGGTACTGGTCGGCCGGGGTCCGCTTGGCGTACCCGCCGCCGGTGGCGACGAGCACGTCGGCGCCCTCCTGCACCACGTACATGCCGAGCAGCCGGTCGCCCTCGCCGAACCGCATCCCGATGACGCCGGAGGTGGCCCGCCCCATCGGGCGCAGCGCCTCGTCGGTGGCATGGAACCTGATCGCCTGGGCGTGCTTGCTCACCAGGAGCAGGTCCTCGTCGGCCGACACCAGCCTGGCCGCGATGACCTCGTCGTCCTCGCGCAGGTTGATCGCGATGATGCCGCCGGACCGCGGCGAGTCAAAGTCGGTCAGATGCGACTTCTTGACCAGCCCGTCCGAGGTGGCGAGGACCAGGTACGGGGCGACCGAGTAATCGCTCAGCGCCAGCACCTCGGCGATCCTCTCGTCGGGCTGGAACGCGAGCAGGTTGGCCACGTGCTGACCGCGGGCGTCGCGGGCCGCCTCGGGCAGCTCGTAGGCCTTCGCCCGGTAGACGCGGCCCTTGTTGGTGAAGAACAAGATCCAGTTGTGGGTGGTGGTCACGAAGAAGTGCTCGACGATGTCGTCGGTGCGCAGCTGGGCGCCGCGCACGCCCTTGCCCCCGCGCCGCTGCGCCCGGTACAGGTGGGTCTTGGTGCGCTTGGCGTAGCCGCCGCGGGTGATCGTGACGACCACGTCCTCCTCGGCGATCAGGTCCGCCTCGGACACGTCGCCGTCGTAGGCGATGATCTGCGTGCGCCGGCCGTCGCCGTACTTGGCGACGATCTCGCCGAGCTCGGTGCCGATGATCTGCCGCTGCCGCTCCGGCGAGGCCAGGATCGCCTCGTACTCGGCGATCTGGGCCATCAGCTCGTCGTACTCGTCGACTAGCTGCTGCCGCTCCAGGGCGGCGAGCTTGCGCAGTTGCATGTCCAGGATCGCGCGGGCCTGGATCTCGTCGATCTCCAGCAGGTCCATCAGGCCCTCTTGCGCGACCGCGGCCGACGCGCTGGCCCGGATCAGGGCGATGACCTCGTCGATCCGGTCGATGGCCTTGATCAGCGCGCGCAGGATGTGAGCCCGCTCCTCCGCCTTGCGCAGCAGGTAGCGGGTGCGCCGGACGATGACCTCGATCTGGTGGGTGACCCAGTGCCGGATCAGCTGGTCCAGGCGCAGCGTCCGCGGCACCCCGTCGACCAGCGCCAGCATGTTCGCGCCGAACGTGTCCTGCAGCTGAGTGTGCTTGTACAGGTTGTTCAGTACCACCTTGGCGACCGCGTCGCGCTTCAGCACGATCACCAGCCGCTGGCCGGCCCGGTCGCTGGTCTCGTCCCTGACGTCGGCGATGCCGGTCACCCGGCCGTCCCGGGCCAGCTCGGCGATCTTCAACGCCAGGTTGTCCGGGTTGACCTGGTAGGGCAGTTCGGTGACGACCAGATTGGCGCGGCCCTTGCGGTCCTCCTCGACCTCCACGACCGCGCGCATCGTGATCGAGCCGCGCCCGGTGCGGTAGGCCTCCTGGATGCCGCGGCGGCCGACGATGAGGGCACCGGTACTGCCCGCCGGCCCGCCGGGGAAGTCCGGGCCCTTGATCCGCTCGATCAGCGCCTCGAGCAGGTCAGCATCGGAGGCGTCGAAGTGCTCCAGGTACCACTGGACGCCGGCGGCCACCTCGCGCAGGTTGTGCGGCGGGATCTTGGTCGCCATGCCGACCGCGATCCCCTCCGAGCCGTTGACCAGCAGGTTAGGGAACCGGCTCGGCAGCACCACCGGCTCGGCGGAGCGGCCGTCGTAGTTGGGCCGGAAATCGACGGTCTCCTTGTCGATGTCCCGCAGCATCTCCATGGCCAGCGGGTACAGCCGGCACTCGGTGTACCGCATCGCCGCCGCCGGGTCGTTGCCCGGCGAGCCGAAGTTGCCCTGCCGGTCAACCAGCGGCATCCGCATCGCCCACGGCTGCGCCAGCCGGACCAGCGTGTCGTAGATCGCGCTGTCGCCGTGCGGGTGGTAAGTGCCCATCACCTCGCCGACCACCCGGGCGCACTTGGAATAGCCGCGGTCGGGGCGGAACCCTCCGTCGTACATCGCGTAGAGGATGCGGGTGTGCACGGGCTTCAGGCCGTCTCGCACGTCGGGCAGGGCCCGCCCCACGATCACCGACATCGCGTAGTCGATGTAGCTGCGCTGCATCTCGACCTGGATGTCGACGGGCTCGGTGCGGTCGTGCCCCTCGGGCGGGGCGGGGGCGTTCACGTCGGTCACTTGTCGTCTCGCTTCCGTGATCACGGAGGGTCTGACCTGCCTGAGCCGCCGGATCCTCCGTGATCATGGAATCCGGCGCGGCGCCCTCAGATGTCGAGGAACCTGACGTCCTTGGCGTTCCGCTGGATGAACGAGCGCCGTGCCTCCACGTCCTCGCCCATCAGCACGGTGAACAGCTCGTCGGCCTGGGCCGCGTCGTCGACCGTGATCTGCCGCAGCACCCGGCGAGCCGGGTCCATGGTGGTCTCCCACAGCTCGCGGGCGTTCATCTCGCCGAGGCCCTTGAACCGCTGCACGGCGTCCCGCGGCCGGGGGTCCTTGCGCCCCTCGGCGATACCCGCCTCGACCACCGCGTCCCGCTCCTTGTCGGAGTAGGCGTACCCGGGCGCGACTCCCTTGCCGTCCCACTTGATCTTGTAGAGAGGAGGCTGCGCCAGGTAGACGTGACCGGCCTCGATCAGGGGCTTCATGAACCGGAACAGCAGCGTGAGCAGCAAGGTGGTGATGTGCTGGCCGTCGACGTCGGCGTCCGCCATCAGGATGATCTTGTTATAGCGCAGCTTGGAGATGTCGAACTCGTCGTGGATCCCGGTGCCCAGGGCCGTGATCATCGCCTGGACCTCGGTGTTCTTCAGGACCCGGTCGATCCTGGCCTTCTCGACGTTAAGGATCTTGCCGCGGATCGGCAGGATGGCCTGGAACAGCGGATCCCGGCCGCCCTTCGCGGAGCCGCCTGCCGAGTCACCCTCGACCACGTAGATCTCGCAGATCTCCGGGTCGCCGGACTGGCAGTCGGACAGCTTGCCCGGCAGGCCCGCCCCGCTCATGGCGTTCTTCCGGGTCAGGTCCCTGGCCTGGCGGGCGGCGATCCTGGCCCGGGCCGCCTGGGTGGCCTTGATCACGATCGACTTGGCCTCGCCGGGATTGCGCTCGAACCAGTCCCGGAGGTGCTCGTTGCAGACCCGCTGCACGAACGACTTGGCCTCGGTGTTGCCGAGCTTGGTCTTGGTCTGGCCCTCGAACTGCGGCTCGGCGAGCTTGACGTGGATGATCGCGGTGAGGCCCTCCCGGACGTCGTCGCCGGTCAGGTTGTCGTCCTTCTCCCGCAGCAGGTTCTGCTCTCGGGCATAACGGTTCACGATCGAGGTGAGCGCCGCCCGGAACCCCTCCTCATGGGTGCCGCCCTCGGCGGTGTTGATCGTGTTGGCGAACGTGTGCACGGACTCCGCGAAGGAGCCGCTCCACTGCATGGCGACCTCAACCGCGATCCCCGGCTCCTCGTCACCGAACTCGATGACCGAGTCGTGCGCCGACTCCTTGGACGCATTGAGATACCGGACGAAATCCGCGATGCCGCCCTCGTAGCGATAGCTGACGACATTCGGCTGGCCATTGACGTGATCCGGCCGCTCGTCGGTCATTGTGATCGCGAGCCCGCGGTTCAGGAACGCCATCTCCTGCAGCCGCCGGGACAGCGTCTCGAACGACCAGACCGTGCTCTCGAAGATGTCCGGGTCCGGCCAGAACGTGACGATCGTGCCGGTCTCGCCGGTTTCCTCGCCGCGCTGCAGCGGGGCGACCGGCTCGCTGACCGCATAGGACTGGCGCCAGACGTACCCGTCCTTGCGGATCTCGACCTCTAGCCGGGACGACAGCGCGTTCACCACAGAGACGCCGACACCGTGCAAGCCACCGGAGACCGCATACGACTGGCCGTCGAACTTGCCACCGGAGTGCAGGGTGGTCAGCACGACCTCGACCGCAGGGCGGTGCTCCACGGGATGCTCGTCGACCGGGATGCCGCGGCCGTTGTCGACCACCCGCACCCCGCCGTCGGCGAGCAGCGTGACCTCGATCCGGTCGGCGAAGCCGGCCAGCGCCTCGTCCACGGCGTTGTCGACAACCTCGTATACCAGGTGATGCAGGCCGCGCTCGCCGGTCGAGCCTATGTACATGCCGGGGCGCTTGCGAACCGCCTCTAGCCCCTCAAGGACCGTGATCGAGCGTGCGTCGTACGACAAAGCGGAATACTCCTCCTGAACAGGACAGCCACGCGGGCACTGCCTCGCGGGGGACATCCCCGTGTCCCCCCTCCGGCTGCGTATCCCATTTTACCTGGGAGTACCGTCAGCAGCTGCCAGTCGCTGCTAGTCAGTGCTAGCCCGGGGGGACGACCCCCCGGAACCCCCCGCGATGCCATCCGCTCGGGCCGGCAGGCCGGCCCTCGCAGTCGTCAACCATAGGTGTCACGCGGGCCCCGGCCGCCGCGCACCCGCCACTCGCCCCGCCGGCGGCCCGGGCCTGCCGCCCCGGCGGGGCCGCGTACCTTCACCCGCTGCACCGCGCCGTCGCCGAGCTCGGCGTTGAGCCTGCGCACGAGCTGGGCCGCCAGGAGCCGCACCTGGGTGGCCCAGGCGGTCGAGTCCGCGGTCACGGTCAGCTCGCCGTCCGCGAGGCCGTCCGGCCGCGTGTGCGCGGCCAGCTCGGGACCGACAATCTGGGCCCATCGCCCGAAGACCGAGCCAGCGGCGGCCGCCTCGTGCCAGCCACGGGCGCCGATCAGGCCCTCGATCGCGGCGTTCAGCGGCTCCGGATCGTCCCGGCGCGCCCGGCGGCCCGGCCTGCGCGGCAGGGTGGGGTCGGCGGGGGCCGTGCGTTCTGGCCTCTGGTCATCAGCGTGCGCAGGACGGTTCCCCTTGGCCAGAGCGTCAGCCTTCGCCCGCGCCAGAGCCTCGCGGGCCAGCCGAAGCCGGTCGGCGCGGTCACGCGCGGGGCCGTCAGGCACGCCAGATCGCCCCGCCCGATACCTCGAATCTCCGGCCGGCCAGCTCGGCGGGCACGTCGGCGGGCACGGCCGCGGTCACCAGGACCTGCTCGGCGCCGGAGACCAGCGCGGCCAGCCGCTCCCGCCGCCCGCTGTCCAGCTCGGCGAAGACGTCATCCAGGATCAGCACCGGGTCCTCGCCGCCGGATCGCAGCAGGTCGTAGGCGGCGAGCCGGAGCGCCAGCGCCAGCGACCACGACTCGCCGTGGCTCGCGTAGCCGCGTGCGGGTAGCTCGCCGACGCGCAGCTCCAGCTCGTCCCGGTGCGGGCCGACCAGGCAGACGCCGCGCTCGAGCTCGGCCCGGCGCACCCGGGCCAGCGCCTGGCGCAGCCCGTCGGCCAGAACCTCGCGGTCGGCCGGCGGCTCGGCGTCCTCGCTCCGCCCGGCCCCCCGGGGGGTTTCCTGCCGTCGGGGCCCCGGCCGCGGGGGTCCGGGGGTGTCCCCCGGAACAGCCCTGTCCCGGGGAGCGCCGTATCCCCCCGGATCGCCGCCGTGTCCTCCCGGGCCAGCGCTACTGGACGCCAGCCGGTAGCTCATCGCGACACCCAGGTCCTCGCCGGACACGGCGGCGTACGCCTTGGCCGCCAGCGGCCGGAGCGCGGCGGTGAGTTCCAGCCTGCCCGCGGTCAGCTCCGCGCCCTTCGCGACCAGGTGCTCGTCCCAGACCTCCAGCGCGCTGGGCACCGAACCGCCGGGCCCCGAACCGCCGGGCCCCGAACCACGGGGCCCCGAACCACGGGCCCCGGCGCCGCTGGCCGCCATGCCCCGGGCCGACTTCAGCAGCGCCGTCCGCTGCCGCAGTACCCGCTCGTAGTCGGCCCTGATCCCGGCGAACCGCGGCCTGGTGGCGATCAGCAGGTCGTCGAGGTAGCGCCGCCGCTGGTCCGGGTCGCCCTTGACCATGGTCAAGTCCTCAGGAGCGAACAGGACGCACCGCAGCGTGCCCAGTGCCTCGCGCGGCCGCGGAAGTGGTACCCGGTTCAGCCGGACCCGGTTCGCCTTGCCCCGGTTGATCTCGATCTCGACCAGGCTGTCGCGTTCTGTCGAGGTCACCGCGGCCCTGAGGATCGCACGCTGCGCTCCGTGCCTGATCAGGGGGGCGTCGGTGGCGACCCGGTGGCTGCCGAAGGTCGCGACGTAAGCCGCCGCCTCCACCAGGTTGGTCTTGCCCTGCCCGTTCGCGCCCGTGAACGTGGATGCGCCGGGCGCCAGCTCCAGGTCAGCCGCGGCATAGCTGCGGAAGTCGGTCAGCGCCAGCCTGGTCAGGTGCACGCCTGCGACATTAGTGCCCTCTGGCCGCAGTCGGTGTCCCCTACCCGCCGAGGCGGATCGGCATGAGCAGGTACCGGTAGTCGGGCTGGCCGTCGGGCGCCGGCTTGCCGGTGATCAGCGCGGGCTTGCCCGGCTCCGTGAACGACATCCTGGCCGTATCCGAGTCGATCGCCGACAGCCCGTCGAGCAGGTACTGCGGGTTGAAGGCGATCGACAGCGGCTCGTCGCCGTCGTATCCCGCCTCGAGCACCTCGACCGCCTGCGCCTCCTCGCCGGTGCCGGCCTCCAGCACCAGCTGCCCGGGGGTGAACGCCAGCCGCACCGCGGTGTTGCGCTCGGCCACGAGGGCGACCCGCTTGACTGCCTCGGCCAGCAGCGCGGTGGACAGCTCGGCCGTCGAGTTGACGTGGTTGGGCAGCAGCGCCTGGTACCGCGGGAACTCGCCGCCGAGCAGCCTCGTCGTCGTGCGCCGCCCGCCGCCCTCGAACCCGATCATCCCGTCGCCGCCGGCCGTGAGGCCGCCATCCGGCCCGCCCTCGCCGGGCAGGGCCAGGGCGATCGACACCTCGGCCCCGGAGGTGAGCGAGCGCGCGGTCTCCGCCAGGGCGCGGGCCGGGACGAGCACGGCGGCGGACAGATCCGGCCGGGCCGGGGTCCACCGCAGTTCGCGAACGGCCAGCCGGTAGCGGTCGGTCGAGATGAGGGTCAGGATGTCACCCTCGATCTCGATCCTGACGCCGGTCAGCGCCGGCAGCGTGTCGTCGCGGCCGGCGGCGGTGGCCGACTGGCTGACGGCCGACGCGAACGCGTCGCTGCCCACCGACCCGGCGGCCTGGGGCATCTCGGGCAGGGCCGGGTACTCCTCCTCGGGCATGGTCAGCAGCGTGAACGTGGCACTGCCGCAGGACAGCACGGCCTTCCCGCCCTCGGACGTGATCTGCACTGGCCGGGCCGGGAGGCTGCGGCTGATCTCGGCGAGCAGTCGGCCCGAGACCAGCACGCTGCCCTCCTCCTCGATGGTCACCGGCACGGTCGCCTGCGCGGACACGTCGTAGTCGAAGCTGGACAGCGTGAGCTCTGCTCCGGCGTGCAGTCGCATTCCGGCCAGCACGGGGACCGTGGGACGGGTGGGAAGCGCGCGGGCCGTCCATGCCACGGCATCGGCCAGGACGTCGCGTTCGACCTGGATCTTCACAGGAAGCGCCTCCTGTTTCTCGGTTAAGCCGCCGAGCTAGTCGAGCGGGTCATTCTCAGGTTAGATGCGGCCAGCGGGCCGGAAGGCGGGAACCTGACGGCGAGAGCCGCGCGGGCGGCAGGGCGCACTCCGGTCGGGCCTGCTTGGGTCTGGTCTTAGCTAAATACAGAGAAGTAGTCGTCATAGGGTCGGTGGATTCTGGGGATATCCGGTGCTGCCGCAGGTCATGGCGGTCGGCGGAATCCACAGCGGCTGTGAGGGCCCCGGGCCCGGTGGCGGCCGCCGTGTGGAAACCCGGGCGCCGGGAGCCGGATGCCAGCCCGTTGCCCCCCGGTCGAGGGGAGTTTTCCTCCGGATGTCCCAGGTCTGTCCACACATTTATCCACAGCCTGTGTGCGCCGATTGTGCCCCGAGGCACTGGTATGCGAGCCTTCACCGGACGTTCACCCGGACAGCGCCTGCTGCTTGATCCGGTTGGTGAGCTCCGTGACCTGGTTGTAGATCGACCGGCGCTCGGCCATCAGCGAGCGGATCTTCTTGTCCGCGTGCATGACGGTCGTGTGGTCGCGGCCGCCGAATTGCTGCCCGATCTTGGGCAGCGAGAGGTCGGTCAGCTCCCGGCACAGGTACATGGCGATCTGCCGGGCGGTGACCAGGACCCGGGACCTGGAGGTACCGCACAGGTCGTCGATCGACAGCCCGAAATAGGACGCAGTCTGGCCCATGATCGTCGAGGCCGTGATCTCTGGTGACTGCGCCTCGGGGATGAGGTCCTTCAGCACGAACTCGGCGAGCTGGAGGTCGACCGACTGACGGTTCAGGCTGGCGAACGCGGTGACCCTGATCAGGGCGCCCTCAAGCTCGCGGATGTTGGTGGAGATCCGGCTCGCGATGTACTCGAGCGCATCGGGCGGCGCGTTGAGGTGGTCCTGGACGGCCTTCTTGCGCAGGATGGCGATCCGGGTCTCGAGCTCGGGCGGCTGGACGTCGGTGAGCAGTCCCCACTCAAACCTGCTCCGCAGCCGGTCCTCGAGGGTCACCAGCCGCTTGGGCGCCCGGTCGCTGGAGATGACGATCTGCTTGCTGGCGTTGTGCAGCGTGTTGAAGGTGTGGAAGAACTCCTCCTGGGTTCCTTCCTTGTTCTCCAGGAACTGGATGTCGTCCACCAGCAGCACGTCGACGTCGCGGTAGCGGCGCCGGAAGCCGTCCTGCTTGCCGTCCCTGATCATGTTGATGAAGTCGTTGGTGAACTCTTCCGAGCTGACATAACGCACCTTGACGCCCTGGTAGAGGCTCTGGGCGTAGTGGCCGATGGCGTGCAGCAGGTGAGTCTTGCCCAATCCCGAGTCGCCGTAGATGAACAGCGGGTTATAGGCCTTGGCGGGCGCCTCGGCGACGGCGACGGCGGCCGCATGGGCGAACCTGTTGCTCGACCCGATGACGAACGTCTCGAACGTGTACTTGGGATTCAGCCGGGCCTGGGCCGGGCGTGGCGTGCCGGCCGGCACGCCCGGCGCGAAGCCAGCCGGGGCGGGGCGCCCGCCGGGGAGGTCCGGGCTCCCCGGCCGCACGGCGGGGATTGCGATATGGCCGGCCGGGCCGAGCCCGCTGCCACCCCGAGCGGTCCCGACGAGATCGGCGGGATGGCCCGGAAGGCCGGGGCGGGAGCGGAGGGCGTCATCGCCGAACGGGTCGGTTCCGGCGGTACCGTCGTCGACGATCCGCGCCAGCGGGCCTGTCACGGCGTCGGCGGCGGAGTCCGCGGCCGGCTTGTCGCGCATGCCTGGCAGGCCGTGGAGGCCGGATGGGCGGTGGCTGGCGTCGACCGTGGCGGCGGTGGGGTCGACGGTCACTGCCAGCTGGATGCTGCGGCCAAGCTCCCTGGACAGCGTATTGGTGATCAGCGCGCGCAGCCTGGTCTCCAGCTGCTCCTTGACGAACTCGTTCGGCGTGGCGATCAGCGCCGTGTTCTCCACCAGGCCCAGCGGCCGGGTGAGCTGCAGCCAGGCTCGGTGAGCAGGCTCGATCTGCATCTCGGCCAGCTCGTCCAGGGATCTGGCCCAAACTTCCGCGAGGTCTGTTTCGCTCATCGGCCGTTCACCTCGCGCCCCCAACATATGATCAACAGGTTTTTCCACAGGTTGTGAACGTCGCACGTCGGTGCGCAGCAGCCCCATTCGTCGCCGGAAACTCCGACCTCGGCGATCATCTGAACCCGGATCCCCGCCGCCAGGATCGCTTGTCCACAGCCTAGGGGTCGGGTTCGCTGCTCGTTTGGCAAACGGCAACTGTTACGGAGGGTAGGTAACTGCTCCGGGAGAGCGGCCGGGAGCGGCGGGACGGGGAAGCCCGGAGCGGTTTGACCAGCGGTGCCTGGCCCGCATACCTTTTCTGTTGGCCCGGGCTTCGACTGGGCTCTGTTTACCATGTCCTGAGACCAGCGCGGCGCACTAGAAAGTGCCCGCGTGCCCCTGCCCTGTGTACCTGGAGTCCCAGTGAGCAAGCGTACGTTCCAGCCGAACAACCGCCATCGCGCGAAGACGCACGGGTTCCGGCTGCGCATGCGGACCCGCGCGGGGCGCGCGATACTTTCCGCACGGCGCCGTAAGGGGCGCGCGCGGGTCAGTGTCTGACCTGCTCGCGCGATGACCGCCGATGCTTCCCGCGGCATCGCGGATGCGGCGGCGCAGCGAGTTCACGCTGACGATACGCTGCGGCAGCCGTGCGGGACGGCAGCTGGTCTCCGGGCACCTGCTCCGTCAGGCGGGCCATGATGAGCCGGCCCGGGTCGGGTTCGTGGTGAGCCGTGCGGTGGGAGGTGCCGTGGTGCGCAACAGGGTGCGGCGTCAGCTGCGACATCTGGCCCGCGGGTATCTCGGGTCGCTTCCTGCGGGTAGCCTGTTGGTGGTGCGCGCCAATCCCCGGGCCGCTACCGCACGCCAGGCGGATCTCGCCGCCGAACTCGACCTGGTAATCGGAGCTTTGCTTCGGCGGCAGGGTGGGGCGCAGCGTCCGTGACAAGTCCAGCACAACGAGAGGCGAGGGAGCGGCCGACGGCCGCCGCCCTGGTTCTCGTTGTGCTCCTGAACGGGTACCGGCGCTTTATCAGCCCGCTGCTCGGGCCCCGGTGCCGGTTCTATCCGTCGTGCAGCGCCTACGCGCTGGAGGCGGTGCAGCTGCACGGTGCCCTGCGCGGGTCCTGGCTGGCGGCACGGAGGCTGAGCCGCTGCCATCCGTTCCACGCCGGGGGCCTGGACCCCGTGCCTGTGCCGGGGCAGAAGGCCGGTGCGGCCGAGGCGGCCCCCCCGCCCGCCGCGCCGCGCGGGGCCGGGAGGCAGCAGTGCCCGATCAGATCTCAAGGGAGCTAGCCGGTGGGGATCCTTAACCCGATTTACGACGCCGTCGCGTGGGTGCTCAAGGGGATTTACGGGTTCCTGAGCCCCGTCTTCGGTGAGACCAGCGGGTGGACCTGGGCGCTCTCGATCGTGATCCTCGTGGTCCTGATGCGGCTGGTCATGGTGCCGCTGTTCATCAAGCAGATGCACACGACGCGGGCGATGAGCGCGCTGGCGCCCGAGATGCAGGCGCTGCGCAAGAAGTACAAGAACGACAAGCAGACGCTGCAGCAGGAGACGATGAAGCTCTACCAGCAGGCGGGCGTCAACCCGCTGATGGGGTGCCTTCCCGTCGTCCTGCAGCTGCCGATGTTCTTCGCGCTGTTCAACGTGCTGAGGGCGATCGCCACGTGGAAGCCGGGGCACCCGATTCAGTACGGGCTGACGCACCAGATGGTGGCAAGCGCCCAGCAGGCCAAGATCCTCGGCGCCACCATCGCGGACAAGTTCCTGTTCACGGGAACGCTTCATGTCCCGGTGGAGGCGAAGGCCGTCATCCTGGTGACGGTCCTGATCAGCATGGTCACGACCTACCTGACCGTCCGGCAGAGCATGAAGCGCGGGATGATGCCTGCGGCGACCCCGGACAACCCGATGGGCCAGTCGCAGAAATACATGATGTACATCATGCCCTTCTTCGCGCTGTCCGGCCTGTACTGGCCGTTCGGGCTGGTCCTGTACTGGGTGACCACGAACCTGTGGACGCTGGGGCAGCAGTACGTGCTGCTCCGGAGGTATCCCAGCCCGGCCGCCGCCGGCGCCGCTGCGGCGACCGCGGCTGCACCGGCGATCGCGCCGGGTGCGCCCGGGCGCGCGGTGACCGCCCCGCGCAAGCGCGCGATAGCCAGCCCGGCCGATTCTGCCCAGACGGGAAGCTCGCGGGATCAGGGCAGCTCGAACGGCGCGAGCCGGAGGAACATGAACGGCGGACAGTCCCGGGCCGCCGGGCGCCGGGCGGCCGGGTCCTCGGCGGCCGCCTCAGCGCCGCCGGGCGTGCCGCCGCCGACCAACGGCGGCGGGGTGCTGCGCAGGCTGGGCAAGAGTCGCGCCGAGCCCGAGCCCCAGCCGCCGGAGCCCGAGGTTAAGCTCGTCAGGCAGCAACGGCAGCGGCAGTCACGCAGCAAGCGGTCTGGCAAGCGGTGAGGCGATCCCGCAGCGTCACGGCTCGGCTGCTGTCAGCAGAGGTCAACCCGAATGTAGGAGGCCCGGGTCGTGAGCCAATCGGATAGCGCCGTCACCGAGCCGGAGGTGTCCGGGGCGGACGAGGCCCGGGCCGGGCTCGCGCCAGAGGAGGCAGACGCAGTGGAGGCTGATGCTGGCCCCGCGGCTGGCGAGGGCGTCGCCGGCAACGGCGCGGTGGCTGACGACGCTGGCGTGGAGGCTGATGCCGGCGTGGAGGCCGATGCGGACGAGCCCGCCGAGGTCCTTGATCGGGGTTCGGGCGAGGAGCCCGGCGAGGCGGAGCCCGGGCCGCCGGACATCGCGGATCTGGAGCTCGAGGGCGAGGTCGCCGCGGACTACATTGAGGGCCTGCTCGATGTCGCCGACTTGGACGGGGACATCGACATGGACGTGGAGGGGGACCGGGCCGTGGTCTCCGTGGTCGGCGCGACCCTGGATGAGCTGGTCGGGACGCGGGGAGAGGTGCTCGAGGCACTCCAGGAGCTGACCCGGCTCGCGGTGCACCGGCAGACGGGCGCCCGCACGAGAATCATGATCGATGTCGGCGGATACCGGCTGCGTCGGCGCAGCGAGCTGGCGGAGACTGGCCGGGATGCTGCCGATGAGGTCAAGCGGACGGGCGAGCCGAAGAGGCTGTGGCCGATGAACCCGTTCGAGCGCAAGATCGTCCATGACGCGGTGGCCGCCGCCGGGCTGCGCAGCGAGTCCGAGGGCGAGGAACCGGACCGTCGGGTGGTCGTTCTTCCTGCGGGCTGAATCACCCGGTCCACGATCGGTGGCCTCCGGCCGGCCCCCGGTGGCCGCTGGGCGCGCCCCATCGGCGCCGCCGGAGGCCCGGCCGGTGTTCGGATCGGCTCTGGGCCTGGCCGAGCGCTATGCGGAGCTGCTGGCTGGCCCGGGCGCGGAGCAAGGCCTGATCGGCCCGCGCGAAACCGCCCGCCTGTGGGACAGGCACCTGATGAATTGCGCGGCGGTCGCCGAACTGGTTCCGCATCCGACGGCCGGCCGCTCGGTGATCGACCTCGGGTCGGGCGCCGGGCTGCCGGGGATCGTGCTGGCGATGCTGCTGCCCGACTCGGAGATCGTCCTGCTCGAGCCGATGGCCCGGCGCATCATGTTCCTGGAGGAGTGCGTGCGGATGCTGGACCTCCGCAACGTGGTGGTCTACCGGGGTCGGGCCGAGGACGCCGCCGGGCAGCTCGTCGCGGATGTGGTCACCGCCCGGGCGGTCGCTCCCCTGGCGCGACTGGCCAGCCTGGCGCTGGCACTGGTCCGGCCCGGCGGCCTCGTTCTGGCCATGAAGGGAGCCGGCGCGGAGCAGGAAATCGCGCGGGCGCGGCCCGTGCTGCAGAGGCTAGGTGCGCGGGACGTGACAGTCGTGCAAGCTGGGAGCGGTAAGGTCAGTCCGCCGCCGACAGTCGTCCGGTTCACCGCCCCTCCCGGCGGGGATTCCGGCGATGGGGTCCGGGGG
>Ga0209647_1002891_pt1 | contig 13662 bp, 12 predicted proteins | sample GraSoi_2013_60cm_FD_185827 | JGI IMG/M metagenome (GOLD analysis project Ga0209647, IMG submission 185827) | Grasslands soil microbial communities from the Angelo Coastal Reserve, California, USA - Sample 9_17_2013_60cm (SPAdes) (version 2) | ecosystem: Environmental > Terrestrial > Soil >... | reverse complement strand
CTCGTGACCTCCGGCATCGACGGCACGTATCCGCCGGGGCTCCCCGTGGCCCTGGTCGAGCGCATCGAGCGCGATGCCGAGCACAGCTTCGCCCGCGTCGTATGCAAGCCCGCCGCCGGCGTCGACCGTGGCCGCTTCGTGCTGGTGCTGACCTACGAGTCCGGCGCGGCGCCGCGGCCCGACGATGCGCGGTCCGCGAAAGAACGGCGTTCCGACAGGACGCGGCGCACCAAGGCGAAAGAAGCCAAGGACGGCGATGGGCTCCGATAGCCCGCAGCATATTCTCCGCCCGGTGCGGCTCGGCACGATCATCTTTTCGTTCCTGATCGCGCTGCTGCTCAATTTCCTGCCGTGGAAGGACCTGCGCCTGGTACCCGACTTCGTCGCCCTCGTGCTCACTTTCTGGTGCGTGCGCCAGCCGCGCCTCATCGGCCTTGGGGCCGCGTGGGCGCTGGGGCTGCTCACCGACGCCGGCAACGGCGTGCTGCTCGGGCAGCACGCCCTCGCCTATTCGATGCTCGCCTTTCTCGCGATCTGGCTGTCGCGGCGCATTCTCTGGTTCGGAGCCGCGCAGCAGGCGCTGCACGTCGCGGCGCTGCTGCTGGGCGCGCAGGGCGTGGTGCTGCTCGTGCGGCTCGCCGCCGGGGCCGGTTTCCCCGGCTGGGCTCTGGTGGTCGGCCCGCTGCTGGGCGCGCTTCTGTGGCCGCTGCTCTCCTGGTTGCTGCTCATGCCGCAGCGGCGCCTCGAGCGCAGGCAGATGATCTAGTGGACAGGCTGACCTAGCGATCATGCGCTCCGCCGAACTGCGCAACCACGAGCGCGAGCTCTACGAGTTCCATTTTCGCGTCGGCGTCGCGGCGATCGCGGTGGTCGCGGCCTTCGGCCTGCTCGCCGGGCGCTTCGTGTATCTGCAGCTGGCGCAGCACGAGGCCTACCGCGCCAAGGCCGAGGACAACCGCATCTCGATCGTTCCGATCTCGCCCAACCGCGGCCTAATCGTCGACCGCAACGGCGTGGTGCTGGCACGCAACTATTCGGGCTACACGCTCGAGATCACGCCGCGCAAGGTGAAAGACGTCGATCGCCTCATCGATGAGGTCTCCGAGCTGGTCGACGTCACGGCGCGCGACCGCGCCCGCTTCAGGAAGCTCCTGCAGGAAACGCGCAATGCCGAGAGCCTGCCGATCCGCACCCGGCTCTCCGACGAGGAAGTCGCCCGGTTCGCCGCCAACCGCTACCGCTTCGAAGGCGTCGACATCAAGGCGCGCCTCTTCCGCCAGTATCCTTACGGCGAGACGGCTTCGCATGCCATCGGCTACATGGGTCGCATCAACCTGGAGGACCAGGAGAAGCTCGAGGAGGACGGCGTCGGCGCCAACTACCGCGGCACCGACTCCATCGGCAAGAGCGGCCTGGAGGCGAGCTATCAAGACGAGCTGCACGGCGTGACGGGCTTCGAGCGGGTCGAGATCGACGCCGCCGGGCGCGGCATCCGCACGCTTCCTCCCCGGACGCCCTCGCAGCCCGGCAACAACATCGCCCTCACGCTCGACCTGAAGTTGCAGCAGGTGGGCGAGAGCGCCTTAGGCGAGCGGCGCGGCGCCATGGTGGCGCTCGAGCCCTCGACTGGCGCGGTGCTGGCGTTCGTCTCGAAGCCGGGCTACGACCCGAATCTGTTCGTCGACGGCATCGACCCGCAGAGCTGGTTCGAGCTCAACAATTCGCCTGACAAGCCGCTCGTCAACCGCGCTATCAACGGCCTTTACCCGCCGGGATCGACCTTCAAGCCTTTCATGGCGATGACGGCGCTCGAGCTCGGCAAGCGGACCTTTCGCAGCACGATCCACGATCCGGGCTATTTCGAGTTCGGCGGGCGCAGGTTCCGCGATTCCAAAGTGGGCGGGCACGGCACGGTCGATCTCATGAAGTCCATCGTGGTCTCCTCCGACACGTTCTACTACCAGCTCGCGAACGATCTGGGCATCGACGCGATTGCCGGCTTCATGCGGAACTTCGGCTTCGGCGCGCGCACCGGAATCGACCTGCAGGGCGAAGCGGCAGGGGTCTTGCCTTCCCCCGAGTGGAAGCAGAAGCGCTTCAGGAACCCCGCGCAGCAGAAGTGGTTTCCGGGCGAAACCATCTCGATCGGCATTGGCCAGGGCTATAACTCGTACACGCCGATCCAGCTCGCGCAGGCGATGGCGACGCTGGTGAACGGCGGCGTGATGTACAAGCCGCGGCTCGTGTCCTACGTGGATAACCAGCGCACCGGCGAGCGGCGCAACTTCGAGCCCGAAGTCCTCCAGCGGGTGCCGTTCAAGCCCGAGCACGTGGAGTTCATCAAGAAAGCCATGTCGGGCGTCAACAAGGAAGGCACGGGAGCGCGCGCCTTTGCCGGCGCGCAGTACACGAGCGGCGGTAAGACCGGCACCGCGCAGGTGATCGCGCTCAAGCAGAACGAGAAGTACGACGAGTCGAAGGTGGCGGAGCGCCTGCGCGATCACTCTTGGTTCATCGCCTTCGCGCCGGTCGACAGCCCGCGGATCGCGCTCGCGGTGCTGGTCGAGAACGGCGGCTTCGGCGCCCGCGCCGCCGCGCCGATCGCGCGCACCGTGCTCGACTACTTCCTGCTCGGCAAGCTGCCGCGGGGCATGCAGGCCCCCGAGGACGATGACGCCGAGGAGGAGGAAAGCGACTGATGGAAATCGCGCGCATCCCGTTTCGGCGGATCGGCCTGCGCCTGAGCGAGGGGATCGACGGTCCGCTGTTCGTGCTGACGCTCATGCTGTCGCTGCTCGGGCTGGCGGCGCTGTTCTCGGCGAGCTACGAGAACCCGGGCCGGGTGGTGAACCAGGCGGTGAACCTCGGGGTCGCGTTCGCGGCGATGTGGCTCGTCGCCCAGGTGCCGGCGGTGGCGGGCGACGTCGTGAACGGCGCGCGGCGCTGGCTGCACGTCGGCGTGACCCGCTTCCAGCCTTCCGAGATGATGAAGCTCGCGGTGCCGATGATGCTCGCCTGGTACTTCCACAAGCATGAATCGACGCTGAGGCTGCGCGATTTCGCGCTCGGCGCGATCCTGCTCGCCGTGCCGCTTGCCCTGATCGCGCGCCAGCCCGACCTCGGCACCGCCGCCCTGGTGGGCGCCGCCGGCTTCTACGTCATTTTTTTCGCCGGCATCAACTGGAAAGTGCTCGCCGGGCTCGCGGCGCTCGGGATCGCGGCGCTGTTCCCGCTCTGGGGAATGCTGCACGACTACCAGCGCCGTCGCATCCTGACGCTGCTCGACCCCACCACCGATCCGCTGGGCGCCGGCTACCACATCATCCAGTCGACCATCGCGGTAGGCTCGGGCGGCCTCGCCGGCAAGGGCTGGCTGAACGGCACTCAGGCGCATCTCGAGTTCATCCCCGAGCGCCACACCGACTTCATTTTCGCCGTGTACTCGGAGGAGTTCGGCCTGATCGGCAACGGCCTGCTGCTGATCCTGTACGCGCTGCTCGTCGGCCGCGGACTGATGATCGCGGCCGCCGCCCCGACCGTGTTCGCGCGCCTCCTTGCCATCGCGATCGCGCTCATGTTCTTCACCTACGCCTTCGTCAACATGGGCATGGTCTCCGGCATCCTGCCGGTGGTCGGCGTGCCGCTGCCGTTTCTCTCCTACGGCGGCAGCGCGCTCCTCACTCTGTTCATCGGCACCGGCGTGCTGATGAGCGTCAATCGCCACCGTAAGCTGGTCCAGACCTAGCCATATTGCAAAGCAGCATTATTTGAAAACAGGCACCGCATTATGAAACGAGGTGCCTCTAAGCCTATGTAAATCCTTGTTTTGTTGCGCCTAGCATCGGCCATTGCGGCGTGTTGCTGCGCGCCATCGCTCTGCGCACACTCTCGCTATCGATATTTCTCTTCATTCGGAGGCGGAATTGGATCAGCGACAAAAAGAAATCGTGGCACTGGAGCAGGATTGGGCGCAAAACCCCCGCTGGAAAGACGTGAAGCGCGGCTACAGCGCCGAAGACGTGGTGCGCCTGCGCGGCAGCGTGATGATCGAGCACACGCTCGCGAAACGCGGCGCCGAAAAACTGTGGATGCTTTGCCGCGAGCGGCCGTTCGTGAACTCGCTGGGCGCGCTCACCGGCAACCAGGCGATGCAGCAGGTGAGGGCCGGCGTGCCGGCGATCTATCTTTCCGGCTGGCAGGTGGCGGCGGATGCCAATGATTCGCTGTCGATGTATCCCGACCAGTCGCTGTACGCGGTGTCCTCCGTGCCGACGGTGGTGAAGCGCATCAACAACGCGCTGATGCGTGCCGACCAGATCCAGACGATGGAAGGCACGGGCAGCATCGATTGGTTTGCGCCCATCGTCGCAGATGCGGAATCGGGTTTCGGCGGCGTGCTGAACGCCTTCGAGCTGATGAAAGCGATGATCGACGCCGGCGCCGCCGGCGTGCACTACGAGGACCAGCTCGCCTCCGTCAAGAAATGCGGCCACATGGGCGGCAAGGTGCTGGTGCCGACGCAGGAAGCCGTGCAGAAGCTGGTCGCCGCGCGCCTCGCCGCGGACGTGATGGGCGTCCCGACGGTGCTCCTCGCACGGACCGATGCGGAGGCTGCCGACATCGTGACCACGGATGTCGACGAGAACGACAAGCCATTCCTCACCGGGGAGCGCACTTCCGAGGGTTTTTACCGGACGCAAAAAGGCTTCGACCAGGCGCTCGCGCGCGGCCTCGCCTACGCCGAATACGCCGACATGGTGTGGTGCGAGACCGGCACCCCCGATCTCGGCTTCGCGCGCAAGTTCGCGGAGGGCGTGCAGACGAGATTCCCCGGCAAGATGCTGGCCTACAACTGCTCGCCGTCGTTCAACTGGAAGCGTAACCTCGACGACGCCACGATCGGCAAATTCCAGCGCGAGCTGGGGGCGATGGGCTACAAGTTCCAGTTCATCACCCTCGCCGGCTTCCACTCGCTCAACTACTCGATGTTCGAGCTTGCGCACGGCTACGCGCGCGACAACATGACCGCCTTCGTCGAGCTGCAGCAGAAGGAGTTCGCCGCCGCCGAGAAGGGCTTCACCGCGGTCAAGCACCAGCGCGAGGTCGGCACCGGCTACTTCGACCAGGTGACGCAGGTCGTCACGGGGGGCAAGGCGTCAACCACTGCGCTCCAAGGGTCCACGGAAGACGAACAGTTCTTTGATGAGAAGAAAAAAGCGAAGCTTGCGGCTGTGTGACAACCGCGGTTCATAAAGTAGTCAAGGTCCAGGAGCGGCCCGGTAGCCTGCCCGGGGAGGTCGCGCGCGCCATCCTTGCCGGGTTCGACAAGCACTACCGCGTGTTCCGGGAGGCGGCGGCCGAGGCGCAGGGGCTCTTCGAGGGCGCCGCCTGGCCCGAGATGCAGGCCCTCGCGCGCGAGCGCATCCAGATGTACGACCGGCGCGTCGAGGAGGCGGTGCGGGCCCTGCTCGACCGCTATCCCGAAGCCGAGGTCGACGAGTCGCTGTGGCCGGCAATCAAGCTCGCCTATATAGGCCTGCTCCACGACCACAGGCAGCCCGAGTGCGCCGAGACCTTCTACAACTCGGTGGCCTGCGAGGTGCTCCACCGGCGCCACTACCATAACGAGTTCATTTTCTGGCGCCCGGCGGTGGCCACCGAGCACCTCGAGGGCGAGGCGCCAACTTACCGCAGCTACTACCCCCTGAAAGAAGGGCTCAGAAACACCTTGCGCAATATCACGCGGAGCTTCGGATTGTCCAACCCGTGGGAGAACCTGCATCGCGACCTGTTCGGCGTGGTGCGCGCGCTGCGCCAGCATTTCCCGCGGCCGGCGCGGGCCCGCCCGAGCCTGCAGGTCCAGGTGCACGGCTCGCTCTTCTTCCGCAACAAGGGCGCCTACATCTTGGGCCGCGTGATCAACGCGCACCGCGAGCTGCCCTTCGCGGTGCCGGTCCTGCAGAACGGCAAGGGAGAGCTCTACCTCGACGCGCTCCTGGTCGGCGAAAGCCAGCTCCTCGTGCTGTTCTCGTTCGCACGCGCCTACTTCTTCGTCGACATGGAGGTGCCCGCAGCCACGGTCTCGTTCCTGCGGCTGCTGATGCCGCGAAAGCCGCGCGCCGAAATGTACATGGCGGTGGGGCTCGCCAAGCAGGGCAAGACCCTGTTCTACCGCGATCTGCACCACCACCTGAGGCATTCGAGCGACCTTTTCGCCGTCGCTCCCGGCATCAAGGGGATGGTGATGCTGGTGTTCACGCTGCCGTCGTTCCCCTACGTCTTCAAGGTGATCCGCGACCGCTTCGCGCCGCCCAAGGACACCGACCGCCAGACCGTGATGAACAAGTACCTGATGGTGAAGCTGCACGACCGCGTCGGGCGCATGGCCGATACGCTCGAGTACTCGCGCGTCGCGCTGCCCCTGGAGCGCTTCGATCCGGCGCTGGTCGAGGAGCTGAAGGCCGAATGCGGCTCGCTGATCGAGTTCGACGGCGAGGAGCTGATCATCGGCCACGTCTACATCGAACGGCGCATGCAGCCGCTCAACATCCACGTCGAGGAGCTGCGCCGCGACGGCGATGAGGCTCGGCTGCGCACGGCGTTGCGCGAGTACGGCAACGCCATCAAGGAGCTCGCCGGCGCCGGGATCTTTCCCGGCGACATGCTGCTCAAGAACTTCGGCGTCACGCGCCACGAGCGCGTGGTGTTCTACGACTACGACGAGATCCAGCCGATGGGCGACGTCACGTTCCGGCGCATCCCGCCGCCGCGCAGCTACGAGGAGGAGCTGTCGGCCGAGCCTTACTGGCGGGTCGGCGAAGGCGACGTCTTTCCCGAGCAATTCGACCGTTTCCTGGTTTCCGACCCGCGCGCCAGGGAGATCTTCTACGAGTACCACGCCGACCTGCTCGATCCGGCGTTCTGGATCGGCAAGCAGGAGCGGGTGCGCGCGGGCGCGCAGGAAGACGTGTTTCCTTATCCCGGCGAGGCGCGCTTCTCCAGGTCGTAAGGCATGGGCTTGCCGTCGTTGAGGTTGAGCCAGCCTTTGACGATGCGGTAGATGATCCAGACCGCGTCGGCGAACAGAATGAAGAAGCCGGCCAGCACGATGAGCAGCAGGCAGCCGAGCACGCCCCACAGCAGGCCGAACCAGAAGGTGCGGATCTGCCAGCGGAAATGCGACTCGAGCCAGGTGCCGGCGACCTCTTCCTTCTTCACGTAGTTGATCACCACCGCGACGATCCAGGTGATGCCGAAGAAGAACGACGCGGCCTGCAACGCGTAGACGACGGTGGCGAGGTTTTTCAGCGAGTGGAGCCGCTCGGCATCTTCCATGGCAGTTCTCCCCGAGCGTCATGCCCACGCCGAACGCATCGGCGAGAAACTCGACCAGCGCCTCGTTTGCCCGGCCTTCGCTTGCCGGCGCCGCGAGGCGGATCTTGATCCGCCCGCCGTGCATGCCGGCGACCTCGGTCCGTTTCGCCCCCGGCTGAACGTGAAGCTCCAGGATTCGCCCGCTCATCCCAGCCTTGCCGCAACCGGGCGCAGGTAGACCAGGACGATGATCACCACCTGGAGAATAACGAGCAGAACCAGCGGCGACAGGTCGAAGCCGCCGAGCGGCGGAATCAGGCGGCGCAGCGGGCGCAGGAACAATCGCGTGAGCGCGTCGAGCACCGGCGCAAAGGGCGTGTAGCTGTGAAGCCAGGACAGCACCGCCTGGACGAGCACGGCGGCCATCAGGATATAGACGCTGAAGCGGGCGAGGTCCACCAGCGCGACCACCGCGATAGGAATCAGCCGCGGCTCGCCGCCGATCACCTCGATCTGCGCCCAGGTGCCGAGAATCTGGATTCCCCAGGCAAGCAGCAGCGTCGGAATATCCAGCCCGGCAAGCCCGGGAATGAAGCGGCGCACCGGCATGACGAGCCAGCTGGTGGTCGCAAGCACGAATTCTCCGGCCGGGTTGTGGAACGGCACCCGCAGCCACTGAAAATGAAAGCGCGCGAGCAGCAGGAAAACGAAGAAAGTGACGACCGTGTCGATCAGGAAGATCGTGATCTGCGCCAGCACTTCAGTCCTTTCCCTGCTCTTTGCCCAGCTCCTCGCCGCGGCGGCTTGCGGCCGCGATGGCGCGCGCGAAGCGTTCGGCGAGCTTTTCCTCGTCGAAGACTTTCAGGGCGGCTTCGGTCGTGCCGCCCTTCGACGTTACCTGCTTGCGAAGGGTTTCCGGGGATTCGCCTTTCTCCATTGCAAGCCTGGCCGAACCCATGACCGTGTGAAGGGCAAGTTTCAATGCCGTGTCCCTCGGGATGCCCAGCTTTTCCGCCGACGCCGCCAGCTGCTCGATGAACCAGAACACGTACGCCGGCCCGCTGGCGGAGACCGCGGTGACCGGGTCGAGCAGCCTCTCTTCGGCGACCCACACCACCTCGCCGACGGCGCCGAGGATGGCCTCGGCTTTTTCCCGGTCCTCGGCGTTCACTTCCGGCGGGGCATAGAGGCCCGTGATCCCGGCGCCGATCAGGGCGGGCGTGTTCGGCATGCAGCGCACCACCCGGCGATGGCCTTCGAGCCAGCGCGACAGCGCGTCCAGCGTGACTCCGGCGGCAATGCTAATCACCAGCTTGCCGCGCACCGAGCCCGCGAGCGAGGCCAGAGAACTCCTCATGTCCTGGGGCTTCACCGCCAGCACCAGCGTGTCGGCGCCCTGCATGGCGGCGTCGGGAGCGGTCGTGATGCGCACCGGATAGCGCGCGGCGAGGCGCTCGCGGGCCGACGGGCTCACTTCGATCACCGAGATCGAGCGGGCATCGGCGCCCTTGGCCACCAGGCCGCCGATCAGCGCGCTCGCCATGTTGCCGCCGCCGAGGAAAGCGATTCTCATGCGGCGCTTTTCACTTTCTTCCTTTGACCGAAGATCGCAGTGCCGATGCGCACCAGCGTCGCGCCTTCGGCGATGGCCGACTCCATGTCGTCCGACATCCCCATGGAGAGCGTATCGAACGCGAACCCCCTGCTTTTCAGCTTTTCAAAGATTTCCCGCACTTCACGAAATCTTTTTCTCTGCAAACCCACATCACCCGTGGGCTCCGGAATCGCCATCAAGCCGCGCAAGCGAAGGCCTTTCAAGGAGCCTGCCTTCTCCGAAAGAGCAAAAACCTCGCCGGGAGAAGCCCCCGTTTTGGTCGCCTCGCCGGAAACATTGACCTGGATCAGCACGTTCAGCGGCGCCAGGCCCGCCGGCCGCTGCTCCGAGAGGCGGCGCGCAATTTTCTCGCTGGTGATGGTGTGCACCCAATCGAAGCGCTCGGCCGCGAGCCGCGTCTTGTTGCTTTGCAAAGGGCCGATCAGGTGCCACTCGACGCCTGCCAGCCCCTTCATTTTCTCGATTGCTTCCTGCACGTAGTTCTCGCCGAAGGCTTTCTGGCCGGCAGCGAGCGCCTCCCTGATCAGGGCGAGCGGATGCGTCTTCGAGACCGCCAACAATGTCACCGTCGCGGGGTCCCGCCGCGCCGCGCCCGCGGCGCGCCCGATGCGCGTTTTTACTGCTTGCAGGTTGTCGGCAATTGTTGCCATAATGCCCTGAACCAGCGAAGAAAAAGACTTCGCACGGCCATTCCGGGAGGATTGTAATGGATCTCACCGAGTTGCTCGCCTTCGTGGTCAAGAACAAGGCGTCCGACCTGCATCTGTCATCGGGCCTGCCGCCCATGATCCGCGTGCACGGCGACGTACGGCGCATCAACGTGCCGGCTCTCGAGCACAAGGACGTGCACGGGATGATCTACGACATCATGAACGACGGGCAGCGCAAGTTCTACGAGGAAAACCTCGAATGCGACTTCTCCTTCGCGGTGCCGAACCTCGCGCGCTTCCGGGTCAACGCCTTCGTACAGCAGCGCGGCGCGGCGGCGGTGATGCGGACCATCCCGTCGAAGATCCTGTCGCTGGAAGAGCTCAAGTGCCCGAAGATCTTCGAGGAGATCTCCGACCAGCCCCGCGGCATCGTGCTGGTCACCGGGCCGACGGGCTCGGGCAAGTCGACCACGCTCGCGGCGATGGTCAACCACATCAACGAGAACGAGCACGGCCACATCCTCACCATCGAGGACCCGATCGAGTTCGTGCACGAGTCGAAGAAGTGCCTGATCAACCAGCGCGAGGTCGGGCCGCACACCCTGTCCTTCTCCAACGCCCTTAGAAGCGCGCTGCGCGAAGACCCGGACGTGATCCTGGTGGGCGAGATGCGCGACCTCGAGACCATCCGCCTCGCCCTGTCGGGCGCGGAGACCGGCCACCTGGTGTTCGGCACGCTGCACACCTCGTCGGCGGCGAAGACCATCGACCGGATCGTCGACGTGTTCCCGGCGGCGGAAAAGGAGATGGTGCGCGCGATGCTCTCCGAGTCGATCCGCGCCGTTATCTCGCAGACGCTGCTGAAAACCAAGGATGGCGCCGGGCGCTGCGCGGCGCACGAGATCATGATCGGCACCCCGGCGATCCGCAACCTGATCCGCGAGAACAAGATCGCCCAGATGTACTCGGCGATCCAGACCGGCCGCCAGATCGGTATGCAGACGCTCGACCAGAACCTGACGGAGCTGGTGCAGCGCAACGTCATTTCGTCCGCCGAGGCGCGCGGCAAAGCAGCGAACAAAGACAATTTTGCCGGATGAAAATCCGGCACAATTACGGCGAGGGTCACGTTTTGCGTAGGCACAACGTGAGCCGAAGCCACAATTTTGCGGGGTAACCCATGGAACGCGAACAGGCAACCAAATTCATCTACGACCTCCTCCGCGCGCTGATCGCGAAGAAGGGCTCGGACCTCTTCATCACCGCGGCCTTCCCGCCGGCGATGAAAATCGACAACAAGATGACGCCGGTTTCGCAGCAGGCGCTCAATCCCCAGCACACGGCGATGCTGGTCCGCTCGATCATGAACGACAAGCAGGCGGCCGAGTTCGAATCCACCAAGGAATGCAATTTCGCCATCTCTCCGGCCGGCATCGGCCGCTTCAGGGTGAACTGCTTCGTGCAGCAGGGCAATGTCGGGGCGGTGCTGCGCGTCATCACCACCACGATTCCCAACTTCGAGGACCTCAAGCTGCCGCCGGTGCTGAAGGACGTGGCGATGACCAAGCGCGGCCTGGTGCTGTTCGTCGGCGGCACGGGCTCCGGAAAGTCGACCTCGCTCGCGGCGATGATCGGCTACCGCAACGAGAACTCCCACGGCCACATCATCACGATCGAGGACCCGGTCGAGTACGTGCACCCGCACAGGAACTGCATGATCACGCAGCGCGAAGTCGGGGTCGACACCGACTCATGGCAGGCGGCGCTGAAGAACACCCTGCGCCAGGCGCCCGACGTGATCCTGATCGGCGAGATCCGCGACCGCGAGGTGATGGAGCATGCCGTCGCCTTCGCCGAGACCGGCCACCTTTGCCTGGGCACGCTGCACGCCAACAACTCCAACCAGGCGATGGACCGGATCATCAACTTCTTCCCCGAAGAGCGCCGCCAGCAGCTGCTCATGGACCTGTCGCTCAACCTGAAGGGCGTGATCTCGCAGCGCCTCGTCCCGAACCGGGAAGGCAAGGGCCGCGCTGCGGCCGTCGAGGTGCTGCTCAACTCGCCGTTGATCAGCGACCTGATCTTCAAGGGCGAGATCCACGAGATCAAGGAGATCATGAAGAAGTCGCGCGAGCTCGGCATGCAGACCTTCGACCAGGCGCTGTTCGACCTCTTCGAGGCCAACCGCATCAGCTACGAGGACGCCCTGCGCTTCGCCGACTCCACCAACGAAGTCCGCCTCAACATCAAGCTCAACAGCAAGATGGCGAAGGACAAGGACCTCACCAAGGGCATCGAGCACCTCGACATCGTCTAGGCGTTCGGATGGTCGGATAACAAAAGGGCGCTTCGGCGCCCTTTCTTATTGCTGGACTGCGCCGAGTGGGGGGGCTCGCGACACTGCGCCCGCCCTAATCATTGATCAAAGCCTCTCGTGGTAGGAATAGCCGGAATTGCCTCCCGCTATTCAGGGGCGTAACGTATTGAAACGAGGGAAGGAAGACCTCATCAAACAAAAAAACCTCAACCTTGCTCACACACCAAGTTGTCAACTATAAAGTCAACCAATTCAGGTTAGCTGGCACTGTACCAGCATGGACCCGCAGGCCATCGAGGGAGAATAGGCGAATGTTCACCGTTATTTTTCACCGCAATTGGTGGCTGGCGCTTACTGCACTGGTATCTCTCGCTGCAATACCAGCTGCAGATCTGCGTGCACAGGCTGTGCCCGTCCTAGGTTACGTTGCTAACGAAAACGCCAGTCCGGAGCGTCTCGCCGCGCTAAAGAAGGGCCTAACCGATCTTGGCTATATCGAGGGAACGAATCTCAAGATCGATTATCGCTACGCCAAGCTGGATCGTGAGTACGACGCCGTGATGGCCGAACTGGTGTCCCGGAAGGTCGACGTTATCGTCGCAGGCAATGCGTCTGCGGCGCCTGCTGCAGCGAAGGCAACCCGCGCGATTCCCATTGTCCTGGCCGCAGTGAACGATCCGGTCGGGCTTGGCGTGGTCGATAGCCTCGAGCGCCCCGGGCGCAACGTCACAGGCACGACCATTTACGCCCCCCACTTAATCAGCGAGCGCGTGCGTATCCTTAAGAGCATTGCTCCATCCGTCGATCGAGTTGCCGTATTTATGAACGGCAACAACACGAACAATCCAGCGCAAGTTGCATTATTGACCGCTGCGGCGAAGGAACTTGGCATCCAGGTGGAGTCCATGGATATTCGATCGCCTGCTGACGTGGAACCGGCGGTTAACAAGGCAATCCGGTCCGGCGCCAAGGGCTTCTTCAACTGCGTGGATACCTTCGTAAACTCTCAGCGCTTCACTATCGCCAAATTGGCGGCGCAAAGCAGGCGCCCGATGATCTACACAGACAAGGAATATGTGCTCGCCGGCGGGTTAATGGCTCTTGGCGTAGGTCATCTTGAGGGCTATTACCGGGCGGCTGAGTACGTGGATAAGATTCTGCGCGGCGCCAATCCTGCTGATCTGCCAATCGCGCCGCCGACCAAGCTGACCTTCAGCGTAAGCCGTTCGGCGCTGCAGAACATCGGCATTGCTCTGCCTAAGGAGATAAATGAACGGGTTACCGAGTGGTTGCCCTGACACTGTTGACAGGAGCGCGAGCAGTGCCAGCTAACCACCCAGTCAACGCGGACGCGCGCGGAAGCGGCGTGCCTTGCATGAGTTCGTGGGCGCGCGCCGGTTACTGGGAACGTTAGGCAGCACCGGAAAAGAAAGGGCGGCCATGCGCAATAGCCGCCGCGTTTTCCTGACCGCATTCCCGGGCTTTGTCCTGGTGCTGCAGGCAATGTGTGCATTCGCTTCCGGAAGGGAAGGCGAAGCCTTAGTCGAGCCCGTTCGCTGGATCGTTGCGATCGTGCTGGTTACATTTGCCACGCTGGTCATCGGCGGCGGCTTTCTTGGAGCGTTCAGGGCAAGCCAAAGTGGCGAATCAATACTGAAGGGCAGCGCGCGCGGGCTGCTGAGAGGAATGGTCGCGTTCCTGGTCGTGGGCGCCGTGTCGGTGGCGGGACTGACAATCCTGAGCATCCTCTGGATTGCTTATTCATT
>Ga0209647_1002886_pt1 | contig 13690 bp, 9 predicted proteins | sample GraSoi_2013_60cm_FD_185827 | JGI IMG/M metagenome (GOLD analysis project Ga0209647, IMG submission 185827) | Grasslands soil microbial communities from the Angelo Coastal Reserve, California, USA - Sample 9_17_2013_60cm (SPAdes) (version 2) | ecosystem: Environmental > Terrestrial > Soil >... | reverse complement strand
CGCTGCTAGCCGCGCCAAGGCCAGGAAAATGCTTGAGGCTAGCGATCTCTCCGGCCTGTTGCATAGCATTGAGATAAGCACCAGCAAAGGTCGTCACCTGCTGCGCCGTACTGCCAAAGGTGCGCCATGCCTGGTCGGGTCCGTCGATCAAGCCGACGTCAACGTCAGGGGCGATATCGGCATTGACCCCAAGAGCCAGCAAGTCGTGAGCGGTCTGCGCGCCCTCATGAGCGGCCGCACGGACATCCCCGGTCTCAGCGATTTCCGTTGCTCCCGGACGGCTGGGGTAAATATTACTCAGGCGGTCGACGGTTCCGCCCTCCTCATCGGTTGAGATGAGAAGAGGAAAAGTAGCATGTTTTTGCATCTCGGCAATATCGTGGCGAGTCTGGTCAAAGGTCTCCATCTGCGCCTGGTAGAGAATCACCCCACCAACATGGAACTGCTCAAGGGTCTGTTCGAGGTCGGCGGAGTAGTACTGATAGCCATTTAGCACCATGAAGAGTTGCCCAAGCTCCTCGTCGAGGGTCATACGCGAGACATACAGGCTCGCCAGTTCCTTATAGGACATGCGTTTGACCAGGTGGTGGAGCTCATCAACCTGCGAGGGATTGAGCAGTGGCTTGACGAAAGGACCTCTGAATGCAGTGAGGCCGTTTCCAGATGAGGATAGCGCTCTGTTTCCATCCTCTTCGATCAGAAGAAAGACGGCCAGCAGGGCCAGTATGAGAAAGAGTGCCCCTTTGAGACGGGGTGAGCGAGATTGCGACATAGGGCTGCCTCTCGGTTGTTGTTATACGGGCGACCTTAGGGTCGCCCTGGAAGAGTCAGGTCATTTCTTCTCCGGACCCAACGTGAAGGCTTTATCAGTAGTGATGTCGCCTTTGAACTGGAAGGACTTTAAGCCCTTGATAGCGCTGGCATCAATTGTTAGCTCTATGGTGGGAGTGACGCCGCTTTGCTTTTGAATCAGCATAGTGTAGGATGGCTGTCCATTCACTCTCTGCACAGCATTTGGTACAGACCACGAGAGCGTGATGTTAGAGATGCAATTCTTCGGCGTCAACGTCAGGCCGCCCCACATGGCACGCCCAGGAAGATCGCTGTTCATCTCCGTGGGAGGACCAAGACCGTCAACCGGCCAGGCAGTACTGGCCCACTCGATGCCGAGCGAGTAATCACCATTGGGACAGTAACGGGCATCGCTTGGGGAAGGAGCATTGTCTTGCCCACAGCCAGAAGCACACCCTGGCTTCCCCGAATCGAAACCATCTCCACTGATAAACGTAGCGGACTGAGGCGCATAGACGCGTATGTAGTCCGCATACGTATTGTAGCCATACACGGGGCCCGTTTGCTGGTAATCGAGCGTGATCGTCAGGTTGTGGGTCGCATTCCCCTGCGCATCGAGCGTCACATCGTCCTGTTCAGTCGTATGCACGTATTGGCTGGCCTTACTGATACTGAAGTTGCCCTGTGTGACCATAAAGCCGTCTTGCTTCGAGAAGGTATCTATCGAGGCGCTATAGCCATGTTCCACCAGCCATGCCTCGGCGACAGGATTAGTGAAGTAAATTTCCAGGTCGCGTGACTGAATATCCTTGATCGCTCCCTTGACTACCTCCACCAGTTTGCTCAACGGGAGATGGCGCACGCGGTCAAGGACCAATCGACCCAGGATCGAGGTAAAGGCTTTACGACCACCGTAAGAGTAGTCACCGCTGATCTGTTTTTCCCTCGCAATGGCCGAAAAATCTTGTTGATAATAGTGTATTCGCTCTTCCAGGTTCTTCGAGGTAATGGTCTCGTTAAAGCCCGGCACGTGTATCGGACCCGTGACATCAATAATATGTCCGATCATCCTCGGTGTAAACGTAATATCACCCTCAACAGGCCCGCCGCCCTCATCCTGGAACACCTGCATCGCCAGGCGAGCCGTGGTGGGGAAATCGCCTGAGAGATTGGCGTCACGCAAGCCCCAGTTGGGAAAAGTCATCCAGCTATACTCTGCAGGGGGCTTACGCCCCATGACTACGCCATTGCTAGCATAGTCGATTAGCGTAACATCGGTTAATGTAGGAGGCGTTACACGTCCATCTTGAATTTGCAGGACACCGTATTGCCCAGTAAAACCACCACCGGGACGCAGCTCAGCAGTATCCATCGTCTGGATGAGAAAGCGGCGTGGCTGCCCCACTCCCAGTAGCCAGGAGATCGGACCGATCAAACTCTGAGCCTGGGTAATCATATTCTCTGCCTTCGGTAACAAAGGCAACACAGAGAGAATCTGAGCTTTCTGGGCATTGCTGATGGGCAGATCTTTGATGGACACGTGGCTTAGTTGCAAGCGAATATCACTGATATAATAGAGGGTATGAATCAACGAGCCTTCGATAGCCATAACATCTGCTGCACTGATCAGTGGTTTCGTTGAGCCAACAGCAATAGGCGAGCCATGAATAATATTCACCCCTATGAGCGCAACATCGCTCAGTTCTTTTCCCATGCGTGACACATCCAGGGCAGCCCGGATTAAGCTTTGAGCCATATTGAGTTCATTGCTATATTGCGGCGCAAATTGTCTAATCGTGGATTGTATGTCGGGCCTACTCACCAGTTGCTGGAGCTGTATAAAATCACTTTCCGCCGCCTTGAACTCAACCTGTGACTGCTGTAGCTTGGTTGCGCTCAGTTCCGCGGTAAGGTTAGTTTTAGAGACATCCAATATGCTTTTGACCTTGAGCAGGTGATTGACGCCATCATGGGCCATAGTGCTAATAGCGTTATAGGCATTATAAGCAGCAAGCCCGGCACCGGCCGGTACAAGTACAAAAAGCACCAGTGGGGCCAGAACAGCGAGGATCAACATTTGCCGGAAGTATCTCTTCTGCTTCTGCTTACCTTTCGCTTCCCGCTGCCAGTGTTTACGTACTAAACGCCGCAGTGCTCTTTTCTTCGTAAGAGCAACGTTTGCCTGCTTCTTAAGCGAGGCCGGTAGCACAAGAGGAGCCACCGCGTTTACACTGTACCCATCAGGCTCTTCAGTCAAATTTATTAATTTTCGGGTTGACCGTTTCTCCTCCTCTGATAGTACCGCCTCTTCTGGAGCAGGTTGGGATGTGTGATCGATAACCTCTACACCGGGGAGCAAAGCACGAAAACCCCACGGCGCACCATCCTCATGCCGCATTAAACACTTTTCAACCAGGTTCAAGAAAGCCGCTGCTGGAAGATGATGCCGGAGTATTATCTCATCAAGAGTTGCATCCGTCGTAAAATACTCTTCAATTGCAGACTTACGTTTTTTGTAGCGTCTTTTCCCTCGCGAACTCAGTAAACTGATATCTCCCTCTTGCCACGAGGAGATATCGCGCATGCGATCAGCAGGTCTCAGAGAAATTTCCTCTTGTACGCCGGGCAAGGTTCACCTCCGCTATTCTCTATACATCAAAGTTATGACAATACAAAGTTACACCAGGTAAAATGTAAGAGATTTTTAAGAATAGCCAATAAGGCCTTTTCCAGGGCTACCCAATGTATAAGTAGCACCACTGGTTATACATTTTATTTCAGCTTAAAAATGTGACGTCCCAGCCAGCCAATTGCTCCAAGCGCAGCAAAGAGCTCCAGCAGGCTCACATTTGCCATGACATGATCTGCCGAGACAAGATAAAATGCTCCCACCTTATATGTAGCCGCTACGACGAATAATCCCAGGCCAATCCATGCCGGAAGTGTAGCGAATAGTAATGCACGTTGCCAGCTGCGGCTCAAGAAGCCGACTAGGGTAGGGACGACATAGAGTAGGACCGTAATGGCAGGTGCAATGCGGGCGGGAAATGGTCCATCGAGTGCAGCACTGGGCAAATTGGGTAATAGCCGCGTCCATAACTGTGCCGGCACCAGGGCTAACACTACAAGTATCGTCTCCAGGCCAACCATGCCGATGAGCAGCATGTCTTGTCTTTTCTCTTGTACTAATTGCGGTACGCTTGTACGAAGCATCGCCACCTCCTTTATTGTAAGGACATCTTTTGCCGATGACCGTCAAAATCAAAAATTTGGCGAGTTCTCTCTCGAATACAGCACGCGCTTAGATTGTGGGAATATGCAGCAGGCCCATCTGGTACTTGAGCATGAGAATGCGACGCACCGAATCATCGATGCGTTGCTGGCTAATCTCTCCTGCATTGATGGCCTGCTTAATGCCATTGATCATATTGGCAACATCATTGGGCGTTGAGGCTCCCATCAGCAGATCAGACCCTGCCTCGATCGCTACGGCTGCCGCCTGTGCCTCAGAATAGTAGGCTGTAATGCCCTCCATAGTCAAACTATCCGTTATAATCACACCTTGAAATCCCAGGTCGTCGCGCAAAATGCCTGTGACCACTTTGTAGGAAAGCGAGGAAGGCTTCGAGTCATCTATCGCAGTCACAATCTCATGTGTTACCATGACCGCATGTACATCGCCTTGCTGAATCAACACACGATATGGTGCCCAGTCAATAGCTTCTAAGTCGCTCTTCGAGCGATACAGGTGAGGAACGCTATTATGTGGGTCTGCACTGACATCTCCCAGACCCGGAAAATGCTTGAGCGTGCCCAGGACTTTGCCGTTCCGTTGCAGTCCTTGCAGGTAGGCCCCTGCCATTTTTATCACCGACGCAGCATTGTTGCCAAAGGTTCGCAAGTACATTTGTGGATTATATACATTGTTGACATCGACCACCGGAGCCAGATTCAGGTTAAAACCATAGGATGAAAGATCCTGCGCGTCCTGTATACCTTCTTGCATCGCCTTGTTCGGATCGTTGGTCGCACCAATCTCCGTCGCGGATGGGCGAGGACCATCAAGGTTGATCAGGCGATCTACCGTTCCACCTTCCTGGTCAATTGCCACCACCAGGGGAATAGGTGTACTATTGCTGTGCATTTGCCCAATCAGACTTTTGAGTTGAGCCCTATCCTGGATATTGTTATTCACACCGAAAAGGAGTGCCGCACCTACATTGTATTGGCTGATCATCGTACTGATATCCAGCCCATACTGCGGTCCAACGAACTGGACGATCATCATCTGGCCGAGTTTCTGATCGAGCGTCATATTTTGCACAAGCGCGTCGATATACTCCTGGGGAGTGAAGTGTGGCATTGCCCGTGCCGTTGCACCTGGTGCCAGTTTAGTGTGAAGTTGATTAGCGACATTCTTGAGGAGATTGGGATTACCTTTACTGGCGGGGCCACCCAATACAAATGCCCAACCCTCCGCTCCAATAAATTGTGCTGAACCCCTTGACGTCGCGTTTAAGACCGCAATGAGCAGAAACACAGCCAGGAGAATTGCCCGCCCTCGTGGCATAACCGTTCTTTGCGGCAAGTTTACAGGCGCAGGTTCCCATTGACTATTCTCCGTTGTTGCTGTCTCAGATAACTTGAGGGTAGTGCCTGTTTCTACCGGGTTCTGCCCTTCAGAGGACCAAGAACTGTCCTGCTTCATAAAAATACCTCTTTCAAATAGGGATGAGTTTTGATAACTAATTGAAAAAGATAGATATACTTCAGTTTTACGAGCGGTTCAGTTACAACTCTTGTAACTTTCAGTTGCAAGCAATCATTAGATCACACTCCTTAAAGTAAAGCATATATTACATAAAATTTCAATAGAATTTGTCACAAAATTAGAATAATTGTAAAACCTATCATGCATGGCTGCTCATCAACTTCCAGTAATTCTTATTTATACTCATAATAGTGCTGTATAGTAGTATATCGAGAGTTATTGCACGTAGAAGCCATTTCTGCCTTCTTTTTGGCTTCTTGTTGCTCATTGACTCGTACTTCTTTGAGGAATATGTTTGTAGAGGATATGCCTGTTTCCTTAATAAATGGCGTAACTATGCAGGTCTTCGTGATCGTTCGATAGTTGGTACCTGGAGGTCAGGCAGGACCAAGCCGTGAGGATCCCTGGTAACGCTTGCTTACTGCAAGAGTCCTGCCAGATTGGCTCCATCCTCCGTATTGAGGAAGTTGCCACACCAGGCCAGCAAGCGACTGACGCGCACCGCATTCTCCGGCACCTTGTAGCCCCGCATACTGCGATAGCGCTCTTTGATCCACCAGCCAATGGCGCGCTCACAGGCATTGTTGGTGCCATCGAGCGTTTCTTCCTTGGGTCCTTTCCACTTGCGGTAGCGTGTCAAACGATGCCACAGGTTCCAGCGATCCAAGAACAAGAGCCGCAGGCGATAGGCGAGGCTCTGGTGCCCTCCTTCTCGCGGTGGCGAGGCTTCTAGATAACGCCGGTGCAGCGCTTCTAGTTCCGTGGCCTGCTCCCGTTGGCGACTCTTGACCAGTTCGCCTAAGCGTGTTAAGTCGGCTGCCGCCTGCTGTGGACTGACTCCAATCGCTTTGAGCGACCCATCGGCATCACAGGCCACCAACGGCTGGTACTTGTCAAGCAAGTCCTCGGTATTGCGCAGCACATGGGCTTTACACACTTGATGCTGCACGCCCACCTCATCGGCGACCGTCTTGAAGCCATCGGCATCATCGGTGACCAACACCTGAGCTCCCACACTCTTGGCGATCGGCTCAATCCAGTCTTTGAGCGTCTGGCTATCTTCCGCAGTCAGCGCATCAATGGTCAGAGCCAGCCCACTGATTGGATCGACCGTGATGCCCAGCGGTAATGACACCCCTTTGCAGGTGACGCTGGTCAGATCGGCGCCTAAGGCTGGCGTTTTGACCCCCGCAAACACCTGCTCGCGCTTGAGGCCAGGCACCCGTTTGGAGGCCTCTTGCACCGCATCATAGACCCGACTCTTACACAGAGAGATCCCAAGCCCGTCTAAGGCTAAGGAGACGGCTCCATAACTCAACCCCAGCAGATACAGCATCACCGCTAGCCCTTTCACGCGCTGCGAGGTCTGCGCTCGGGTGGTTCCCTCGGGATAGACCCGGAAGGTGCGTTGGCAGCGCAAACACTGATACCGATGCACCTGCACCTCCTGATACACTGTATCTCGCAAGGGCTTCCTGACTTCCTGGCGTAAGTGAAATTTCTTCCCTCCACAGCCCGCATAGGCACATCGGGTGGGGACGCTGATGGCCTGCGGGGTCACTTTGGATAACACGATCCGTACACGCATAAGTCTGCCTCCTCTGGTTTCTCTCTCCTTGCTATTTTACCCCAGTTTTACCGCTTTCCGAACAGTCACGTCAGAAGAATTCCCTTGACAATCGAACAAACCCATGCTACCTTGATACTCGTCGATATCGTTGCCTAGACGTTTGCTTACTTAGTTAAATGCCTCCCTCGCTTAGAAAGGACAGACCATGCTGCGTCCACGCGATTCAGCACACATCCGTACGACTGCCTTGGAGATGGCTATCCGCAAAGCGAAGACCGGTTGCTATGCTTGCGCCCAGCGTTATTTCGAGCTTGCCAAAAAGCATGGTGCAGCAGAGGAGGAGATTTCCCGCGCCATTGACGCTGCTGTTGAGTCCGGTGAACAAGGAGTAAGCCGCCGCCATCTCCTCAAAATTGCAGCGGCAGTTGTAGCAGGAGTAACTCTGGGCAGCAGTGAACTTCTGCCCCAGCGAGCTGAAGCTTATCGCTACAACTGGGGAACCGACTCTAACTCTGCAACCTGCTGTGATATCCCACAACACTTCTACATTGGTCGCTTCGGTTTTGGCACCTGGGGAAGTGCATATTTTTTTAACACCAGGGCGGCTCAAACGGCTGGCAAGAGCAACACCTACATGTACTGGGGTTTAGAAGGGCCAGGGCTTGCGCCCTATGGTCTAACTACCTACAGTTGGGGTTGGCAACAAGCTTCCGCTGCGCTCAATCAGTGGTCGAACAATCCTAATGCTCCATTCGTCGGCGGACACACAATCTTTGCTGATATCGAATCTGGTTTTGGTGGCTGGAGAGCAGGAAATTACGAGTACTACGCTAATCAGCAAGTAGTGGAAGGTTTCCTGGATAGGATAGCTAAGGCCTACACTACCACTACTCCTTTTCATCCTGGTATCTACATTGCCGCACTTGATTGGAGAGACTACTTCGGAACAGCTTTCAGACCGGGTACATCTTTCGTCCTCTGGATTTCTGTCTGTTATTCGTGCAACAGCAGCATTTGTGCTCCCTGCGGTGAGCCATGTTGGACCACGCTCACTACCGTTGAAGCCCTGCTGCCAACGGTCACCAGCACCATACTTGGTGGATCACAGGCCGTGCTCTGGCAATACTGGCTTGATCCCCCTTGTGGGTGTGGCGATTTTAATGTTGCGCTACAAAATCCAATGCATGGTTTCACACCGGTGAGCAGTTCGACAACCTATTATTCCGTTTGCTAAGTAGGGAGCATGTGGCTTAGTCTTAACCATGATAGCCGAAGCCACATGCTCCCTTCTCGTCAGATCATTGCAGAATCTGGTTTTTTCCAGGCCCGGGCCGGTCGCGTCCAACTCACGTGGGGCTGATGCCGCGCGAGGCGAGCCAGCTCACCACCTCTTGCACCCACTGCGGCATGGACTCGTGGGCCATGAACAGGTGGCCGCTGTTGGGTTCGTACCACTGGGTCACATCGCAGCTCATGCAGTTCGTGATCCAGTACTGGTAGTCGGCCTGCGCCGTACTCGGCGGAAATGCGGCGTCGTGGTCACCATAGGTGAGGAGCACCGGGATGTTGCCGGTCGTCTTGATGAACTGGTTGTTCTCCTGCTCGAGTGCCGTGAATCCAGTGAACTCACCGGCTGGGGTCAGGACAAAATTCGCCGGGTCACACGCGATACGCACGACCAGCTTCACTGCCCCTGGCGGGTAAATGTTGAACTTGACGCATTGCCGCTGATTCGCAAAGAACGGGACGTAGTCGTCTCCAGCGGCCAGAGCCGGCGCGACGACGTTGGTGATCTGCTGCTGGACGACGGCGCCCGAGCCCTGGTTGGAGTAGTTCGCCTGGACCATCGCGGCGACATCGTGATACTCGCCCGGGTACCCCTGGACAATTGCTCCACCAGCACTGTGACCAGCGATGACGACCGTGGAGTTGGCCAAATTACTTGGAACTTGCGGTGCCGAGCAATCTTTCCCCTGGGCGATGGTGTAGTTTCCGCTCTTCACCTCGCCAACCAGCTGGTGGAGCATGTCCCGCTGGTTCGTGATGAGGAGGAGGTCACCACCTTTCGTCCGATCGTAGAGGCTCTTCGCGAACCCCAGGCGATCGTAGGAGATGACGACGAAGCCTGCCAGGGCGAGTTGGCGTGCGACCGACCAACTCGGCGTGAAGTCCCAGTTCGCCGTCGAGGAGGCAATGCCGTGCACCAGGACGATGGCTGGCGTCGAGTTCGTCGGGTGCCCGTAGGTGTAGCGGAGCCCGTACAGGGTGCTGGGCAGCGGATCGCCCGTGTTATGCACGGTAAAGCATACGGTCTGGACGCTCAGTTCATCGTTCACTGTGGTTGCCGCACCGGCCGAGGGCGTAAGGAGCACAAGAAATATCACGGCAACAAGAGCGGCGCCTGCAAGGCGCCAGCAGACATGCAAGAAGCGCAAGTGGACGTTGGACATCATTCCCCCTTTTCTTGTTCCAGAACTCTAATTCTTGTATTGAGAACGGAACTGCCAGTATAACATACAAAAATCTGCTAAGTAGTGTATAGTACATAGTAGCATTTTTCCATGCCTAATGCTATTTCACTGAGGATTTTCCTCGTACCCTTGACAATTTAGAGCAATTACTCTATACTCTTATTAGAGTAATTGCTCTAAATTGATGTTTATGAGAACTGTGGAGAGATATCTTGAATACCAAAGATCGGATCATCGACATGGCGCTGCGGCTCTTCAACGACATGGGCACGAGTGCCATTTCGACGAACCACATTGCGGTAGCCTTAGAGATGAGCCCGGGCAACCTGTACTATCACTTCCATAACAAAGAGGAGATCATTCGGGCTATTCTGAAGCGTATGATCGAGAGGCGCAAGGAGGTCTACGCCCTGCCAGCGGATCGACCACCGGCCCTGGCTGATCTCCAACGGATGGTGCAGGGCAATTTCTCACTGCTGTGGGATTACCGCTTCTTCTATCGCGAGCTAAACGCGCTCATGCAGAAGGATGCTGTGCTCAAGGAGCGATACCAGGCTATTCGATGGCAAGGACTTGCTCACTTTGAGACCCTCTTTCACCGCTTCGTTACGGCCGGTGTGTTCCGCATGCCTGCTGATTCGGCAAGCATCTCAGACCTTGCCAGGATCTGCTGGCTGATCAGTGATTATTGGCTCCCGTTTATAGAGCTGGACGATGAGCACGTCGTGACAGAGCATATGCAGCGAGGCATCCACCTGGTCATGCAAGCGCTTCGTCCCTATGTGAGCGAAGCTGCACAGGCTGACCTCGCACGGAGTGACCCGGCAATACATGACCGGCAAGCAGATGCAGCAGAGCCGAAAAGCATCTCTTCTTCTCTACAGGGATAGGAAGTCATGTCAGTGGATTATTTTCAGGAGGGAAAATAATGAACGTTGCAAATCAGACACTTCCGGCAGTCAATGGCGATTTTTACCAAATCAGTACGATCTTAAGTGAGGAAGACCAGGCCCTACTGCGCCGGGTGCGGGATTTCATGGAGTCCGAGGTTGCCCCGATTATTAATCGGTATTGGACCCGCGAGGAATTTCCGCATCAGCTCGTCCCCGGACTGGCAGACCTGGGCATCGCTGGCCTCTCGTATCACGGCTATGGGTGTCCTGGCAAGAGTACGCTTTTGGATGGCTTTGTGGCGATGGAACTGGCGAGGGTGGACAGTTCCATCGCCACCTTCTCCGGTGTCCACAGCGGGCTGGCCATGGGTTCGATTTACTTGTGCGGGTCGGAAGAGCAGAAGCAGCAGTGGTTGCCGCCAATGGCGCGTCTTGAAAAAATCGGCGCGTTCGGCCTGACTGAACCAGAGGTCGGGTCCGGCGCCTCTGGTGGCTTGACGACCACCGCGCGACGCGAAGGCGACACGTGGGTGCTCAACGGTCAGAAAAAGTGGATCGGCAACGCGACCTTCAGTGATGTGACCGTCATTTGGGCACGCGACGTGGCGGACAACCAGGTGAAGGGCTTTCTGGTCGAGGAAGGGACGCCTGGGTTCCGACCGGAGAAGATGAGGGACAAAATTGCCCTACGCGTGGTGCAGAACGCGCTCATCACGCTGGAAGACTGCCGCGTGCCGGAAGCCAATCGGCTCCAGAAGGCGAACTCCTTTAAGGCCACAGCCGCTGTGTTGCGTATGACGCGCGCCGGGGTTGCCTGGGAGGCGGTGGGGTGCGCAAGGGGAGCCTATGAACTGGCCCTCAAATATGCTCAGGAGCGCGAGCAGTTTGGGCGTCCGATTGGCCGCTTCCAACTCGTGCAGGACTTGCTGGTGCGCATGCTCGGCAACGTTACCGCGTCCGAATGTATGGTCACGCGCCTCTCGCAAATGCAGGACGCGGGTATAATGAGCGACGAGCATGCTTCGCTGGCCAAGGCATTCTGTACGGTCAAGATGCGCGAGACGGTGGGCTATGCCCGCGAACTGCTCGCCGGTAATGGTATTTTGCTCGACAACCAGGTGGGCCGCTTCGTGGCCGATGCCGAAGCGATTTACTCCTACGAAGGCACCCGCGAAATGAATTCGCTGATCGTGGGCCGGGCGATCACCGGTTTTAGTGCATTTGTGTAGACACGGTATGCCGGGAAAAAACACGACACTGCCGATGACGGCAACGGGCAAGATTTTGAAGAGCGAGCTCCGCTAGGCGACATGCTGCTCGTGTGATCGTAGTTCGTTGAATGGACGAATATTCTGAATACTGGAGGATAGAAGTATGACACATTACATGCGCCGGGTTGCTGTACTGGGGGCTGGGACGATGGGAGCGGCCATTGCGGCACACGCAGCCAATGCCGGTTTGTCGGTCGATCTTTTGGATATCACGCCCCCAGGGGCACAGGGCAAGGAGCGCAATAGCATTGTCAAGGCTGGTTTTGAGCGTATGCTCAAAGCGAAGCCCGCCGCGCTCATGCATGAGCGCCTGGCCGAGCAGATTCGCCTGGGCAATTTCGAGGACGACTTTGGGCGTCTTAAAGAGGCGGACTGGATCCTCGAGGCTATTATCGAGAAGCTCGAGCCCAAGCAGGAGCTGATGGCTCGCATCGAGCAGGTGGCTAAGCCCGAGGCCATCATCTCTTCCAATACCTCGGGCATTCCGCTCTCTCAAATCGCCGCGGGACGCTCCGAAGGGTTCAAGCGCCGATTACTGGGGACGCACTTTTTTAACCCGCCGCGCTATCTCAAACTCCTGGAGATCATCCCGACCGCGGAGACCGATCCCGAGGTGGTGGAAGCTATGCTCACGTTTGGAGAGCAAGTGCTGGGCAAAGGCGTGGTGATCGCGAAAGATACACCAAATTTCATAGGGAACCGCATCGGCAGCTACAGTGGCATGCAGGCCATGAGTTATGCACTCAAGAACCGGTATGGGATCGAGGAGATCGATGCACTGACTGGCCCGCTGATCGGCCGGCCCAATACGGCCTCGTTCCGCCTGGCCGACCAGGTTGGCCTGGATATCATGGTCGGGGTCGCGCAGAACCTCTATGGATTGATCCCCGAAGATGCATTTCGCGAGGAACTGCTCCCGCACGAGACGCTCCTGCGCATGCTGAGAGCCAATCTGCTTGGCAATAAGACCGGGAGTGGATTCTACAAGCGCACACAGCGTGGCGGACAGACCGTCTTCGATGTGCTCGACCTGGAGACATTGGAGTACCGGCCGGCGCAGCAGCCCGAACTGCCCATCGTCAAAGCAGCCCGGAAGGAGGGCGACCTGGGGGCGCGGTTGCGCTTCCTCATCTCCAAGGCCGACGAGGACCGCAATGCCCGCTATATCCGCGACACGCTCCTGCCGGGTCTGGCATACGCTGCCTGGCGTGCGCCTGAGATCGCCTACTCGCTGGTCGATATTGATCATGCGATGGAGTGGGGCTTTGGACAGCAAGCAGGACCTTTCCGCACCTGGGATCTGCTGGGGGTCAAGGAGACGGTCGAACAGATGGAGCGGCTTGGACTCGCGCTGCCATCCTGGGTGCATGCAATGCTCGAGCAGGGGAACAGCTCATTCTACAAGAGAGAGGATGGCCGGGAACTGGTCTATAATCCAACCTCTGGCTCCTACGAGCCGGTGCGCATAGACCCGGAGAGTATTTCTCTCAACGAGCTACGTGAAGCAGGCAAAGAAGTGGCCCACAACGACTCGGCGAGCCTGTTGGACCTGGGAGACGGAGTGCTTTGCTTCGAAATCCATTCCCAGGCCAGTGCTATCGATGCGGGGGTTGTCGAGATGGGCATGCGGGCACTCAAAGAACTGGAAAACGATCGTTGGGTGGGCCTGGTGATCGGCAACGAGGCCCGCAACTTCTGCGTTGGTGCCAACCTGGTGGAGGTCGGCATAGCGGCTATGCAGGGACAATGGGAACAACTCACCCGGATGGTGCAGGCATTCCAGGACCTGGTCATGGACTTGCGCTTCAGCAACAAGCCCGTCGTGACTGCACCGCATGGGCAGACGCTGGGAGGTGGGGCCGAGTTCGCCCTGCACTCTGACCGCGTCATCGCCGCGGCCGAGACCTACATGGGCCTTGTTG
>Ga0209647_1002885_pt1 | contig 13696 bp, 27 predicted proteins | sample GraSoi_2013_60cm_FD_185827 | JGI IMG/M metagenome (GOLD analysis project Ga0209647, IMG submission 185827) | Grasslands soil microbial communities from the Angelo Coastal Reserve, California, USA - Sample 9_17_2013_60cm (SPAdes) (version 2) | ecosystem: Environmental > Terrestrial > Soil >... | reverse complement strand
GGGGGCCCTTCCGGCCCTCTCGGTCCGAGCGCAAGAGAAGTTCGGGCCTTAGCTGGGTGGTCGCCCGCCTAGTGACCTGGCCTTTTCTAAGCCTTACTGGTCCAGATACTGTAAGGCTTACGGCGTGGCGCTTAGGAAACTGGCAGTGTAGAATCATGGGCGAGAAGAGGTGACGGGTTATGGCGCGAACAAGGCTCTCGCAGACAACGAAAATCATGCCGTGCCGGGTCTGCGGAGTCGGCCTGGTGCGTAATGGCTACACGCGTAAGCCACAGCGGTGCGTCGAGTGCGGCATTAAGGCTTCCTGTCAGGCCATGGTGGAGCTGCAAAGGCACTCTGGCCCTTATTACGATCAGTACCTGGCAGCCATGCGCGCCTACGCGACTCGAATGGGCTGGGCAGCCCCCTCCCCCTAGGGATCAGCAGCTCAGAGAATTGAAACTGGCCGTTTCGTTTTTAATCTGCTACCCTTTGAGTGCATGGGATGCCGGGTCCGGGCGGGCTCCGTTTCCCCCCCCAGGGCGTTGAGCCCGCCCGCACTTCCTTAAGGTCCTGATTACGGGAGACGTGATGCCAGTCCGCACAACCAGCGCCGACGCCACAGCCAAGTGGCTCGCCAACATCAGCAACTCATCCGCCCGCATGCAGGCTGGCGCGATGCGCGTCCAGACAGCTCCCGGGCAGGCCGCTGCCGCAGCTGCCGACAAGTGGCTCGCGAAAGTCACAGCCGCGAAAGCAAAGTTCGCCGCCCGCGTCGGCAGCGTGAGCCTGCAAGAGTGGCAGCAGGCGTACATCAACGTGGGCATCCCCAGGGTTGCTCAGGGTGCGCAGGCCAAGCAAGCCAAGTTCACCGCGTTCCTTGATCAGTTCCTGCCCTACCTCGCCAGCGGTCTCCAGCAGATCGACAAGATGCCCTCAACCACCGTCGAGGACGGTGTTGCGCGGGCTTCTGCGATGATCCGCTGGAATGCCAAGTTCAAGAGGTCATGAGCCGATGCCTCCAGCAATCCAGACCATCGCAGGGTTCGTCACCGCCGCTGGCGCTGGTACGACCGTGGCCACACCCGCGCCGGGTGATGTGTTCACCGTGCCATCATTTGCCCTCACCTCCAAGGCGTATATTGAGAAGATCGCCGCCTCCGGTGCGGTCATCGACTTTCTCCGTGTCCGCTCACCGCGTCTCCATGACGCAAACCAGGGTCTCCGACTCCGGATCGGCGGCATTCTCCGCCGTGACCTGCTGCCGATCTCGCTACAGGAACAGCTCTATCCCTCAGACACGCCGATTGTGGAGCTTGACGCCACCGGTGCGGGCAGCGTCGGCATTCTCCTGTCGTACGCTTTCGATGACTTGCCGGGTGTGCAGCCGCTGGTTGACACGTGGGAGAACATCCAGCCGCGCATCGTTCACACTATGGGCTGTGAGGTCACTGTCACGTCTGGTGCGATCGGAGCGTGGGGTGCGTCCGCGGCGGTCAACTCGACGTTTGACAACTTCGAGGCTGGCGCAAACTACGCGCTCCTGGGTTACCTGGTCCGCACGGCATGCCTCGGGGTCGCCATCACCGGTAAGGACACGGGAAACCTGAAGATCGGCGGACCAGGAAGTGATGATCCTCTGGAGACGAGAAACTATTTCGTCGCCTGGGATCGTCTCACCCCGCAGCCGCGGATTCCGATCATCCAGGCCAACAACCGCGGATCGACGGTGGTGCAGAACGTTGACATCGCCGCGGGCACGGTCAGCATCGTGACGCTGTTCCTCGCTCAGCTCTCGTCCTGAGCCGTGTCAGAGATCGAGATCGACTTCACCGTGGGGCCAGTACGGGTGATCCCCGTACTGGCTACCGCGGCTGACGTGCTTCTGCTTAACGGTCCGTGTGAGCTGTCGGGCTGGTCACTGGCGAACGTGGGCGCGACGCCAACATCAGCCGACGCCACAGCCGCATTCGCGGCTGCTGGTAATGCCACTGCCACACTCGCACTTGGCGAGCAGATCACCGGATTCGATGTTAGCTACGGGCAGACTGCTGCTGCCAACACGGTGACAGTCACCGTTACGGGTGCTGTGGGCGGGACACTCACCTATACCGTACTGTTCGAGGGCACGGGAACCCAGACACCTGACCTCATCATCAGGTTCCCCCAGCCGCTAGCACCCGCGAACCCAGGAGTTGGCATAGCCGTCACATTCACGGGGAACGCCAACTCCCCAGCCGGTAACATCATCGCCTACGGTCCGGCGTCGCTGACAGTGGCGCAAGCCGAACTACAGGACGGCAATAACCCTCTGGGCGAGATACTACTGTCCGTCGCTGGTAGTGACACGCACTGGTACGGCGGTTCCGGGTTGCATGTTCGTAACAGGCTGAACCTGCACCTGATCAGCGGGACGATAGTCGGGGTAGTCTACGCGAGGTTCGCCAAGCTGACAGGCTAGAAACACGGTATCCCATGGCAGACAGACTTGAATGGTTTGACGTCACCATTCCCGCGGGCACCCCCATCAACGCTCCGGTAACAATTCCCATGGTATTCCCCGATGGGGAAGTCACAGAGATAGACGTCAAGGTACTCGACGGACCTTCCGGTCTTGTCGGATTCCAGATCATGGCTGGGGGATCGCAGTATGTGCCCCGTACCCTTGGTACTTTCGTACGGCCCAACGATGACTACTTCACCTGGCTTATGGCTAACGCCATCAACTCTGGTTCGTGGGGTCTCATCGGATACAACCAGGATATCTGGGATCACAATATACAAGTTGGATTCCAGGTCAACGACCGTGGTCTCTCCCAGAGCGCCACACAAGCTGGTGTTGGTGTCTCATCCTCGATAGCGCTTAACGCTGCCACAGCAGTGCAGGCATCCGCGGTCGCTGCCTCAGATCCTTTGTCTCCGGACTCTCTCATTGCTTCCGTCGATCCGGCGGTTACCGGCTTCCTCGCATCACAACAAGCACCTGACGCAACCATAGGGGAGCTGACCGATGCTGGGACATCCTGACGGCCAGAGTTACGCCCTGTGGCGAGGAAACGCTCTCCTGTCCGCCCAGGAGACCGTCACGAACATCGCGCCGTTTGCGCTTGATGCTATCGTAACCAACTTCGCAAGCCTCATGGTTCATGTGCAGGCTGCTGCGAACAATGGCGGTGCTGTAACCGCACAGTTCTATGATGACGCCGCGCATACCAAGTTCGCAGGCCAGTTTTCCTGGCAGTTGTGGAACTGTGACCTACAGGCAACAGTTCCCATCCTCGGCAACTACCTGCACTTCACCATCACGACGGCAAACGCCGGCAACCAGGTTTTCACCTGTTATATCGCACCGTCCAATGTTGCCGTGACCCGGCCTGTTTACACTGCCGGATTCAATGAGGTCTCAGGGTTCAATGTTGGTGTCGGAGCTGGCGCAACATTCACGGCACAGCTGCCGGATATCGTGGCCGGACTAGTGTATGTTAGCGGCTTCCCCGCTGACACTAGCGGCAAACTACAGCTAGAGGTTGACGACCTCAGCGCTGCTGGTTCTGGTATTGCTGCGATAATCCCTGTGCAGACTTTCACAGTTCCGTTTCTCATGTCGACCGCATGTGGTGAGCGCGTACTTGCCCTTAAGATAGTAAACACCGATGGTGCTGCTGCGCACTCGATCAGCTATCATGTGCGAACCCTGAGTCAGTGAGGGGGAAGGCATGGCAGAAACTACCGGCACAAGTCTTGTAAACTCTTTCCGCCAGCTTGAGCACGTCAGGTACTTGTGGGGTGGCAGCGACCCCATATCAGGATGGGACTGCTCAGGTGCAGTCAACTGGGTATGCGGGTTCATTTACAAGCTTGCGATACCTGGTTTCGGACCTGGGCAGTTCCGTGTCGGCTCCGGTCACGGTCCTGTCGTGGCAGACTGGATACAATGGTCTGGTGTGACCCGCGGTTCGTTCGGTCCTGTGCAGCCGCGAGCTGGTGACCTGATCGCATGGGCGCCCAACGTCCACATGGGCATGGCCATAAACAGCACGCGGTTCGTGTCCGCCGCCAACCCGAACTCTGGCACAATCGAGGCAGATATCGGGTCGTTCTTCAACTATGCTCCGTTTGTCCTGCGACTACTGCAAGTGCGTATTGGCGCGTCACTGCCCTCGATCCCGGCGGCACCCGGGCCGGGACGTGACGACTACTCGCCAACCATCGTCGGCGCTTCCCGGCATCTTGGAGCTGCCGGACAGTCGGCTTACAAGTCCGCGGTAGCAATCCGCGAGCTAAGGAGATAACATGACCAGTCCAGTGCCAGTGAAATGGCATGTCACGTCTCAGAACCTCACCACTCAGATTTCTGACGTGGGCACAGGTTTCGAGTCGGTCTGGGAAGTGCGTTACGCCATCGACGGCGGGCCCGCACAGGGAACGACTGGATTGGTACGCATCCCGGCTGCACAGTATAACGCCGCAGATGTTAAGGCGGCGATTGACGCACAAGTGTATCACCTGCACAACGTCGCTAGCCTGTGAGTCCTGTGATCGTTGCGATAATCGCTGCCAGTATCTCATTTGTGGCATCTGTCTTGACGTCAGCGTTTGCTGTAGGCGTACGTTTCGGCAAACTTGATTCTGACATGCGGACCATGCGTGACGACGTGAAAGAAATCAAGGGTATGTTCGTGCTTAGGCTTAAGGACTGATGTTTCCATGTGGGGATGGATAAAGCATGTAGTCGGTATCGCCGCAGGTGCCATAGATGATAATGTGCGTCACTGGGTTGCTGACCTGATCTCAGGCGTGTTCGGATTCATTCATACGATCTTCGGCCTGGTTGGGCATGCATGGATTGACATATTCCACGCCGCGGAGTGGGTTGAAAAGGGACTGCTGCATCTAGGTCTCGAAACCTACCTTGACCTGTGGCACATTCTCAGGCACGTAATCCCCGGCGTCATCCGCTGGGCTGACGCATTCATACACAGGGTGTGGAAGTTCGCCCAGGACGTTTTTCACTGGGCTGCACATGAGTTTGACTTCATCCGTCACTGGGTGGCAGCACTCATACAGGACGTGAGACGCTGGGTTGTCCGCGACATCTGGTCGCCGATCTGGCGGACACTCAACCCTGTGTGGAGGTGGGTCACGCATGAGGGTGCGACACTGTGGCACTACCTCACCCACCCCGCAGCGCTCGTAGACCTCCTGTGGATGCATCTCCTGGTCAAGCTTGAGCGTGAAGCATGGGTCGCGGGGAGACTCCTGGGAAGATTCTTCCTGTCACTCGTCATCCATCATGTCAAAACGTTCGCTATACTCATTGAGGACATCGTTGATGCCATCCTGTGAGACGGAGTAACCCATGCATGCTCACCACCTCCCCAACTTGCTGCCGATCCTGGTCGACGTTACGGTCGGCACCCTGGTCGTTCTGGCATACCGGAAGATACGCCGCTTCCTTCGCAGAAGGTAACCTATGCGTGATTTCTCCACACTTGGTGACAAGCTAGGACCCAAGATAGCTCAGCTTGTCTCACAGTCGGTTGTGGCAACCCGTCGTGCTCTCGGACCGCATGAGGTACGCGTCCGCAGGCAGGCAACCCAGGACGTCATAGACCAGGCCGGGCGGGAGGTAGCCGAGCATTACCGTCCCCTCATCCGCAAGATACTCGACGCAGATCACGTCCAGATCGATGAAGACGTCCGGCTGTTCCTTGAGGACGCGATCAGCGGGGAACATCAGCTTAAGGCTATCGGCGGACTGCTCATGGGGCCTGCTGGCGGAACTATCGGAACGTTCATCTCTAACCTGCTCGCACCCGTGCTTTACACGGCTATACGGTCAGCTCCGCAACTGCATGTTGACACGCAGACAGCCGCACAGGGTGTTGCCGAACGGGTATTCAGCGACGCGGACGGGGCAGACAAGGCATCGGGTAACGGCATTGATAACGGCCAGTTTGCGAAACTGGTTGAAATGGGCCTGGCCTACCCGTCCATTGCGGACGCGCTAGACCTGCTGCGACGAGGGAAAATCTCGCATAACCAGTTCAACCTGTGCCTTGAGCGGAACGCCGTCCCCCCGCAGTTCATCGGCCCGCTAGGTGACACAAGAGAAGTCCCCCTGCCTGCTGACCTTGCCGCACTCGCGGTTCTGCGCTCAGTGATAACTAAAGCTGAGGGTGAGAAGATAGCCGCACTCACCGGAGTGTCCAAGGCAGATTTCGCCATCATGATTGAGGACACTGGCGAGCCACCCGGGCTAGAACAGCTTGAGGAAGCATACCGGCGCAACATCATCGACAAGGCGAGGCTGCACAGGGGAATACTACAGTCCAGGATACGTAACGAGTGGATTGATGTTATTGATGCGCTGCGTTTCGCGCCAATGTCGGTTGCGGACGCTGTCAACGCCGTAGTGCAGAACCACCTTCCGGCATCCGCCGCAGCAGCCATAGCGGAGGAAAACGGGTTGCAGCCTGGCGCGGTTGACACCCTCATCCAGTCGGCGGGCAGTCCGCTGTCACGGACTGAGCTTGAAGACCTGTATAACCGCGGTGAGATAGACAGGGCAACAGTAGAGCAAGGGCTACGCGAGTCGCGGCTCAAGAACAAGTACACTACCGATGCTTTCAGGCTCCATGTGAAACTCCTTGAGCCTCGCATGCTGTCATCCGCAGTAGAATTCGGAACCGTCACTCACGCCGAGGCTATCAAGCGAGCTCTCGCACACGGCTACTCGCAGGCTGACGCTGAAATACTCGTGTCGCAGGCGTCAGCGCGCAAACTTGAGACGTACAAGCGCCGTGTCATCACCGCTGCCGAGTCACTGTACGAGGCTTCCGGGCTGCCCGAGGCAGCATTCCGGCACGTGATGCAAACCATGGGATTCACTGAAGCTGAGTCCGGGTTTGTTATCCAGGCGGCCGACTACCGGCGCAGGGAAAAGCAGGTCGTCACTACCGTATCCGCGGTGAGGGCACGATTCATCGCGCATCATCTTGACCAGAATCAGGCATCCGCCATCCTCGACAAGTCAGGGCTGCTGGCAGCGCAAAGAGACAGCCTGATTGCCACATGGAAAACGGAACGCTCCGCCGTAGTCAGGAACCTGACGGAAGCACAGGTGATACGTGCGATGAAGAAGAAGGCAATCACCATTGAGGAAGCTGACCGGAGGCTTCTCGCAATGGGCTACACCCAGGTTGACGCCGCGATCCTGATAGCGGACGCGTGATGCTGCCGATACCTGAGCCTGAGCATGTGAATCTCCCGGCGCACCTGGCTACGGTCCTGAGGGCTCATGAAGCTGTCGCGGAGGGCATCGCAGACCATGCCCAGAAAGAAGTTGCGGCCCGGGACGAGCGCCGTCGTAAGGCAGAGGCACAGCGGAAACTGACAGAAGCGCAGCATGGCGGACCGTAACAATACGAAACGCATAGTTTTGAATGTCCGCATGTCCGACTACGGATACTGGGTAGTTGAGATAGGTACCGCTAGCGCCCGCCATGTGTCTATAATGGTATGCAAGACCGGCATATCCCCCGAGCAAGCATCCGAGCTGGCACTGACCGGCGTCACCCATGCCCTCGATCGGAGTAGTGGCAAGTGAAAGCTGACACGCTCAAATGCGGGCACATTTCCGTCACGGAAGACGGGCATGTCCTGCATGCCTCGGTGCGCTGCCCTGTCTGTCACCAAATGCAGGCAGTTGTAAGGGTGGACGACAGCGCTCAGGTCTCGCCTGTCACCAATGGCACTGTGCCCGACCGCTCATACGGGTGCTCATGGGGGTGCGGCAATCCTTACGACTACATCATCATCAGTGTCGCGGACGGCACGACGGAGTTTATGTGCCTGGTCTGCTACCTGAAATTGGCACAGGACATGATAATGGCTGTCCTCAACCCGCAGGACCCCGCGGTAAAGGCAGCAATGGCCGACCTGGGCGGTATCGAGAAAGCGCCCATGACTTCCGGGAGGGTGCGTAAGCGGGGGAAGAATGCGCCAGCCGACATTGACGACGACGACCTTATCAGCGCATTCGACTCACGCATCGCGGATGATGAGGGGGAGTCGTGACCTCAGGGTGGGCATGGGTGCTGTTCGGAGCCGGGAATGCTGCATGGATTACGCCACTTGACCTGTGGTATCACTTCTCGCATAAAACCACGATGACAGCCAAGATGCATACTCTCCTGTTCCATTCGTGGGCTGCACAGTTCATCATCCCGGGAGTGGCGTTCCTGCTGATCTGGTTCATCGTCCACCTGATCATCTACCATCCTCATGGATAAGCGTCCAGAGCTAGAGACGATTGACTGGCTAGCAGCATTGCAGGCCCGCCGTAAACGGTGCCAGGCAATAGCTCTCAAGGCACGGGCAGCGGGACTCGATGTCACCTGGGTTAAGGTGAACAAGCATTACCAGTGGTTCTGCAGGTGGGATGAGGGGAGGCTCGCAACAGGGTACCTGATACAACGCACAAGCATTCACTGGATATCCGACCGGACATAGGAGCATGATGACACTCCGATGGATGTATGACGCAAGCACCCCGCCGACGAACCCTCCGCACTGGCATGTCGTGGGAGGGTACATCGGCGGCAACACCCCGCACGTCTGGACAAGGGCTGAGTGGGATGCGCAGTGGGCACCCTACCGGCTCCCTATCTTCACCGCATCAAACAGGGAAGACACGGTCGCAACAGCCGAACTGGACGCTGAGACGATTCACCGCGCCCTCGCGCACCTGCTCGTCCCGGAGGGCGTAACGGTCTGCGTTGACACCGAGACACGGGTTTACGGCCCGTATCTTAGCACCCTCAACGCGCAAGTCCGGCCGTATCACCTGCTCAACTACGGCTCACTGTCATACGTGCGCAGGAATCCGCAGACTTCGGCGGGCAGGTGGGCGGCAGACTGGACCGATGACATTTTCGATGGCGTTGACCTGCTCAACCAGGACCGTTTCACCGCGGTCCAGTGGGCATCGGCGGATCAGCGTCACCTGCCCTACGACTCGTCCATCATTACCGAATACATCCCCCTCTGGCACAAGTAACAGCCATGCGAAGAATACGGAGATTCCACCGTCATAAGTGGATTCTCATCCGGCAGGGTAAATGGAAGCGGTTCCTCCGGTGTGCAATCTGCGGCCGGGGCAAAATCAGGAGGTAACAGCATGGCATCCCAGGAAGCACCATCGCAGGCACCCGATTTTGTGCCCGCATCAATGGTCGCACCCCTCATCGGCTCACCCGCAGCCCTGCCCCCGGAGCTGGCGGACAACCTTAACCTGTCCAGGTGGGCTGAGTCGCTGGCCAACGGCGCACCCTATGCCGAGCCCGACCCGAACTACCTGTCCCGGCTGCTCATCCGCCAGACCCTTGAGGCTACGTCGCCTGAGCAGGTGTTCTCCCCCAACGACCTGGACGGCTTGCAGAAGATCATCCCGAACGTGCCGGGTGCAGGCACGGGACCGATCGAGATCGACGGCCTGTACGTCGCGGCATCCGCGATGACCGAGGGTGCGCCCTGTTACATGATCTTCGATTACGCGGACCTGGAGACGGGCGCGAAGCGGAAGACGACAACGGGTGCTACGCAGCTCCAGGCCCAGATCCTCCGTCTCCTGGGGTTCGGTATCTGGCCGATCAGGTGCCAGATCAAGCGGACGGAACGCAAGGACAAGGGCGGCCGGTTCCTGTTCTGGCTATTCCCAGTCGACTAGAAAGGCTGGTCTCATGCAAGAGCTTAAACTCACTGTCGTCATCCAGGTTGACGACATGGACGAGAACGCAGCGCAGGCTAAGCGGATTCTCACCACAAGCAATCACCATGACAGTGCCCTATTCGTGGGCGAGTCTGAGTTTGTGGTGACAGACATTTCGCTTGACTAGCCTGCCCTGAGCGTCCGCCATGGATAATCAGCCACCTAGCGGCATAGTCGGTAACGTTGCCGGAATGGTGTTACCTCCGTGGCGGACCCTGAGCGCAGGACAGTGAGGAGTAACAGCGTGTGGCTTACCTTGTCCCGTTGCAGGCATGTGAGTGCCAGATGTGCGGCAAGAGGGCAACACACACGCTTTACAGCAAGAACGGCGTGAAACTCGGAGACTACTGCAAGCCATGCGGGGACATGATGCGACTCGACGCACTCGCCATAGAATACTATGAGCAATGAGCAGCCGCGTAAACAGTGACCAGCACCTGTTTGACGCGATGATACAACTAAAGCGTCACCTCCGGTCCTGCGGCAAATGCTCGGTTGCGAGAAAAGCCGCAGATCCTTATCTCATGTGCCGGGCAGGACTAAGTCTCACGCTGCGGGCTGCTGACAGATACGACCTGCTTATCTCGCTCCGCGTCAAGGCACACGCAAGTAAGCAGGGGACAGTGTTTGCCTGCCCTGACACTTCTGCTCACGGGTCCGCTTACGCGCTCACGGCTCAGCCATTGTTCGTTACCGGCGTGCAAGAGGGAATGTTCTAGATGCCCCGTATCCTCGGGTTGTTTCCGTCCGCACTCAACGCCGCGCGCGGCGAGGAGTCGGCTAGTGCGTGGATCAGGCAGATGCAGTCGATCGGCATGGGTGCCCGCCGTAGCGAAATGTTTGAGCTGTACAAGCTGGCACGGGGGATCGTGTCACGGTCACCGGAGGAAATATTCCGTGACATAACCCAGGTGCCCACGGCAAGCGAGATACAGGTCTGGCCGACCAGGAAGGCGGAAGGGTTTGCCCAGGTGGTGACACTGGTCTACCGTGACCGGACAACTGGTGCCCTCGCCCAGACTTACTGGAAAACAAGCAACGCGCAGCCCGTGAAACGTGAAACGGCTATGGCTACCGCTATTTCCGCGTACGCGGATCATGCTGAGCGCTATAACCAGGATCTTGTCGGGGCTGTGCATACGAGCACATACCAGCAGATACCATTCCAGCAGGCAGCGTAAACGGGACGGGACATGATTCGTGGCACCGTATGGGCGAGAAAATACAAGAGCGGCCCACTGGATAAAGGAAAATCAGCAGTGTCGTATCCCGAAACGGCATGTAGTGTTCGATACAGAATCGAGATTCAGCTACCAGGGGACGACGGAAATACAATCGTGGCGAATGGGTGCAGCGATCAGGTTTCGGTCAGGACTTACAACGGGGGACGCAGCGGAACCGTGCGTCTTCGCATCACCTGGTGACCTCTGGCAGTGGGTTACTGATTATTGCAGGCCAGGACAGAGGACAGTGGTATGGGCTCACAACCTAGGGTACGACGTAAGGATAAGCGAGTGCCTGTCTATACTCCCCCGTTTGGGGTGGCGCCTCGAATGGTGCAACCTAGACCGCAATGTGTCGTCAATGACGTGGCGTTCCTCAAGGGGGACACTAGTGTTCGCAGACACGTGGACATGGCTCCCGGTAATGTTGAGCTCGATTGCGCCATCGGCTGGCTTGCAAAGACTACCGATGCCTGCCGAAACGGCCAGCCGTGCATCGTGGGAGAAATACTGCATGCGCGACGCGGATATCACATACCGGATAGTGACCGAGCTACTTGACTACATCAGGAGTGAGAATCTTGGAAACTGGCAGCCGACAGGGGCGGGAATGGCCTACGCCACCTGGCGCCATAGATTTCTACGGCATAAGGTTCTTGTGCACGCTGAAGAGACAGCACTCGAAGCCGAGCGAGCGGCAATGCATACTGGACGTGCTGAAGCTTGGCGACACGGCGTGCTCAACAGGGGAATCTGGACAGAAGTGGACATGCGTGATGCTTACATCCGCATTGCAGCAGAATGCAGCATGCCCGTTAAGCTCAAGTACAACACAGGAAGGCTAAGCAATGAACAGTACGCTACCCTCAGGCGTGATTACCGTGTTCTTGGTAAGTGCATGGTGGCTAATACTGTCCCTGTTGTGCCTGCTCACCTGGGGGGTCGTACGCTGTGGCCAGTGGGCAGCTTCGAGACTACGCTCTGGGACACCGAAATTGACCTTGCAATGGAGGAAGGGGCAAGTGTCCGAATACTCGACTCCTGGTGTTATACGCGCGCTCCCGTTCTCAAGGAATGGGCAGAGTGGGTACTCTCCATCACCCGAAGGGCAGATGACGAGATATCTCCGGTCGTACGGACATGGGTCAAGCACTGTGGCCGGGCCTTCATTGGCCGCCTTGCGCTACGTGCCCCGACATGGGAACCGTACGGCGAGAACCCGTCCGGTGAGACTGGAATCTCGCATATCACGGATGCTGCGAGCGGGGTCACGTCGCGGCTGATGCATGTCGGCAACCAGACGCTGATCGAGTCGGCCCGCGGGGAAGGCAGAGACAGCCTGCCGCAGATCACGGGGTGGATTATGGCTGAGTGCCGGGCCCGGCTGTGGAGGGGCATGCGCGCGGCTGGGCTGGCCCATATCGCTCATGTGGACACGGACTCGGTACTAGCGGACGCGGATGGCCTGGCCAGCCTCAGGAGGGCGTACGGGGCCGCGTTCGGGCAGGTCTGGCAGGCCAAGGGGAGCTGGCGGCGGCTGGTTGTCTACGGCCCCAGGAACTACCGGGCGGGGGAGCTGCGGAAGGTCGCGGGGGTGCCAAGAAAGGCTAAGGAGATCCTGCCGAACGTGTTCACGGGGGAGAAATGGTCGGGCCTGGCGACCGACATGGAGGCTGGGCGGCACAACCAGGTGAGCGTCACCGCGGGGGAATGGGTGATGAGAACGCCAGACCCCCGTCGCCTTTCAGCGGGGGGGCCTGGCACGGGCACTGTGCCCGTTTACGTGTCCGCAGACACGGGCTCATCGTCCAGCGCGTCGCTCATGGCGGTGGACGGCGCGTAAGCGACGACCTTGACCGACCACCTGGTGGCGGGGATGGCGAGACCTGATTCGTCGCGGACAGCCGCGGGGTCGAGGGCCTTAATGACTTCCTGGTCTCCGATGGCGTACGCCATCTTGAGGAACCCGGCGTAGATGCGCGCTGCGGGCACGTCGTTGAATACGGCGACGGGCCAGAGGTGATGATCCTTGCCGTGAGTGGCTCGTGCGAACAGGATTGCCTTGTCTTTCGATGCCGCCATGGGCCTGCCTTTCTGTGATGGACATGGGCCATGCGCGGTGTTTCATGCGAGCGATCACAGGCCCTGTCGCGGGATCTCCCCGCGCACCATGCCGCGCACGGCAAACCCATCGTATCACTCACCCGTGACGTGTGAGAGCACGTCGGCCGCGAACCCCTCGATGAAGGTGAGTGCGGCCCGCTCATCGTCTCCGTCAGTCTGACGGAGAGATCCGAGTGCTGTCTCGGCTTCAGACTGGATGATGCGGAGTGCCTGGACTGCCGCGCCGGCGTTGCGAGCGTGCTGGAGATAGTAGGCGTGTATGGGGTCCGCGGGCTCGGACGGACCCGGCACATCTTCCACTGCAACCAGCATGTCGGGGTCGCATGTGAAGCGCGCGTCGGGGTTGTGGTCCCAAGTGAGCAGGACTTGGTCTTCCTGGTCCTCTATAACGGTGGCCCGTGCGCCGTCCCACTTGTGCATTACGTGCTGACCCTTGTCGAACATCGGATGCCCTTCTGTTGGTGTGTCCCGACACAGCGTATCACGAGACGGCGGTAACCGCAACAGGAAGACTGGCCGCTCCGGAATGGTCTAGACCAATTGTGTGCGCATTGCGAACTTCTCTTGCGCTCGAACCGAGAGGGCCGGAAGGGCCCCC
>Ga0209647_1002883_pt1 | contig 13704 bp, 14 predicted proteins | sample GraSoi_2013_60cm_FD_185827 | JGI IMG/M metagenome (GOLD analysis project Ga0209647, IMG submission 185827) | Grasslands soil microbial communities from the Angelo Coastal Reserve, California, USA - Sample 9_17_2013_60cm (SPAdes) (version 2) | ecosystem: Environmental > Terrestrial > Soil >... | reverse complement strand
CTCAATCCCAGTGTGGCTGATCGTCCTCTCAGACCAGCTACCGATCGTCGCCTTGGTAGGCTCTTACCCCACCAACCAGCTAATCGGCCACGGGCCCAGCTTCCAGCGTCTTGCGACTTTGCTCTCCCTGTTGATCCGGAGAGCCCATGCGGTATTGTCGGCGATTTCTCGCCGGTATTCCTCACTGAAAGATAGGTCACCCATGTGTTCCTCACCCGTCCGCCACTCGCTCCCGGTCGCCCGAAAGCGCGTTCGACTTGCATGTGTTAGGCACGCCGCCAGCGTTTATCCTGAGCCAGGATCAAACTCGCCATACAAATTTATATAGAATCTCTCAAAAGAGACTCAAGTTCAATTTGTTAATGTCAGTCTTCTGACTGAATAGGTAGGTTTGTCCTAATTGACAGGTTATTATTTGTTACTATTGGTTCCTTACCACTCTTCAGTTGTTCAAGTACAGCCTCGATGCTTTCACATCCGGTGCGCTTCTACAGTTTACTTACTGTCGGGCGCAAGTGAGATAATACCACTGTAAGCCAGGACTGTCAAGAGGTTTTTTATGAGTTTTATAAAACTATAAAAAATCTATTTCATAACTCTGTGTAGAGGGAGGCTACTGAAGAGGATATGCTTATTCAAGCGGATCCTCTTCAATTGCCTCTTTGACTTTGGGATCTGGGAGCTTATTATCGGTATCGACCGGCAATGTATCTCTTTCCAGGTAGTAACTGGTTATCAAGGCGACGCCAACTCCCAAGGGAATGAGTCCGGGGAGCAACCAGGGGCCAAGGTGCCAGGGAAATTGCGCAAATAAGGGCGTAGAGATAAAACCGATTGGATACAGGCCAATTGTCAGTGTAAGTCCAACCAGAGCAATAATTAAACCTGCGCGTAACATACCTCGGCTACGCCGCTGTCGGATCGATACATTAGTACTAGGACGCATGCCCGAACTAATCATCGCCATATTTTCGCGGTGCTGAAGGTAGCGTAAGAGCACAATAAAGCCAAAAAAGATAGCTAACGCTATGAGCCAGCCCGCTAGTATTACTAGCACATTTGTAGACATTGCTTTGCCTCATTAGATGATTATACTTATTTATGTTATGATTGTTCTGGCAGCCTAGATGTTTCACCCTGGGAGAATGAAACATTTATTGTGTTTAAATGATCTAAAGAAAGTATGAGTGAGCATTTTTTGCGCCCTACACATAGCCTGGGCATACCCGTTTCCAATGCTATTCCTTCCACTATTGAACAGGATGAGGCCCAACTGGTCGTAGCCAGTAAGCAGGGAGACCAGGATGCCTTTGCCCAGTTAGTACAGCAGCATCAACGTCGTGTTTTCAATCTTGTTTTTCGTATGCTTCAAGAATATGAAGAAGCTAACGAAGTTACACAGGAGACTTTTCTGGCTGCCTGGCAAGGATTACCTTCTTTTCGGGGAGATGCCCGCTTTTCTACCTGGTTATATCGTATCGCATACAACTGCGCGTTAAAACAGCTCGAACAGCGTAAGCGTGATCAGGCGTTACAAACTGTCGTACAAGCCGAATATGTCGCAGCGAACAGGAACGAGGAAGAACGTGTCGATGCCGAGTTAGAAGCGCATGCTCGTCAAAACGCTGTTCATGAACAGCTCTCCATGTTGCCTGCAAAATATCGTATTGTTCTGGTTCTCCGTCATCTACAAGAAAAGACTTATGAAGAGATGGCTGAAATACTTACACTTCCTGTAGGTACTATTAAAACACATTTATTTCGGGCACGCAATTTGTTGAAAGAACGTTTGGAGACGTTTGATCGCGAGCGCAATACAAGAACGAGAGGTCAATAATGCGCTGTTCTGAGGCGTCCAGGCTGTTACAATTGTATATTGATATGCGACTTACGACGAACCAGGTCCGTGGCTTAGAAGATCATTTAATGCATTGTACGACCTGTCGTGAGGAACTGTTCCTATTAGAAGAAGTGGGTTTATCTCTGCGTAATCTGCAGCCCGTCACAGAACCGGCGAATTTAACGGTAAACATTATGCGGCTCGTGGCTATAACTCCTCAACGGCAAGTGAACGAACGATATTCTCTTCTGCGTCCATCTTTGGCTGAACTGCTAACTGTTGTTCTGCTTGCCACAATCACTACCTTTGGTATTATTTGGGATCAACCAGCCTTGCGTGCAGCACTGCCTTTTGCTAATGGACATGACTCACTCTCACAGGCTTTCTTTGCCGTTCTCAATATGCTGGTGGCAGGCAATCCCAGTACCCTCTCATTGGCTCTCTGGGTGGTTGGTACCCTGCTGGGTATCTGTATCACCCTAATTCTTGTTGGGACTGATATCCGCCGGGAGTGGTTTAAGGCTATGGTCGATCACTTGCCAGTTGATAAGAGAACCGTGTAGCGTTGTAATGTCTATGGAGGTTGCCGGCGCCGCCGTAACTTTAGTCTAGAATATGGATTTTCTCGAACGTGGAACTATCCTTGTAGCTCGCGTTTGCGGATAATTTCTGTGGCAAGCTATGGTTTTTCTGGTAGACGTGCGAGGATTTGGGAGAGCATGTTTTCCAGTCGATCAAGGCGTGTGTCTATTTTATCCAGGTGCGTATCTATTGTGTCCAGGCGTGTATCTACTCGCTCAAAGCGCTGATCAATTTGTGTCTTGAGCAATGCCAGCCGCTTCACTGCGTCTTCGGTCAGACCTTTGACCATGGTGGGTTCCATTGCTGTCTCACCGTAGGCTTTGATGGTTTCGGTTTTGAACTGCTTGAGGCCGTATTCTACTGTTTCCAATCGCTCTTCTTGCGTTGGCATAGAGAATTTGCCTTTCACTCTTCTTTTATGTAGAGAACATCGCTCAATATCAGGCTCATAGGTCAGTGCTATTATACCATAGGTTGGCTATGCTGATGGGATAAAATGGCAAGCTATTCGAGAGAATATGCGAGTAGGCTAATTTCTCGGTACCTGTCGTAGATCTCACGCAGTTCATATCGTTCATGGCTCTTCTCCTTTTCCTGATCTTCTGCGTTCCCTTTGCCGATAATACTAGTGGAGAGGGACTATATAGTATCCCTTGTATTCTATCATCTATAAAGGATTGTGTATAGTCACTCTTCTGTAGTCAATGGAGTAGTAGTACACTGCCTCCAAACACAGGGGGTAAAGCGAATTGATACGACTACGAGTGAGGGAAATCGCCCGTGCGAAAGGCTTGACCCAGGGAGGATTGTCCCGCAAAGCCAATATTGATGTAAAGACGCTTCGGCGTATACTTCGCAATCCTACGGAGATCGTGACGACTGAAACCCTGGATAAATTGGCTACTGCTCTGAATGTGGATGCATCGTTATTGATCGAAAGTGACCCGCCATTGCCGAAAACGATTGAGGTAGGTCAAGTGGAGGAAGAGGACGATGCAATAGATGATGAGGAATAATCGAGGTCTTGGCCTTGTGGCTTTTGTTCCGATTTGTGCAGCGGTGTTTTGCGGTTGAGGGTATAAAGCAAGGCAGGAAGCGAATTTGTAAAGATGCTTCCTGCCTTGATCTTGGTCGGGGTGAGAGGATTTGAACTCTCGGACGGTGCCTTTTTATCTCTGCTCATACGTCTGTTTGTGGGCCTGTGGAGCGGGGGTTGTGTGGTTTTTGCCTATGTTTGTCTACTGGTGTTGATGAGAGGAGAGCGGTTTTGCTCCCAGTTTATGTGGAACTCTCCTTGTAGTTCGCGTGTGCTACTCATTCCTATGGCTTGCTACGGTTTTTCCGGTAGGCGTGTGAGGATTTGAGTAAGCAGCGTCTCTAAACGGTCGAATCCTGCTGTATGCTCACTCAGCATTCTTGTGTGCTCATTGAGGAGTGCTGTATTCCCGCTCAGCACTCTTGTGTGCTCATTGAGGAGTGCTGTATGTGCATCAAATTTCGTTTCTAGTTGATCCATACGTATTTTCATCATTTCCACGCGCAACCCTGTTTGCTTGCTTTCTTGCGTCAAGGTTTGAAGCAAACCTAGCATGATGGTGCTATTCTCGTTTACTTCACGTATGGACTTTCCTATGTCTTTTTGCAGTGTTCCAAGGGATTGCTCTAGTGCTGCTAGTCTTTCTTCCTGTGTTGGCATAGAGAATGTGCCTTTCAGTCATTTTCATACAGAGAACATTGCTCAATATCTGGTTCATAGGCTGGTCCTATTATATCATAGATTGGCTATGCTGATGGGATAAAATGGCTTGCCATTATCTTTATCAAAGCTTCAAGAATATGATGGTACCAAGAAACTGGACAGGTCGATAAGATAAAATAGCTGTATCGAGAAGCGGGCGAGAAGGAGGAAAACGATGTCAATGCAACGGAAACGATACAGTGCCGACCTGAAGACGAGGGTCGCCTTGGAGGCCATCAAAGGGCAGAAAACAGCCAATGAGATCGCTGCTGAGTATGGGGTGCATCCCACACAGATTGCGCAGTGGAAAAAACAAGCCCTCGATGGCTTGCCGGATGTGTCTCCCCTCAAGCGGGCAAGCGAGAAAAAAGCGAAGAAGCGCTCATAGCCAGTCTCTACCAGCAAATCGGTCAATTGAAAGTGCAGGTAGACTGGTTGGAAAAAAATCAAAATCACTGCATTGAAGCGAAACGGGCGCTCATCGAGCCAGGGCATCCTGAACTGAGCATCGCCCAGCAGTGCGAGCTGCTCGGCCTGGCCCGATCAAGTTACTACTACGAGCCAAGAGGAGAAAGCGAAGAAAATCTTGTGTTGATGCGTTTACTGGATGAGCAATACACGCGGACGCCGTTCTATGGAGCACGAAAGATGGCGGCCTGGTTGCACACGCAGGGCTACCCAGTGGAACGCAGACGCGTGCGGCGATTGCTGCAGCTGATGGGCCTGGAAGCCATCTATCCCAAGCCGCGAACCAGTCTGCCCGGAGCAACTGCGCAGCGCTACCCGTACTTACTGCGGGGGATGAGCATTGAGCGCTGCAACCAGGTCTGGAGTTGTGATATCACCTACATCCGCCTGCAGAGAGGGTTCATCTACCTGATGGCGGTGATCGATTGGTTCAGTCGCTACGTGTTGTCCTGGGAAATCTCGATCACGCTGGATACCAGCTTCTGTCTGGAAGCGCTGGATCGGGCCTTGCGCGTAGCCACACCTGAGATCTTTAACAGTGACCAAGGGGTGCAGTTTACCAGCAGCGAGTTCACCAGTCGGCTCAAGGCCGCAGATATCCGTATCAGTTGGGATGGTCGAGGACGAGCATGAGACACCATTTTTGTCGAGAGGTTGTGGCGGAGTGTGAAATACGAGGAGGTGTCTATCAAAGATTACCAGAGCGTTTCAGATGCTGTGAGGAACTTACGTGAATATTTCACGTTTTACAATCAGGAGCGCTTGCATCAAGCGCTTGACTATCACACACCAGCACAGGTGTATCTGAAAAGGTAAGCGCGGGTTTCTCGAACAGTTGAGTTTTGTCTTATTTTTGCTCAAAAACTGTCTTGACAAACGGTACCACCATACTACGAACCATAAAACGTTAGAGATGTCAAATAAATAAGACGTTGCAGCGTGTTGAAAAAGTCCTCAACGCAGGAGTTCTAAACAGTGGACTCTTCATCTTCATTGACAGAACAGATAGAATAAATCTAGTGAAGACTCACGCTTGAGGTCAAGAAGAGGAGCAACCTATGACAGCCAATCCATTACGATTGCGGTCATCATGGTAGTCGCTGGTATGGGTCCAGCCAGCCCAGGATGGACGATACCACCACTGCGTCTGCTGGATACGGTGATCGGGATCGTCGTAGGTGTTGGATGTTGGCGGATCGGAAAGTTTCTGTTTGTATTCAATTATCAGAGGAAGCTCCATGGCTCTGCGAGCCAGAGAAGGGGAGGAAAACCGAGCATTTCATGTATCAGCAGCATTTGTAGGCGATTTTCGGAGGAAAAGATATGAGTCAAAAGCAAGAACAAGCACATATCATTTCAGGTAACACTCCTGCATTGCCTGATCCACTGTCCGTTATCGTACTCGGTTCAGGCGGTCCTGCTGCGGCTGGTCGCGCGTCATCAGGCTATCTTGTACTAGTGGATGGAGAGGCTCGGTTCCTGGTGGATGCCGGGTCTGGCATATTCACCCGTTTGGGTGAGGCGGAGGTCAATATTTCAAGACTGGATACCGTCTTTTTGACCCATCTGCACATCGATCATGCTGCCGAACTGCCGTCTCTCTTCAAAGCGCGTGCTATGGTGAGCCAGGAAGCCATCCATTTCTCCGTCTATGGTCCCCTTGGCAAGGGTGTGTATCCCAGCACCAGCCAGTTTGTCCACCTGCTGTTCGACTCTGGTGGTGCCTTCGCGTACCAGAAATCGTTCCAAACTACGGAAACGATTTCTGTGATGGATTTGCCGATTGACCTCACTGCACCAGTGCGCGAAATCTACGTGCGTGACAACGTGGTCGTCCAGGCCATTGCCACCAAGCACGGCGATACTCCCGCCAATGCCTACCGCATCAATTACCAGGGAGCCAGCATTGTTTTTTCCGGTGACTTTGACCCCTCTTCGCTCCCCAACTTGACCCAACTGGCTCAAGGTGCCAACCTCTTCATCTGTACCTGCGATGTGCTTGATCCTCCCGGCTCACCAACCCCACTGTATGTCCTGCACACGCCACCCCAACAAATTGGTGCGCTGGCAGCAGCGGCAGGAGTACGGTTTCTTCTCTTGAGTCACCTCTCGCCGCCCATCGCAAAAGCCCAGGATCAGGTACGACAATCCATCTGTCGTGCTTATAAAGGTGAAGTACAGTTTGCCACTGATTTGATGCATGTTCAAGCCAAGTTATAAAAGATCGGTTTCTTATGATGCATTTTGTCAGAGGTTCACAAACAAGAACGAGAGGTGGCTCTTATGCTACCGTTCATCTAGTGTGCTCTTAAGGAGGAGTCAGTTGTGATGGATACAAAACAGACCGACACAAACTCAACTACCGAACTTGCCAGGGTGCGCACTCGCCAAGCTGCTGATCGGACCCTTATGGCATGGATTCGCACTTCCCTGTCACTGATTGGCTTCGGGTTTACCGCTAACAAGGTCCTTGGGGTTCTCGAAGCCGGGAAGTCTGCAAGCCCATTGCACAGCACGCTTGTGTTTGCACTAAGCTTTATTGCGCTCGGCACGTTCGGTCTGCTTGGAGCCGTCATCCAGTATTCAAGGATGCTGAAGCATCTTCAGGTGCATACCTCCATATACCAAGCTCCCAGAAGCCTGACTGGAGCGGTTGCAATCCTGCTCGTTGTCATCGGTCTATTTACATTCATTGCTGTTGTTGTGCAATAAACAATCTCTATGTTTGCACCTTTTGAAAGGGATTGGAGGAAGAGACACCTATGTGGTATCGAGAAGGTGATGATAAACCTTTGAGACCACGGAGGTATCCCATGCCTTTATTATTGCAATCGTAACAGACGAGTACGGTTAACGCAGCGTTTTACCCTCTAAGCGTAAATTACTACGAGACACATGGCCTCAAGAAACCGGCCATTTTCTGAGACAACTGAAACCTACAGTTCAAGAGGCAATCCGACCAACATGTCGTTGTCGCCTCCCTTAGCAAATAAGTGATAATGATAGCATCATCTTCAGCTATGCCAGTAGAGCTTCGTGGCAGCCACTTCATTATATCTCCACAGTGAGACGATGGACTTCGTATGTCTCATTTGAGAGATGCTGGGATGTTGAGTGGAGTGATACTCTGGTAAAGCGGTTGCTACAGTGTTGCTACACTTTTAGGCAATGTGGAGATTGTAGTGAGAGGAAGAGGATAGATAAAGCAAGATAGGAAGCCTTTTCATACAAAAGGCCCGACTACGATAGTCGGGCCTTTCTCAGTCGGGGTGAGAGGATTTGAACCTCCGACCACCACAACCCCATTGTGGTGCGCTACCGGGCTGCGCTACACCCCGTCCCTGGAACGAAACAAGTATAGCAGAAATTTCATCCATCCGTCAAGGTTTTTTGTCTTTTCATCAATATACGCCGCCCAATTTACGGTGGTCCCAGGAGACTATCTCCAGGGGCCTCACGAAGATGACTATACGTTTGCTCGCCTGGGCCTCAACCATAGGCCGTGTAGACTCGTTGAGTGGTCCTGTGTAGCGTTCCCAGATCACCTCGCCTACGCGCTGAACCGTAGCGCGATCATCGGCTATCACTGCCTGACCTTTGATCTGCACGCCGCGCAATTCCTCATAGCTTTGGCCTGTCTCTACAAGACAGGTAAGCCTGGCATCACGCCGCAGGTTGACCGCTTTCTGCGACCTGGCATATGTCCAAAAAGCAATCTCGTTGTCGATCAGCACATACCACATCGCCACCAGGTGCGGAAACCCATCGTGATCAATCGTAGCCACCTGCAATGTGCGCTGTTCTTCTAAAAAGGCGTGTATCTCTTCGTCAGTCATACGGATAAGGTCGCGGCGGCTCATAGGGTATCTCCTTCTAATAAACTAGGGTTACTAAATACCATCATTTTATTGTACTCCGCCCATATTGAATAAGTTCTCTCAACATAACCTTGCCTTTTAAGCTCAATAGCAATAAATGGAGCGTGCTTTTCTAGATGAGGAAATGATATTCCCTCCGTCACATAGTCACGTAACCATTTTTCACGTTCTTTAATGCAATCCTCATCTTTATTCAATTTCAGTCGCTCAACTGTTTTTGTCACTTTCTCTGCTTCCTCTGTTGAAAGATGGTCACCTGGGAATATCATAAGTGAAGAGAAATCTATCACGAACCATCCTTCTTGAAGAGTAAAGGGATCGAGAACATCCTCAAAATCACTTTTTCTACCATTAAGCAATAAACAAACTAGTCTGTAATTTTCCCAATTGTACGCTTCGTGTGGGTACTTGCTTTTGGGTTTAAAATGCTCAACTGTTTTACCCCCGGTAACATGAGGAATCCACAAACACGAGTAGGTGCAGATACCAGAATATGCCTGATAAAGGTCCTTTTCTATCTCTCGCCAGTAGTTGTGATTCTTCCAGTCTTTTGCTTTGGGGTCAGGATTTTGGGCTAAAAACTTTTTCCCGGGCTTTTCTACTTTTATAACAAAGTGACCAGGTGCAGGCTGTTTTTTCACTGGAATCACAAACTGACACCTCGCTGTTCAGCAAAATATGTCCATCGGGGCCAAAAGTCATCATCTTGCGCGAGAACATCGATAAGTTTATCTGAAAGTGCTCGTACTTTTTCTTTAGCTGGCGTTCGTTCCCTTTGAAGAGCTTTTGCTTCTTCTATAGCTTCTTCTGCGTCTTTTGACCTGGCATGTGCTAATCCAAACACATCGGACATAAGCCATTTGTCAACACTGCCTCGTTTTACAAAAGGTAGTTCATCCAGATGAACTGAACCTTTTTCTTGATACAGGTGGAAGAGTTTGTCTCTGTTTTCATCAAAAAGAGGTTCCACAGAGGCTAGTACAAGCGGAGAATGGGTGCTAATTATTATTTGTACCTGTACTTCAGGGGCTAATTCTTGAACTACATTCACTAAAGCAGGGACTATCGTTCTTTGCCAAAGTGGATGAAGATGGGCTTCCATTTCGTCAATTAGTAAAACAATGCTTTTTTCTGGTTCCTTACGCATACTCTCTGCTGTTCTAATATGTTCTTGCCATGTCCATACAAGCAGGTATGCTAAAGCAACTATACGTTGAATACCAGCAGAACAAAGGAGGATAGGCACATCCCCGTAAGGAAACGTTAATGTAGGTATATCTGTGGTATCACCTAATTCCGTCATTCTTGTAGGCTCTCCAGGAATAAGAGGTTCTTCTTTCGGGTCAGGTGAAAGATTGTAAAGAGCAGCACTAAGTTCTTCAAAACGTGTTTGATCAGCTGCCCCTTGCCATCTGACCCAATCATTTATCAAACCATTACATATTACTCTAACCCTACCAAATTTATCCTTTTCACGTAGACCATTCCAGATATCATCGCGAGAGAAACTGACTAATGCATCTTCATCACGTCCTGTATAGTGGTCCTCTCTTGCGAGGAGATGTTTTGCGGGATCCCACACCATAAATGAGCCATCGAGCCGAGAGAAGATCGATAAACCAGGTAAGACTGTACGCTTTGCAGGGGTGTTCCATTTTAGCTGATTCCAGTTGTACTTGACTTCTTTACTTTGCCGACCCTCTCTACCAATTTGAAAAGAAATCTTTGGGGCATCTTTAGTGGCATCTTGACGAGGACGAGCTGGATAACCTGCCCAAAATCCTGTCAAAGCCCACCATGCGCAATCTAGCAAAAAGGTTTTTCCCAGGCCATTATCACCAGTAATAAGATTGAGTCTCGGGGCTAGATTGAAGTCGATTTGCTGGGCCGGTCCAACACCTATCAACTTTAGCGTTTGTAATGTTGCTCCCTCGGTCAAACTGTCTGGAGGTGGACCTATAATATCTAACAATGTCTTGATACTGATCGGATTTGCCTGAAGCCAGGGTTTAGCTAGAGGAGTGGCAAGATCGAATAAAGTATATTCTTCAGGTTTGATAGAAAACTCAGCAAAAAATGTATCAATTACATCCTTGGGTTGTGCCGTTTTATTCCATGTATGTGATCTAAATAGCCAGACAGCTAGATCGAATACAGGGATTAAGCTGTTTTTTAAATATTTTGTTTCAAGTTTATCAACATAGTCGGGCTTCCATCCCCATAGATTGCCTCCGGGGTGGATTAGCACATCCGAAAAGGTTCTAGCAGCTGTAACATGTAGGGTATTAGCATATAATTTAGCATTCCATCGTTTCTTTTTGTTATTCCAGGTCTTAAAAGGAGTATAAAAACCTGCAAAATCAGTTACAGGACGATAATACTTTTGGAGAAAATTGTCTAATATTTGTATAGAGTTTATCGGCTTTGTATCGCCTATCGGAAGCATTTCTTTTTTGAAGGCTAAAAATGTTATACCAAAAAACGGGTTCAGATCATTAAGCCGCTTAATAGATTGTTCAATTTGCTCTTTGCTGAAAAACATTTTTTTGGCTCCTCAATAGCTTCTAGCTTCTATAAGTTCGAATTATGCACACAGTATCGCTTAAACCTCCCAAGTTAGCAATACCCTTTGGGGTAACGTGACAGCTCGCTTCGGGATTGCACATGTTTATGTGCAACTTCCCCCAAAAAGCCTCTAGACTTTTCCTCAAAAATCTGGCATACTACACCTTGTAGCAATACGCGCATGGAAAAGCGATGATGGGGAGAGTACTCAGATAGGGAACGCTTAGAGAGAAAGGGCCACCGGCTGCAAGCCCTTTTGTGGAGCCGTCTGACGAAGTTCACCCCAGAGCTGGCTGTTGAAAATACGATGCTACGTATGAAGTAGGCAGTGCCGGGTTGTCCCCGTTAGCGGACAAACCGAGTGGAACTCAGTATCATGTCCCTCCACGTTTCAGTGTGATAGATTGCATGACCGCTGGTTCAATACGGGTGGTACCACGGAGAATACCGGCAACTTCGTCCCTGTAGACGTAAAGTTTGTCGGTTTTATGATTTTTGGGAGGAAGCATGATAGGACAACTTGACTCATTGCTAGGGCAACTCGATGCTTTGCAATCCCGTGCCATTGAGCAATTGGAGCCGATTCAAACATCAGCCGAACTGGAGGAGTGGGATACCGCCTACCTTGGCCGCAAACGCGGCGAACTTACGAACATCTCCTCCGTCATGGCCAAACTATCAAAAGAAGAACGACCCATCGTTGGGCAAAAAGTCAACGCAGTTAAGGCCGAACTCACCCAGCGCCTGGCGGCTAAGCGCGAAGCCTTGCGCCAGCGTGAACTGCTGCAAGCCCTGGAACGTGAGCGCATTGATGTGACACTGCCTGGCCGAGCAGTGCCTATAGGGCATATGCACCCGCTGTCGCGTACCATCTGGGAGGTTACCCAGGTGTTCGCCAAGATGGGTTTCCATATTGTCGAAGGACCCGAAGTAGAAACTGATTACTATAACTTCCAGGCCCTCAATATGCCAGAGGATCACCCGGCTCGCGATATGCAGGACACTTTCTGGATCTCGCCGGGTCGGATTCTTTTACGCACACAGACATCGCCCATGCAAATTCGCGTTATGCAGGAGATGCGGCCACCTGTACGTGTCGTTGTTCCCGGTAAAGTGTATCGTAATGAAGCCATTGATGCATCACACGAGGCCATGTTCCATCAAATTGAAGGTTTGTTGATAGATGAGTATTGTACGATGGCGGACCTCAAAGGCTGCCTGGAACGAGCTGCTCGCGAGCTCTTCGGTGAAAGTCGACGTGTGCGCTTCCGTGGTAGTTACTTCCCCTTCACCGAACCCAGCGCCGAGATGGATATAGACTGTCCCATCTGCAATGGTAAAGGCTGTCGTACCTGTAAGTACTCTGGCTGGGTAGAGATGCTTGGCTCGGGCATGGTTCATCCCAGGGTCCTGCGCGAAGTGGGCTACGATCCATCAAAGTATCGCGGTTTCGCCTTCGGCATGGGCGTTGAGCGTATCGCCATCTTAAAGTACTCTATTAGCGAGATACGCCTCTTCTCAGGCAATGATCTGCGTTTCTTACGGCAGTTCTAATGAGCGATTACACCAATACACATAAAAAAACTTTTGATGGATGGGTTATTCGAGGAGATATACGATGAAGGTTCCATTGAGTTGGTTAAAGGAATATGTTGACATAACAATCTCACCGGAAGAACTGGCCTATACTCTTACCATGGCAGGGCTGGAAGTTGAAGCTATAGAGTATGTTGGTTCAAGTTGGGGCGAAGAAATTATTACTGCCCAGATTATGCACCTGGAGAAAGTCGCGGGTTCAGAGCATTTAAGCTATGCGCGCGTGAATACTGGCAAAGAGGAGTTGGGCGTCATCTGTGGAGCGCCTAATATTCGCCAGGGTGACAAAGTACCCCTGGCTCGCGTTGGTGCTAAAGTGGGAGATATAACCATTGGCGCGGCCAAAAAGATGGGCTATGTCTCTCAGGGTATGCTTTGCTCACCACGCGAGTTGGGTATTGGCAATGATCACTCAGGCATCTACATCCTTGACCCGGGAACTGAACTTGGGCAGCCACTCGTCAATGTGCTGGGTGAAGTCGTACTGGAGTTTGCTATCAAAGCTCATCGCGGCGATCTCTCTTCCGTTATTGGGATTGCTCGCGAGGTGGCGGCATTGACGAAACAGGCGTTGCGTATTCCACAACCTGTGCTGCACGAGCAGGGCACGAACGCTGCCGATATGGTAAAGGTCACCATCGAGGACCCGGACCTGTGTCCACGTTATAGCGCGCGTATCATCAGCGACGTAAAGATTGGTCCCTCGCCTGGCTGGATGGGACGACGTCTCTTACTCGCCGGTATGCGCCCTATCAACAATATCGTCGATGTGACCAACTATGTCATGCTTGAGTTCGGTCAACCTCTGCATGGCTTCGACTATAATCTGATCCGCCAGAAGCATATCATTGTGCGCCGCGCTCGTCCAGGTGAGCAGATAACTACCCTTGACGGTGTCGCACGCAAACTTACACCTGATATGCTGCTTATCACCGACCCCCAGGGTCCAACCGCCATTGCCGGTGTTATGGGTGGCGCCATCAGCGAAGTGAACGATAAGACAACGACTGTACTGCTGGAGGCTGCTAACTTCCAGG
>Ga0209647_1002881_pt1 | contig 13706 bp, 10 predicted proteins | sample GraSoi_2013_60cm_FD_185827 | JGI IMG/M metagenome (GOLD analysis project Ga0209647, IMG submission 185827) | Grasslands soil microbial communities from the Angelo Coastal Reserve, California, USA - Sample 9_17_2013_60cm (SPAdes) (version 2) | ecosystem: Environmental > Terrestrial > Soil >... | reverse complement strand
CAGAGGCCTCTGTGATCATTTACTGCCAGAGCCGCAAAGGTGTGGATGAACTCAGCACCGCGCTGGTGCATGATGGCATCCGTGCCCTGCCCTATCACGCGGGCCTGACGACAGAGCAGCGCAACGAATACCAGGCGCGTTTCATTCGCGACGATGTGCCAGTGCTGGTGGCGACGATTGCCTTTGGCATGGGCATTGGTAAGCCAGATGTACGCATGGTCATTCACTACGACCTGCCGCGTAACCTGGAGGGCTATTACCAGGAATCGGGCCGTGCCGGGCGCGATGGTCTGCCTGCTCAGTGTATACTTTTCTTCAACCATGGTGACCGTGTTAAGGTCGAGTACATTATCTCTCAGAAGACTGATGAAGAGGAATACCTCCGCGCTCATCAACAACTGCAACAGGTCATGGCTTATTGTGATAGCCTTGCCTGCCGCCGCAGTGTTATCCTGGGCTACTTTGGTGAAACGTACTTTGCCGAGAACTGTGGTAATTGTGACAACTGCTTGCGCTCCACCACTATGGAGGACCGCACTATCGATGCCCAGAAGTTTCTCTCCTGTGTGTCCAGGACCCAGCAGCGTTTTGGTATGCGCTATATCATTGACATATTGCGGGGAGCAAATACACAGAAGATTCGCGATTACAACCATGACCAGCTCACAACTTATGGTATTGGCAGAGAGTTGAGCGTGGATGAATGGACGCACCTGGGACGCTCGCTCATCCAGCAGGGTTTGCTCAGCCAGACGACCGATGCGTATGCGACTCTCAGGCTGAATGCGCTTTCGATGGAGATCTTACGGCGGCAGCGCAGCGTTGAGATACCTGTTCCCGTTGAGAGAGCGCAGGCGGCGGCTCGTTCGGCAAAGCCAGGTGACAATACTATGCTCGCCCTCTCGCCAGAGGAGGAGCGCCTGTTTCAGCACTTGCGCGCGTTGCGCAAACGTATCGCGGATGAGCAGGGTGTCCCGCCGTATGTCGTCTTTCCCGACGCGAGCTTGCGGGCAATGGCTAAGTACCGCCCTCAAAGCCAGGCGCAATTCTCCCAGGTGCCAGGTGTGGGTAGCCGAAAATTAGAGGCCTATTTCACTCCTTTCGCCGATGAGATTTACGCCTACTGCACCTTGCATAATCTAAGCATGGGTCTCGAGATGGAACGAGCTTCGAAAAAGGAGCTTCAGCCTACTGCACCTCCCACTATTACGGTTCCTACACGCCAGGTCACTTTAGAGATGTATCAAAGAGGTCTAAGCATCGAGGAGATTGCCGCGGAGCGCAACCTCAAACCGGTAACGATCGAAGGTCATATCGCTGAACTCATCGAGATGGGCGAAATTGTCGACGTTGAAAGGCTGATTCGGCCAGAACGCTACGAGGTCATAGCCCGGGCCCTGGAAAACATCGGCAGCGAAGTACTCAAGCCAGTCAAGGAGTTCCTGGGTGATGAGTATTCCTATGGGGAGATTCGTCTTGCGCGGGCTATTATGAACCAGGCAAGATGCTGAAAAAAGGTAGCCGTGAGGGAGCAGGGTTGCCGCGCGGGCCAGGATAGCCGCAAGGGCTATCCCTACTATATACACCGCGGCTTACCACGCCCGTGTATAGTAGGGGCGGGGCTTGCCCCCGCCCTGGAACGGCGCCCATCACTACTATATACGACGCGGCTTGAGAGGCTCATTTACCGGCTATTGGTGGGAGCACCATTGTTTTAAACAGGTGATCCAGTACGGCTTGTGGGTCGGTGCAGAGGCCGCTGTGAACGGGGGAGATCTGAATGATAGTACTGCGTGGTGAGACTAACCAGTGAAAGCGTTCTGATTGCGAGAGCTGGCCTAGCGGTCCGCTTTCACTTTTGCCATAACAGATCTGAACCAGGTGCTCAAGTTGTTGTTGCAGGGCTGGAAAGTCGAGCTGAGGTGCAAATGCGGCCAGACGCTGCTGGTCCAGGTAAGTACGTGCACCAAGGAAGCGGCGCGTGCGACAGAAGAGGATTACGCCGGCGTTGATGCATTCACCACGTTCGACCCAGGGCACAATACGGATGATGGCATAATCATAGGAGCTGGTCGCGGGCACGGATGGCCTCCTCTACAAAAATATGCGAATGTGCCAGGCGATCCAGCAAATAGTCGAGATAAGCGGCGCGCTGAGCTTCAGGGTTTGCAAAGTCCGGGTCATTTTCTAACCAGGAGGAAGGGATCAGGTTGACGATGTTTTGCAAAACTTCTGGCGTCAACTGCATTTTCAAGCGCTGATCTGCCTCTGTCAGGGCACTTGCCATTGGCAATAAAACATGATTTTTGATGGTGGCAAAAGGTGTCCTGCTGCGCTCTATATAGTTTGCATTGACATGATGGAAATAAAGCGATGCGCCATGATCAATCAACATCAAGCGGCGATGCCACCAGAGCATGTTGGTGTTGCGCGGTGTACGGTCCACATTGGTCACATAGGCGTCAAACCAGAGAATGGAAGATGCCAGCAGTGGCTCTAGCGTAGTCACATCCAGCGCGTCAAAAGCTAGCGCTCCGGGGAGAAAATCGAAGGCAAGGTTGAGGCCTGCGCTGGCCTTAATCAAATCTTGAATTTCAAAATCAGGCTCCGTGCGACCAAGTAGCGGGTCAAGTTCCATAAAGACTATCTCTGGTACGGCTAACCCCAGAGTGCGGGCAATTTCACCCGCTACCAGTTCGGCGATCAGCGCTTTTGGTCCTTGACCCGCGCCGCGAAATTTGAGGACATAGAGCCCATCATCATCGGCCTCAACTATCGCCGGGAGTGAACCACCTTCGCGCAGAGGGGTTACATAACGCGTTGCAGTAGTTGTTCTTAACATGTCGTCATTCTAACATACAACAGAGCTAAGACGGAGGGATTGAAAGCTTTTTTTTGTTCAGGCAGGAAGGAGGGATTTAAAAATTCTTTTTTTTGTTTTGTTTGCTGGGGAACAGGAGCGAAACAGAGTTTTGTTTGCTGGTCCTGCTGTGGCTGGGTAAGCGAAAACGCCTGTGGCTGCTGGCAATACTCGGTCCAGTAGAGCGAAAGGTCGAAGCATGTTGGCCGGGCAAAAGCTTCTGTTGTACTTGCGACCTCGTGGAGGTGGGACACACAGAAGACCTGCTTTTCCCCATTTACCGCTCCGACCAGGTACCAGGCCTGGGGCGTAGATACCAGGCCATATGGTTCAACGAGTTGCTCGCTGAGAGTGCCATCATCCGCTTGGTATGAAAGCGCTAGTTTGCGATCCTGCCAGATGGCCGCTTGCAGCGTTTGCAGGTGCCGGGCAATTGGCTGGCTGGACTGCGGAGTCGTTGTATCCAGGTGTATACGCTGGCGTACCTGCTCAGCTTCCTGGCGTTGAGCCACGGGTAAAGCCGCCGATAGTTTCAGCAAAGCATCATCGAGTGCCTTATCGAGTCCTAGATCAGCCAGCGGATGCGCCATGTTCAACAGGAACAATGCTCGTATCTCTGCTTCGGTCAGTCCTGTCAGGCGGGTTTGATAGCCATCGAGGAGGGTGCAGCCGCCGCCGGGTCCACGTTCAGCGTAGACAGGAATACCAGCCATGCCGAGTGCTTCTATGTCGCGATAGATGGTTCGCTCCGAAACCTCCATGTGCTCAGCCAATTCCCGGGCCGTCATACGGCCCCTGCTCTGGAGCAGCAGCAGAATGGAGAGGAGTCGATCAGCGCGCATGTTTGATGACCTCCAGTATTGTGGTTGGAATCTTACCTGTAGGGGCATCCTCTGTGGATGCCAGCTTTCTTTCAAACATCAGTAGAGTAGATCAAGTATACCATGAATTGGAACAAATTTCCATATTACGTATTCCGTCATCGTTCAGTAACATTTTCATTTGACTTGACACGTCGTTTGAAGGGGTTCGCCAGCAGTATCCTGTCAAATAGGCAATATCGATACCTTCAGGAAAGTAATTGTTGACAATTGCACGAGCCAATTCTTCATCCTGGGTCGGAGTGAGTTCCTCTATTCCGAAACAGATTACCGCTAGGTGTGCCTGCTTGCTACGAATTCATCGACCCCGCTCTTTATGAAAGTCTCTCCATGAAGAACGAGGTCGATGAGGTAACTCAGGACACCGGCCGTCGGCCTACGATCAGCTTGGGGGTCATTCCGGGCAAAACCGGAAAGACCTGCGTACTAGCAAAATTTGCGGCAGCGAGCAGTTCGGCTACTTGCTCCGGATACAATGGGTCACCGCCCCACAATACATTCCATAGACGGCAGACCACGGCATCCAGGTCCATTCCTGGGGTGCTGTACGCGATGAGCAGGATCCACCCGCCGGGGCGGAGTGCGGCCCATACCTTATGCAGTCCACGCTCCAACACCTCGCGCGGCAGAAACATCTGGGGCAGCCACACAAGGTCAAATGCCTCCCTGTCAGCCAGGTCCTCAATGCGCTGCGCCCGGAGTTCGATGCGATCGCCCAGCTTCGCCGCTGTAACGTTGCGGCGTGCCTCAGCCAGGGGAGCTTCCTGCGGCTCGAGTCCGACCATATGCAGCGTAGGGAAGAGGCGACACATCTGGATGGCAATGGTGCCGACGCCCGTCCCAACATCGAGGAAAGCGGCCTTAGGATCCTGCAAGCGCTCTACAAGGCCATCCAGTCGCGGAAAGAGCGTCTGGGCCAGCATATAGAAGAGCAGTCCACCAGGAGTCCCTTGAGCCTCGAGGAGCTCGGGGTCGGTATAGTGCCAACCGACTGTCAAGGTCCGCCTCTTTGCAGCATCGATCATTTCGCGGCTCTGGAGGTACGCGCTGCGGATGTCGGCGAGGAGAGGATCTTTGAAAGGCGCCTGGAGCAGCGGCAGCAGGCCTGGGGCGCTGCTATAGACATCGCCATCGCGCTGGAGCAGACCCAACGCAACGAGTACATCGAGCATGCCCTCGACCAAAGGAGTCGGGATGCCGGAGCGATGACTCAGGTCGGCGAGACTGCATGATTCGCCGAGCGCTTCCAGCAGTCCCGTTTCGAGCGCACAGGCCAGGGCGGAGAAGGCCCAGACCGATGAGCTGAGGTCGTTGATCACCTGGCGAGCAGATGCGCCTCCACTCGTCTGACCACCCCTCGCCATATTTCTGGCGGAGACGGAATCGCCACCACTTGTTTCGTTCGCTTGTTCCATGTGTGCAGTCCTTTCTCGCGGAGAACTTCGTGGATACATAGACCCATTCAAAAGCATAGATTATCTAAAAACCACAAGAAATGCAACAGATGATTAATTTTTACCCTTAATACTTCTCCACAAAACACTAGGGAGGTATTGACTTGCTCCCCGTACTGGTTGCGCTTCGCTCTAACCTCCATGTATTTTCATGCATGCCTGCAAGTACCAAAACCAAGCGGCAGCATGGGTCGAGGGAAAGACTATGACAATGGAGCAAGTGCTTACTCTGGCGCGGCCAGCGGCGGCGTCCACGCAGATCGCGTCAGGGCGGCCAGCGAATATCACAGCGAAGCGATCCCCTAGCAATCCCGCCGGATTGACCTCCCGAGAGGTGGAGGTGCTGCGACTGGTGGCAAGAGGGCTGAACGACATCCAGGTAGCGGAACAACTCGTCATCAGCGCCCGTACCGTTAATACCCATCTGACCTCCATATTCAACAAACTGGGTGTCGACTCACGCACGTCTGCCACCCGCTTCGCGGTAGATCACCGGCTCGTCTGATTCCCACTTGCCCAACGGCAGGGAGTAGACAGAGCCACATTGCTGCTTGCATCAACCATCAAGTCCAATTGGGCGGAGGTGGTTCACGTTTTTCACCTACCTTGCGAATGAACTGGATGCCATCTCGAAAGTTGTGTAACGAGGGGAAGGAAACAAGCTTCGAGATAGCATCCAATAAAATCCCCTACTCTATAGAGTATTCTTCAATAACCCACCTTGCTACCTTTACGCCAATATACACTCCAATAATTGTTCCTAACCCAGGAAAAATTACTGTTCCTACTACTGCGCCTACCTTTGCTCCTACTAGATGGCTTGCTGCCACTCCCACTACACTGCCTACCATCGCTCCTCCTGCTGCACCTGCGTTATCCGCAGCAGCTCTGTTAATCTCTATAGGAGAACTATGGTAATCATGAAAAGCACTTGACATCAGTGTGTTCCTCTCTTTGAACGATAGGTATGTATGCTTATCTTTGCTTGTCATTTCGTCGGTCTCGCGAGAAGTTCTGCTCATAGTCTACATTGATCAGGGCTAAAATATACCTGTAAAATTACCTGAAGTTATACCTGTCTTTATATGACTGGAAGGAAATCATTTCTTCGAGGGAGAGAAGTAGAATTACTGGGTCTTGCTCATCTGCAAAGGTGTGGGGGCCTGTCAGTCAGGGGAACTGCAAGAAAAATAGCTGCCTGATCAGAGCAGGTGATGCTCGATGGCGTAGCGGGTGGCGGCACTGCGCGAGGAGACCCCGAGCTTGCTGTAAATCGAGGTGAGGTGAAAGTTGACCGTGCGCGGACTGATGACGAGCTGCTCGGCTACCTGGGCATCGGTCAGCCCCTGTGCCACCAGGCGCAGTATCTCGACCTCACGCGCCGTCAGGCCAGCAGGATAGCGAGGGGATTTAGCGAGGGGAGCCGCTTTGGATCCACTGGCGAGCGACCGGGGTGACGTGACTGGTCCCCGTGCGGCGAGGGCTTGCTCTGGCGTCATCGCAAGTCCCTCAGCCAGCACTGCCTGGAATACCTCCTCACCGAGCCTCTCACGCACGATCGTGACGTATTGCTCATAGCTACCGCGGAGGACTGGAGGCAGAGGAGGGATATCATCTGTACGCCGTACCTTCTGTGCTGCGCCCCACAAGCGTGCCGCCCATGCTGGTTCTCCCAGTGCTGCAGTCACTTCTCCCAGCAGATCCAAACTCCACGTGACAAAGAAGGGGTAGGAATACTCCCACTGGCTGAGGATTGTCAGGCTCTCCTCTAGTTGCGTTCGCGCTTCTGGGTAGTCGCCCTGTCCGAAGGCCACCAGAGCCCGTCCGAAGTGCCACCACCAGTAGGCCTCGCGATCCCCTACCTTCTGGGCGTACATCATACCCTCCTCGATCAGAGCAGATGCGGTAGTGTACTCGCCTTGAAGACACGCCACGGACCCTAACTCGAAGAGTATATAAGCGATAAGAAGAACATTGCCTGTAGCACGGGTCTGCGCAAGACACTCTGTGAAGAACGCCTGCCCTCGCACCAGGTCGCCAACCAGGAAGGTCGCTTCTCCCAGGCTCATGAGCGCAACAGTGACCCCCCTGCTATTACCTGCCTGCTTTGAGCGCCACAGGAGTTCCTCTGCCAGCGCGCGTCCTTCTTCGTACCGTCCTTCCTCTATGGCAAGCATTGTCAGGGTTTCGAGCGAGGTGGCCATGCCCCAGGCATCGCCCATCTCACGGGAGAGTGCCAGCGCCTCCTCGGCCCAGATGTGTGCCGTCGCATACTGGTTCTTTTTATGGACTATCTTTCCTAGTGCCCAGAGGGAGAGGATCATGCCTTGCCGGTCTTCCAGTTCACGGAACAGTTGCAGGCCTTCTTTGCAGAGCGCCTCTGCCTGCACATGCTGGCCTAGCTCGCCCGTGAGTACCCCCGCGCCAATGAGCGCCTTTGCCCGCAACGCTACTGCGCCTGGCCCGGCGGCAGTCAGCAGGTGCTCCAGGATGCTGTACCCTTCACGATGATGCCCATGCAGCGACCAGAAGCGCCACAGGGCGGTAGCGAAGTGCAAGGCGGTCTCCAGCTCACCCTGCTCGATCAGCCAGGCGAGGGCAGCCCGCAGATTCTCATGTTCGCGCTCAAGTCGCTCCAGCCACTGCTCCTGCTCTGGGCTGATGAGTCCGTGCTCTGCCTCTTCTGCCAGCCGCAGGTAGTAGGCCGCGTGCGCCTGTCGCACGGCCTCCACCTCCTCATGCGCAGCCAGCGCCTCCCATGCGTATTCGTGCACGGTCTCGAGCATCAGCAAGCGTGGCTCGTCATTCGCCTCTTCTCTCTGTTGCGCGAAGCTTTTGTCAATGAGGGAGGTGACGGCTTCGAACACGTCTGTCTCCGCATTGTCAAGAGCGTGGCACATAGCTTGCGTCGCCTCCAGGGTGCAGCCGCCGACGAAGACGGCCAGGCGGCGGAAGAGTCGCTGTTCCTGGGCATCCAGGAGATCGTAACTCCACTCGATGGTGGCGCGCAGGGTTCGCTGGCGCTCAGGAAGATCGCGTGCTCCCCCTGTTAACACCTGTAACCGACGATCCAACCTGGCCAGCAACGCTTGCGGGGACAGGAGCTTGATGCGCGCCGCAGCCAGCTCGAGGGCCAATGGTAACCCATCCAGGCGGGTGCAAATCTCAGCGATGATAGCCGCGTTTGCCGGCGTGACCTGAAAATCATGCCTGACGGCCCGCGCACGATGGATGAAGAGCTTCACTGCTGGGTACTGGGCGAGGGTTTCGCTGTCTGGCAGGTGTGTGAGGTCTGGGAGCGCTAAAGGAGGGACTGAGAATTGCTGTTCCACACGCAGGTGCAAGACCTCACGGCTGGTGACGAGCAGCTTCAGTTTAGGACTGGCTGTGAGGAGTTCCACCAAGTGTGGCGCAGCGGCCATCACTTGCTCAAAGTTGTCAAGCACGAGCAGGAAGTGCTTTTTCTGTAGAAACCCGCTCAAGCGCTCAGCGACCGGCTCGTTTCCAAGCACTTTGAGGCCAAGCGTTTGAGCAATCGTTGAGAGTACCAGGTTGGGATCACTGATGGGAGCCAGGGAAACGAAATAGACCCCATCGGCAAAGTCCTCAAGCAGGTCTGCCGCGACCTGGAGAGCGAGACGCGTCTTGCCAATGCCCGCAGTCCCAATCATCGTCAACAAGCGGACCTCTGGCCTTCGCAAGAGCATAACCGCGCTAGCTGCATCCTGCTCGCGTCCAATCAGCGGGGTAAGCTGTACCGGAAGATTATGCTTTAGCACTGGCTCAGGCTCCCTGAGTCGCTCAGCTACAATGTGTGTCGTTGGAAAAGGGATGATGGAGGCCTGCTGAACCTGCACAGCATTGTCTCCAAATCCTCGCAGGGGTTGATGAGTTCCGCCCGTGAGAGCATCTCCTCGCTCAAGGGCTTCTGCGGTCGTGTTGAGTCGTTCAAAGGTCAGTTCTTCTGACTTGCCGAGGTAGACGCTGTGCAGCTTGCCCTGACTGCGCCGGTAAGCATACCAGTACCAGCCCCCCGGTCGCTGTTCCTTCCGCGCGGTAAAGGTCATGCGGCGAGCCTCAAAGCAAAACGAACGATGCTGCTCCAACCAGCTATACCATTCAGCCGTCCCAATCCTGATGGGATCGAGAGAGGTACCCTCCGCAGTATGCTGGTGCAAAGAGCCATCACGAGCCTTCGGAATGCTGCGTGCCATTGTCGATTGCCCTCTTGGATCAGTTATACAGATGTTACACAGATAGAATAGTCCGTTCTGTGTAACCTGTCAATACATGATCAAGGTTTGATGCCAATCACAATTGCTCAAGATACTCCCCTGAAAAAGGAATAAACAGATTGTCAAGTGGGTTTTGCAGATGAACACTACGCACGAGACGAGCCCTCCGGTAGAGAGAAAACCTGAAGGTACAATAAGGAAGAGATTTTTAAGAAACTTGGACAAGCAAAAGCGAAATTAGCGGTTCAGGCCCTAGCACAATGGTACTCTTTCAATTCCCCGGTAAATCGGCAATGTTTATAATGCTGATAAGTATTGGTACTGCCGATTTTTTGTTTTGTTGTAATGAGTCAGTGGGGAATAAAGAAAATAGACCCCTAATGCTAAGGAGAGAAAAGGCAAAGAGATGTTACATCCCGGTACGCAGAATCGGCCTGTAGCTCCGTTGGGAGACTGGAACATATCTCCAGAACCGTCTCGTGATATCGTGTTGCAAACAATAGGGCTGACGAAGGCCTATGGTAAGCGTATCGCGGTCAATGGACTCAGTCTGGAGGTAGCGCGCGGAGAGGTATTTGGTTTCCTCGGTCCCAATGGCGCTGGCAAGACAACCACTATTCGCATGTTACTGAACCTCATTAAGCCGACCTTCGGCGAGGTACGGCTCTTTGGTCAACGCCTTGACCAGCATTCTCGCAATTTATTACCAAGGGTAGGTGCCCTGATTGAGCAACCAGCCTTTCAGTCCTACCTGAGTGGCCGTGATAACCTGATTGTTGTTGGCGGCTATACGGGCGGCGTTGATCCCCTGCGTGTTGATGAGATACTGGATATGGTCGGTCTGCGTGAACGCGGCGTTGATCGCTATTCCACCTATTCACTGGGGATGAAGCAGCGCCTGGGTGTGGGTGCTGCGCTGCTGACCGACCCCGAACTTATCATTCTCGATGAGCCTGGCAACGGCCTTGATCCCGCGGGCATCGTGGAAATGCGCGAATTGATCCGCAAGCTGGCTCAGATGAACAAGACCATTTTTGTATCGAGTCATATCCTGGCTGAGATCCGCCAGTTCTGCACGCGCATCGGTATTGTGCGCGCGGGACAAATAATTGCCACGGGCGGCGTTGATGAATTGTTGCGTTCGAGCAGTCGCTGGGAGGTCGAAGTTGCCAATCCCCAGTATGTCTGTCAACTGCTGGCAAAGGTGCCTGTTTTGCACTCGGTTAGCATAGAGCAAGGGCTGGTTGTGATTAATGCTCCCTCCATCAAGGGGCATGACCTCATTTACTACCTCGCGCAGAACAATATCTGGCCGGAGAGTGTGCGGCGCAGCGAGGAAGATCTGGAGCATATTTTCCTCCGCTTGACGGATAAGGAGGCAGGACTATGAGCCAGGCTAGCTGGTCGTCACCGACTACTCCCGCACCACTGCCGTCTTGGCCTGAAACGCAGCGACGTTCCGCCAACATCTGGCAACTAACCCGCAATGAGCTATTCAAATTGTGGAAACGTCGCCTGGTCTGGGGCCTTTTAGGGCTCGACCTGTTTTTTGTGCTGGCAGCCTGGCTGGTGCTGGTGTTCTACGCGATAAAAACGCGTGACGGTTTTGACCCGGGTCATCTGCTAGGAGGAGCAACTGGCTTGATGAATGCTGTCGGCCAGCCCATGACCTTAGGTCGGCGTGGCGGTGAATTTATCGCTGTCGCCCTGGGTGGGCTCGCCTTTGGCGGTGAGTTTAGTAGTGGCGCCATTCGTCTTGTCCTCAGCCGGGGCGTCAATCGCGCCTCGTACTTGATTGCCAAGTACCTGGCCCTGGCGATTGCCTGCCTGGCGCTAGTTTTGGCGGGGTTGCTGATGAGTATGATCCTGACCAACTTCCTGATCATCATTCACCAACCAGCTCCTACCCTGCTCAACCTGGATGGAAATACGATCGTCACATTGCTGGGTATTTGCCTGGGCACGATGGAAAATTTTCTTTTGTGCCTGCTGCTGGGCTCCACTCTCAGTATCATCACACGTTCCGCCGCCTTTGGTATCGCGGCGGGTTTTGGTTACCTTATCGGTGAGGATATCGCAGCCCAGATTCTGCCTGTTGTCGGCAAGTCTATCCACCTACCTCTCGGCTATCAGATCAACCAGTTGCTCTTCACGACGAATATCAACGCGTTCTATGCCAATACGCTGCCCCACGCTCTTGCCCGGGGCCTGGATAATCTTGATGGTGTAATTGCCTGTACTCCCATGACCAGCGGTTGTGTGCCCGTCGGTGCCGGGCAAGCACTACTTGTTGTATTGGCCTGGGCGCTGGTACTGGGTGGTATCTCGACATATATGTTTATTAAGCGCGACGTGCTCCAGTAAGCTGTGCAGGTCATGCAAACATAAATCGTCCCGCTCTGCCGTGTCTGCAGGTTCCCTCCCCACCCCAAGAAGCAGAGAGCAGAAGGAGCCAGGGCCCTGGCTCCTTCTGCTCTCTGCTTCTCCTGAGGCCGCCGCAGGCGGCCTGTCGGCACAACGGGCCGATGAAGACGTTCAAAAGGCCCAGGGATGGTCAGAGAGCGCTTTGACAATCAGCGCCTTCCCTGCTAGGATAGGCTATATCTCCAGAAAGGATGTAGATGATGACGCAATTAGAAACATACATTACAGAGAACGAAGGTCGTTTTCTTGAAGACTTGAAAGGCTGGCTGCGTATTCCCAGCATCAGTACGCTGCCGGAACATAATGGCGATGTTCGCCGCGCTGCTGAATACGCTGCGGACCAGTTGAAACGCATTGGCTTTGAACGAGCCGGTTTGATTCAAACGGATGGGCATCCTCTTGTCTATGGTGAGTGGTTGAAGGCTCCGGGTAAGCCGACCTTGCTTATCTATGGTCACTACGATGTTCAGCCGGTTGATCCCGTGGACCTGTGGGAAACGCCGCCTTTTGAGCCGACGGTGCGCGGTGATAACTTGTATTGCCGGGGCGCCTGTGATGACAAAGGGCAGACCATGCTCGTGTTCAAGGCCCTGGAAGCGCTTATGACGGTCAATGGCGCCTTGCCGGTCAACGTGAGAGTGCTCATCGAGGGTGAAGAGGAAGCCGGTGGCGAAGCGATTGCTCACTATGTCGGCACCTATCCGGAGCGTTTCTACGCACTGCGTGGTATTACCTACACCGAGGTTGAGGTGCGTGGCGCTAAACGAGATCTGCACTCGGGCGAATTCGGCGGCGTTGCCCCCAATCCTCTACATGCCCTGGCACTGATTATTGCCGGACTAAAAGATGCCGAAGGGCATATTCACATTCCTGGCCTCTACGATAAGCTGCGCCAGCCGACGGCTGAGGAGCGCACGTTCTGGCAAGAGGACCCACTGCACATCAATGAATCGCTGCTGCACGAGATGGGTGTCTCAGAATTTACGGGAGAGGCGGAGTATGCACCATTGGAGCGCATATGGGCGCGTCCAACGCTTGAGGTACATGGCATCAGCGGCGGCTTTGTGGGTGAAGGGGCTAAGACGGTTATTCCTGCCCATGCCAAGGCCAAAATTAGCCTGCGCCTGCCCATGGATTTGAAGTCGGAAGAGGTATTTGCCCTCTTTGAGCGGCGCGTAAAAGAGCTTGCCCCCAGGGGTGTTGAGGTGGTTGTGCGCAATATACACGGCGGTGAAGGCGTCCTGATCGAGCCGGATACTCCGCCTATGCGCGCAGCCATGGCGGCCCTTAAGGAGACCTTTGGCAGAGAGCCTGTGCTCCTGCGCGAAGGTGGCTCGATACCCATAGCCGCTCTCTTCTACGGGGTGCTCAAGGTGCCGGTCGTGTTGATGGGCTTTGGCTTGCCTGATGATAACCTGCACTCGCCCAATGAGAAATATTCTTTGACCCAGTTCTATACTGGTATTCGTACCGTGGCCAGCTTCTTACAGAAACTGGGATAGAATTTTAGGGCTATCCGGCATAGTGTGTAGAATCCTCCCCTCAGAGCGGTTACAATACGGCCTTTTAGAGAGCATTTCCTCACTGCAAAAAGAGGGGAAGCTGAGCTGATCGACGAGAGGAGGTGGACTTTCCTCTCCTGAAGGTCAGCTCAGGATGCCCCCACTGCTGAGCGCGTCCACCTGCTGCTCTGTCGGAGTTCGGGCTCTCCTTGCGTCCTGCCTGACGGACGCAGTCCGTAGACGCGCAGCGTCGTTGCCTTTCGTCCTGTCTGACGCGAAGCGTAGCCGCGATCCAGCGGCGTTGACAGGACGCATAAGAACAGGCAGGACGGATTGGGGCCGAGGTCGGT
>Ga0209647_1002879_pt1 | contig 13710 bp, 11 predicted proteins | sample GraSoi_2013_60cm_FD_185827 | JGI IMG/M metagenome (GOLD analysis project Ga0209647, IMG submission 185827) | Grasslands soil microbial communities from the Angelo Coastal Reserve, California, USA - Sample 9_17_2013_60cm (SPAdes) (version 2) | ecosystem: Environmental > Terrestrial > Soil >... | reverse complement strand
GCGAGCGGCACCCCCACGCCTTAGGGCGTGACGCCGTTCCGGCCAGGCATCAGAGCGGACAGGGGGAGGGTGAACCAGAAGGTCGAGCCCTGCCCGACCGCGCTCTTGACCCCAACCCGCCCGCCATGGGCCTGAGTAATCGCCTTGCAGATGTGCAGGCCAAAGCCTAGACTGCCGCCCTGTGCCCCGCCTGCTGTCCCGCCTTGCACGGCGACCTCTGATGCCCGATGGAAGGGCTCCCATACACGCGCCTGCTCCGCTTTCGGGATGCCTGGCCCCTGGTCGCACACGGCCACCCGCGCCACGCGCGCCACGCGCGCCACGCGCGCCCGGCCCTGCCGCGCCTCCACAAAGACGTCAACTGGCCGGTCGGGCGGGGAGTACTTGAGGGCGTTGGTCAAATAGTTCGTGACCACCTCCCCGAGGCGGTCGGCATCGACCTCGACCGGGATCGACGCGCCGCTCGCAGGCGTATGCAGCCGGATGGTGCGCGCAGGCGCGGCCACGCGCAGCGCTTCCACCTGCTGGCGCACCAGCGCCGCCAAGTCGCACGACGCCCGATGCAGCTCCAGCTTGCCGGCGCGGATCGCCGCCGTATCGAAGAGCACGTTGAGCAGGCGCGTGAGGCGCTCCGCACCCTGGGCGGCATCGTCCAGCCGACCGCGCACAGCATCCACGCGCGGGGCAAGCTCGGGGCTCGCCTGCTGCACCGCGGAGGCCAGGCGGGCGGTCTGACGCTGGGCGAGGTCGAGGAAGCCGACGGCGGCGGCCAACGGCGTACGCAGGTCGTGGGCAGCCGTCACCAGGAAGGCCTCCATGCGCCGGCTCGCCTCGCGCGCCGCCAGCTCGTCGGTGCGCGCCGCCTCCCGCTCGCGCGCCAGACGGTTGCGCTCGGTCATGTCGTGCACCACGCACACGAGGCCCACGAGATGACCCTCGCGGTCGCGCAGGGGCGCGGTGCTGCCATCCACCTCCAACTCGCGGCCATCGAACGCCCGCAGGCGAACGTCGCGCGTCTGTGTCCTGGCTTCGGTCCCTGCCACCGTAGGCATGACGCGCAGGAGCGGACATTCCTGGGGGGACGTGGGACAGCCCTGCTCGTCGTGCGCGGCATACTGGGCCAAACACTCAGACAGCGGGAGCTGCAAGAAGCCGGGCGGGGCGGCGTCCAAGCTCAGCATGCGACGCGCCGCCGGATTCACCCGCACCAGCTGCCCCTCAGCGTCCCAGACGAACAGGCCGTCCGCGGCTGCCTCGAAGATGCGGTCCAACTGGTCGGCCTGGCGTTCGGCCTGCAGGCGCGCCGCCTCCCGCTCGCGCGCCAGACGATTGCGCTCAGTCATGTCGCGCAGCACCAGGACAGCGCCCATGATCTGCCCGTCCGGCGCACGCAACGGGGCCGCGCTGGAGTTCAGCTCGAGCTCGCGGCCATCGAACGCCCGCGCGCGGATGTCGGCGTCCGCACCGCTGACCACCTCCCCGCGCAGCGCGCGCCCGACCGGCGTGTCCGCGAAGGGCAGCGGCGCGCCCGGTGCATCGCGCACCTGCACGAGGCGGGCCCGCTCGAAGGTGGTCAGTGCTTCGTACTCCGCCGGCCCGCGCTCTAGGGCAAACAGCTCACGGTAGGCATGATTGACCATCTGGATGGGACGGCCGTGGGCATCGTAGACGGCCACGCCGTCCGCCATGGTCTCCAGGATGGTGTGCAGCTGCTCGGCACGCTCGCTCGCCTCGGCCTCGCTCGCCCGCGCCCGGGCCAGCGCTGCCTCCGCCCGCTGGCGGGCCTCCCGCTCGGCGGCGTAGAGGCGGGCGCGGTCGACCGCCAGGGCGATGCGATCGGCCGCGCGTTGGAGCAGTTGCACGTCGGTCTCGCTGAAGTGGCGCGGCGTGGCGCTGCCCACGCCGACCACCCCCACCAGTCGGCTCACCAGGTGGTCCCCTACTTGGTCCTCCACCAAGAGCGGCACGCCGGCGAGCGAGTGCAGCTGCTCGCGCAGTCGGGAGGGCAGCCCGTCAGGGTCGAACGCGGACGTATCGTCCACGATGAGGGGCGCCCGGCTCGCCGCGATGCGGCCAGCGAACCAGTGCCCTACAGGAATAGGCGTCCGGCCCACCGCGTCCTCCAGCAGCCCGCGCGCCGCCCGCACAGTCAGCGTCCGGCCGTCTTCGTCCAGCAAGAGGATGGCGACGTTGTCCACATCCATCACCGCCGTCACGCGGTCGAGCAGCTCGCGCAGCAGGTCGTCGAGCGCGAGGTGGGAGAGCGCCGCGTCGGTCAGGGCCTGCATCGCCTGGAACTGGGCGTTGGTCGCCTTGGCCTCCGGGCGCGCCGCCTTGGCCTCCATGCCGGGCGTGATTGTTTCAGTACGCGTGGGCAGCGGCATAGGGCGGGTGGATCGTTTGGACTGCATTGGATGGTCGCTCTCATTCTCTAGCGCATGGCGTCCCCCGGAGGCCCTCGGCGCTGAGCGCCTTGCGCGTTGCTCGTGCGCCCACCACTGGTCATGCGTTGGCGTTGGGGGTCATGGCGCCCTGAACTACTAAACCACAGATATCTGCGAGGCCCCTCCCCACACGCGCATAGCGCGCTCGCGTCGCGCCCCACAGGACCACAGCCCGCACCACGCGGCGGCGGCATTGGTGCCCACAGCGACAGCGTTCGGGTGGCACTGTATCAATGTAGCGCGCCGATGTTGCAGCGATATTGCAGCGATGTTACGTGGTGAGGACGCTGACGTACACGACGTGCGCAGCAGCGCGACCAGCAAGAGCGACTCCTCGCTGTAGCGGCGTGGGCGACACCCGGGCCAGCGGACAGGGGAGGGGGAGGGGGACAGCGCCAGTGGGCCAACTGCGGGGCGATCCGGCACCGCGCCAGCACGTGCAAGCGCGTGACGAGCGTGACGAGCGTGAGGGCATCCCGATGCAGGGCAGGCCTCACGTTCCGCCGCGCAGGATGATACGGTGGAGGCGCGCCCGGCCCGCTGTCGACGCAGAGAAGGACTTCCATCGGCTGAGCTCCTCGGTGCAGGCGCAAACTGTGCCCGAAACTCAGCCTATTCTATCCTCTGGCTCTGGGGGGTAGGAAATGGGCTCTCACTGCCAGTCGGCGGCTGGGTCGGGTGTTTCGCCTACCTACTGCGATTGTGCGCTGCGTCAAGTTGAGCAGCGGTCTGGTCCAAAAGAGGCGGACGCAGCTCTTATGGCTGAGTCGGCTGTTGTGAATCAGATTGCTAGCTATTGTGTGGGTCAGTAACTAGGTGCTAGCCTGGTTGTATGGCTGATAAAGACTATTCGGCGGTGCTCCTGGAGCAGATTGTTGACCAGAACAAGGCGGTTCTGGAGGCCGTCGGTGATATTCAACGCAAGGTTGCTAATCTGCCGACGCGTGATGAATTCGACGAGCTGCGGCGGGATGTGAAAGCGACGATGTCAGCGCTGCGTGACGTGAGTGGGCAGGTCGCTGCCCACGAGACGCGAATTTCAGCGCTCGAGGCGGCCTAGGTTCCGCGCGCGCATCTACAACAAATCTGCTGTGCTTGGTATTGCGTTCCAGTGATTCCTGTGCCTCTCTACATGATTAAGCTCTGCAGGTCGACAGGGCGCAGGCGGCTACGGAATGCCGCCCTTGTTGAGGAGGAATCAGCACATGACTACGGAGCAGATGATCGAACTCCTCGTCGTTATTGGAGTGGCACTGCTTGGCTACTACGTGCTCACCCCAATGCTGACGCAAGCGATCAAGCAAGGCATCAACCTGTTGAACGAGTGGCAGGGAGGAGGAGGATGCACGTGTCAACGTGGCACCGTGCCAGGTGAGCGCCATTTGCGCGAACCAGGCGAATGGCGCTCACTTGCCTTCATGCTGACCCTGTTGATTATCGGGTGACTCTGTTGGTTCGTGTCAGGCGCCTGGCGTTGTAGAGCACGGTGCGTGGGGCCTTACGGAATATCAGTCGATTGCTTAGAGTGGCACCGTATCGTCGTACGGTTGCATATCGCTGTGCCACATTCCCGAGACGCACCTCGAGCGCCTATCGCGCCTCACCCGGTTTACAGGCCTAGTGGCGCGCGGAGGGAAGGGAAGAACGCCCGCAGGTCCTCGACCTGTACCTCCGCATTGCCACTTACGCTCCGACAGCGCTCCCGCTATCTCAGCGTCCCCATCCAGTCAGCGACTGCCTGTCCGATCTCATCAGGAGAGTCTTCCTGCAGGAAGTGCAGCCCGCGCACGGTGACCTCGGTCTGCGCAGGCCAGCTCCGGCAGAACGCCCGCTGGGCCCCGATCAGCACGCCCCCAGGCTCACCGTTCACGAACAGCTTGGGAACACTACTGGTCGTGAGCCACTGAGCGTAGGCGCTCATGATCTTGGCCACGTCGGCAGGTTCTCCATCGAGCGGGACCTGGCGCGGCCAGGTGAGCGTGGGACGGCGCCCCTCGCCCGGCTCGGCAAATGGGCGGCGGTAGTGCGCCATCTCCCCCTCGGTCAGGCCACGCAGGATGGAGCGAGGCAACATCTTCTCAACGAAGAGGTTGTGCTCAAGGACCAGCGCTTCCCCGGCCTCCGAGCGCAGGGCCCGGAAGTCCGGGCGGAAGACCTCGGGCAACTCGTCCCACGTGAGGGGCCTCACCAGGGCCTCCATGTAGGCAAGACCCTTCACCGCGGTGCGGTGGCGGTTGGCCCAGTCGAAGCCGAGGGCCGATCCCCAGTCATGGATGACGAAGGTGACCCGCTCATGCACACCGAGTGCCGCGAGCAGGGCGTCGACGTAGCGGCGGTGCGCAACAAAGGTGTACTAGCCCGGGCCGCTGTCGGGGAGCTTGTCGGAGTCGCCCATGCCGATGAGGTCGGGCGCGATACAGCGCCCGAGCTTCTGGAGGTGCGGGATCACATTGCGCCAGAGATACGACGACGTGGGGTTGCCGTGGAGGAGGACGATCGGGTCGCCCTCGCCCACCTCCACATACGCCATCTCACTACCGAGGACCCGCCGCCGCTGCTTTTGGTGCGGAAATGCCGCCGAGATCATGTCGGCTCCTCCTTTTTTCTCTGTGGTAGCCGAATATCATCGGCGCCCAAGTGCCCACACCGACAGTGTCGTCGGAGAGGCTTACCATTGAGCGACATCGGGTGACACGGTTCTCACGGTTCTCTGCGCGCAGCACATGGCATGAGGATCCTCATCCGTAGCCCTACATCCCCACCATGAAGCCCTCCTTTCGTGAGGGCTTCATGCTTAAAGGAATCCTCAAAACGCGTCACCACCCACTGCGGACTGTGGGCAGCATGTGCAGGTGCATGCGATCTCGCTGGCAGAGGGGATTATGGCGGAACGCACGAGTCAAAGCAGCGTGTTGCGACTCGTCCCGGCACCGCAATTGGACAAGAACCCGAAGTGCTCAAGGACTCTTACGGTGTGTTCCCTCGCTCACCAGTCAGCGCAGCGGCCTCACCTCTGGCTCCTACGGTAGTCTCCGTTTGCCATCGCATCCGGGTAGAGCCACGCGTGTAACAGGCACGTCGACAGCGGCAGCCCTAGGTAGGTGAGCAGGAAGCCGAGGAGCACCGTCACGATCAGATTGACGACCAAGAACGGCCAGTGGTGGAGAACGGCATCTGCAAGCACCACGGCCGCCGTGCTGACCACGTAGGCGCCTAGGATGAGTGTCAGCGACATCTTCCATTTCGGCGGTATCCGTACCGCCTGGTCAGGAAGGATGAACCACGGCTCCGCGCCGGTTGCCGTCTGCACGTGGGGCGTCGAAAAAGCTGCTGCTTCCTGCCTCAACCTGGCCCAGTCCTCCGACTGCGTCCACCGCTGCTTCGCCGCCTCATCGACGAAACGAATGACGAGGTAGCGTTCCCCTGGTTGCCCCGCTTCGGGTGCAAGGACCGTAATGCCCCGGTTGCCAGGGAAGTGCTCGCTGGCGACGATGGCGCGGTGGACCCATGTCTGGTAGTCGCGTTCGTGCCCGGGGGCGAGCGTTCTTCTCTCGACAACCGTCACAGGCTCCGGCGTTGTCTGTGTGGCCATTTCCGTCCCTCCTGGACAGCGGCCCCAAAGCATCCCACCCACGAGTTGGCTGCGGACGGCCCTTTGGTTCACATCGGGTCCCGGTGTACTGGAACTCATCCCCATCCAACGGAACCCGTCAACTTCCCGTAGGTGGAAAGGTAACCACACTCCTCTACCGGAACTGCCGCTACTTCGCGCCAGGTGTGGCGTGGACGTCGTGGAAGTCGTCGAGGCGGATCGGAAGCGTTCGCAGCCGACGTCCCGTGGCGTGATAGATCGCGTTCGCAATGGCTGGCGCGACGCCGCACATGGCGATCTCCCCGAGGCCCTTCGCCCCGATCGGATTGAATTGAAAATCGGGCTCATCGACGAAGTCGACGAAATACTCGCCGATGTCGGCGTTCACGGGTATGTGGTACTCGGCGATGTTAGCGTTGAGGAATCCGCCGAATCGTGGATCGACGTCGCTGACCTCGCGCAGACACGCGCCGATACCCCAGACGAGGGCGCCAAGCACCTGACTGCGTGCGGTTCGTACACTGACGACCTTGCCGCAGTCGACCACGCTGACGGCACGCGGCACGCGCACCTGGAACGTCTTAGGATCGACCGCCACCTCGATGAAATGCGCGGCGAAAGAAAACGTGACGAAGGCGGGATATTCCGGCCCTGCGGGTGCCAAAAGGCCTTGCATGGCGCGATCGAATGCCTGCTCCGGTTGGCCAACGGCCACGCGCTGCGCATCAGCTTCGACGAAGTCCCGGCCTGCGCTCTTGAGCAGGTCCGATATGGCCACACTGCGGCCGGCTGAACCCGTGATCGTCCCAGGAACCGTTACATCCATGGTCGACGGCTGCTCACCGTTGAATACGCCATGGGGTTGACGTGTCGCCAGGACAAAGAGTTGGTTGCGCAGTGTGTTGCAGGCCTCGTACACCGCAGGGCATGCCGATGCCGTGCCCCACTGACCGGCCGTCTCGTGCTGCGGCGGCGCTTTGGTATCACCCATCGTGATCTGGACGTTTGCCGGAGCAACGCCTAGTCTGTCGGCAACGACCAACGCGATGGCGGTGCGCAACCCTTGCCCCAGTTCGTGTCCGCTCACGCTTATGTCGACGGATCCGTCGCGGTTGAAACTGACTCTTGCGGCGGCCGGAGTCATGCTCCCTGGATAACAGCCCAGCGCGACGCCCAAGCCCACGAGGTCACCATTTGCCGCGCGCATCGAACCTGGCGTCGGAGTGCGGTCGGACCAGCCGAAGCGTGCGGCGCCGCGGGTGAGGCACTCGGCAACGTGGCGAGACGAAAATGGCTTCCCGCTCACGGGATCGACGCGTGCATCATTGGTCAAACGCAGCTGGACCGGATCGACGCCGAGCTGGTACGCCAGCTCGTCCACAGCGCTTTCGAAGGCGAACGCCGCGATGTGTTCCCACGGCCCGCGCATAAAGCCGGTCGTTTGCACGTCGGTGCGCACCAGATGGTTCGCGCTGCGAAAGTTCGGGATCGCGTAGAAGCGGGACGTCACATCGGTGCCCAAGTTGGGAAACAAATCGTGCCGCGAGGTCTGCTGCCACGTCTGGTGAATCGCTGCCACCATCCGGCCGTTCCGGTCCGCCGCCAGCTGTACGCGTTGCCTGGTTGCAGGCCGAAAGGCGGCATCGTAAAAGGTTTGGTCGCGCGGCATGACGAGTTTGACCGGCCGTTCGAGGCGGCGTGCGGCGACGGCGACGAACGTGGTATGCGATCCTAGCGAGTTTTTCTGGCCAAACGCGCCACCGGCATACGGCGATACAACACGCACGTTCGCCGGGTCGATCCCCAGCTGGTGGCTCACTCCGAATCGGAGGCCTTCGGCGTATTGCGTGGACTCGTGAACGGTTAAGGTCCCGTCATCCCACTCGGCGACGGTCGCAAGGAGCTCCATCGGATTATGATGTTGGGGTGGACCGACATAGTCGGCTTCGACAACGACCAGCGAACCCGCGGCCATCGCGCCATCCGGATCTCCCACCGCTTTATCGGCGAACATGGGAAGCGGCAGCGCTTGCGATTGGAGCACGGTTTCGGCACCGGGAGCGTCGAGCGTCACGCTGAATGGCTCTTCGTCGTACTCGGCACGGACGAGCGCTGCCGCTGCGCTTGCTGCTTCGAGCGATTCGGCGACGACCAGCGCGATTGGCTGGCCACGGTAATACACCCGGTCGGTCTGCATGAGGGCGATGCTTTGAAAGCCCGTGCCGCCGGCAAAGACGAAACCGGGCGGCTGCAGACGGTCCATAGACTCATGGGTCAGCACCAGGAGGACGCCGGCGGTTCGTTCGGCTGCGGTGGTGTCCATGGACTTAATGCGTCCCTTGCCGACCGTCGCCATAACGAGCATCGCGTGCGCGAGTCCGGGCCGTGCGTCGTCTGCTCCGAAGCGCGTTGTCCCGGTCACTTTCGCGCGCGCGCCGATGCGTTCTAGGTCGGACCCTATCGTGGCGCTCATCGTTCGCTCCTCTCCTTCGCGATCATCAGGGCTTGCGCCAGGCTCTTGGGGCCGAGGGACATCTTAAACCTGCTGGCTGTGCGGGGCGTCGCATCGTCAAAGGCAAGCGTGCCGGCACGGTAGGCGGTTTCCCAGGTGAGTGGCTGTCCGACTAAGCTGCGCTCCGCGGCCGGTGCGCGCCAGGGCTTGGTGGCAACCCCGCCTAACGCGATGCGCGCGTCCCGAACCAGGCCACCGTCGACGAGAATGGCCACCGCAGACGAAACCGTGGCAAACGCATACGACTCGCGGTCGCGCACCTTGTGATAGGTCGACGCTCGACCCAGCGGCGTGACCGGGACGCGGATACGCACGATCAACTCATCAGGCTCCAACACGGTGTCGAGGTGCGGCGTGTCGCCGGGGAGGCGGTGCAGATCGAGAAGCGGAATCGTGCGCGCTCCGCGCGGACTCACGGCGTCCACTTGCGCGTCGAACGCGGCAAGCGCGACGGCGAAATCACCCGGATATGTCGCGATGCACGAGTCGCTACCACCGAAGATCGCATGCCCTCGATTCAGCCCCGCGAGCGCAGCGCATCCGCTGCCGGGGGAGCGTTTGTTGCAGGGATACGACGTCCCGCGGAAGTACTCGCAGCGCGTCCGCTGGAGAAGATTTCCCCCAAGCGTCGCCATGTTGCGCAGCTGCTCCGATGCGGCCTGCTGCAGCGACTCCGCGAGGGCGGGATACGCGCGCAGCAGCGTCGGATCGGCCGCCACATCGCTCATCTTCGCCAACGCGCCGAAGACTAGTTCCGTTGTGCCGGTTGTGCTGACTGTTTGGAGCTCCCGAATCGAGGTGATGTCGACGAGTCGGTTGGCGTGCAGCACATCGAGTCTCATCAAGTCGACCAGCGTCGTGCCGCCCGCGAGGAAGCGGCCGTGGTGACCGTTGCCGTTGCCGTGGCCGCTGCCATCACCGATGGCCTGGAGCGCGTTGGTCACCGACGTGGCGCGGACATAGGTGAAGTTGTCCATCGCTACCGCTACCCCCGTCCCATCTTCGACGCGGCGTCTTCGATCGCGGCGACGATGCCTGCATAGGCGCCGCAGCGGCACAGATTCCCGCTCATGTACTCGCGAATCTCGGCGCGCGATCCGGCGTGCCCCTCAGTGACGCACGCGACGGCCGCCATGATTTGGCCCGGCGTGCAATAGCCGCACTGGAGCGCATCATGGTCAAGGAACGCCTGCTGCATCGGGTGCAAGCGATCGCCGTCGGCCAGCCCCTCGATCGTCGTCACGGTCTTCTCCTGCGCTTGCACCGCGAGCGTGAGGCACGAGAGGACACGACGCCCATCGACGTGCACCGTGCAGGCGCCGCATTGACCGTGATCGCAGCCTTTCTTGGTCCCGGTGAGCGCCAGGCGTTCCCGCAACGCGTCCAGCAAGGAGACCCGTGGCTCGACAAGGAGCGCGCGGTCCACTCCATTGACGTTCAACCTGACAAGCACGAGCTGACTCGTGTGCTCTACAACGTGTAGTGCCATGGGGGACTCCTCTCTGCGGTAGGCTGCTCTGCGTCCATGAATACGATCAGACCTGGGCTACGCCGCCGTCAATGAACAACTCGATGCCGGAGACGTAGCTGCTGTCGTCCGAAGCGAGGAACGATACCGCGCTGGCGATGTCCTCGGGCCGACCCAGGCGGCCGAGCGGGACCCGGTCGCGATAGCGCGCGTTCAAGCCCGCGCTGTCTGTGTTGGCGAGGTGGCGCAGCCCAGGCGTATCGATGAATCCCGGGCTGATCACGTTTACGCGGATCTTGCGACGCTGCAGGTCTGCGGTCCAGGTGCGCGCGAACGAGCGCAACGCCGCTTTGGTCGCGCTGTACACGCTGTTGTCGGCGAATCCTTTCGAGCCGACGATGGACGACGTGAGGATGATCGACGCGCCATCAGGTAGGAGCGGTAGCGCTTTCTGGACGGTGAACAGGGCGCCCTTGACATTGACGCCGAACGTGTGGTCGAACTGCTCTTCGCTAATGGCGCCAAGCGGAGCGCCTTCGGCGATCCCCGCATTCGCGAAGAGGATGTCGAGGCAGCCTGTGCGCTCCTTCACCGTCGCCAACAGGCGGTCGAGGTCGGCGAGCCGCGAGACGTCGCCCGCAACGGCAGTGACGTTCTGGCCGATCTGCTCGACAGCGGTGTCAAGCTCACGCTGGCGGCGACCCGTAATGAAGACGGAGGCGCCGTCCGCCAGGAGCCGCTGTGCCGTCGCCAAGCCAATGCCACTGTCGCCGCCGGTGATAAGAGCGACCTTTCCATCGAGTGTGCCCATGGTCGGGTCCGTTCACCTTTCTGCCGTCGTGCGTTCGTCCTTCAGCGCTGCCCGTCTCACGCCGGCAGCCAGTCGGCGCATGCAGGGTCCACCTCCACCTGGATCACGCGCTCCGGCGGCGTGTCTGGCACTGTGGTCATGTTCAGCACCTCCCAGCGCGCGCGGGTCCCCTCCTGCCAGAAGTGGAGATCGAGCGTGCAAGGGCCGACGGTGAGGTGCTGAAGTGTGATATCCGGCAGCCAGCGCGGCAGTGTTGGCGCGACGTAGAGCCGCCCGTGCCCCGCGTCGGCGCGCAGACCGAGGATGGTCTGCATCATATGGAAGATGCTGCCTGAGGCCCAGGCCTGCGGGATGTTCGCCCCGCCCGGATACAGCACCGGGAAGTCCGTCCGCTTCCCCAGGCGCCGCAGGCCCGCGAAAAGCTCCGGCAGGCGGTACATATCGAACGCGCGCGCCGCGTCGAAGATGCCGCGAATGACCGTGTTCGCCTCTTCGAAGTGCCCATACCGTTTCATGCCCGCGGCGATAATGCCGTTGTCGTGCGGCCAGACCGACCCCAGGTGATACGAATATGGGTTGTATGCCGGATTCTTGTCCGAGATCGTGCGCACGCCCCAGCCGCTCCACATGTCCGGCTGCAGCAGCCGCTGCATAGTCCGCCGCGCTTTCTCCTCGTCGGCGATGCCGCTCCACAGGCAGTGCCCCGCGTCGGAGGCGACGGAGTTGATCTGGCGCTTGTGCGGGTCCAACCCGTAGGCGAAGCAGCCCTCGTCGTCCATCCAAAAGGCCGTGTTGAAGCGCCGCTCGAGCGTTTCCGCTTGCGCCTCAAGCTCTTGCGCGCGCGCCTCGTTCCCCGTGTCGTGATAGAGCTGCGCCATGGCCCGCTTCGCGTCGTAGACATAGCCCTGCAGCTCGCAGGTTGCCTTCGGCTGCTTCACCTGCGCCCCGTCGCCATACACGACCGAGTCCCCCGAGTCCTTCCAGTGCATGTTCTCGTAGCCTTGCGACGAGAATGTCTTGTACTCCTGGAACCCGTCACCGTCGAGGTCGCCGTAGCGATCGATCCATTGCAGGCACGCCTCGGCCGTCTCCATATGGCTCGCGAGCAGCTCCGGCCCCCCCGTCCAGCGATACGCTTCCGCGAGCACGATCGGATACAGGGTGGTCGCGTCGGCGGTCCCATAGTACGGCGTGAAGGGGATCCTGTGAAAGTGCGCCAGCTCGCCGACACGCACCTCGTGCAGGATCTTGCCGGGCTGCGCGTCGCGCCAGTCGTCGCGCTCCTTCGCCTGATACTCCGCCAGTCGCGTGAGCGCGCCGCGGGCGAACTCCGGCGCTACCGACATATTCTGCAGCGAGACGATCAGGCTGTCGCGGCCGAAGAGCGTCACGTACCACGGCACGCCGCCCGCAGGCACCCACGCCATGTCAGACACGTCCAGATCGTAGATGCGCAACGCGCCCATGTCATCCACGGCCTGGCTGCACATGCGGTACACGTGGTCGTTCGGCGTCTGCACGCTCGTGCAGCGCCCCCGCCAGCGCCGCTGCCGCTCGTCAAAGTCGCTCTGCGATGCCTCGTTGTGCGACAAGGTGAGCTCTTCGCTGGAATGTAGTATCGCCAGCGACCGATGGCCGTAGACAGACCGCTTGATGTGCTGCCCTTGCTCGAGCACGATCTCGGCGCAGGTGTGCCACTGCTGCATCGTGCCAAGTCGGATGTCGAAGCGAATGCGCCCATTCACGATACCGACGGGCGTGTCCTCCGCCACCACCTCATACGACACCGCCCGGTGGAAGTCTTCGTGGTCGTAGGCCGTGCGCCACTCGCGCTTGTGCGGGTGCCACATGGTGGTGATGTTGTCGCGCTGCACGTAGCGGTGCTGGCGCACCTCGAAGATGTCCGCGAAGTCGGCCTCAAGCGCCAGCTCCAGGAAGAGGCGGACCTCCTTGCCACTGTAGTTGGTGATGTAGAGATCTTCGTGCACGCCCTCGCCCACGGTGCGGTCGATGGTCAGCCCAAGCGTGTTCTCCGCGATCTCGCCGCCGAACTCGTCAGTCGTCAGCAGCGGATTGGTGAGGCGGATGCATGCCGCGTAGAAGGCAATCTGGCTCGACGTCAACAGCTTCCACGGCCGTTGGTTCACGAAGAGCCGATACCCGCTAATGTAGCGCGTGTCGCTGGCGAAGATGCCCGCATCCGACTCCGGCGCGATCTCGCCGTTTGGATCCGTCAACATGAATGTGCGGCCCTGGCTGATTGTGATGTTTGGCGGCCCCACCTTGATCTCGGCGGCCATACGGTGCCTCCAATCCCCCTGTCACGCACTCCGTGCCCAAAACACGCTCCTCCCTCCACGAGAGGGGACGGTGAGAAACGTGCCAACTTCCTCCAGTCAGAGCGCATGGGCATGGGGGGGCGAAGCATCGGCGTGTCCAGCGTCTCTGTGCGTCTGTATGCGCCCATGTGCATCGGGCCTCAGCGGCCCGCGGGATAGCTGTGCCCATGACCGCAGCGTACGCGGGGAGGCTTACACGCACGTGACCGCGCGTGACGCGTTGCTAACGGTGGCCGCGCGTACTCGGCGTGGATGTTGCGCGGGCCACCGCGCGATGCCCTGTACCCGGCGTCGCGCGCGTCATTGCGTTCTTTGCCAGCGACGACAGCGGCTTCATGACCGGCACGTATGCGCCGGTCAACGGCGGCCTCGCCATGGATTGAGCAGCCCAGGCCACCAGGTGGCGTGACCTTTGCCGGCAATTGCCGCCCGCGCCCGCGATATGGTATACTGGGTCGAGTGTGCGCCTGCCAGCCGCTGGTGACGTGGCGCGCACCACCATTTCACACGCTGCCCGATCGGCTGGGGCCTGGCGCTGTACCGC
>Ga0209647_1002873_pt1 | contig 13721 bp, 10 predicted proteins | sample GraSoi_2013_60cm_FD_185827 | JGI IMG/M metagenome (GOLD analysis project Ga0209647, IMG submission 185827) | Grasslands soil microbial communities from the Angelo Coastal Reserve, California, USA - Sample 9_17_2013_60cm (SPAdes) (version 2) | ecosystem: Environmental > Terrestrial > Soil >... | reverse complement strand
ATACCCGCCGGCTGAATCTTGCCAACGTAGCCCGAGCGCAGTTTCGATCCTTCACGCCAGTAGGCGTACCAGTACGGCCCATGGCCGCTGCCACGCTTGCAGGTTCCGCAGCTCGGCTTGCCGCACTTACGAAACTGCAGCTGATACGTGATGTGCAAATCGGTCGGTAACTTCGCCACTTTGCTTCCACCTCCGCTGCCACTTCCTCGTCACTCTGAGCTTCCGACGGGCTGCTTGCGACCTCGCCGCTGCCCCGCTCGTAAGTGTGGACGCATACCAAGGGGGGCGCGTCCCTACCCAGGACTTCTGGCGCACACTGGCGCGGGTGGCGCAATCTGTGGGCGTCGCGCGGCATCTTCGACGCGCGGCAGCCGTCTGAGCCTGGCCGCACGATTAATTCAGACGCATGAGCGGTGCTGGCCGTTGCGCGCCGACGGGTGGCGCGTACGTTGTGGCTGTCGCCGGCCCCATCCTCACCTGTCAGACGCCACCCAAGAGTTGGAACGGCCGAAGGTCGCGTGATACAATTGCCTCCGGTTCGGTCCACCCACGCACAGGCCTCCCTTACGCGGCAGATCCCAAGCGAGAGGACTCGCATGCCCAAGGAACTGAGTGTTGACCTGATAGTGGTCTCGCGCCACGAGGATCCGCCCGGCGCGCCGGTCATCGCGCGGGCGCTCGCCTCCGCCGGCCTGGGCGTCGCGGAGTACCAGCCCGCTCCCCCACGCGACCCAGGCAGCGCACCGGCCGCCGGCCGCCAGCGTGTCGGGACGCACGTGTTGACGGTGCTCGGCACCCAGGCCACCGCCAGGGTCGCGGCGTTTCGCCACGACGCGCCGGTCACCGTCGGCATGGGCGACGCGGCGTTCACCACGCTCACGCGCGGCATTGACGCGGACGACCTGCGCACGCTGCGCGAGGGCGCCGTCTCACTGAATCTGCGCATGCACGCCACGGAAGCGGAGATCGTGCGCGCGCTCGAATGGCAGTTGCGTGCGCTCAAGGCACTGCTGGACGTGACACAGGGCGCGTGCATCGATCCGGTGGCGCAGCGCTGCTTTGGCCGCGCCAGGCTCGCCCGCCTGGCTCCAGGCGACCCCGCCAGTCATGTCGCCGTCCACGACGAGCTGTGGGCCGGCGAGAGCCGTTGGCTGCACACGCACGGAATGCAAAAGTTTGGCCGGCCAGAGCTGGACCTAGTAGCAGTGCCACACGAGCTCGCAGGCGAGGCCGGCGCGTTTCTGCGCGAGGTTGCCGCGCGGCTGGCGGCTGGCGCGCGGCTGGCGGCCGGCAGTGAGGTGGACCTGGATGAGCTCGGCACGCTGACTGCGGTGGGTGCGCCGGTAGATGTGGAGCATCAAGCGCCGTTCGGCCGGCTGCGCCTGGTGGATACTCCCGCGCCGGGGGAACGGGAGGCTGTAGGCGCGACGCGCCTGCTCGCGCGGATGGCGCTGGCCGAGGCCAGCCAGCAGATCGACCGCGGCGACATCGCGGGCACGCTGGAGACCATCGAGCGTGTGCTGGCCGCGAACCCCGACGATTGCGACGCGTTGGCGCTGAAGGCGCGGCTGTCGCTGCGCCAGGGGCAGCCACTGGACGCGCTCAGCATCGGTGAACTGATGGAGCTGCGCACCCCGCACGACTATCGCGGGGCGTTCGTCATTGGTCTCGCGTTGGCCTCACTGCGGCGCTACCGCGAGGCGTTGCATGCCCTCAACCGGGCAATCGATCGCGAGCCGGAGGCCGCGGACGCGTTCGCCGCGCGGGCCGGCGTCTACGAGCGTCTGGGCGAGGAGCAGCGCGCCGCGGTAGATCGCGCGCACGCCGTCTATCTCGGCCAGTAGCGCACCCTCCGGCGGCTCCTCGTTTGACAGAGCCTGGAGCGAGAGGTACACTTACGGCAGCAGTAACGATACGGCATAGGCCAGTATTTCAGGCGCGCGGTTGACGGCAAGCGGCCCCGCGGGCACAGCCATCGTGACGGCTCGCATATGCCCGGCAATGCCTTCGGAGGGCGCCGAAGCAAGGGAAATCATCGTGTCAGACCTCCAGTCTATCGGACGCGCAGCACAAGACCACCTCGCGGCCACACATGCCGCACGCGAGCGGGCCCTGCCGAAGTCGCGCGCCGCGATTCGCCTCTGCGCCAACGCCATCCGCGCCGCCCATCGGGATGAGTTCGAGATGAGCCGCCGCTTGATCGTCGAAGCCGGTGGTTTGCTCCGCGACATGGCGGCAGACCTGCGCGAGCATCAAGATATCTTCCACGCCGGTTTCGTCGCGGACGCCCAGCGAGAGTACGCCGAGGCGGCGCTGACCAGCGCGCTCATCACGCGCGCCCCGCTGCCCACCGCCGACGAGCTGGGCGTCGAATGGGCGCCCTATCTCAACGGACTGGGTGAGTCCATCGGCGAGCTGCGCCGCTATGTGCTGGATCGCATGCGTCTGGGCAAGTTCGAGCAGTGTGAGACGCTGCTCTCCGACATGGACGAGATCTACGCCCTGTTGATTACGCTGGACTATCCCGACGCTATTACCGGCAATCTGCGCCGCACGACCGACGCTGCCCGTGGAATCCTCGAGAAGACACGTGGCGATCTGACGGTAGGGGTCAGCCAGGCGCGGCTGAATGCCGCACTGGAGCGCGTGCAAGAGCGCTTCGACCGCGTCACGGGTTTCTAGAGGCGGCGCGTTCGGCCCGGCAGCCGCGCAGTCGTTTCCAGGCTGTACGAGCCTCCTCACGAGTGGGAGAGAGGCGATGGAGGACACTGCACCGGCAGATCTGGCAGGCGTTCCACAGCCGCCCATGCCCGACGTTCCAGCGGAGGAATCCCTTCATCCGCCGGTCGGCGCCGGCCCAGCGGCCCCGCCTGTTCCGCGCCGGCCCGCCTGGCGCACGCTGGCCCGCCCCCAGACGCTGGTACTGGTCGCCGCGCCGGTTGCCGTCACCCTGGCGCTGCTCGTCGCGCATGGCGACGCGCTGTTGCCGCTGCCAGCGGCGCTGACGCTGTTGGCGGTGCTGCTCACGCAGACCGGCGCCAACATGTTGGATGCGTATCTCGAGATCGAGCGGGCGCGGCACAGCTCCTGGCTGGCCGGCACGGTAGACCACGCCGGCCACCCGCATGCGCTGGGCATGCAGCCGCTCTCGGTGCTGCGCGCGAGCATCGCGCTGATCGCGCTGGGCGGCTGTGCCGGTATTCCGCTGATCCTGCTCGGCGGCTGGCAGCTGGCTGCGCTCGGCGTTGTCGGCCTGCTGGCCGCGTTTCTGTACTCGGCGACCAGCTATGCGATCAAACGGCTGCCCGCCGGTGAGCTGCCTATTTTCTTCGCGCTTGGTCCCGGACTCACGCTGGCAACCGCTTTCGCGCAGCGGCAGCGCCCCACGCTGGATGTGTTTCTGCTGGGCTGTGCGCTCGGCTTGCTGGCGACAGCGGTGGTCGAGCTGGCGCGGCTGCGCAACGCGGCGCTCGGGCGTGTCGGCGGCGGCACGGGCCGGCTGCGGGTTGGCCGCTGGCTCACCACACTGAGCATCGTGGGCGCGTACACCTGTGTGCTGATCGCCGCGCTCACCAGTGTGCCGGCCAGGGGCGCCATCTTCGCGTTCTTCTCGCTGCCCTTGGGACTGGTTGCCCTCACGGGTGCCCTCAGCGTGCGCAGCGCGATTGTGGCGCGACTCGCTGCCCGCGACGCGCTGCGCGCCTACCTCCTCTTCGCCGGGCTTCTGCTACTCGGCATCCTGGCGGTGCCCGCCGCGCTCAGCCTGTGGCAGGCGCTCTGAGCGCGCGCCAGCGAGCGGTCCTATACCCACGCCGTGTAGTACAATATGCGGGCTGAAGCCCCTTCACGCCCAGACTGTGGATAAGGATACGACAGAACATGACGACCCCGGCCGAGCCGCGCGCGGAGACGCTGTTGCGCGGCCTCAATGCTCCCCAGCGTCAGGCCGTCACCACCACCGAGGGCCCGCTGCTCGTGCTTGCCGGCCCGGGGAGTGGCAAGACGCGCGTGATCACCCACCGCATCGCGTACATCTTGAGCGAGCGCGACGTCTCGCCATGGAACGTGCTGGCGGTGACATTCACCAACAAGGCCGCGCGCGAGATGCAGGAGCGGCTGGAGACGCTCGTTGGCCGGGACGGACGTAATCTGGCGGTGGGCACCTTCCACTCGATCTGCTCGCGTATCCTCCGGCGCGAAGCCGCGCAGGCCGGCCTCGGCCTCACCGCCAACTTTGCCATTTACGACGACGGCGACCAGCTAAGCCTGGTGAAGCAGGCGCTGCGCGAGATGGACCTGGACGAGAAGCAGTACAAGCCAAACACCATCCATGCGATCATCTCGCGCGCGAAGAACGATCTGCTCAGCCCGGCGCAGTTTGCCGAGCGCGTCAACAAGTTCTACGAGGAGGTGGCCGCGCGGGTCTACAAGCGCTACGAGGAGCTGCTGCTGACCAACAACGCGGCGGACTTCGACGACCTGATCTTGCTGACGTATCAGCTCTGGCGGCGCCACCCCGACATCCTGCGCCAGTACCAGGAGCGCTACAAGTACATCCATGTGGATGAGTTCCAGGATACGAATAAAGCCCAGTACGAGCTCATTCGCCTGCTCGGCGCGGGCACGCCGGAGACGCCTGGCCACATGAACGTCTGCGCCGTCGCTGACGACGACCAGTGCCTCGTGGCGGGCACACTCATCACTATGGCGGACGGCACGCTCCGCCCTATCGAGGCAGTCAAGGCCGGCGAGAGCGTGCTCTCCGCCTTCGGAAGCGGCGACTTCCGCGCGGCGCGCGTGACGGCTACGGCCCGACGCGAGCACTCCGGCATGGGCATTCGCATCACCACCCGCTCAGGCCGCTTCCTCACCAGCACGCCGGAGCACATACACTTCGCCGGCTATCGCCTCGGAGCCACACCGCAAATGTACGTCACGTACCTGATGCACAAGCGCGGCGTCGGCTTCCGCCTGGGCACCTCCCAGGTCTATACCAAGGGCCAAATCAAGCCAGCGATCGGATTCATGCAGCGCACTCGGCAAGAGCATGGGGACGCGGCCTGGGTGATCTCGGCGCACGAGAGCGAGAACGAGGCCCGCCTCCACGAATATATCCTCTCTCTTCGGTACGACATCCCGACGCTGCCCTTCGTGCCGCGGGCGGGAGGCTCAGTCAATGGCTTGGTGCACGATGCGACCTACATTCGGCGGGTCTTCGAGGCTTTCGACACGGAGAGCAACGGGCAACGCCTGCTCGCAGACATGGGCCTCTCATCCGATTATCCCCACTTCCGCCCGCGCTCGCGCAACTCCAACCGGATGCACATCATGATCACGCTCTGCGCGGACCGACGCTCATACTTGCCGATACATCGCATCTCGCTGGTTGGAAATGACCCGGTGGCTCAGAGCGCGCTGGAGTCGCTCGGATTGCGCGTGACGTTCGACAAGCCAGGTACGAACAGTTGGACCTACGACGCGATGCACTCAGATATGGGCGTGCTGATGGAGCGAGCGAGTAGTATCAGCAAAGTTGTCAACGCGGACGTCATCTGCACTGCGCGCCTCGGCAAGAACGGGTCAACAGACGTCATCGAGGGGAAAGCACTGCCGTTCCTGCCGGCCGCCTCAGTCCGCCCCGGCATGGTAATGTTCGACGCCGACGGCGGCTACGACGTCGTGGAACAGGTCGAGACCCTGGCGCTCGATCAGCCCGTCTACGACCTTGACATCGAGCGCACCCACACCTTCATCGCCAACGGCATCGTCACGCACAACTCCATCTATAGCTGGCGGGGGGCGAATCCACGCGTACTGTTGCAGCTCGAACAGGACTTCCCCAATACTCAGATCGTCACGCTGGAGCAGAACTATCGCTCGACCCAGGTCATCCTCGATGCCGCGCACGGCGTCGTGCGACAGAACCAGCTGCGCAAAGACAAGCAGCTGTGGACCGACAAAAGCGGCGGCGAGAAGATTACGCTGCACGAGGCGTACAACGAGGAGGAAGAGGCGACCTATGTCGTCAATCAGGTGCGCCAACTGGCGGTGCGCGGCCAGGCGCGCCTGCGCGACGTCGCCGTGATGTACCGCACCAACGCGCAGTCCCGTGCGCTGGAGGAGCAGTTCATTCGCAGCGGCACCCCGTACGTGGTGATCGGCAGTAAGAAATTCTACGAGCGCAAAGAAATCAAGGACGTGCTGGCGTACCTGCGGCTAATCGCCAACCCGCTGGACACCGTCTCATTGCAGCGTGTCATCAACGTACCGAACCGCAAGATTGGGCCGAAGACGCTGGGTGAGTTCCTCTCGTGGGCGCAGTCCGAGCGCCTGGCCCCGCTGGACGCGCTGGAGCATCTGGACCAACATCCTACCCTCGCTACCGCCGGCAAGCGCGCGCTCGCCAGTTTTGGCGCGCTCATGACGGACCTGCGGCAGGCGGCTACCGAGCTGCGCCTGCCCGAGCTGATGGACCGGCTGCTGGAGCGCAGCGGCTATGCCGCGGAGCTGCGCGACACGACCGAGGAGGGCGAGGAGCGCTGGCTCAACGTGCTGGAGCTGCGGCGCGTGGCCGAAGACTTCAGCGAGATTGACCCCGATACGGCGCTGGCGCTGTTCCTGGAGCAGGTCGCGCTGGTGGCCGGCGCGGATACCGTGCAGAGCAGCGAGAACGGCAGCCTCGTCAGCGACGAGAAGGACGCCGTCACCCTCATCACCCTGCACGCCGCCAAGGGGCTGGAGTTCCCTGTCGTCTTCATCGTCGGGCTGGAAGAGGGCGTGCTGCCGCACGCGCGCTCGCTGGACAGCCAGCAGGACCTGGAAGAGGAGCGGCGGCTGGCGTATGTCGGCATCACACGAGCCATGCGACGGCTCTATCTGACGCGCGCCTTCCGGCGCTCCTTCTACGGCGGCAACAGTGTCTATCAGGAGGCCTCGCGCTTCCTGGACGAGATACCCGCGACCCTTGTCGCCGCGACGCGCCAGCGCGCGCGTGGTGGCATGACCGTGCCTGCTGGCGGTGGTCGCCTGTGGGACACGGCACCAGCAGCGCCGCCGCGCTCCGCGCGCACGCCAGACAGCTTCCCGACACCCTACCGGGCACCGGCCGCGACGGCGGAGGAGCAGCACGCGACGGCGGAGGAGACACCCGCCCAGCCGGCGGCGACCGCGGCGGAGCTGGCCCCTGGCGACAAGGTGCTGCACCGGCTCTTCGGCGAGGGCACCGTGCTCAAGATCAGCGAGGACCGCAGCTCCACCAGTGTGGATGTGCTATTCGTGCGCGCCGGGCGCAAGACGCTCGACCTCGCCTTCGCCAACCTGCAGAAGATTTAGGCGCTTTGGCTCTCGCCCGCCAGCAGCGCGTCGATCGCCGCCAGGTCTTCGGCGCTGAGGTGCCACTCGGCGGCGCGGGCGTTGGCGGCGACCTGCTCCGGCCGTGTGGCCCCGACGATGATCGTGCTCACGCCGGGGCGCGTCGCCAGCCATGCCAGCGCCAGCTCGGCGACAGTGTGGCCGCGCTCGCGGGCCCACGCGTCCAGCCGCTGCACCGCGCGCAATGTGGCCGGATTGAGGCGCGGTGCGAAGCGCGGATTGTTGTAGCCGCGCGTGCCCTCGGGCGCCGGCTCGTCTGGCCGGTACTTGCCCGTGAGGATGCCGGCGGCCAGCGGGAAGTACGGAATGATGCTGAGGCCGAACGCCAGGCAGCACGGCACCAGCTCGCGCTCGACACTGCGTTCGAGCAGGTTGTATTCGGGCTGGACCGAGATATAGCGGGCCAGGTTGCGCCGGTCGCTGATCCATAGCGCGTGCGCGACCTGCCAGGCAGCGTAGTTGGAGCAGCCGATGTAGCGCACCTTGCCGGCGCGCACCAGATCGTCGAGCGCCTCCAGCGTCTCCTCGAGCGGCGTCTCGGCGTCGAACTCGTGGATCTGATACACGTCGATGGTATCGAGCTGTAATCTGCGCAGGCTGGCGTGGCAGCTCTCGATGACATGCAAGCGCGAGGAGCCGCGCTCGTTGGGTCCATCACCCATGCGCATGCCGGTCTTCGTCGCCACGAGCGCCTGCGCGCGCCGGCCGCGCAGCGCCTTGCCAAGCAGCTCTTCAGAAGCGCCGTGGCCGTAGATGTCGGCGGTGTCCATGAAATTGATGCCGCTGTCGATCGCCTGCGCGACGATCCGCTCGACCTGCGCCGCGTCCGCGTAGCGTCCGAAGGTGTTGCCGCCCAGCCCAATTTTCGAGACGTGCAATCCTGACTCCCCAAGCCGCCGATACTCCATAACCGCACCGTTTCCTTCCGTAGGCAGACTGCCTTGACTTGACGCCGTGCCGGTTCCAGATTGTAGCGCGACGGCTGGCCAGAGGGCATATTTTGGGTTTCACAGCCAGCTCCTTTGGCACGATACTTGCTCCCTTCAAGGCGTCGCTCGCGCGGTCACGGCTCACTTCATTCTCACGTGCCACTTGTTCATGGCCGCTTGTTCGGCTAGTATGGTGGCAAGCGCCGATCTGAACGGCGTCCGCGCACGTAAGCTGGTCGCCGCATCCCACACCAGGCGGTGGATGCGCCTGCCCTCGATTTGGGGGCGCGATGTGCGCCACACAGGATGAGGTAACGGCGGCAGGAAAGCCGAGGGTTCGCGTGTGCGGCGCCGCAGCGGCGCCGCGAAGGTGGGGGGCGCAGGTCCCCCACGACAAAGACGAAGAGGAGAAAGGGAACCGATGCTGTTGGCCGTGCAGAACCTCAACTTCATCCCAAACAGCGGCATCCTGGACGACATCTTCCATAAGAGTTGGCTCGCGGTCAGCGTGGCTGGGTTTCCACCCGGGGGCTACAAGGTCACCCTGATCGGCCTGATCATCATCATGATCATCGCGATCGCCGCCAACGGCATCACCGAGCGGCTGACCGGGAAGAAAGTCGGCGGTATGCTGGCGGCGGTGCTGGTGACGATCCTCGGCTCCTGGCTCTTCCAGGCGTACGTCTTGCTGCCGTTCGACTTCTCTATCGAGGGCGTGCGGATCATCGCGGCGCTCCTCGGTGCCGTCGTGATCGCCGTCTTCTGGACGCTGATCCGCGGTCAGGGAAAGAAGTAGGGGTGAGCCGGAAAGCCCGAAGTATGCCCGGGGTTGCTGGTGGCGACGCTTGACGCGTGTTTGCCGGTATGGTACGGTAGGGATGCGTCGGGGCGTAGCGCAGCCTGGTAGCGCACCACAATGGGGTTGTGGGGGTCGGAGGTTCAAATCCTCTCGCCCCGACCAATCGAGGCGGTCTTCCACACCGGGGGACCGCCTTTCGCTTGCCTCGGGTAGATGAACCACCTCACCTCAATTGCGAAGACACCCGCACCTCGCCACACTCCTGTATGATGGCTCAATCCAATTGTCGTGGCCGCGAGTATCACTCGAAGTGATCGCAGGCGGCCGGACGCCGAATGGAGGGCGCATGGGCATCGAGATCGCCGCGCTCAAGGCCGCGACCGTCGAGGCCGACTCGCGGGCCAAGCTGTGGCAGGCGCAGGGGCGCCACGACGTGGCCGAAGCCATCTACGAGACGCTGCTGCTGACCCTCAACGCCCTGCTGGGCGCTGCAGAGGAGCAGCTGCGCGGCTGGCAGCGGGCCGCGCTGCTCATCACCGACCCGCGCGCGCGGCTGGCGGTCGATGCGCTTGGGGTGGCGCGGCTTGACGAGCTCCAGATGCGCGTCTCGACACTGCTGGACCTGCCGGATGTCACGGTGCTCACCAGCATGCAAGACATCCACGATGCGCTCTCCGCCGCCATCCGGGTGGGCGCTTCCCGCTACAACGCCGGCGATATCTGGGGCTGCTGTACCGTTTACTGGGGCACCATTCAGTCGCTGCTAGGCGCCGCCGTCGCACGCGGCTTCCCCGGCTATGCGCGTGCCCTCGCCCAGCTCCGCCCCATCGGCGAAGCTGAGCCACCCACCCTGCCGCTGGACGCCAGCAGGGCAGACGAGTATGCCTGGACGCTGCGCCACGCGCTAGACGCCACGCTGCGGGTCACGGGCTGAGCGCGGGTGGCAGCTCACGCCCCGATGCGGTATAATCATGTCTATGAATGTCGTGTACATACAACATTAACGCCGCTCCCTTCTGGACAACGACGTCCGGCGGCGCTATAATAGCTGTAGATGCGAGCGATGGATATACACAATTCTTCCGATGAGTGGCGGATCGTCTACCACTTCGTCTGGAGCCCGATGCGTGCCAAGCCCTGCCTCGTCGGCGAGATCGCCCGACGCTTGCAGGACCTCATTGAAGAGCGGCGCGTGGAAATGGACTTCGAGCCGGTGACCCTGGTCATCCTGCCCGATCGTGTGTATCTTGCGGCGGCTGCTCCGCCGACCCTCGCTCCGCATTCCATCGTCTGCCAGGTGAAAGCGTTCACCTCGCGGGTGCTGCGTGATGAGTTCCCTGAGCTCACACGTATCCCCAGTTTGTGGACGCGCGCCTATCTTGTCGTAGCGGGCGAATCCATCGATGCGGAGGAGGTACTCCGACGTTTTGAAGCATCGCTCCCCGAGCGCCGGCCTCGCGGCCGGCCCCGCAAGACACAGCGAAGCGACGATGACGGCGCGCCGCTGGACGAACTAGTCGTCTAGCCGGTGAGCCTACCCGTCGCCAACCTTGCCGCACCGCTCTCGTAACTGAGGTAAGCGGATGCGGCTCGCAGATTCCAACCAATCCTGGAGAATTACCAACAATGCCAAAGTGTGAACGCTGTCAGCTCAACGACGCCCGCGTGCGTCTCGACTCGGTCGTGAACGGCCGGCGCGAGCAGCACTTCTTCTGCCGTCAGTGCGCGGAAGAGCTCCTGGGCGCGGATATGAGCAGCCTCGGCGGCTCTGGCGGCTTCGGTGGCCCGATGGGCGGCATGTTCGGCGCGCAACCCAACGCGGGTGGCACTGCCACCGCCCAGCGCACCAACGAGAAGCAGAGCAAGACGCCGACGCTCGACGAGTTTGGCCGCGACCTCACCCAAGAGGCACGCGACGGCAAGCTCGATCCGTCCGCTGGGCGCGAGCGTGAAGTCAAGCGCGTGTTGACGGTGCTGGGGCGCCGCCAGAAAAATAATCCGGTACTCATCGGCGAGCCGGGGGTTGGCAAGACCGCCATCGTCGAGGGTCTCGCGCGGCGTGTCGTGGAGGGCGCGGTGCCCCCGAACCTCAAGGGCACGCGTATCGTCTCGCTCAGTATGGGCGGTGCGGTCGCCGGCGCGATGTTCCGTGGCCAGTTTGAGGAGCGCATCAAGAAGGTGCTTGAAGAGGTTCGCGAGAACCCGGAGATCATCCTCTTCATCGACGAGCTGCATACCGTCGTCGGGGCAGGCGCGGCCGAGGGCGCCGTTGGCGCATCGGACCTGCTCAAGCCGGCGCTGGCACGTGGCGAGCTGCGCTGCATCGGCGCCACGACACTTGACGAGTACCGCAAGCACATCGAGAAGGATGCCGCGCTGGAGCGTCGGTTCCAGCCGGTGCAGGTCGGCGAGCCTTCGATTGACGAGGCGATGACGATGCTGCGGATCGTGCGCGATAACTACGAGCAGCACCACGGCGTCAAGATCACCGATGAGGCGGTCGAGGCGGCTGTCAAGCTGTCGGATCGCTACATCAACGACCGTTTCCTTCCCGACAAAGCGATTGACGTGATGGACGAAGCGTCCTCGGCGCTGCGACTGGACGCGCAAGAGCGTGGTATTATCGGCCCCGACTCCATCAGGGAGCTGGAGCGCGAGATCGCCGGCATCCAGGCGCAGAAGGAAGCCGCGGCGCTGGCCGAGGAGTATGAGAAGGCGGCCAAGCTGCGCCAGCAGGAGCTGAAGGTGCAGACCGACCTGGACGAGGCGCGCGCCAAGCTTGGCCAGTTCGCGACGATGCTGGTGACGCCTGAGGATGTCGCCCGCGTCGTGGAAGGCTGGACGGGCGTGCCCGTCAGCCAGATGCTCGAGGGCGAGCGGCAGAACCTGCGCAACCTCGAGGCCGACCTGGAGAAGCGCGTGATTGGCCAGAACGAGGCCATTTCCGCCGTGGCACGGGCCATCCGCCGTGGACGGGCGGGGCTGAAGGACCCACAGCGGCCCATCGGCTCGTTCCTGTTCATGGGGCCGACCGGCGTCGGCAAGACCGAGATGGCGAAGGCGCTCGCGGCCGAGCTGTTCGGCGGCGAGGAAGCCATGATCCGTCTCGACATGTCCGAGTACATGGAGCCGCACACGGTCTCGCGTCTGTTCGGCAGCCCGCCGGGGTATGTCGGCCATGACGAGGGCGGGCAGCTCACCGAGCAGGTGCGCCGCCGTCCGTATAGCGTGATCCTGATGGACGAGATCGAGAAGGCGCATCCAGAAGTCTTCAACGCGCTGTTGCAGATCATGGATGACGGCCGGCTCACGGATGGTCAGGGCCGCACAGTGGACTTCAAGAACACCGTGGTGATCATGACCTCGAACGTGGCGACCGACGAGATCAAGCGCGCGGGCATCGGCTTCATCGGTCCGCGCTGGGGTGAGGCCCAGACGGAGCGCGACAGCGAAGAGGCCCAGCGCAAGGCCAGGGCGCTCGAGGGGCTGCGCCGGGCATTCCGGCCGGAGTTCCTGAACCGCATTGACCAGATCATCGTCTTCTCGGCGCTCGATCATGAGGAGCTGCGGCAGATCGTGGATCTGTTGCTGGCCAAGGTGGGCGACCGCCTGGTGGAGCAGGGAATGACGCTGGAATACGGCGACGACCTGCGCGAGCTGTTGCTGCGCGAGGGCTTCGACCGCGAGTTTGGCGCACGGCCACTGCGCCGGGCAATCCAGACGCTCATGGACGACGCGCTGGCCGACGCGATCCTGGCGGGCGAACTACAGCCCGGCCAGACGGCGGTGTTGCGTGTAGAGGACGGCAAAGTGCGGGTGACGGCTCAGGGCGAGCCGCGCCCCGCGGCGCCGAGCCAGGCGGAGCCGCTTCGGGCCGCCTAATACGACACGCCTGAGCGCGCGAGCCAAACGGGGACGTATCCTTCGGGGTACGTCCCCGTTTTCGTGTCTCCAGGTGAGACACGAACGTCAGCACGTCCGCACCGAATCAAGATGGAGGAACGCCATGCGATCGATCACCGTCACAACCACGAGCAAGGATGAAGTTGTCGACCTCACCGACGAAGTCGAGACGTACCTGGGCACTGGGGAGCAGCAGGCTGGTGTCTGTGTCGTGTTCGCCACGCACACCACCTGTGCCGTTACAATCGCCGACCTGGATCCGGGCACCGATGAGGACCTGCTGCGTGCGCTGCGCGCCATGCTCCCGCAGCAACGCTACCGCCACCCGCACGATCCCGCCCACGCACCCGACCACCTGCTCGCGGCGATCGTCGGCCCGTCCGTTGCCATCCCCTATAGCGGCCGCCGTCTGCTGCTGGGCACCTGGCAGCGCGTCATCCTAGTAGAGCTGGACGGGCCCCGCCAGCGCACCGTGCATGTCTCCGCCATGTGACAGGTGCACCCGGCTACCGCGGGCCAGTCAGACCAAATCGCTCTCGGTAGTTGGAGAACATCCCACGACTGTTGGAACGAGAGAGGGTATCCTCAGGGTCCTGATGAAGAGGGAGTTGACCTCTCCCCATGCCTAAAGGCAGGGGATTCCTGGGCTGAACACCGCGGACCAGGCATGCCCGCCCGAAGGCAAAACGCTGTGACCGGCTTACACGTTCATTGGGGCC
>Ga0209647_1002872_pt1 | contig 13723 bp, 9 predicted proteins | sample GraSoi_2013_60cm_FD_185827 | JGI IMG/M metagenome (GOLD analysis project Ga0209647, IMG submission 185827) | Grasslands soil microbial communities from the Angelo Coastal Reserve, California, USA - Sample 9_17_2013_60cm (SPAdes) (version 2) | ecosystem: Environmental > Terrestrial > Soil >... | reverse complement strand
AGGGAATTGATCGGCGAGGGTGCCCGGCCCCCAGGGCGACCGGCCCCGAACCCGCAAATAAATAATGCCCTGACTCAAAACCGCGTTACACTGGGTTTCTTCTCATCTCTGTGGAAAGGCAGACAATGATCAAAACACATAGAAAATTTGTACGTAGATTGACCACAAAAGACCACACTTTTGCTTCCGCCCACTTCCACAGGTTTCTACCCTGATGGAAATTCCCCAGGGAAGCACCATGGAAAATAGCGGAAAACAGACCCCTAAAATCGGGTTCAAGTCCCCCCCCGAGCACCATTTATCGTATCCTAGATTTCAGGCAGTTCCTTGCCTCAGCCCATGTTAAGCTCTAGCCGCCGCGTTACCGTTTCGTTGCCGAACCGATCTTATGATGTAGTCATCGGCGCCGGAATTCTTGAACAGGTAGGGGAGCTATTACGACAGGTAGGCCTGAATCGCCCAGTGGCAGTTGTCACGGACGAGCGCGTCGAACGAATTTACGGGGTCAAACTAATTGGTGCACTAGCCGCATCGGGATTCTCCACCAGCCTGCACATTGTTTCCGGCGGCGAGCCGGCCAAATCGTTCGCCACTGCCGAAGCGGTCTGCGAAAGCTTGGCCCGGGCAGGCGTCGATCGATCGAGTCTGATCCTCGCGCTCGGCGGCGGCGTCATCGGAGACTTGGCCGGTTTCGTAGCGTCAATTTTCGCGCGGGGCGTTCCTTACGTGCAAGTGCCTACCACCGTGATGGCGCAGGTCGATAGCTCCGTGGGGGGCAAGACCGCAATAAATCTAACGGCTGGCAAAAATCTGGTGGGTTCTTTCCATCAGCCCGCTTTAGTAGTGGTCGATACGGATACCCTAAGCACGCTCGGCGCCAGAGAGAGAAATGAGGGATTCGCCGAAATCGTAAAATACGGCGTTATTGCCGATCCTTCGCTTCTCCATGAAATACGAAGCGCAACCGCGCAGCCGCTTATCGGCATCATTGAACGGTGCGTACAAATAAAGGCTGACATTGTCGCCGCCGACGAAAGGGAGGAATCCGGAAAGCGAGCGCTTTTGAATTTCGGGCATACCATCGGTCACGCCATCGAATCAGCCGCCGGCTATGGCAAGCTGCTTCATGGGGAAGCGATCAGCCTGGGAATGCGGGCAGCCAGTTGGCTATCAACGAGATACGCCGCTCTGCCCATCGAAGATCACCAACGACTAATCAATTTATTAAAAGAGCTCAGCCTGCCGGTGGTTCTATTGGACGAAATTACGACCACCGCCGTTATGGAAAGAGTTTTCACGGACAAGAAGTTCCACCGAGGGCAAATCCGGTTCGTATTGACCTCCAAGTTTGGTTCGGCCTTCGTATCAGAAAAAATCACGCGAGCAGACCTTGAATCCGCGGTGGAATCCCTGCGAGAATCAATAATGTGACCCGAAACGAAGCTTTGATCGCGCTGAATATGATGGCGCACATAGGACCGGTACGGGTCCGCAAGCTTCTCGAAGTCTTTGGAGAACCGCAACGGATCCTGCAAGCTAAGGCTTCAGAGCTTGGACAGGTTGAAGGGCTACCGCGGAACACAATCGACGCTCTCCTGAATTGGGAGAATGAACTTGATCTGCAAGGCGAGCTCGAAAGGATCCGCCAATTTGGGGCGACCGTTCTCACGCAGGACGACCCGCTCTATTCTCCGTTGCTGCGACAAATTTATGATCCCCCTTTAGTCCTCTACGTCTGGGGCAAGCTCGAGGAACGGGATCACAACGCGCTGGGTATGGTCGGCTCAAGGCGAACCACCCACTACGGGCTAGAGTGTGCAAAACGGCTGTCCTATCAGGTTGCTTATTCGGGAATCACCGTGGTCAGCGGGTTGGCCCGAGGAATCGACACAGCAGCTCATCAGGGAGCACTAGCCGCCAAAGGACGTACGGTTGCGGTGCTTGGGACCGGCCTAAACCATCTTTATCCCGACGAAAATCGAGCATTAGCGGAAAAAATCACCAATTCCGGCGCCGTCATCAGCGAATTTCCCATGGATACGACGCCGGACCGGCAGACCTTCCCGATGAGAAACCGGATTATTAGCGGCTGGGGCTTCGGACTTTTGGTTGTTGAGGCTGGCGCCAATAGCGGCGCCCTTATTAGTGCGTCACAAGCGACGGATCAAGGACGCAACCTGTACGCCGTGCCCGGCCCGATCGACCGGCCGACTTCCCTGGGAACCAACCGTCTGATCCAGCAAGGTGCTAAGCTAGTGATGAGCGTTGATGATATTCTCGAGGACTTGGAAAACCTTTTCCCCAGCAAACCACTTTTGACCACTAGCAAGCCACCGGATCTGGAGGGTGACCTCCTCAGGATCTATGAGTCAATTGAAAGCTCAGAGACGTCCATAGATCGGATTATCGATGCATCCGGACTGGCCGCCAACGTCGTAACTTCGGGTCTGCTCCAGCTGGAAATGCGGCGGTTAGTCAAACAATTGCCTGGGAAATTCTTCGTTAAATTACTTTAGCAAAGCATTTGCCTGGTCCGTCGATGACCACTACTGTCGCCATCCGGATACAGGATAGACAACCGGCACTTATTGTTTCCTCAGATGGGAAAAACCCTGATTATCGCTGAAAAGCCAAGCGTCGCGCTCGATCTTACGAGGGCCCTGGGCCGGTTTGAGAAGAAAGGTGACTATTTCGAGAATGACCGCTTTGTGGTGTCATCCGCCATCGGCCACTTGGTGGAACTCTGTCTTCCGGCGGAATTGGACAAGAAGAAGGGCAAATGGAGTTTTCAGAGCCTGCCGATTATCCCAGAGCAATTTCAGCTCAAGCCAATAGCCAAGACAGAGAACCGGTACAAACTCCTGCGGCGTCTCATGGAACGCGCGGATGTCTCCGAAATCGTGAATGCATGCGACGCTGGGCGAGAAGGTGAGCTCATTTTTCGCTATCTGGTGAAGTTGGCCGGCGTGAAAAAGCCGCTTAGCCGCCTTTGGCTGCAATCAATGACGGCCGATGCCATCCGGTCGGCTTTCGCGCACCTAAGGTCAGACCGAGAAATGATTCCTCTGGCGGAAGCTGCTGTTTGTCGATCCGAAAGTGACTGGCTGGTAGGCATCAACGCCACTCGAGCCATGACCGCCTTTAACTCAAAGGTTGGCGGGTTTCAGCTTACGCCGGTCGGCCGTGTACAAACCCCCACCCTCGCCATCCTGGTCGAACGAGAGGAAAGAATCCGGCGGTTTGAGCCCAAGGACTATTGGGAGGTTCTCGCCGATTTCAACGTTTCAGCCGGCAGTTTTCGTGGTCGCTGGTTCGACGAGGCGTTCCAAAAAGATACTGATGAGTCTCGACGCCCGGAACGCATTTGGACGGCGGAACAAGCAAACGCGATCCGCGACAAGGTACTAGGCAAGTCCGGCATCATAACCGAAGAGAAAAAGCCAACCACTCAAGCGCCTCCTCTTCTATATGATCTGACTTCCCTCCAGAGAGAAGCGAACGCCCGTTTCAGTTTTTCCGCGCGGCGCACTCTCCAAATCGCGCAACAGCTCTACGAACGGTACAAAGTGATCACCTATCCCAGGACGGATTCGAGATACCTGCCGGAAGATTACCTTGGGACAGTCAACAACATTCTGGGCCGCATATCGGATCCTAGCTTGGCTCCTGCGGCCAGAAAAGCTTTGCAAAACAATTGGGTCCGACCCAGTAAACGGATCTTCAACGACGCCAAGATCACTGACCATAACGCCATCATCCCAACTGGGGAAAATCCGCGGAACTTGGACGAAGCGCTGCAAAAGATTTTTGATATGATTGCTCGCCGGTTCGTAGCGGTTTTTTATCCAGCGGCGGAGTTCGAGGTCACTACGCGGATTACCCGCGTTGAAGGCGAAGCGTTCAAAACCGAAGGCAAAATTATTAAGGAAGCCGGGTGGCTAGAGGTTTATGGCCGTCAGGCTGCGACCGAGGAAAAAAGCGACGCGCTGGTCGCCGTCGTGCCTGGAGAGACCGGTCTTGCCGCCCAAGTCGAAGTCAAAGAGAACCAAACCAAACCGCCGGCGCGCTACACAGAAGCGACACTACTTTCCATCATGGAAAGCGCGGGTAAGCTAGTTGACGACGAGGATTTGCGGGAGGCCATGTCGGCGAAAGGCTTGGGAACACCGGCCACACGCGCCTCCATCATTGAGGGACTGATTCAAGACGGCTATATCAATCGCGAGAACCGCGACCTGATCGCTACCGCTAAAGGGATCTCGCTGATCACTCTTTTACGAGGCATCGGCATCGAGCTGCTATCATCACCCGAACTGACGGGAGAGTGGGAACATAAGCTGAAGCTTATGGAACACGGCGACCTTGATCGGCAGACGTTCATGCAGCAGATCAAGCATCTGACTAGCGAGATTGTCGATAAAGCGAAGCACTTTGAGAGCGATGTCGTCGAAGGAAATTACGTTACGCTTAACGTCCAGTGTCCCAACTGCGGCGCCTCTCAACTGAAAGAGGACTACCGCACTTATCACTGCGAAAACTGCGGGTACCGGCTGTTCAAGAATTTGGCTAGCCGGGAGCTGAGCCCAGCAGAGGTCACCACCCTCATTAAGGAGCGAAAAGTCGGACCGCTAGAAGGATTTCGCAGTAAGACCGGCCGGCCCTTTGCAGCTTTGGTGATCCTCAACGACGACAACAAGTCAGAGTTTGCCTTCGAGAACGGTCTGTCATCGACGAACATCCAAATAGATCCCCATCAGCACACCGCTTTGGCTCTCTGCCAGGTGTGCAAGACCGGTCAGGTCTACGATGTTGGCTCGCTGTATATCTGCGAGAACGTCCCTAAGGGCTCTTGCACGTTCAAAATGGGCAAGACGATCCTGCAAAGAGAAGTTCCACCTGAGCAAGTCAAGAAGATGCTCACAGAAGGAAAAAGCGATCTGCTTCGGCGCTTCATCTCGAAAAAAGGGCGGCCGTTTGATGCAGTCCTGACACTGGTTAACGGAAAAATGGGCTGGGAGTTTGTGAAACGCGAAACCCGGCCACGCCGGAAAAAGACAGAATCGGTTCCAAATGCTTAGACATTTGGAACCGATTCTGTCTATGGCATCAAAACGGTCCGGCTTCGCCGAACCGTTTTGATGCTTAAAAATATTGCTGTCGCGCGACCCAATCTCAAACTTTCAGGGCGGATAAAACCTTAACAGCAGAATGTGCCGGCGCAGCCGGATATTCTGCTGTAGTAGCCTAGATCGCTGACAAATGCCTACGCATTTGTCAGCGATCTAGGCTGGTTGATCCACTCCGCCAGACACTTCCTTTTTGGGCGACGACTTCATCACCACCACAGGCTTCACCTCGATCTCGGGCCGCTTTCGCTTAGTCAGACGCTCCAAGAAGAGAGCTTGGGCATCAACCGGTTGCCCATCAGGTTTTTTCTTGGCGTACGTGAGGTCCGAGGTCTGTTCTCGCGCTTTAACGTTCTCAGCCCAATAAATATTGATGATCTCATCGAGCTGAGCTCGATGATCCGGATCCTCTACTGGGAAACAGCTCTCCACTCGGCGGAAGAAATTACGTGGCATCCAATCAGCGCTCGCCAAATAAAGCTCGGGCCGGCCTGCGTTCTCGAATCGATAGATCCGACTATGTTCAAGGAACCGGCCGACGATACTTCGCAAAGTGATGTTATCACTCACACCGGGAACGTTCGCTCTCAAGCAGCAGATGCCGCGCACGAGCAAGTGAATTTTGACGCCGGTTTGCGAAGCCTTATACAGCGCCTCGATTACCTCTGTGTCGACCAAGGAATTTAACTTAGCGAAGATCGCAGCCGGCTTGCCTGCCTTAGCGTGATCGATCTCTCGCTCGATCATATCGAGCACAAACTCATGCAGCTTCTTCGGCGCGGCCTTGATCTTAGCCAATTCCGGAAAAACAGACACGCCAGTCAGCCAATTGAAAAGTTCAGCGCAATCGTTGGTAATGACCGGATCGCAGGTCAACAGGCTCAGATCCGTGTAGAGGCGCGCGGTAGACGGATGATAATTCCCCGTTCCGAGATGCAAGTAACGCCGAATACCGTCTTCCTCTTTTCTGACCACCAAGGCCAATTTCGCGTGAGTCTTTAGCCCGACGATGCCGTAAACCACATGAACCCCCGCTTCTTGCAGGGTGTGCGCCCACTTGATATTCGCTGCTTCATCGAACCGGGCTTTTAGTTCTATCACTACCGTTACCTGTTTCCCGCTCTCCGCCGCCTGGGCGAGAGAGGCAATAATGGGCGAATCACCACTGGTCCGGTACAACGTCTGTTTTATGGCTAAAACGCTCGGATCTTCCGCAGCCTGCTCAATAAAATCCAGGACAGTCTGAAAACTGTCGTAGGGATGGTGCAATAGCATCGGTTTTCGCCGGACCTGGGTGAAGATATCCTCTCCGTCCCCACTCCCGGTGACTACAACTGGAACAAAAGGCTTGTATTTAAGATCCGGCCGATCAACCCCGGCGACAACCGGCATAAGCCGCGAGAAATTTATCGGACCGTCTACTGCGTAAAGATCATCTCCGTCCAAACCGAACGTTTGCAGCAGCTGATCTGATACGTGACCAGGACATTCTTTCTGAACCTCAAGCCGCACGGCTGCCCCCCGATTACGCTTGCGGAGTTCAATCTCAATCGTTTTGAGCATGTTCTCGGCTTCTTCCTCATCCAAATAGAGATCGCTATTCCTCGTGACTCGGAATTGGTAGGCGCCCTTGACCCTTATTCCGTGGAACAAAGACCCCACGTGCGCCTGAATCAGATTGCCGATAAAGATGTAGCGATAGGTGCCACGCTCTCCTGCCCGGTAAGGCAGCAGTCGCGGCAGGATTCGCGGTACCTGGACGACCGCCAGATGCGTGCTCAGCTCATCTCCTTCGAGCTCCACCGCAACATTCAAGCTTTTGTTTAATAGCTGCGGAAATGGATGCACCGGGTCGACCGCGAGAGGCGTAAGAACGGGATAAACAGACTTTTCAAAATAGTCCGTGTAATACTTCTTCTCGTCATCGCTCAGATCTTCATAGGGAAGGAAGAAGATATTTTGCTCCTCCAATCCAGGGACCAAAGTTTCGTTCCAAAGCCGATACTGATCGTCGACCATCTTTCTAACGCGCTGCGAAACGGCGACCAATTGCTCATTAGGACTCATCCCGTCGGGTCCAGCCTGGCTCACCTTGCTTTCACGCTGTTGCCGCAGACCGGCCACTCGAATCTCAAAAAACTCATCTAGATTCGAACTAACGATGCAAAGGAATTTGACTCGTTCGAGTAGCGGATTTGTCGAGTCCTCTGCCTCTTCTAGGACCCTTTGGTTGAATTCCAGCCAGCTCAGTTCCCGATTCGAGTAAAGGGCGGGATCGTTAAGAGTTGGAGCCTTGGACGCTTCCATAATATTCTTCTGCGCGCGTGAGCGAGCTTTGGGTTTCTTCTGCATCCTTTATTGATAGGAAAATGCCGGCGCGACTGTGGATCTGTGACGAATTCGTCATAAACGGGGCTAAGGTCCGGCGCAATCCACTTATGTCGGCTTTTGGCTAAGCCGCTTCAAGTGAAGAGTTGGCCGAGCAACGGCCAACGGTAGGGCGAAGATCTCGGCGCGCCCAACGTAGGATTAACAGCCTGGTGTAAATCGCGCCGGATTTGTGCCGCTTCGTGGGCGAGGCAGCTACACGATATTGTCCCGAGGCCCGCGCACCATATCCAGGCACATCGTGGGCAAAGCCACCGCACGGCTCAAATCTGGCGCGAAATTCCGTCTAGAGGTGGCTCGCCCTGAGCGCACCGAGATATTTTCGCCCTACCAGCCCGCTGGGTCGTTGCTCGCCTTCCGGTACGCGCTAATTCCGCCGTCCGGACAGAGCCAAGAAGTAGTACAAGAGCAAGCTTAACGACGTAATGAAAGCAGCCACGTAGGTGAATGCGGCTGCGTCCAGAACGCGATTAACCGCTTCCACTTCCTGCTGGGTCCGCATCAAGCCCATCTCGGCCAGGACGCGCTTCGCGCGAGCCGAGGCGTCAAATTCTACCGGCAATGTAACCAGGTTGAATAACATGATGATGGCCCACCCAAAACAAAGCAGGACCAACATCGGCATCAAAAGATGGGTGAACCAACCGATGATCGGCAAGATATACACCGCTTGACTGGCAAACCCGACTAGACCTACCGAGGCCATTCTAAAAGTCAACGGTGCATAGGCTTGTTGATGTTGCAGCGCATGGCCGCACTCGTGTGCAGCCACTCCCATGGCGGCAGCGGATCTACCCTCATAATTCTCTGGCGATAAAACCAAACGCCGATTAATCGGGTCGTAATGATCCGTCAGCAAATTGCTTGACTCCACAATCTCAACGCCTCCGATACCAGCGCGTTGAAGGATATGGGCTGCCACTTCTGCTCCGCTCAGACCGGAAGACGCGGGCACTTGGCTATATTTTGCATACGTCGATTTAACGCGCCAAACCGCCCAGAGGGATAGCGCCATTGTCCCGAAGAAGGCCCAAAGACCGAGAACATTCATTTTATAAACAAAACCTCATCTTTAAGATACGCCGGGCCCCAAAAACGGCAACCGTACCGCACCTCGCCTGAAACTCGGTGCGGAATAGCCAATAGCCGATGGCCAATAGCCAAACCGCTCCCGTTGGCACTGCCGCGTCTAGCGAGATTGGCTATCGGCTATTCGGAGCGAGCTTCAGGCGAGCTCCGACCCGGCATAAGAGCTGCTATATCAGAGCTTGATCTTTTTGCCTCCCTGGAAATCATATCCTTTATGGGCAACCTGTTTGACGGTTACGACCCTGCTTCGTTCTTCGACGAGATGTTTGAGTCTCCGGCTCAGGTCCGCCCCCATTACCAGCGCCTCTTTGAGCGATACACTGATCTGACGTTGGGGGACTTCGACCGGAAACGCATGGTGGCAGACAATTCCTTTTTAACCCAAGGAATTACTTTCACCGTGTATAACGACACCGAAGGGACTGAACGGATTTTTCCGTTCGATCTCGTGCCCAGAATAATTCCACTCAAGGAGTGGCACCATATCGAGAGCGGCCTCACCCAGCGAATCTCTGCGCTTAACCTTTTCCTCCGCGATATCTATCATGAACAAAGGATCTTAAAAGACGGGGTAATCCCTGCGGAGATCATCCGCAGCGCCATCCATTTCCGGCCAGAATTCATGGGTTTCAACGTTCCTAAGAATATCTACATCCATATCTGTGGAACTGACCTGGTTCGCGACGATGAAGGCAACTACTTAGTCTTAGAAGACAACGGGCGGTGTCCATCCGGTGTGTCTTATCTTTTGGAAAATCGCCAAACGATGAAAAGAGTGTTCCCAAACCTCTTTTCGCGTTATTCCGTGCAGCCGGTTGATCGATACTGCGAAGAGTTACTGAATCTTCTTCGGTTTGTAGCTCCAAATGGGAACTCGGAACCGACAGTTGTACTGCTCACACCGGGGATCTATAACTCCGCTTATTTTGAGCACTCGTTTCTAGCCAGATCGATGGGAATCGAGATCGTGGTCGGCGCCGATCTGGTGGTCCAGGGCGGCTACCTGATGATGAAAACCACCAAAGGTTTAAAGAAGGTGGACGTGGTTTATCGACGGATCGACGACGACTTCCTGGATCCGCAGGTGTTTCGCAAGGACTCGCTTCTGGGGGTACCCGGCATAGTTGAGGTTTATCGCCAGGGGAACGTGAGTCTGGCTAACTCCATCGGGACCGGAGTCGCCGACGACAAGGTAACCTACCATTTCGTACCCAAAATGATAAGGTACTACCTGGATCAAGAACCGATTTTACCAAACGTTCCTACCTACCTCTCGATGTTTGACGACGATCGTAAGTACATACTCGAACATCTATCCGAATTGGTGGTTAAATCCGCGAACGAAAGCGGCGGCTACGGAATGTTGATTGGGCCGTATGCGACTCGTGACGAAATTGAGAAATTCCGGGCCCTCATCATCAAGAATCCCCGTAACTATATTGGGCAGCCGGTGGTTAAACTCTCTCGCTCGCCTTCCTATTGTAATGGTCGCTTCGAAGGACGGCACATTGATCTGCGGCCTTATATTCTTTTTGGAGAAAAAACGACGATTATCCCGGGCGCCCTCACCAGAGTCGCGCTGCGGAAAGATTCGTTAGTCGTCAACTCCTCGCAAGGAGGTGGTAGCAAAGATACTTGGGTTTTGAGTGAGTAAGCCGTTGAAAAATATCGATCGAGCCTTTTAAGTTTCCTTTTCCGCCAAAGATGCTTTCCCGAGTCGCCGACACGCTCTATTGGCTGAGCCGTTATATCGAGCGGGCAGAAAACAATGCCCGAATGCTGGATGTAAACCTTCAGTTAACCCTGGATGCAACGATTTTAAACCATCGTTACACCCAGCAACATTGGGAATCGATCATCTATTCGCTGGAGGATACGAAACTCTTTCAGGAACTTCATCCGAAAATTACCGGAGAGACGGTCGTCGAATTCGTGTCGTTCGAACGAAAGAATCCGAATTCCATTTATTCCTGTTTTTGCGCAGCCAGAGAAAATGCCAGAAGCGTCCGGGAGTTGATCTCGGCCGAGATGTTCGAGCAGCTGAACCGGATGTACTTGGATTTCCGGTCCGGCGAAGCGCAACGTTTGTTTCGTTCCAGTAGTTATCAGTTCTTCAAATGGGCGCTACAAGGGTGCCATTTGTTCCAAGGAATCGCCGACGCCACGATGGCGCATGATGAAGGGTGGGAGTTTCTGCAGTTGGGAAAATTCTTAGAGCGAGCCGACAGAACTTCCCGGATCCTCGACATCAAATATCATATCCTGCTTCCCAAAGAAGAGGAGGTTGGCGGGACCATTGATAGCGTGCAGTGGTTCGCAGTACTCAATTCGTGCAGTGGCGCCGAGGCGTACCGACGACAATTCCAGGGCCAGGTCGCTCCTTGGAAAGTCGCTGAGTTCCTAATTAAGGATGCATCATTCCCGCGTTCGATCCGTTTTTGTGTCGACTCCCTAGATCACTCCCTGCACCAGATTACGGGCGTCGATCGTGGTGATTTCCTCTTTAAAGTAGAGGCGGAACGGCTCTCGGGTAAGCTTCTGGCGGACCTATCCTACGTCACGATGGATGACGTATTCCTCGTCGGTCTCCACGAATATCTGGACAGGATTCAGTTCCGGTTGAATCAAATCAGCAAAGTGGTCTACAAAGAATTTTGCGAGTGGTTGGATGGCGAGTGACTCGAGTTCGTCGCCATCCAACCACTCGCAAAATTCTAGTAACCCAAATGGCAGAGGAAGGCGTACGCCTCTCCCTGCCATTGGGCTTATTCCACACGCAAGCGAGGAAGAAGGAAGTTTAAGAGCTGCTCAAGACAAGCTTCCACGCTTTCTTCTCCTGTCTCTAACACCAATTCCGGATTTTCTGGCTCTTCATAGGGAGCATCCAGGCCGGTAAACCCTTTTATTTCTCCCGCTCGGGCTTTCCGATAGAGATGCTTAGGATCTCTTCTTTCACAGACTTCCAACGGCGCTGAGACGTAGATTTCGACAAACTCAACTCCGCTGCTGGCGACGATCTCACGGGCACGGACGCGGTCGATCCGGTAAGGCGAAATAAAGGAAGTCACCGTTATGACGCCGGCATCCGCCATCAGTTTCGCGACCTCGGCTACTCTTCGAATATTCTCAACGCGATCTTCAGGCGAGAATGACAGATTTGAATTCAAGCCATGTCGCATATTATCGCCATCGAGAACGTAGGTTTGCATCTGACGTTCAAAGAGCTCCTTTTCAAGAGCACGCGCTAACGTCGATTTACCTGACCCGGATAATCCAGTCAGCCAAACCACCGATCCCGGATGTCCATTTCGTTCCACCCGGTCCTGATACCTCACCTGGCTTTCCGACCAGGTGATATTCGAGCTCTTAACCTGCTTGTGGGTTAAGTAGACAGCGCCAAAAATGACCCCGCCACCTGCGACATCGTTTCCGTCTACCAGGACAAACCGGCCGCTGGTCTCGAGGCGGTCATAGTTATCCATCACTAGCGGGCCGCGGCTTTGAATCGTGACTTCCGCGACCTCGTTTTTCTCGACTGTCCGCCGGATAGCCGTGGAGGTTTCCAACGAGCTCGCATCAATTACCCGATCAATCGATGCCAACTGACATTCTACTTCCTGGGTAAGCAGCTTAATCTTGTATTTCTTGGCTAGGCTAAGCGGCCGGTCACCCATCCAGAAAACGCGCGCGCGAAACCGGTTGGTCTCGATCGGCATTTGGTCGATATGAATACCGACATAACCGCGTTCAACGAAGATTTGCTCTTCCAGAGTGATACCAACTGATTCGCCGGCAGAGGCAGCACTTCGCGCCGATGCATTCCAAACTTCTATCGAAGAGACGACTGATTCCTTGTTCGACGGCGCGAAGAAAATCGTGTCCCCGACTCGCAGGGTTCCCGATTCGATGCGTCCCGCTAAAATTCTCCGATGATCAAAACGATAGACATCTTGCACCGCGAACCGAAGCGGCAGGTCGGCTGGCGGCATCGGTTGTTCCAGATCGTCGAGCATTTGAACCAACGTTGGTCCGTCAAACCAGCTCGTTCGCGGATCCGGTGCGATCAGATTGATACCGTCCCGGGCCGCAATCGGCAAAAATTGCAAAGGCTGAACATTCAACTGCCGGAGGAACTCTCGATAGTCGTCTTCGATTTTCTTAAAAGCCGCCTGGTCGAAATTCACCAAGTCCATCTTGTTGACCACCACGACCACCTGGCGGATCCCCAATAGACTCAAAAGGTAGGCATGCCGGCGACTCTGTTCCTGAATGCCCTCATGCGCGTCGATCAGCAGAAGAGCAGCATCCGCGGAGGCAGCTCCGCTTACCATATTCTTCAGAAACTCTTTATGCCCGGGCGCGTCGATGATGACGTAGTTGCGTCGTCGCGTTTTGAACCAGATCTGGGAGACATCGATCGTAATGTTCTGATCCCGTTCCGCCTGGAGGGCATCCATAAGGAACGCCCATTCAAACTGCATCCCGCGACGGCGACAGACAGTTTGGATCTGCTCGAATTTCCCCTCCGGCAGCGATCCGGTTTCGTATAACAAACGTCCGACCAACGTCGACTTGCCGTGGTCGACGTGACCCACAATAACTACTCTGAGAGGTCGTTGTTCCGATGACAAAAAAGCGTCATCCAGCGAGTCACTGATAGGAAGCCTCTCAGAGGTGACTCCTCCCTCCAAGTTTGCGGTAACATTAGTTCGCAAGCTTTATTTTTCTCCCCTAGTTGGTCGGTTCAAAGGCGTGTACCATTGACCCAAAATCGCGGCATTACATGTACCCGCTGGCCCGCAGGCGTTCGAATGCATCTTCGGACTCCTGATCTTGGGCTCGCGTGCTTCGTTCCGATGTTTTGGTCGCCTTCAGTTCTTCGATGATTTCTGGCACCGTAGTCGCTTGCGAGGGGACAGGCTTTGTGCAGGGTGCACAGCCAAGGCTACGATAGCGGAATCCATCTTTGGCAAAATATAAGTCAACAATCGGGATTTTTTCGCGTTCGATATACTCCCAAACATTCATCTCCGTCCAGTGCAGAAGCGGATGTATCCGGATATGGGTGCCGGGATCAAAATCGGTCTTAAATTGATCCCATAGCTCGGGAGGCTGGTCCT
>Ga0209647_1002871_pt1 | contig 13726 bp, 21 predicted proteins | sample GraSoi_2013_60cm_FD_185827 | JGI IMG/M metagenome (GOLD analysis project Ga0209647, IMG submission 185827) | Grasslands soil microbial communities from the Angelo Coastal Reserve, California, USA - Sample 9_17_2013_60cm (SPAdes) (version 2) | ecosystem: Environmental > Terrestrial > Soil >... | reverse complement strand
TTCCCGCGAAACGGTAGAACAACTTCTTCGGGATATTTTGCGGGAAGAAGCCAAGAAGACAGTTACCATCGATCAGATTCAAAAGAAGGTGGCCGAACATTTTGATGTTCGACTCGCGGATATGACCAGCAAACGGCGCACCGCGAATATTGCATTCCCGCGCCAGGTGGCGATGTATCTGGCTCGGCGCCACACCAAAGCCTCCTTGCATGAAATTGGAGAAACCTTTGGGGGCCGGGATCATGGAACGGTGTTGCACGCTTGCAAAACTGTCTCTGTGCGCATGAAGAAAGAGGATCAAGTCCGCCAAACGATTGTCAGGCTCGATACACAGCTCGACAGCCAGTATCTTCCCAACTGACCTGGCGAATTGGATGGTGATTGGTTCACGGCACGAGAAGTTGCAGCTGTTCCAATTGATTTTGGTCAGGGCAAGTATTTCCTGGCAAACCACGTCAATGGGGGAGTGCCCATGGTGTTCAATGATCTCGATTGGCATGGGCACGCGCATTCCGGGATAGGCTGATAGGGCGGGAAGGTAGCCGGTGGTGTAGAGGAGGTGATGTTTTTCTGCCAATCGGATTACTGTTCCTCTGACAGGAGGCTTTTGCCCGGTGCGGAAAACTCGGTGGCCTTTTTGTCTTTTCGGGCGACGGTCGGCTCAGACCTCGCAAAACTATTAAAGATTCGTGCCCCAGCTCCGTTATAAAAGCCACAATAATGATAGCTCGGCTAGAAATCCCTGACGCGTCTCTTTCTGCGACCGCTGTTCAGTCCGTGGAGGAGGAAGCCAGGGACGATAACACGAAGGAAGCAGCGGAACGCTGTGCTGAATCAGGCACCTTCCCAACACGATCCGATAGCGATGGGCAGGCTGTATCTATGATCGTCAGATAACCAAAGCAAAATTCCGAGTTGGTGCCCGTTGTTAACTTCCCGAACCCGGAAAGGGTCAGAATGTCGGGTATTGAGGATCTCGTGATTGGACAATCCATGCGCTGATACCATTGCCAGTAGGATTGGAATAGTCCGGTTGCCGAGGCGGAGCCATCTTGTCCGACAACCAGGCGTACGAAAGCCCAGTGAGGGGTCCTGTTGCGATTACCAATCGTTTCGACGCTGCGGCCATCAAAGCCGCATAACCTGCAAGATAGCTCGCCATTAGTGTGGGCAAGACCCCAGGCTTTCTCTCAAGTTCTAAATCGATCACTTTCTCGGGGATCTCTACAACGATTTTGATTGGTTGATCTGCCGCCTGTGACTTTGGATCAGATGAGACAAAGGACGCCAGAATCAGACTGATACTGTTCGCCATGAGAGTGAGCGTACCAAAGGACGCCTAAGAAGCGAATGCCTTTCCAACAAGATACTAGTGCAGCGTTTCATTGATTTCCAAAGCGGTTATTTGGTAAGTTAAGGAGGTGGCAACAACGAGGTTGAAATTGGCGCCGCATGAGCGGCGGGAACTGAAAAAAATGGCGGCTTCGCGAACGATGAAGGCCGGAGAAGTGCGGCGTGCTAAGGTGATCCTCCGGCTGGCGGCCGGGCAGTCTTATCGCACCATCATGCAGCAGGAAGGCTGCGGCCAAGATTTCGTCGCGCGCTGGAAAGAACGTTTTAATACTGAGCGCTTGGCGGGGCTTTATGCTCGGCACCGTGGCAAGATTGTCTCGGAGAACATCATCCGCCAAGAAGCCAAGATTCTGAACGCGACTAAGCAACCGCCTCCCGACGGTTCGACTCATTGGAGCAGCCGGAAGTTGGCTCGGCATCTGGGCGTTTCGCACAGTCGAGTAGCCCGTGTCTGGGTGCGCGCCGGGATCCAACCCCATCGACTCCGGCGCTACATGGCCAGTACTGACCCGGAGTTTGAAGAGAAGGCAGCTGACATCATTGGACTTTACCTCAAGCCCCCGCTTAACGCGGCGGTCTTCTGCGTCGACGAGAAGAGCGCTATCCAAGCGTTGGACCGCTCGGATCCGGTTCTGCCACTTTCCCCCGGCCGGGCCGAACGACACGGCTTCGAGTATTATCGCCACGGCACGCTCTCGTTGTACGCGGCGCTCCATACCGGCAGCGGCGAGGTGATTGGCCAGACCAGCGCGCGCCACACCAGCGCAGAGTTCGTCGCGTTTTTGGAAGATCTCGTCGCACGCCAACCCCAACAGCAATCGGTGCATATCATCTGTGATAACTTGAGCGCGCATAAGACCAAGGCAGTCTGTGATTTTCTGGCTCGTCATCCCAAAGTGCGTATTCATTACACGCCCACCTACTCCTCCTGGCTCAACCAAGTCGAAATCTGGTTTTCCAAAATCCAGCGAGACCTCATCGCCCGCGGCATCTTCTGTTCAGTTAAAGATCTCGACCGCAAAATCATGCGCTACATCCGTTCCTACAATCGGGAAGCAACCCCTATTAAATGGTCTTACAAAGACGCCTCTAATCGGATCAAGACTGCTTTGGAATTAAATGAAACAGTGCACTAGTCGCTCGTTGGTTGGACCAAAAGCCTTTACAAGCCGAGGCGACGGGCCAGGTCTGCGCACTCATATTGCCGACCATCTGGAATCCCCGACTCCCATTTCAGAGGCCCTGCTTCGTTGCCTCAATACGGCCATGGCCGTGGACCGCAGCCAGTGCAGGGTTCGGGCCGATCTGCTGTCCATGGCGGTATTCAACCAAACCTGAGGAGAATTGCTCATTGGGTTACCCAGGCACTGGTTACATACCAATACATATCAAATTTGTTCGCAATAGTGCGTGATTTCCCGCTTTTTTGCGCATAGTCTTGCCTTACCAGATTTTGATAAGTAATCAGCTCTTTTCCTTTAGTGGAGCGGCTTAGTAAGCATTTAAGCGGTGTCCGAGATGGTGGTCGAATGTACGACCGAAAAGTTGGGACACCATTCTGATTAAGTGGCGTTAGCTTCCTTAAGCGCTATGGCCTCGCCCGTAACCGCTGAGGCCTTTGGCCCCGCCGCAAGCGATGGCTGAAGGATCCGTTGTCGCGTATCCGGCTAGGCATGTCCTCAAAGCGAGTTTAATACACCCAAAAGATCCTTGAGATCTCTAGTTCGAAATAGATTTGCCCGGACCCGCCGAAGGAAGGAGTTCTTATTGGCCGCCATTTCAGCTTGGTGTAAGACCCGCCGGTCTACCTGGACTTTATCAATGTAAAGCGCGAAAGCCGCTAACGGGAAATCGATCATGTTACTGCCTTGGGGCGTCGGCGTATTTGATCTCGCAGCTTGGTCAAGTTCGAACCAAGCAACAAGCGAGGGCAGCATGTGCCGTGTGAGGGTATTGTAAGCAGCGCCGTCGGGTAAACTCATCCTTTTTTCGTGCGTCGCCATTCTGCTGCGAAATAGCGTCTCCAGGACAAAATCACCTTGGTTGAAGCCAGCCGGAAGGCGATCGAGGTCTAGGCCCAAAACCTTTGAGGCTACGTCGCGAAGCGGATCGGCTCCGGCGGGATCGTAGTTCTGATATATCAATTGAAGTGACTGCTCTACAAGTTGTGCCGCCTGTACCCCCGAAAGCCCAAACTGCTGAGCAAACGAGGGCATTGCCGAAGTAGAAAGAATCCTTCTTAATCCATAAATGCAGGGACGCCTTTTGTGTTGTAAACGTCAGACAAACACAGGTTTGACGGCGCCGCCGGATTTCGACGGTTAGATCCTGGCCGCCCAAGCGTTGGGGGTGAGTTCAGCGACTCGATTGATCGGAAAATTGGCCAAGAGGTAGGTGCGGAGCGGTAGGCTCAAGCGGCGACAAGTTTCGACGATCGAATTGATGGCGGCTACTCGTGGTCCAGCCTCTTTACTTCCGACGTTGTTTGGCGGGCCGTCGAAGATTGTCTCGACTACATTTCCGAAAAACATGCATCGCTTCTACCGCGATCGGGTTGCACCCAAAGCCGGGCGGCCCTGACGGCAAATACCGACGTGACGCGATACATTGTCGTTGCAATCCATTGTGAAGGGTTTCGCGCCGTATTCGGGCTATCCCAAAGCCGTTCTAATTGAAGTCGGAAGCGATTATTACGTTTTCTGGTCGCCTTGATTGAGAAACACAACAGGACCATGATATGGCACCAATGAAGCTCTTGTCCGTAAACGTGGGATTGCCGCGCGAGATCGAATGGCAGGGGAAACTTGTCCGTACTTCAATCTTCAAGTCGCCAGCGTCGGGCAATGTCAGAGTCAAGACGTTAAACTTGGAGGGCGACGAGCAGTCTGATCTCTCTGTGCACGGCGGAGTCCATAAGGCTGTTTATGCCTACCCATCTGAGCACTACCGATTCTGGCGCGAGGAAGTACCGGGAATGGACCTACCCTTGGGGGTATTCGGAGAGAACTTTACGACGGAGGGATTGCTGGAGGAAGCCGTTCGCATCGGCGACCGCGTTCGGGTTGGATCTGCCCAGTTTGTCATTACTCAACCTCGATTGCCTTGTTTCAAGCTCGGTATCCGATTCGGTCGCCCGGAAATGGTGAAGCGTTTTCTGCGGAGCGGTCGGACTGGATTCTATCTTGCCGTCCTGGAAGAGGGACAGGTTACCCCTGGCGACGCGATAGAGTTGATTGCTCGGGATGAGCATGGCGTTAGCGTGACCGATATCGTGAATTTATATACAGCGGACGCGACCAACCAAGGCCTCTTGCAAAAGGCTAGCGAGTTGCCCGCGCTTCCCACCTATTGGCGAGAACATTTTCGCAAGCGCCTTTGGGACCCGGATAGTTGAGTTCCCGGAACGCGACCTATGGGTTTGCAGGTTGTGGCTAAGTCGCTAAGTCGAGCGGATGTGTTTCTGCGACTCTAGTCCGTGCATGCCAAAAATGTGGTAAGACACACCCAAAAGATCTTAACATGTTTCCTTCGATGCCGTCGAGCACAGTAGTCTTTGACGGGCGAAGAATTCGGTATCCAACCAGTAAAAGTCTGGTTCGGATAAGCCGCCACAGCGAAATCGCCTCTGGCGCCGACAAATTCCGAGGCGGCACCGGGCGCTCATACTGACGCACCCTGATGCCGGAAGCCGGGATGCCCCAGACTTCACTAGCTAGTTCGTAGCTCGAGAATGTAATGTGCGTCTGTCAGAGAAGAAGTGAGGAATTCGCCATCGTTTGAGATCGCCGTTGACCACGGCCATTTTTCTATCGAGTTGCACGCTTGGCGTAATCCGGAAAGCTGTACATTCGCTACGCTCATTTACGACAAAGCTGGCGAGCGACTTTTGCAGCAATTCACTGGCCCTGACCAAAACGAGGTCATCTGGCAAGCGCTGAAATGGTGCGAAGAAAATTCGCATTGAGGATTTTACCTAAAGTCCAACAGACCTGAGTATTGTTCATCCAACTTGAAGCAAGACAGATTCTATCTCTCTAGTGGAGGCACCAGATGATGAAGGCAGAACTAATGATGCTCCTGGCTATAATTGCTGGTTGTACAAGCCCGCTTTCGGCTAAGGAAAAATTTCCGGTCGCCGAGGTAGATCAAATCTTAACCAATCCGAATCAATACGAAGGAAATATCCTTGTTCTCCACGGGATCGCCGGTACTACCGCGTTGGAGTCGAGAACATTCACCGTTCTCGATTCCAAATCGAGTAAAGCCGGAGGATCAAGTGCCCGGTTTGTACGGGTCACTTTTCCAGTCAAAACTCAAATAGTCATGCCTGCGCCTGGCCAAGAAGTCGTCGTCATCGGCAAGATTGTGAATAGGCTTGGCGAAATCAAGTCTATCGCTCTCCAGGTCTTTACTAACCCAGCCGATATCAAAAAGATCTTGGCTCAAGATTCGAAAATATGAACCGGCGGAAAAATGCCGTCGAGCACGAGAACGAAATTTGCTCTTTTTAAGCTCTGAGACCCCTCCAGCTGCGATTTACTGATTGAATACATCTGAAAGGAGCAACATGCCTTCCAAAACCACCAGTAAACGGGAACTCGTTGAGCCTCATACAGGGGATAAACGCTATGTGCGCCGCAAGGCGGATGGCACCTTTGGGAAAACCGTCGACGTTGGCAGATCACTTTCCGCTGACAAACGGACAAAGGCTAAGAGAAAGGTTCCAAAAGGCCAGGGTGATCGGGGCGATACGAAGCGATAGTTCGCTTAAAACTGACGGACGGTTTCAGGTCGGCCGTACCTGCTCGAAATACGTAACTTGTGGCAGAAGACAGTAAAAGACTGCGCCGGAGGGAATAGGAACACGAAAGCGATCCACGTTTGCTAGATCGCCTTCGTCAATTCTTTTGATGATGTTAGTTGCTCGGCGACTCGCCTCTTCTCATTCTACGGCGATGCTGGAGTTATGTTCCAGGTTTGCATCCGATCCTTCCAAGCACCGCCCTCACGAACCTGAATCGCTGACCAATTCAGTTTCGCCGAAGCAAAGCTCGGCTGGGAACATCATCAACCTGACCGGCGATTACATTTGGGATCTACTTCAGACCAGGATTCTTCAGCGGTTGCGTCCGCTAAGACCGGGAACGCTTAGCGTATACAAAGCACCGGAATCTGAGACAGGGTAGCCCTTAGCGTACAAAATTCCCGAATTGGTCCCTCCTGGCCATGAAGCCTCCCCGGGTTTAGAAGCAATCCTTCTTCACATGGTCTTTGATGATCTCTTTCAGGAGTCGAACGTTCTCTTCATCTTGCCGTTTCACATTTTCCCAGAACCCGCTCAACTCCTCGTCGTCTTTAGCGTTAGCGATATATTGGTCGTAGCGCCATAGCGCGTCCAGACGCTTGCTGAGATCGTGGATCATGTCATGGTCATGATTCGCCGCGCCTGCCGTTTCACCGATGTGCTGGATCTCTTTCTCTGCCGTGAGTGCCATAACTATTCTCCTTTCATTGCAATTGTTTCCGCTTTTCAACCGTTCGCATTTCGCTGAAGACCTGGATCAATAATTAGTGTTTTCAATAGCCACAGATGAGCCCTACCGTTGATCGGTTGCGGTGTGTCCTCCCAAGTTGGCTAAAGCCGAATGCCGTTGACTACGGCAGCGAACACCAGGGCTTGTGAAGGTTCAGCGGACTCTAGATTACGCCCGCGCTGGAACGATGACGAATTTCTTAACATTTTCCCCGGCAAAACACACGTTAGAACCTTCCTCTACGCGAACATGCTAGTGGAAGTCTGGGCAATCCCGGCTTTAGGTATCAGGGCGCTTTTCTTGAGAGGCGTACCCGCCGGTGAACGTCGTCTCCTTTGAAGCGTCCGGTGCCACGTCGGATTTTGTTGGGAACAGAGGCGGAGCGAAACGAAGATGGATTTCGTCAAAGACCTAACCGGGAAGACATCGGATTTTTGCCGCTGGATGAGTTGCGCCTCGCTCGCGTCCGCACTTTGGCTGGCCAGCGGTTATGCTAAAGACGTTTCCGGCAGCAGCGATCATCCTGCACTTTCGCGCATCGCCGGATCGACAATTGTGGTGTACGAGCCAAAAGACCAGGCTGAAATCAGAATCCCGCTGGAGCGCGTCGTTTTCGATTTGCAGACCCAGAAATTCAACGCCTTCAAAACAATCTCTCCTTCGGGTCGATTAATTCGCATACTGTACGCGCTTCCGGCTGGGAGCACTCCGCAGGCCGCTGCGGGATATTACGAGAACGCGTTGCGCCAAGCCAATGGCGAGGTCCTCTTTTCCGGTGCGCAGGATCAGCTGGACAATGGCAATGACCGGTTTGTTATTCAGACCTACTACGGCAACCTCCAGGAGCGGATATATAACCTTCTTCTCCTGAATCGGGAAAACGCCTACCTCGCTGGAAAACTGAACTGGAACGGCCGCGATCTCTACGTGCGGGTATACACTTTTGCAAACCGAGAAGGCCACGGGACCAACCTGGTAAAGAAAGACCGTGTGGGTGCGCTAGTGGATATTGTGGAAGTCGGTCCGGCGCATCCACCCACTGCTCTCGTCACATCTGAGCAAATGGCGTCCGAGATCAATCGCACCGGACGCATAGCACTTTACGGCTTGTATTTCGACACCAATCGAACTGAGATTAAATCCGAATCGAAGCCCACGTTGGAGCAGATCGCGGATCTGCTGAAGCGCGAACCAAGTCTCAAACTTCTGGTGGTCGGTCACACTGACAACGTCGGTGATTTCGAGCCAAATCGAGATCTCTCCCAGCGCCGGGCTGAATCAGTGGCCAATGCGCTAGTGACAGGGTTTGGAATACCTCCAGATCGGCTAGTGCCGTTTGGCGTTTCCTATGCTGCGCCGGTTTCCTCGAATGCTACTGCGGAAGGCAGAAGCCAAAATCGGCGGGTCGAATTGGTGCGCTACTAAAATATCTAGCGCTTCGTGTTTCTCATCCATAAAGCCGCTGACAACGTCGTCTAGAATTGCACTTTCGTACAGCGGCCCAGCAAAAGAAAAAGCGCCCCAGTGACTTTTTGGAGCGCTTAGACCATTTTCAACGGAAGAACGGCCGGGCCGCTGGTGCTGATTTATGGCGATAATTGTCGTCTAATAGGCTCGCGAAAGTGGGTTCATTTTTTTGATGCACTGAGTATTTACAGAGGAGGGCCTCACAACGATATTAAATTGAATAGGAGGAGCCACAATGAAAACGAATTCAGCAATCGTAATGAGCTTTTTCAAAAACGAGGTTCCTGCTGGCAGCTCGCGGATCAATCTGAAATGGCCGGACAAACACGAAGTCACCGATTTCAAGTTGGATCAGTTGGGCGAACTTCTGGGCTGCGAAACAGAGACTGATCAAACAGGATGGGTAATCGTCAAACCTCGTGGCAAAATAACCATCGGAGACGAGATTCCTTTGTTATAGAAGGTCGACGGCCACCTTGGGCAAAGCTTCCAATGTGGAATGGTCGGGCGTTTAAACTGTGTGATGAAAAATTCGCCGGACGAACTGGGGAATTTTTAGCCAGCGTGAGGCCGGTACTCACGGCGTTGGTGGCCGTCTTGGTCTTCAGCTTTATTTTGATTCCTCAGAAATCGGAAGGAAGGATTTATGCTCCCAACCCCCTCCAGCCCTCATACCCGAAACGCCCGGTCCGCCACCACCATGGCGTACTTACGCTTGGATCCCTGGCCATTGGCGATGGCACCGCAACCGATACGACTGGGTTCCTGGCCACTACCAGCGCCCTCCTTTGGGGGCCAACCGTCGGATTCACGGCCACTGGCTTCAGGGTCACCGTGGCTGGTTCTGGATCGAAGGCCATTGGAGTGATTGAGCAACAACGAACGGAGTCGCTGCACTCACTCTGACGAGCGCCTTCATTCGGCAGAGCAGGTATTAGTTCGTGGCCCGACGGTGTAGTGTGCGTCTGTCAGAGAAAAGTGAGGAACTCGCTATCTTTTCAGCGGAGTATCGACCACGAGCAATACGTGATTGAGTTGCACGCCTGGCGGAGCCCAGAAAGCGCCAGCTTTGCCACGTTCATTTACGAGAAGGCCGCCGAACGGCTCCTGCGGCATTTCACAGGCGCAGATGAAAACAAGGTCATCCGGCAAGCGCTGAAATGGTGCGAGGAGAATTCTTGAAGTTTGGTTCAGCGGAATCGACGCCCCAGGATGGCTCTGGATCGGGTCTGATGAGGGTGCCCGCTATACCAATAACCCTCCGGTTTTTCGGGTAAGGGCCGATGATTGTGGCTCACTCTTTTTTGACGAGATAAACCGCACTATCGTGACGCAATAGAGCTTGTTGCAACTTTTCTTCTGGCAAGTCCTCTTCCTTGATATCGGTAAGATTTACCGGGTCATCGCTGCCTCTACCGGGCATCAAATTGAAAGTCTCTCTGGCTCGATCTTCGGGGTGACCCTCATACGGGTTGCCGTCAGGATCGTGCGTTTGAACCGCAATGATATAATGCAGCGTCAACCGACCCCGTTCATTGCCGATGGGGGCCAGCGTGAGCTTGGTTTGGTAGAAAACTTGTCCGCTCATTAGGGGCGCTTTTAATCCTCGTAAATCCGAAACAAGACTTGTTCACTTCCTTTCCGGTCCTCGGCAGCTAAGCAGCATTCCAAAAATCGCGTTAACGATTTGACCCGGTAACGCTTGGCTATTGCTTGGAGCGCGGCGCGATCCTCAGGCTTCAACTCAATGACCGTGACCCGGTGGGTTTCGGTTTGGCCAAAGTTATTGTAAGTTCGGGCTTTCGACCTCCTTCCGGGCTTGTTGCTCCGGGTTGTGAGGGTACCAATGACTCGGGGCTTGTCCCGTTTGTGGACAATGCTGGGTGTGGGCTTGGGTTTCATTTTGTTCCCGGGGGGATAAATCGAAGGTAGCTTTTTACGTCCCGCCGAGATCCTAAGCATCCCAGAACGTCATGCCGTCTTGTTCTAAGAAGGGCGGACGTAGTGTTGATGGGAAAGTGTCCGAATACGATACACCAAGCGAATAGGAGCTAAGCTGAGCAAGATACGGTGTCCTTTTGGATGGCTCTTCTGATAATTTCCGGGCAATCGTTGTATCGTCAGAGCTTTGGTCGCCGTGGTCTATCCGATATTGGTCAATTTTCCCTCTCGGCACCCTCACAATAATTCGCCAAACGCTATGCGTCACGCTGACGGTGGCTTCGTATTGGACGTAGATGTCAGACATATTTCGAGTCAGAGCGGTGATAGAGAATCACCCTTGGAGGATTGCCCCCCATCGGGTCCGGGATTAATCGTAGCCGCCCTCGCCTGTAAAAACGACAACGGCAAAGATTACCTTGCGTCAAGCTGATCGCAGTCCCGGAAAAAAGCACGTAGAGCTGTTCTGACACCTTAATCAGAAAATCTGCAATTCTCATAGACACTATAAATAAAAGCTGGCACAGGCTACCCTTGCGTAAATTCCCCAGCCAAGAAGGGTTGATCCTTTGCCGGTTTCTTCTCTAGGATTTGCCGAATAAGAAAACGGAGGGAACGATCAGGCGCATCAATCTATAGTTATGACTCGGCTTCCCGCAAAAGTACTTTCCAATGAGAAACGAGATGACCAATACTGTGTGACCGTTGAAATCGAACTCCCGAATTTTCGACGTTCATTTAATAGTCTTCGATTTGGTGATCAGATTCCTTTCAGCGGATCTTACCGGGAGGGCAAGCTGGAGCTTCGCTACTACCAAGATCCACGTCTCGAAATAGGACAGCAGTTTCCACTTTGGTTGAGCGAATTCCGCAACAAAGAAAGCCGACGGACGCCAAGCCGTCAGTCCATCAGTGACTCGCTCGATAGTGGTTCCTTCCCGCCGCTGAAATTATTCGCCGGACCATTCCGCGTGCGAGAATCCGTCTCCACGCTATTCTCCCTCCGTTCTCGCAAATAAACAAGATGGCACCAGATAAGCGTCGCTGCGTGCAGGTTGCTGGTTAACGTCAGGTTGCCTATAGCAAACCATTCAGACTCGCCAAGATCGTTTTCGAATCGCAGCGTCAGACTCATCTCATTTCTGAAGCGCAGCATTGCCAATGTTTCCGGGCTGGTTTGCCTCAAATGCTCTCAGGAGGCTTTTTTCTTTACTTTCTGAGAGTCAACCACTATATCTAGTGCGCATTATGTCCATAGTGCACCACATATGGCCTAACGTACAGATGTGGTGAAAAGGCTCCACATTGTGCAATTCGCTGGCGCAGATACTGGAGAAATCATGACGGATACCGCTGAGGGCAATCTGGACGAGAAATGCTTGATGTCCGTAAGCTACGACGGGGCCTCTAGTCAACGCAGCGAGATCAATGGGCTGAACGCCCATCCCCGGAAGCCGGTATAAGGAGCAGGGACAAACCGGCCAAAACCAATCCGAGCTTCTGAACGAAAACAACCATCGAAAACGTAACCAAAACAATGATTAAAAAGGATCGAAAAGAGATGAATCGACCGCCATCCCGAACTGCTTCGTCAACCCCTATTTCTGGTAAGAAGACCGTACAAGGCAAAACCGCATCGAGTTCAACCACCGCTAAGAGCAGGGCGCGGAAGAAGGCTATGGAACAGCTTAATGAGGAGCAGGTTGCACTGCATGCTTACTTCATCGCTGAACGTCGCCGAAAACTGGGCATGCCCGGTGATGAAACTTCGGATTGGGTACAGGCCGAGCGAGAACTGCTCTCAGAAAATAAAACCAAAGCGACGAGAGTCTAATCTTACTCGTTGACCGAACCTCCAGATCTGATTCGCCATCCTGGCGGCTTCCTCGACTAGAGGCTTTGACCGTTCTGTCGAAAGTCGCACGGAAAATCCAGGGAGCCAGGTCGGCAAACGGGCTTTCGCCTTTCTACGAAGCCTGATCTAGATAGTCGATGCCTTGCTGAGTGATTTCCAGCATTCCTGTCCGCTGGTTATGAGTAATCAATCCTTCTCGCCGCAGTCTATCAGCAAATAGCGACACGCGATGCGCCGAACGAGAGCCTGGGTCAATCCAAGATTCATTCGGATTCAATACCCGCTTTTTCTTTGCTAATTGTAACAGCTTCTTTTTCCGTTCTTCATACGTCATTGGATTCACCTCCTCTCAAGTAGATTGCGTAACATTCTTCAATTTTTCCGGGCACACAAAGAAAATCCTTTTTCGCAATTCGCCGCCTCTCAACGGGAGATCCCCGAAACGAACTTGGTCTACGGGACTAGGCGGTTTTGCAGACGATTATTGTGCCGATTTACTTTGGAGGGATGGGCGTGACTTCATCGGCAAGACCGTCGTGGAACGGCGTGAACGATTACAGCAGATCATTACTCCGGTGCCGGAGTCCAGGTCGGCGACTACGTCGAGAATGGCGGGATCGACCTTTATCGATTGGCGACGGAGAAAGGACTCGAAGGTATCATTGCAAAACATAAGACCAGCATTTATCGACCGGGGAAAGCGCTCCCCTGATTGGTTGAAGATCAAGTCGCGACCGCAGCAAGAATTCGTCGTGTGCGGCTTCACCGAGGGCAAGGGCAGTCGCAAACATTTTGGAGCACTGCTATTGGGCGCATACCGAAACGGGAAGCTACGCTACTTCGGTCATTCGGGTACCGGGTTTAGCGAAAAGGGATTGAAGGAAGCGATAGATCGACTAAAGCCCCTTTTCACTGATAAATCACCTGTCGAAAATCCGCCAAAAATTCCCGAGAAAATCCAATGGGTATACCCGAAATTGGTGTGCGAGGTTGCGTTTGCGGATTGGACTGAAGATGAGCAATTGCGCCAGACAACATTTCTCGGATGTCGGGACGATAAGAGCGCACAGGAAGTGGTTCTAGAGCTGCAGTAGAGATTTAAGCTGATTCGTATCTTGGATTTATTTCAAACTGTCCACTGCCTCAATGATTGCTGAAGCAGTTTTTTCCGGTTGCGAAACCATAACCACATGACTCGCGTTAGCTTTAATAACAGTGGCTTTGATATTGTTTGCCATTGTTTCTTGAAGCCCTGGATTGATCATCTGATCTTTTTCGGTCACAACAAACCAGGATGGTTTCTTGTGCCATGCTGCATGATCAACTTTTCATCTGAACATCCCGAAAACCAACTTCCTTGAGTTGCGGCAATCAATCGAGCTTCTTTAACAGGCACATCTTGAGCAAAATCATGAATGATGGTGTCTGTCGACAGTCGCAAAAATCCGCCCGAATCCTTCTGCAATTCGGATGCCCATTTGGGAGCCGGGAAACCTTTAAGTAGATCATTAATAGATTGCCCGTTATCAGGTGCAAAAGCCGCCACATAAACAAGCGCTTTCACCTTTGGATCGTT
>Ga0209647_1002870_pt1 | contig 13726 bp, 12 predicted proteins | sample GraSoi_2013_60cm_FD_185827 | JGI IMG/M metagenome (GOLD analysis project Ga0209647, IMG submission 185827) | Grasslands soil microbial communities from the Angelo Coastal Reserve, California, USA - Sample 9_17_2013_60cm (SPAdes) (version 2) | ecosystem: Environmental > Terrestrial > Soil >... | reverse complement strand
CGCATCCAGGTAGCACCTGACTGCGGCCCAGAGGTTCTCCCCGTACTTCTGGAAGTACGGGGTGGGGTCGACCGTGGCCAGTGCCGTCCTGGCGCCGGCTTCGATGTCGGTGATGTACTGCTGGTGCAAGGTGACATCGTCGCGGGTGCCCAGCCTGCCCAGGTGGCCGGCGATGAGGTACTTCCAGGGGTAGGACAGCGCCGTGACCGGGGCCTCCATGTAGCCGGGCACGTCCTCGCTGAGATTGATGCCATAGAAGGGCGCCCAGCCGGGGAGCACGATGTCGACGAGCATGAGGGTGTCGTGGTCCGGGAAATGGATGTAAATGTTGTCCGGCGAATGGTTAGAGCCGTGCCACGCCAGCTGGATGCGTTCACCGCCGATCTCCAGGGTGCGGTGGTCAGCGAAGGTCTCTTCCGGCGCCGGCTTGGCCGGGTCGTTATCCCGCAGCAGCAGCCGCCGGGTCTCCTCATGCCCGATGCGGACCACGTTGCTCCCGAACAGCGAGGACGCGCCAGCGTGGTCGGAGTGGTGGTGGGTGTAGACGAGGTGGGTCACCGCATTGCTCACCCCCTCGGCCGCAGCGATATCGTTCACGGCCCGCTGCAGGTTGTGGCCGATGGATGGGGGGGCGTCAAACAGCACGACGCCGTCCCGGGTGGTCAGGAACGCCGAGTGATAGTCGCCGTCAGTGACCCAGTACAGGTTCCGCTCCACGCGTCCGACGTAGTAACCCTGGTCGTTGAGGGCCGGGCCGAGCGAGGATCGAGGAACGGGGGCGTAGTCGGGCAGGGCCGGGGCGCCGCTGTCTTTGGAGGCTGGTGATGTCACGGTATCTCCCTTGGATCTCGGGCACGTCCCCCAGGCGGCCGCGAGTGTTCGCGACGGACCGAGGCTCGCCGCCAGGCAGGTGAAAAGCCGTCACCGGATCCTGGTGATTCGCGCGGCGTTGACAGTCCGTGCGCTGGCCTGGTAGCGAGGGACTGTGTCGCCGACGCCAGGGCGCGTCCGGCGTAGATACCAAGGCAGGCCCGTGAATGCGGCTCCGGCAACCTCCCGGCTGATCGACCGGAGTGATCTTCTCGCCGCTCTGAATCGCGCGGCGGCGGGGAAGGTGACGATCATCTCGGCTCCGGCCGGCAGCGGGAAGACGTCGCTTCTGCGTACCTGGGCCGACCGTCCGGGCCAGCCGCACCAGCTCGCCGTCGTCCAGGTACAACGCGACCAGCACGACGCCCAGCAGTTCTGGCTTGCCCTGCTCAGCGCCGTGCGTCAGGCCTCTGGCGAAGCCGACGGCGCCGAACCGCCAGCAGCGACGCCCGACTTCAATGCCCCGGCGATGGTCGACCGGGTGCTGTCGGAACTCGCCGATGCTCGAGGCGACATCACGTTGGTTATTGATGATGTCCACGAGCTGAACTCGCCAGAGGCGCTCTCTCAGCTCACCCGGCTGCTGGCGAACCTTCCCCCTAACGTGCACGCGATCCTGGCCACGCGTCACGATCTCCGGTTGCACCTGCACCGGCTGCGCCTGGCCGGCGAGCTGGTCGAGGTCCGCGCGGCCGATCTGCGGTTCACCGAGAGCGAAACACGGGAACTCCTCCATGCCTCGGGTATCAACCTGTCCGAGGCCGGGATCGCGCTGCTGTATGGGCGGACGGAAGGGTGGGCCGCGGGCCTCCGGCTCGCGGCGATCTCGCTAGCCGGTCACCCCGACCCCGAGCGTTTCGTTACAGAGTTCTCCGGGAGCGACCGCACGGTCGCCGAGTACCTGATCGCCGAGATGCTGGAACGCCAGCCAGCCGACGTCCAGGATCTGCTGCTGCGCACCTCCCTGCTCGACCGGGTCAACGGCGAGCTGGCCGATCTGCTGACCGGCCGCTCCGGCTCGGAAGGGATCCTGCTGGAACTCGAGGACGCGGACGCGTTCGTGGTGTCGCTCGACCCCGGGCGCACCTGGTTTCGCTACCACCACCTGTTCGGGGATCTGCTGCGGCTGGAGCTGCGCCGGGCGCTGCCCGAAGAAGTGCCGGCACTGCACCGGCGAGCCGCTGGATGGTTTATCCAGCATGGTCAGGTTGTCGACGCCATCCGGCACACGCAAGCGGCGGGCGACTGGTCCGACGCGGCCCGGCTGCTCGCCGACCACTCGTTCAGCCTGACGCTCGACGGGCACGCGCAGACCATCCAGGCGCTGGTACGGGCCTTCCCGAAGGGGGCCTGTGCGAATAACTCCGAGCTGGCCCTGGTGCGCGCCATGGGCGACCTCGACCATGGACGCCTGGATGACGCGGCCGCCCACTTGGCGGTCGCCGAGACGCACGTCCAGACGGCGCCGCCCGATCGCCAGCGCCGCCTCCAAGTGGCGATCGCGTCGCTGAGGCTGTCGCTGGCGCGGCGGCGCGGTCACCTGGCCGGCGTCCTCGAACAGGTCAGATTCCTGGCCGCCCCGGTCACCGGGCAGTCCGACGAGGACATCGCGCTGGGCAGCGACCTGAGAGCAGTGGCGCTGATGAACCTGGGGACTGTCGAGGCGTGGTCCTTGGGGCTTCCCGAAGCTGAGCGCCACCTGCAAGAGGGCGCCGATCTGGCCCGGAAGATCGGACGGCCCTACCTCGAGGTTGGCTGCCTCGCGCAGCTCGGTTTCGCGTCGAAGATCCGCCCGTTCGCCACTGCCCGGCGGCGCTGCCAGGAGGCGATAGCGCTCGCCGAACGACACGGCTGGGGCGCGGAGCCCGTCGTCGCGCCCGCGCTGGTAACGCTCGCAGGCACGATGATCTGGACGGGTGAGTTCGATGAAGGCGAACGATGGGTGCAGCGCGCCGCAACGGCCCTGCAAGCAGACACCGGACCGGACATCAGGCTGCTGCTGCACCAGGCGATCGGGATACTGCAGGCCGGCCGCGGCCGCCACCACGAGGCGCTCGAGGAATTCACCGCGGCCGAACGCCTGCGATCGCAGCTTGAGGGATCGCACGCGCTGGCCAGCCAGGTAACCGGCTGGATGCTGGCCACTCAAGCCCGCTTCGGAATGCCTGGCGAAGCCCGCGCCGCGCTCGCGACGCTCGATGACGAGCGGGCCAGCTCTGGCGAAATCCGCAATGCACGCGCGGTGTTCTCCCTCGCGGAAGGCGATCCGGCCGGAGCTCTCGGCGCGCTGGCCGATGTCCTGGACGGCATGGCACCGGTCATCGGTTACGTCACGGTCGTGGAGGCTCATCTGCTAGCCGGGCTCGCCCACCGTGAGCTCGGTGACCAGCGCGCGGCAAACCAGGCTGCCGAACGCGCCCTCGCCCTCGCCGAGGCGGACCGGCTGGTCCTGCCCTTCGCGATGACCGGCTCGCGGGAGCTGCTGGAGGCTCTGCCGCGGCATGAGACGGCTCACGCTGCGCTGCTCACCGACATCCTCGACGTCCTGCACGGCTCACCCCTGACCGCCCAAGACCAACGCTCGTCGCCGCAGACGGAGGAGCTCAGCCCAACCGAGCTCAGGGTGCTGCGATATCTGCCGACCAACCTGTCCAGGCCGGAGATCGCCAGCGAGCTGTCCGTCTCGGTGAACACGGTCAACACGCACGTCCGCAGCATCTACGCCAAACTCCAGGCCGGTGATCGCTCCTCGGCAGTGCAGCGCGCGCGAGAGCTGCGCTGCTGTCGGCAGGCCTTACGCGTTAGCACGGTCACCTGATCCTAGTGATGCGGGTTCACCTGCCAGCCCTCGACCATGGCGTCATGCACCCAGCACCCGTCCTGTATGCGATCCGGATCCACGGCCACCTCGGCGCCACGGTGCTGTCCGCGTTCCCAGCGCTGGTGCCGCAGCACCACGGCGCCGACACCGTGCTCACCGGCCTCCTGGACCGGTCGGCGCTCTACGGCGTACTGGCTGAGGTCGAAGCGCTCGGCCTCGACCTCGTCGAGATCCGCCAGCTCACCCCACCACGCAAATCACCAGAATCAGGTGACAGCCGCTCACCTTGATGGCCACTAACTTCGGTCGCACCAAATCCTGCAACGAGAAGGTGCCGCTCCCATGACCAGTGCCCCCGTGCGCGACCCGCTCGCAGACCATCTCATCACTCCGCAGAACGCAGCGCTCCTGCTCATCGACTACCAGCCCTCGCAGCTGGCCGGGGTCCGCTCGATGGATCGAGCGCTGCTGGTCAAGAACGCCGTCTCGACGGTCAGGACCATCAAAACGTTCGACGTCCCGGTCGTACACTCGACCATCAACGTCGCCTCTGGCCGGGGCCAGCCCACGCTCCCCGAACTCGCCGACCTGCTCAAAGACGACAAGCCGCTCGACCGGACCACGACCAACTCCTGGGAGGACATCGAATTCGTTCAGGCCGTCCGCGCCACTGGCTGCCGCAAGCTCATCCTCTGCGCCCTGTGGACCGAAATCTGCATGGCCTTCACAGCGCTCGACGCGCTGCGCGAAGGATACGAGGTCTACCCCGTGGTCGACGCGATCGGCGGCACCTCGCCCGAGGCCCACCGGGCCGGCCTTGACCGCGTGATCCAGGCGGGCGGGCAGCCGATCAGCTGGGTCTCTCTTGCGGTCGAGCTGCAGCGCGACTGGGCCCGCCAGGACACCGTCGCCGCGATCATCGAGATCGTCCTCACCGACCGCCTGCTGAAGGAGCAATAGCGCCCCGTGGCGGCCGCGACACGCAGCGTGGCCCGCAACGCCAGTAACAACAGATAGGTCGTGAGTCTCATGTCTGATGCCACCTCCATCGACACCGCCCGCGCTGTGTGGCTGCAGCAAGCGCGCTCCTACCTTGGCAACGCCGACCCCGTGCTGGCCCGGCTCATCGACGACCGGCCGGCCTTCGATCCGCGGGCATGGATGGCCCAGCTGCCACCGATGGATCTGTACGGCGCACTGTTGTTCCAGGTCACCGGCCAGCAGCTGTCCGTTCCGGCGACACGCCGGACCCTGGCCCGGATCGAGGCCCTGTTCGGCGGCCATCTCCCCGCACCCACCGACCTGCTGGGCGTCGATCCTGGCCAGCTCCGCGAGGCCGGGCTCTCGTGGCGGAAGATCAGCACACTCCGCGACCTCGCCGAACGCATGTCGGACGGCCGCCTGAACCCGGACGTCTTGAACAGCCTGCCCGACGAGGAGCTCATGACCGAGCTGACCGTAATTCCGGGGATCGGCCCGTGGACCGTGCAGGGCGCCCTCATCATCGCGCTCGGCCGAGAAGACGTCGTCCTGCCCGGCGACCTTGCGCTGCGTAAGGCCATCCAGGCCGCTTATCAGCTCGACCACCTCCCCACCCAGCAGGAGGTCCTCGACATCGCCGACAAATGGCGCCCCTACCGCAGCCTGGCCACCAGCTACCTGTTCTCCGCCGCCTTCGAGCAGACCGAGACGCCACCAGCCCCGCGCGAGACCTAGCTCGAAGTTCCCGAGCCGGCGCGCCAGCTTCCCAGCCCGAACATCTCACAGCCGCCATGGCGGCAGGGTGCGTTCTGATCCTGGCCGGACTTGTCCTTGCCGTCACGCAAACCCGGCCAGGGGCCGGCTCCTGCAGCGGCCGTCCGGCAGTTGCCGAGAACCTGATAACCTGTTATACAGTCATCCATGATGATCGAGACGGTGTCTGTCGCCGACGCAGTCGCCAACGAATTGCGGCGCCGCCTTCTCGCCGGGGAGTATCCGGGCGGGAAGGAGCTTCGCGACACTGAGCTGACCGAAGAGTTCGGCGCTGCTCGTCCCACCATCCGGGCCGCGGTCCAGATGCTTGTCGCCGACGGCCTGCTCGAGCGGGGCCGGGGACGCAGCGCCCGGGTGCGGTCCTTCACCGCGTTCGACGCGGTCGATCTCTACCGCCTGCGTCGCCCCATCGAACTCGCCGCGGTGCGGCTGATCATCGAGGGCAACCGCCCGCTCACCGGGATCGAGAAGGCCGCCGACGCGTTCGTGGCCCTGCCCGACGCGGTGACGTGGGACGTGGTGGCCGACCATGACATCGCCTTCCACCGCTCAGTGCTGGCCGCAGCAGCATCGCCGCGGCTGCTGCGCACTTTCAACAGCCTAGGCGCGGAACTACGGCTGCTTATCGCCCAGCTCCGCCCCGTCTACCGCGGCGCGAACGAGCTAGCCGCCGAACATGGGGCCCTGCTCCACGCCCTGCGCGCAGGCAAGATCCGCCCCGCCCTGGAGGCGTGGCAAGCACACCTCGGTGCCGCTGAACGATTCTTTCTCGACCTCATCAAGGAGCGCGGCCTGTGAGATTCACCGACTACCAAGTACTGAGCTTCGACTGCTACGGCACCCTCATCAACTGGGAGGCCGGCATCGCCGCGGTGCTCAGCCCCTGGGCGATAAGCCGCGGACTTACCCTCAACGACGAGCAGCTCCTGACCGCATACTCCACCCATGAGGCAGCAGCCGAGGCCGAGCACCCCACCGACCCCTACCCCGGCATCCTCGCGCGCAGCCTCCGGGCCCTCGGCAACGAGCTAGACGCCGCAGTCAGCGACCAGGATGCTGCGGCTCTGGCGACATCGGTGCCGGACTGGCCCGCATTCGCGGACTCCCACGACGCGCTGAAAGCACTCGGCCAGTACTTCAAGCTCATCATCTTGTCCAACGTCGACCGGGCCTCCTTCGCCGCCTCCCATACCAGGCTCGGCGTGGAATTCACCAGCATCCTCACCGCCCAGGACATCGGCTCCTACAAGCCATCACCGCGCAACTTCACCGCGCTGATCCAAGAGGTCCGGCGGCTCGGCATTGGCGACGGCAAACTCCTGCACGTCGCGCAGAGCCTGTTCCACGATCACGTCCCCGCAAGACAGGCCGGCCTTCCGACCGTGTGGATCAACCGCCGACACGACCGCCCCGGCTGGGGCGCGACGCCAGCACCCCCCGCCGACGTCAGCCCCGATGCGGAATTCCCCTCAATGGCCGCGTTCGCCGCCGCCGTCCAAGCCGAGTAACTCGGTCCCACTGGCCGCGCAGGCGACGACGAGCCCGCTGCCCATCCGGCCGGCCCGATGCTGGGCCGGGCCGCACCGCAAGTGCACCCGGTCGGCCGCTACCGAGCCGGCCTGGAGTCGGCCGTCGGCGACCGTGGCAGGTTGCTGGCCGGCTCTGGATTCTCTGTGGACTGGCGGATGCAGCCGGCGCAGTACCGGCCCTCTGGTTCAAGTGCCAGCCGGGCCGCGGGAATCGCGGCGGCGCACTGCTCACAGCGGCCGTAGCTTCCGGCAGAGAGCCGTGTTAGCGCTTCCTCGGTGTCAGAGAGGGCGCGTCGGGCGGCGACGGCCTCGTGCATGAGCCGTCGCAGTTCCCTCGTCTCGGCCTGATCACCCGGATGGTAGCCGCCGTCCGAACGTTCCGCGTTGTCGTGATAGGCCAGGGATAGATCGATAACCGTGGCCAGCCGCTGCTGCCATCGGGATTCAAGCAGGCTGCGCCAGGCCGGAAGGATCAGCCTGGACCCGGGGCCTTCCGGTACGACCGCGGACCGTGCGCCGTGCGCGGAGCCGCCCGCGGGATCCTTGGGCTGCTGAACCTGGCCGGCGTCCGCATCAGCGGCCAGAGCGCGGTGGCCGCGTGACCGGCCGTGACCGCCGATGGCAGTTACGGCGCCGAACTCGGCGATCAGCCGATTCGGCACCGCAGGGGGCAATTCCGGGCGAGACGTAGGGGCAGCGCTGGCGAACGTCGGCAAGGAGAGGCTGCGGTCAGCGCCCGGAGCGAAGACGAGCACTCCGGTTCCAGCAGCTACCACTGATGTCGCGGCGGCGAGCCGGGCCCGCCAGCCGCGATGTCTCGTCGTCATCGGGATCCTCCTGGTGTGCAGCGGGGTGCGAACAGGGCCTTCATCCGCCGCCGGGCCAGGTGGCCCAGGAGCCTGACCGGCGCCCCCGCGCGGTCGATGGGAGCTGAACCTGCCGGTGCTGCACCGCCACGCCCACTCCAAACGAGCAGGCCGCGAGCACGGCGAGCGCGGCGAGCACGGCGACCGTGGTCTCAGCGGCGCCCGTCATGACATGGCTCCGCGCTGGCTGCCCCCCGCTGCCTGTCCCGGTGGCCAGGGATCGGCTTCGGGGCCGTCGCCAGGCTCCGGCTGGCTCGGCCGGGACCCGGCCCCGCAGGGCGAGAAAGAGCGCCGGGATGGGCGACGCGCCCTGCGCAGCCGGAGGCAGACGATAGCCACGCCGACGCAGAAGACGGCCCAGGGCACGAGCACGATCAGGTCATTGCCAGTCATACTGCTGTCCGTAGCTTCAGGTGTCATTGGCTGCAGTCCACTGGCCGGCGATGTGGCGCAGGTGAAACTGTCATGGCGGCGGTGTGGAGCAGTCAGCGCCTAGCGGCTCCGGCGTCGGCGGCCCGGTAAAGTGGTGGCCCTGAAGGGGAGTAGTCCTTCGCCGGTCGTCGACATGCTGGAACCCTGGCGGGTTCCCGGTGGCCGGGCCTGTCGGTGGGTGGGCGAGACCTTCGGTCCTTGGCGATATACGCGTCGCCTGGGCAAGCTGGCCCGGGATCAGCGCTGGTTCCTGGCGATCTTCGTGGTGAAGATCACCCTCGGCCTGGTCGCGTTCGCGGTCAAGCCATGGCTGGGGCTACTGTTCTTCGCCACCTACGCCGTCTGGTTCTGGCGGGAGATCCGCGGCGGCAGCGGGCAGGCCCACAGCGAAGACCCCGGCCCGCTGCTGCTACAGCACCGCCGGCCGCACCCGGCCTCCTGGGCCGTGGTCACCCAGACCCTGGCCGCGCTGGCGGTCATCTTCGCCGCCTCCCAGCTGTTCGTGTGCCAGCTCGACGCGATCGGCCCCATGCTCGGCCTGCCGCCGGAGGTGACCGCGCTGCTGCTGTCCCCCATCGCCACCGAACTGCCGGAGATCATGAACGCGGTCATCTGGGTCCGCCAGGGCAAGACCCGCCTGGCGCTCGCCAACATCTCCGGCGCGATGATGATCCAGGCCACAGTGCCCTCCGGGCTGGGCCTGCTGTTCACCTCCTGGCGGTTCGGCACGCCGCTGCTGATCTCCGGCCTGGCCACCATGGCCGCGATCACCTACCTGCTGATCCTGCTGCGCGCCCGCCGGTTCACCGCCACGACCGTCTCGTTCGCGGCGCTGTTCTATCTCGCCTTCGGCGCCTGCCTCATCCCCGTCCTCGCCTGACACCAGCCCGCGACCCGCAGCCGACCCGAATCCGGTCGGCGACCAGCAATCCTCCCTCAGGCTCTGCCCGGCTGCGGGCGCCTGTCCGATCTCGCCGGACACGTTGGTGCTATGGCTGGTGTCACCAGAGGTAGGGGATCAGCCGCCACCGGACCCGCTCCCGGTAGGCCCGGTAGGCCGGGGATGTGTCAAGCAGCCTTTCCTCGGCCAGCGCCCGGCCGATGTTGCAGCCGGCCGCGAAGGCGAAGACCAGGACGTTGCGCACCGACAGGCTCTGCAGCACGTACCCGGACTGGATGAGCAGGTAGGAGGCATACACGGGGTGACGGACAACGGCATAAGGGCCGCGGGTGCGCACGCCCCGGTCGGCGGCCACGAACCCGAACGACCGGCCCAGCGCGGCCAGTGAGGTGATGGCGATCACCAGGCCGCCCAGCTGCAGGCCGAACCCGGCCTGGACGCCCCAGGACGGGTGCGCGCCGCCCGGGCGCAACAGCAGCCCGCCGAATGTCCCGCCGAAGGCGACCAGCCAGCTGGCGGCCTGGCGGCTGACGGCCCGCGGCGGCCGGCGGATCAGGAACGCCAGGGCGAACCACGCCTGCTCGATGACGAACAGGCCGCCGATGAGCCGGTGCGTGTGGAGATAGAACTGCAGGCTGGCACGGGCGAACGCGGCCGCGATGGCGGCCGCGGCCAGGTTCACCGCGATCCTGATGAGCCGGCCCGCGCGGTCACCGTGCTGGCCTGGATCTGGGCATGTCCGGCCGCGGCGCGATCGGGCCGGTCCGAGCCGGCCCGGCGCCGGCGAGTGGCTGCAGTGGTTGCGCATCCTGATCCGGGGCCGCACGTGCTGATAGAGGCAGGCCAGATACAGCCGGCCTGGGTGACCCGCCGCTTACCGTAATCACGGGCCGGAAGCCGGTCGGGTTCATTGAGTGCTACCGGGGGCGGCCGGACGCTCGATATCGTTGGCCTGAGCTGCTTGCCGGGCCTGTCCGTTGACAAGAATGGATAGTCGGCATTCTGGGCTGGCCGGCTCGAGTCCGCTATCCCTGTGCGGGGCACCGGGCTCGCCGGAGGCATCGGCCAGGTGCCGTCCAGATGCGGAGAAGGGGAATCATGAATGGTGTCGCCCGGGTCCCCCTGGTTCAGCGCTGCCGGCCGCGCCTTGCTCCTCGCCACGAGGCTGAATAGATACATCGCCGACGTTCAGGATGCCGCCGCCATGAGCTTGCCTGTGCCAGTGATCTTCGCCGGGCCTGCTGTCATCGCCAGGTCGGCGACAGCTTTGGTGGGGCATGGTGCGATGACATGAGTGCATCCGGCGCCGCGGGCCGGAGGTCCGTCGTGGTGCGCCTGGCGGGTATCGGCCTGCTCGCCGCCGGGGTGAGCGTGGCGCTCTATGTGGCCGGCCGGCTGCACACGCCGAACTTCACGGCCAGCCTGTTCGGGCGGTCCGGGCTGGATGCGATCGCGCTCAAGTCCGTGCTGGCGACCGTCGCCCTCGGCCTGGCCGTGCTGCAGGTGCTGCTGGCCCTGTGGATATACCGCAAGCTGCCGCTGGCGGGCAGCCCGCCGCGTCCGGCGCGGCTGGCGCACCGGGTCATCGGCTTCGGGCTATTCGCGCTCACCGTGCCGATCGCCGTGCATTGCCTGCTCGCCTACGGCGTGCAGCTCACCAGCGTCAGGGTGGCGGTGCACTCGATCGCGGGCTGTTTCTTCTACGGTGCTTTTGTCGCGAAGGTGCTGCTGGTACAGAGCAGGCGGCTGCCGGGCTGGGTCCTGCCGGCTGCCGGGGGCACGCTCGCCGTCGTCGTCGGCGTGCTCTGGTACACCTCGTCGCTGTGGTATTACAACGGCTTCCAGCTACCCGCGTGATCAGCATGCCACCGGACGACCGAACCGTCAGGGCTGCCCCTGGATCTGGCCGGGGTGGAGTGCTGGCCATGGAGACGTGGCCGTCAGCCGCCGTTGGGGCCGGCGAAGGCGGCCTGGTCTTTGCAGATGCCGGTGTTCGCGGTGATGGCGCCGAGGCTGGAGCTGAGCTTGGAGACCGATGGTGTCGACGCGGTGGTCGTGGTGGATTTCGCGGGCGGTGGCGTGAGCCCGGAGAACGTCGAGCCGACGATCAGGGTGATGGTGCCCGGGGTCAGCGACCCGTCCTGGATCACCTTGACGTTGGTGAGCTGCGCCTTGAGGGTGCTGACCGCGGCCAGGTCGGCGGGCGCGGCGTACTCGATCACCGAGGTGGTGTAGCCGAAGGTGCTGGCGTCGCCGGCGCCGACCACGCCGAAGCCGCGCCTGGTCAGGTCCGCGCTCACCTGGGCGGCGAGCCCGGTGGCGCCGGACCCGTTCTGGACCTGGACCTTGACCTGGGACGGGGCGGTGTCCAGCACCGGGGTCGTGGCCGGCCTGCCGGGCCTGCTGGCCCGGCGGGGTTTTTTCGCCTGGGGCAAGGTGGTGTCGTGCGCGATGGCGGTGAACAGGTCGCCGGCCTGCGGCTGGGCGAACTGCACCTCGGCTCCCGGGTCGGGGGGGTAGGCCACGTTGGGCGCGGTGACGAACTGCACCGAGCTGGACCGCAGGCCCCGCAGGCTGCTGGCGATCTGCAGCATCGCGTTCTGGTCCAGGCCGGTGTCGGTGGTCATCGCGTCCGCCGCGTCGCGGATCACGCTCAGTATCCTGGCCGGGCTGGCGAGCAGGCCGCTGTGCTCGATGCCCTGCACCAGCGACGCCATCAGGAACTGGTCGCGCTGGATCCGCTGCAGGTCAGAGCCCTGGCCGACGGCCTCGCGCTCACGCCAGAACGCCAGCGCCTCCCGCCCGAACACATGATGCGGGCCGGCGGTCAGGCTCAGGCCCGACCGGGGGTCGTTCACCGCGGCCGGCAGGCAGATCCGCACCCCGCCGAGATCGTTGATTATCTTCTCGAAACCGGTGAAGTCCAGCTGGATGAAATGATCAATGTGGATGCCGGTCTGCTGGTCGACGGTCTTCCAGGTGCAGGCCGGCCCGCCGTTGTTCAAGGTCGCGTTGATCCGCTCGAGCTGCCCGGGCGCTGCCTGCTGCCCCGCGGTGCCATCGCTGGGCGAGCAGCCCACAACCGGGACCATGCTGTCACGCGGGATGCTCAGCACGGTGGCCCCGTGCCGGCCGGGGGAGATGTGCAGCAGCATCAAGGTATCCGAGCGGCCACCCGGGGTTGAGCTCGCCGACCCGCCGACACCGCCCTGGCCGGCCCGGGTGTCCGAGCCGAGCACCAGGATGTTCTCGGCGTTGCTGTACCTGGGCGGCTGGCTGCCGATCAGCCCGGCCACGTCAACCCGCTTGATGCTGTCCCAGAAGCTCCGGTACTTGACGTAGGCGGCGAGCGTGGCGACGACCAGGACGGCGGTCAGCCCGACCGAGGCCCACGCCGCGAGCCGCTTCCCGGGCAGCTGGCCCGGGCGGCGGCCCCCGGGCTGCTGCCGGGGCCGGCCGCGCCGGGGCAGGCCCCGCCGCGCGGGACTCACACCGGTACCACGGCTCATCTGCCCTCCGCGCAACAATCCTCGCCGGCCGACGCGGGGGATCAGGCCGCCAGGCTGGCGCCCATAATACGTGCTGTAACCGGGAGGATTAGCATGTAGCTGGTAAAACTCCTGGTGAAGCGCCCCACTGGGCTCAAGGCGACCCCGGTCGCGTCGGCGTTGCGCCAGCGCTGCGAGGCGGAGCGTGCCTCAACCGACAGCTGAGGCGAGATCAGTCCGGAGCAGCCCGGGTTGTCCAGGTGAAGCTGCCCGCCTCAGGGAGCTGCCGGGATACGGAGTCGGCGACCAGCCGGCCCATAGCGTCGGCCTCTCGGGCCGGAAGGCCGGGGTCAACCCAGCCCTCGATTTCCACCCGCAAAGTCCGTCCGGTCCACCGGGCTCGGGCGTGCGCGTGGATGACCCCTGGCACCGACCCCGCGGCTGCCTCGGCTGTGGTGATCACGCCGGGTCAACGCCGTCCGCCAGACGGTGCACGACATCGGTGGTGACCTCATAGCCCACGTGGCAGATGAGCGCGGTCACGGCCAGCCCGGCTACCGGGTCACCCCAGGGCTGGCCGAATTCCCCCGCGACCAGCCCGGCCAAGGCCCCGGCCGACGATAGCGCATCTAGCCAGGAGTGCCGGGCATCGGCGATGAGCGTTGCCGAGTTGATCCGCTTCCCGATCACCAGCTTGCACCGGGCCACGACCTGGTTGCCGATGATCCCGAGCGCGGCGCCAGCGATGCCCGCGCCGACATGGGTGGTGTGGCCATGCTCGATCAGCTTGCGGACGCTCTCATACCCAGCAAACGCTGCGCTGGCCCAGATGACCACGGCGATGCCCACTCCGGCCAGGTCCTCGGCGCGCTCCAGGCCGTAGGGATAGCGCTCGGTCGGTGGTCGGCGGGACAGCCGGAATCCCAGGAACACCACAGCACTGGTCGAAACGTCTGACAGGTTGTGGATCGCATCGCCGAGCAGCCCGACCGAGCCGGTCAGCACCGCCAGGACCAGCTCGACCAGGCCGGTGGCTGCCAGGCCGATCGCACTGCCCGCAATAG
>Ga0209647_1002868_pt1 | contig 13728 bp, 15 predicted proteins | sample GraSoi_2013_60cm_FD_185827 | JGI IMG/M metagenome (GOLD analysis project Ga0209647, IMG submission 185827) | Grasslands soil microbial communities from the Angelo Coastal Reserve, California, USA - Sample 9_17_2013_60cm (SPAdes) (version 2) | ecosystem: Environmental > Terrestrial > Soil >... | reverse complement strand
GAGCATGATACGGATCGGCTCCATTGCGCGCTTCGTTCATGCCTTAGCGGCATGATTCCACTTACCGAACGGGCTGTTAGCCGGAGATTTGCGGGACCAACTCTTGGCGAGCGCCGTGAGTGCGTCGGCAGCCGCGGCATCACGGATCGAGACAATGCGAGCGGTGCGGAGCTACTGGCAAATGTGAACCCGACCTTCGAGTGGGTTCGGCTGGCGCAGCGCATACCCGTACGCATCCACATCGAGGACGTTCCCGAGAACGTGCGCATCAGCGCAGGCATGACCTGCACCGCCGTCGTAGAAGCGCCCGCCCGCGAATGGGCAATCACATCGCTCATCAGAAATGGCTTCGCCTAGTAGGTGCCGCCTGGGGGAGGCCAATGACTCGCGCCCAGGCCATGACCGCGGAGGCTTCGCTCGGCCGGGCTCGGGCTCAGCTGGCCCAAGCGGAACTCAACGTGCGCGGGCTCGCCATCCCCGCTTCGCGCGATTAGCCCCGTCGAACGCATTGAGTCCCGAAGCAAGTCCTTGAGGACGCGCGTGGCATCATGGGTCTCGGTGTTCCCGCGACGTGACGTCAATCCGCCGTGACGATCCTCGAGGAGCGGCTGCGCGTCGCGGTGCCGCCGGTTCGGCCTCCGGCTCGTCCGGCTTGGCCCGCTGCTCTCGGCAATGCTGATCCAGCCGGTTCAGCCAAGCCAGCCGGCGATCCAGGAAGCGCCGGGCATACGCCTGCCCGGGGGTCCCATCGCGCAGCCATACCCGCAGGGTCTGCAGGAACACCCAGGTGAGGCCGGCCTCCTCCATCTGCCGTCGGCGTCCGCCGGCATCGAGGAGCGCGGCTTCGCGCACCCATTGGATCAGCCGCGACAGGCTGAAGATCATCGGCACCCAATGATGGGGGTGTGATGGATATAGCTTGGCGCCCAGCATCTCGCCGACGACCCGGCGATGCGCGGCTTGGGCATCGAACCAGCGCATCAACACCGCTTGGGCGCGCTCGCGAGCGGATAGCGCCTCAAACCCGGCCTCGGGTGGCCGAAGCATCGACGTCAACGCTCGAGCGAACCAAGCATCTGTCACTGCATCGATATCGCGAAAAGTCTCCAGAACCGTGGTCAGCGGCACGCCGAGCCGGTCCGCCACCTTCCGGAGCCGGAGATTCTCCCAACCTACCTGTTCGGCCGATTCGACCGCGGTATCTACGATCCGGTCACGGAGATCGAGCGGCGGCCCTCCACCCCTTTTTTTGCCATGGAACCCTCATGCAACAAGCGTCCTCTCCGAAGAAGATAGGAAAGCTCTCGCCATCGCGCACGCGGACCAACCGGTAACCGCACCAGCCCCGGGACAGTCAAAAGCCCTTGGTAGATTTCGTAAGCCCTACCGCTCCGCTGCGGATCAAATCGATGAACGCCTGCCGGGCACCCACAACGGCGCTGCCATAACCTCGGCATACGCGGGGAACATGATGTTGAATCCGATGCTGATGCGCGGGCGATCGCTGCGGTTGGGATCCACCGAGTGCTGCAGCCAAGCGGGGAACATCAACAGCATGCCGTCCTTGACGCTGACGACGATTTGCTCCGTGTTCTCGGCGGTCAGTTCCGTAATCGGTGGGCGGATGATCGCCGTCTGCGGTCTCGGATCGAGGAAATTGATGGTATTGGCACCTTGGTGCGTCCGCACGTAGTACACGCCGCTTAAGTAATTATTCGGATGGTTATGCACGCGGTGCCCGGCGCCCGGAGCGCTCACATTGGCCCAGCACCCGGTAATCATGAAGCCCTCGTGACCAATCTTGAGGTACTCGAGGACGCTCTCGGCCGCCTCGTTGATGCAGTCGACGACCTCTCGAAACCGCTCGAGCTCATGCAGCCCATGGCCCGACTGCCAGTTCTCCCCGGCCATGAGGTCGGCGAGCGGCGTCGCAATCTCGCCAAGCGTCCGTAGGATCGACTCGTTGATCGGCTTGTAGACCTCGGGCCTGAGTTCCGCCTTCCACACGAAGGTGGGAAACATCCGCAGGACATCGGAGTTCTGAGATTTTTGCCCTGTTTGCCTTGTCATGATGCTCGTACGAGCGTTTGGCCGAAGAGGCCAGTCTGGCCGGGGATGTTTGGACCTCGGACCTTCAGGCTATCAGATAGTGTTGGCGCGGGCTTTGCGAAATCCTACCCCGCCGCTGCTCTTCCACGCGATGGGTGCCACCCCAGCCAGACATCTTATACCAACTCCTCGAAGTCGGCGACGCCGTACGCTCGCTACTGTGAAGGCGTCAGCCGTTCCGACACGCCAACCTTTTCCGCCTCGCCGGCTTTTGCCACCTGAACCAGATCGAGCCCGAGTACGTCTGCAACGCCACGCTGGCGGTCTGGAGGGCCAAGGGAGCGACCCGGAGGCAGATGCGTGGCCCCGTTAAGGAATGGAACGACCTTTCTGGTAGGGACAGGGCCTAACCTGTGCTGAAGCTGCTGCGCGCCGCGGCATTTCCGGCGCTTTCTTGCTCTTCAGCGACGAGTTTCACGCCAAGCTGACAATGCCCAAGCGGCGCCGGGAGCGTTGAACCCGGCCGTCAGCTGGCGATGAAGCTGCGCAGCGAATCGGCCTCGAACTCGACTTCCTCGATGCGGTTCTTGACGAGGTCGCCGATGCTGACGATGCCGATGAGGGTGCCGTCCTTGACGACGGGCAGGTGGCGAAAGCGATGCTGGGTCATGCGCGCCATCAGCTCGCTGACGGTATCTTCCGGAACGCAGGTGATGACCTTGCGCGTCATCAGCCGCTCGACCGGCATCGCCAGCAGCGCGGCGCCCTGCTCGGCGAGGGCATGAACGATGTCGCGCTCGGAGAGGATGCCGGCGACCCTGCGCCCGTCCTCGCTGACCAGCAGGGCGCCGATGCCGCGGGTCTTGAGCTCGCGCACCGCCGCCCCCACCGTGGCATCGGGCCGGATCGTCGCGACGTTGCTGCCCTTGGCGCGCAAGATGGCTTCGACGTTCATGGCCGTCCTCCAGGCTCCGTCAATTCCTCTATCTTAACATGGGCGCGGCCGTTTGTCAGGCAATGGGAGGCGGGCGAAGCCGGCTTGCAAGGCGGCCAGCGGGCGCCAGCGGCGCGGCGCGGCGATCGCCCGCGGCGCCCAGCCCGCCAGGATGTCGCGGATGCGGCGACCCTGGGCCTCGTCCGACAGGTGGGGAGGGAGCTCGGGCGGCGTTGCGAGGCTATCGAACGGCATGATCGTCTCCTGCGCTAAGGGGCCACTATCTCGCCGGGACCGAGGGATCGTCTTCCCGTCGCTTGCGCGGCAAACCCATTCATGAGATTTCTTACAGACTCGACGATCCCATTAGGCTTACTTAGGCGGCAAGCGCGGCATCGGGAAACGACGGTTTCTCATTCATTACATGAGATTTAATTATGAGTCGTCAGCTTCCGCCCCTCAACGCGCTGCGCGCCTTCGAGGCCGCCGCCCGGCATCTCAGCTTCACCGCGGCGGCGGCCGAGCTCAACGTCACCCAGGCGGCGATCAGCCATCAGATCCGCGGCCTCGAGGAGCGACTGGGTCTCAAGCTGTTCCGCCGCGTCGGCCGCGGTCTGCTGCTGACCGACGCCGCCCAGGCCTATCTTCCCGAGATCGGCGCCGCCTTCGATCGCCTGGTCGAGGCGACGCGGCGCCTGCATCAGCACGATGCCGCGGGCGTGCTGAGCGCGACGGTGCTGCCGTCCTTTGCCGCGAAATGGCTGCTGCCCCGTCTCGGGCGGTTTCGCGCCGCCCATCCCGAGATCGACCTCAGGATTTCGAGCTCGACCGAGCAGGTCGACCTGGCGCGCGAGGATTTCGACATCGCGCTGCGTGCCGGCGGCGGGCGCTATCCGGGGATGCGGGTCGATCTGATCCTCACCGAGAAGATTTTTCCGGTATGCAGCCCTTCCCTGCTATCGGGAGCGCGGCCGCTGCGCGTGCCCGAGGATCTGCGCCAGCACACGCTCCTCCACGATGAGCCGCGCGACCTCTGGCAGCTTTGGCTCAACACCGTCGGCGTCGCCGATATCGACGCCACGCGCGGCCCCGGCTTCAGCGATTCCGGCATGGTCATTCAGGCCGCCATCGAGGGTCAGGGCATCGCCATAGCCAAGGGCGCGCTGGCCGCCGACGACCTCGCCGCGGGCCGCCTCGTCCGGCCCTTCGACCAGAGCCTGCCGGCGAATTATTCCTATTGGCTGGTCTGCCCGGAGGCGAGCGCCGAGCGGCCGAAAATCGCCGCCTTCCGCGATTGGGTGCTGGCCGAGGCGCGGATGAGCCAGGGCCAGCCGTGAGCAGCGGCTATCCGAGCATCGGCTTCAGCCGCGCCAGCGCCTCGCCGAGGCGTTCCGGCGAGCTGGCGAAGCAGAGCCGCAGATAGCCCTCGCCGGCCGGCCCGAAGGCGGCGCCGGGGGCGAGGCCGACCTTGCAGCGCCGCACGATCTCCTTGGCGAATTCGAGGCTGTCGGTCATGCCGTCGACGCGGAAAAACGCATAGAACGCGCCGTGCGGCGGCGTCGCCCGCACGCGCGAGAACCCGGCCAGCCCCGCCATGACGATCTCGCGCCCGGCGCGGCAGCGCTCGACCATGCTGGCGACGAATTCCTCGCCGTCGCGGATCGCGGCGATGGCGGCCGGCTGCAGGAAGGTCGGCGCCCCCGAGGTATTGAACTCGATGAGCTTGTCGAGGACGGGATGGAGCGCCTCGGAGGTCACCATCCAGCCGAGCCGCCACCCCGTCATCGCCCAGGATTTCGAGAAGCTGTTTATGACGATGATGCGATCCGCGGGATCCGCGATGTCGAGCAGCGAGAGGGCGACCGGGCGGTCATAGACGATGCGCTCATAGACCTCGTCCGACATCAGCCAGATGCCGCGGCGGCGGGTAAAGGCAAGCAGCGCCTCCGCCTCTTCTCGGCTCCACATCCAGCCCGTCGGGTTCGACGGCGAGTTGACGAAGATCGCCCGCGTGCGGGCATCGCACGCCCGCGTCACGCGCTCGACATCGAGCCGCCAGCCGCCCTCCGGCGTCGGCGTCAGCGGCACCGCGCGCGCCTCGCCGCCGAGCGCCTCGACCGAGGCGTTGATGTTCGGCCACACGGGGCTGACGATGACGACATTGTCGCCGGGCTCGACCAGGATCTGGCAGGCCAGCATGATCGCGCTCATCCCGGCGCTGGTGACGGCGACCCGCTCGGCGCCGACCGGCTTTTCGTGCAGCCGCGTCAGGTATTCGGCGATCGACTGGCGCAAGGTCGGGATGCCGCGCTTGTGAGTGTAGAAGGTCTGGCCGTCGCGCAAGGCCGCGACGGCGGCGTCGCCGATGAAGGACGGCGTCGGCAGGTCGCTCTCGCCGAACCATAGCGGCACGACCGCGGGGTCGCCGAAGCCGACGGCAGCGACCTCTCCGATCTTGGAGGCCGGCAGCGCCTCGATCGCCGGACGGATGCCGAGCGGACGGGTGGCGGCGGGTTGGTCGAGTTGCGTGCGGCGAGCTTCGGACAACGGCGGTACCTCCAGGTTTCGGACGCGGCGCCCGGCGAGCGGCAATCTGGCGAAGCGGGATAGACCCGGCAACCGAATTCACGCCCGGCCGGCGCATGGTTGGGATGCCATCGCGCATGGCTCAGGCCGATATTAAGGCCCATCATGGCTAACGCCGCGTTAAGACCGAAGCTTCTATCCGCCGATCGCGGCGAGCGCCTGGGTGAGGTCGGCGACGAGGTCGTCGGCATTCTCGATGCCGATCGACAGGCGGATCGTCGCGTCGCTGATGCCGATGCGCTCGCGCGTCGCCTTCGGTACGCCGGAATGCACCGTCGTCGCCGGGTGGCAGATCAGCGATTCGGTGCCGCCGAGGCTGACCGCGAGCTTGAAGATCTCGAGCGCGTTGAGAAACTGGAAGGCCTCCCGCTCGCCGCCCTTGACGTCGAAAGAGAAAGTAGCGCCGGCGGCGCCGCATTGCTCCTCGAAGACACGGCGCGCCGGGTCGTCCTTGGGCAGGAGGGCGGCGAAATAGACCTTGGCGACGCGCGGATGCTCGGCGAGAAACTGGGCGACGATCTCGGCGTTGCGGCAGGCGGCGGTCATGCGCAGCGACAGCGTCTCGAGCGAGCGCGCGATCATCCAGGCCGAATGGGGATCGAGCTGGGTCCCGATCGCGCCGCGCAGCAGCTTGACCGAGCGCATATGCTCCTGGCTGCCAAGCGCGGCGCCGGCGATGAGGTCGCTATGGCCGCCGACATATTTGGTCAGCGAGTAGACGACGATGTCGGTGCCGTGCTGGAGCGGCTTCTGGAAGACCGGCCCGAGCAGCGTGTTGTCGCAGACGACGACCGGGCGATGCCCCTGGCGCGTCCCGATGTCGTCGGCGACGCGGCGCACGAGATCCATGTCGACGAGGGTATTGAGCGGGTTCGACGGCGTCTCGATCAGCACGATGGAGACGCGGCCCTTGGCGAGCGCGGCCTCGGCGGCTTGGCGGATCGCCGCCTCGTCGATGCCGTCCGCGAAGCCGATGGCAGCGATGCCGAAAGGCTGCAGCGTCCGCGCGATCAGCGTTTCGGTGCCGCCATAGAGCGGCTGGCTGTGCAGGATGGCATCGCCCGGCCGGCAATAGGCGAGGAGCGTCGTGGTGATCGCCGCCATGCCGCTCGAGAAGATCGCCGCGACCTCGGCGCCCTCATAGATCGCCAGCCGGTCCTCGACGATCTCGCTGTTGGGATGGTTGAAGCGCGAATAGACGAGGCCGGGATCGACGCCGTATTCCGGCTCGCGCCGTCCGGCGGCTAGGTTGAAGAAGTCGCGCCCCTCCTCGGCCGAGCGGAAGACGAAGGTCGAGGTCAGGAAGACCGGCGGCTTGACGGCGCCTTCGGAGAGCGCCGGGTCGTAGCCGTAGCCCAGCATCATCGTCTCGGGCTTGAGGATATGGTTGCCGATCCGGTCCCGCCGATAGCGCGTCGATTTCATGGCTCTGCCTTCCGCTGTTAACGGCGCCGTGCGCTGGGCCGTATCCTTCGACTAACGCTCAGGATGAGGGGAGCCTGCCAGTGACGACGACGAGACCGACTTTTTCTCACTCTGACCACCCGCTCACCTCGTCCTGAGCGTAGTCGAAGGACAAGAGGTAACGCGATACGACAGCCCAGGCGGCGCGGAGTCGCGCGCGCCGACTAAGCGATGCCCGGCTTCACCTTGTAGCTCGCCGCCGTTTTCTGCTTGACCTCGTCGAGGCCGACGCCGGGGGCGATCTCGATCAGCGTCATGCCGCCCTCGTCGATGGTGAAGACGCCGAGTTCGCTGATCACCATGTCGACGACGCCGGCGCCGGTCAGCGGCAGGTCGCAGCGCTTAAGCAGCTTCGGCGTGCCGTCCTTGGCCGCGTGCTCCATGACGACGATGACGCGCTTGACCCCGGCGACGAGGTCCATGGCGCCGCCCATGCCCTTGACCATCTTGCCCGGGATCATCCAATTGGCGAGGTCGCCGTTCTCGGCGACCTGCATGGCGCCGAGGATCGAGAGATCGATGTGGCCGCCGCGCACCATGCCGAAGCTCTGCGCACTGTCGAAATAGCTCGTCGTCGGCAATTCGGTGATCGTCTGCTTGCCGGCGTTGATGAGGTCGGGGTCCTCCTCGCCCTCTAACGGGAAGGGGCCCATGCCGAGCATGCCGTTCTCGCTCTGCAGCTGCACCGAGACGCCGGCGGGGATGTAGTTCGATACCAGCGTCGGGATGCCGATGCCGAGATTGACGTAATAGCCGTCCTTGAGCTCCTGCGCGGCGCGCCGCGCCATGTCTTCGCGGGTCCAGGGCATGATCTAGCTCCGTTTCCTGACCGTGCGCTGCTCGATGCGCTTCTGGAAATTGCTGCCGAGCACGATGCGTTTGACGAAGATGCCGGGCGTGTGGATGTGGTCGGGGTCGATCTCGCCGGGCTGGACGAGGTGCTCGACCTCGGCGACGGTGACCCGGGCTGCCGTCGCCATGACCGGGTTGAAATTGCGCGCCGCCTTGCGATAGACGAGATTGCCTTCGGTGTCGCCCTTCCAGGCATGGACGATGGCGAGGTCACCGAAGAGGCCGCGCTCCATGATGTAGCGCTCGCCGTTGAATTGGCGCTCCTCCTTGCCCTCGGCGACGAGGGTCCCGACCCCCGTCTTGGTGAAGAAGGCGGGGATGCCGGCGCCGCCGGCCCGGACGCGCTCGGCGAGGGTGCCCTGGGGGTTGAATTCGAGATCGAGCTTGCCGGCAAGATAGAGCTCGGCGAAGCGCTTGTTCTCGCCGACATAGGACGAGATCATCTTCTTGATCTGGCCGCTCTCGAGCAGGATGCCGAGCCCGGCGCCGTCGATCCCGGCATTGTTCGAGACGACGGTAAGCCCCTTGACGCCCGATTCCTTGATCGCGTCGATCAGCTTTTCCGGGATGCCGCATAGGCCGAAGCCGCCGGACATGATCATCATGTCGTCTTTGAGCAGGCCGGCCAGCGCCGCGCGTGCATCGGGATAGACTTTCTTCATCGATCCGCCCTCGTCAGATATCGAGCCGGTGATAGGCCGGCCCCGCCGGGCTGTCAATCGCAGCACCGCTTCTATTCCCACCACCTCCTACTTCCCCCTCTCCCTCCGGGAGAGGGTCGGGGTGAGGGTGCCGGCCACGCGCAGCGTCCCGCATCGTTGGAGTCGCGGCAACACCCTCACCCTGCCCTCTCCCGGAGGGAGAGGGTTCAAGAGAGGTCGGAGGGAGAGGGTTCAGGAGATATCCGAGGCAGAGACGTGAAGAGCCCTCACCGCTACTGGCACCCCCGCCGCTTTCCCCGTACTCTCGCGCCGATCATGCGCTCCGGCCACTCGTACCTTCCGCCCCTCGCCGCGCTGCCGCCGATCATCCAGGCGATGATCTGGATGATCCTCGGCGGCATCACCGGTGGCATCATGAATGTCGTCATCCGCGAGGCATCGGCGGAATTGCACCCGCTCGAGGTCGTGTTTTTCCGCAACCTCTTCAGCCTGATCTTCATGGTGCCGTTCATCGCCCGCCTCGGGCTCGGCAGCCTGCGCACCGCCAAGATCGGCTTTTTCACCCTGCGCGCCGGCGTCGCCTTCATCTCGATGGTCACGTGGTTCATCGGCATCACGCTGGTGCCGCTCGCCACCGCCACGGCGCTCAATTTCACCGCGCCGCTCTTCGCCACCGTGCTGGCCGCGCTCCTCCTTGGCGAGCGCGTCCGCGCGCGGCGCTGGAGCGCGATCGCCATCGGGCTCTTCGGCGTCGTCGTCATCCTGCGGCCGTTCGGCCCGTTCGACGTCAACATGCTGATACTGCTCGCCTCGGCGGCGACGGCGGCGATGGGATCGATCACCGTCAAGTTCCTGTCGCGCAGCGAATCGCCGGTGACCATCGTCACCTACATGGTGATCTACCTGGCGCCGATCTCGCTGATCCCCGCCCTCTTCGTCTGGCAATGGCCGTCGCTGCACGCGCTCGGCTATCTCGTCTTCCTCGGCGTGCTCGGCGTCGCCTCGCATCTCTCGGTCGCGCGCGCCCTCGCCGTCGCCGATGCGAGCGCGATCGCGCCGTTCGAATTCATGCGGCTGCCCTATGCCGCCCTGCTCGGCTATCTGTTCTTCGCCGAGCGTCCCGATGCGTGGACCTGGGTCGGCGCGGCGATCATCGTCGCGTCCTCACTCTACGTCGCGCATCGCGAGGCACGGCTGGCGCGGCACGATCCCACCAAGGTGAGCGGCGGCCGCCCGCAGCCGGCGCCGCCGAACCAGCCCGAGCAGGGGACCGCATGACCATCGGCCTTATCCTCTCGCTCGCCGCCAATGTCGTCCTCTTCGTCGCGCTCGCCGCCGCGCTGGCGCGCATCCTGCGCTATCGCGAGGCGCGCAAGCAGCGCGGCATCCTGCGTCCCTGGCCGATCCGCCGCGTCGAGATCGATCAGTTCGATGCGCGCTTCGCGACGACGCCGCTCGGTCCGGCGCGGGACAGCGAGATCCGCTTCATCGCCGGCTTCCGCGTCACCGGCGGCATCAGCGATTTCGAATCCTGGATCCTCTGCGTGCTGGCGCGCCAGGCTCGCCGGATCTTCGAATTCGGCACCTGCACGGGCAAGACCACCTATCTGCTCGCCGCTAATGCGCCGGCGGATGCGCTCGTGACGACGCTGACCCTGATGCCCGAGCACCAACCCGACTATCGCGCCGCGACGGGCGACGACCCGAGCGCACTGGGATCGGCGATCGCCGAATCCGTCTTCGTCGATTTCTTCTACGAGGGCGCTCCCGAAGCCGCAAAGATCGAGCAGCTCCTGGGCGACAGCAAAGCGTTCGACGAGACGCGGTTTCTCGGCGCCTGCGATCTCGTCTTCGTCGACGGCTCGCACGCGCGCTCCTATGTCGAGAGCGACAGCCGCAAGGCGCTGCGCATGGTGCGGCCCGGGGGCATCGTCTTCTGGCACGATTACAGCGGGCCGCGGCGCACGCCCGGCGTCTTCGCCGCGCTCAACGCCCTGGCGCGTGAAATCCCCCTTGTCCATATCGGCGGCACGACCCTCGTCGCCCACCGCCGCCCGGTCGCGTAGCGGCGAGCCGCCTTGACGGATTTTAGTTCACGCTAACCCCGCCCCTTGCTCGCTTCTTTCCTTCTCCCTCTCCTTCCGGGAGAGGGTCGAGCTGAGGGCTGCCCGGTGAGACCTTGCCGGCGCGGTCGGCGTGGCGGCGGGCTCCCTCACCCTGCCCTCTCCCGGAAGGAGAGGGTTCTATGCAGCGGTCCCCACCGGCGCGCCTTCCTTGCCGCATGGCCGCGGGCGCAGCGATCTGCTATGTAGCGCCGCTCGCGACGCAGAGGAGGCTTACATGCTGATCAAGGGTCACGCCGCCATCGTCACCGGCGGCGGTTCGGGGCTCGGTGCGGCGACCGCGCGGGCGCTCGCCGGCGCCGGCGCCAAGGTCGCGCTCCTCGACATCAACGACAAGGCGGCCGGCGCGGTGGCCTCCGAGATCGGCGGGCTCGCGGTTCACTGCAACGTCGCCGACGCGGCGAGCGCCGAGACGGCGATCGGCAAGGCGCGGGCGGCGCATGGCGCGGCGCGCATCCTGGTCAACTGCGCCGGCATCGGTCCTGCCGCGCGCATCGTCGGGCGCGACGGCCCGATGGCGCTCGATGCCTTCCGCCAGGTCATCGAGATCAATCTGATCGGCAGCTTCAACCTGATGCGCCTCGCCGCCGCCGACATGATCGCGCTTGCCGCGCTGGCCGACGGCGAGCGCGGGATCATCATCTCGACCGCCTCGGTCGCCGCCTATGAGGGGCAGATCGGCCAGGCCGCCTATTCCGCCTCGAAGGGCGGCATCGTCGCGCTGACCATGCCGGCGGCGCGCGAATTCGCCCGCTCCGGCATCCGCGTCAACACCATCGCCCCCGGGCTTTTCGCGACCCCGCTGCTCCTCGGCATGCCGCAGCCGGTGCAGGACAGCCTCGCCGCCAGCGTACCGTTCCCGAGCCGCTTCGGCGCGCCCGAGGAATACGCGAAGCTCGTCCTCCACATCGTCGACAACGCGATGCTCAACGGCGAGACCATCCGCCTCGACGGTGCGTTGCGGATGGCGCCGAAATAACTGGCGGGATCACGGCACTGGGCCGCGATCGCGCTCCGGCGCGATCTCATCGACCGCATGGGCGAAGCGGATGTCGCGGTCGCTCAGCCCCTCGACCTCGTCGGTCATCAGGAACAGCTCGACGCGGTCATAGACGATGAGGATTTCGGGATGATGATCGGCCTTTTCGGCGAGCAGGGCGACGCGGCTGACAAAACCCCAGGCTTCGGAGAACGAGTTGAAATGATAACTTTTCCGGATGGCGTCGCGGTCCGCCACCTCGACCCACCCATGAAGTTCGTGGAGCGCCGCCTTCCGCGCGGCGCCGACCAGTCGCTCGACCATGGCTCGCTCCCTCGATGACGCTGGCGCCGCGACCCGGCACCCTCTCAGGTGAGATGGCCGGGCTAGGCCAAGGGATCAAGCCGTACTACCTTACTCCGCGATGACCTCAGCCTTGCTCATCCCACCCAGCCTTGCCGAGCTCGAAGCGCTGGCGCAGACCGCGCTGGCGACGATCCCCGACGAGCTCAAGCGGCATCTCGGCCCCGTCGTCATCCGCCTCGAGGATTTCCCCGATGAGGAGACCGAGGAGGCGATGGGGCTCGAAAGCCCGTTCGACCTGCTCGGCCTCTATCGCGGCGTCGCGCTGCCGCATAAGAGCGTCTCGTCGACGAGCGCCACCATCGACATGATCTTCCTCTACCGCCGGCCGATCCTCGATTATTGGTGCGAGACCGGCGAGGATCTCGCCCATGTCGTGCGCCACGTTCTCATCCACGAGATCGGCCACCATTTCGGCTTCAGCGACGACGACATGGAGCGCATCGAGCGCGCGGATTAGAAGAGGAAGTTTTTACCACGAAGGACACGAAGAGCACGAAGTTGCCCTCTTGGCGCTTCGCGCCATCAACTCTCCTTCGTGCTCTTCGTGCTCTTCGTGTCCTTCGTGGTGAACCTTTTCTTATTTCTCCAGCGCGGCGCGCACGCGGGCGCGCAGCTCGGGGAGAACCTCAGCCTCGTACCACGGGTTCTGCCGCATCCACAGCACGTTGCGCCAGCTCGGATGCGGCAGCGGAAAATAGCTGGGCCCGTACTCGCGCCACGCCCGTACCGTCTCGGTCATCGTCCGCTTGCGGCGCTCGCGCAGGTAGTAGTCGATCGCGTAGGAGCCGACGAGCAGGTTGAGACGGATCGCCGGGAAGAGCGGCAGCAGCCGCGCGTGCCAGAGCGGCGCGCATTCCCGCCGCGGCGGCAGATCGCCGCCATTCTCGGCCCGCCCGGGATAGCAGAACCCCATCGGCACGATTGCGACCCTGCGCTCGTCGTAGAAAATCTCGCGATCGATCCCGAGCCAAGAGCGCAGCACGTCGCCGCTGCGGTCGTTGAACGACAGCCCGGTCTCGTGGACGCGCGTCCCCGGCGCCTGGCTGGTGATCAGCAGACGCGACGAGACCGTGCCGCGCACCACCGGGCGCGGGCCGAGCGGCAGCTCGTGCGCGCAGACCGTGCAGGCGCGGATTTCGCGCAGGCAGGCGTCGAGCCTGGCCTGGCCTCTCACGGCACCCCGGCGTAATGGGCGACGAGCAGCGACACGGTGACCACCGAGATCGCCGTCGTGATGAGCACGGCGCTCGCCGAGCGCTGGACATAGATGCCGTAGCGTTGCGCCAGGATGAAGCCGTTCTGCCCGGCCGGCAGCGCCGCCAGTATGACGGCGACGGCGACCTGGATCGGCGCCAGCGGGAAGATTTCCGTCACCATGAACCAGACCAGCAGCGGGTGGACGAGCAGCTTCATGACGCTGAGGAACAGCGTCTCCTTGATGGCGCCGCCGAGATGGAAGCCCGCCAGCGTGGCGCCGAGCGCGAAGAGCGCGCACGGCGCCGCCGCGCCGGTGAGGAGGGCGAGAAAGCCGTCGACGACGACTGGGCTGTGCCAGCCCAGGAGGCGCATCGCGAAACCGGCGAAGATGGCGAGCAGCAGCGGGTTGCGCAGCAGCGCGAGCAGCGTCTTGGGTAGCGAGTGGAGAAATTTGCCGCCGTGACCCTCGCCGACCTCGATGATCGTCGTCGCCAGCGTCAGCAGGACGATCGAGTG
>Ga0209647_1002865_pt1 | contig 13736 bp, 11 predicted proteins | sample GraSoi_2013_60cm_FD_185827 | JGI IMG/M metagenome (GOLD analysis project Ga0209647, IMG submission 185827) | Grasslands soil microbial communities from the Angelo Coastal Reserve, California, USA - Sample 9_17_2013_60cm (SPAdes) (version 2) | ecosystem: Environmental > Terrestrial > Soil >... | reverse complement strand
GACAACCTCCAGAGTTGCATCGAGTCCGTGCTGCGCGACGGTGTGCCAGGCGATCTCATCGAGACCGGCGTCTGGCGCGGCGGCGCCTGCATTTTCATGCGCGGCGCATTGCGCGTCCACGGCGTCACTGACAGGCGCGTCTATGTCGCCGACTCGTTCCAGGGCCTCCCCGCCCCCGACCCGGAGAAGTATCCGCACGATGCCGGTGACACGCATCACATCCATCGCTTTCTCGCCGTCTCCCAGGAGCAGGTGGCGAGGAACTTCGAACGCTACGGATTGCTCGACGATCAGGTGGTGTTCCTCAAGGGGTGGTTCAAGGACACGCTACCGAACGCCGGAATCAAGGCGCTCTCAATCCTGCGGCTCGACGGCGACATGTACGAGTCGACCCTGGACGCGCTGAACGCACTCTATCCACGGCTGTCGCCCGGCGGGTACTGCATCATCGATGACTATGCCCTGCCAAATTGCAGGCAAGCGGTCGACGACTACCGGGCGGCGCACGGTATCGCCGCGCCCATGATGACCATTGACTGGACGGCCTGTTACTGGCGCCACGTCCCGCCGGCCGTTGTGGCGAGCGACACGTGACACCGATCTTCGACCGCATCGTCTGGCGCGATCCCGTCACGGGTGCGGCGCTCGAGCCGATCGTCGCGGCCCGCACGCCCGCTGGCGTTCCCGTGTGCGGGGCCTTGCGCGTGCGGAACACCTCGATCGGATATCCGATCGTCGACTGCGTCGTCCGGTTGACCCCGGAGCTCGCCGTGCGTCACCGCGACTGGCTTGCCGCACTCGGACTGGAGCCGCCGCCCGCCGGCGACTTGCAGCCCGAGTCGAGCGTGGAGAGCTTCGGCTGGCAATGGACCTGGAACGACAACATGCGCAGCCAGGCCGACCTGAAGATGCGCGTGGTCGAGCGCTTCGGCATCTCTCTCGATGACTTTCGCGGCCAGCTGGCTCTCGACGCCGGAGCAGGCGGGGGAGACCAATCGGCGTACATGATGGACCACGGCGCCGACGTTGTCTCGATCGACCTCTCGTCGGCAATCGACGTCGTGGCCCGCAAGCTGCGAATGCGCCCGAACTGGGTCGGCGTTCAGGGCGACATCACTGCCCTTCCGTTCGCGTCCGATCAATTCGACATCGTGTACTGCGAGGGCGTCATCCAGCACACGCGTGACTCGGCGGGCGCCGTGCGGGAGCTCTGCCGCGTGGCGAAGCCGGCCGGCCGCATCCTGGCCAGCCATTACGTGCAGGCGGCGCCGCGCGGCGCCCTTCGCCGCATCGTCCGCGGAATCCGTCTCGGGTACTACGAGCGTCTGCGGAGGCAATTGAGCGGCATGGAGCGTTTCAAGCTCCTCTTCGTCTGCGGCGTGCTCGCCGCGCTCGCGTACGTGCCCTTGCTGGGGCGGCTGGTCCGCTGGAGCGGCACCGCCCTGCACTACGACCTGATGCCGGATTTCAAGACCACGTGGACGAACACACACGACTATTACGGCGGCCACGCGCACCAGAGGATCATCCTGCCGGAGGAGCTCTGGTCCTACTTTGAGCGCGCCGGCGGTGTGCAGATCCTGCGCCGCGGCGTCGGCTGGATCGTCGCGTCGAAGCTGGCCCGCGGGCAGGCACCGGAGCCGGCGGCATGAGCGGGCCTGCCGTCACCGTCCTGATGGGCGTGTACAACGGCGAGGTCTTCGTCCGCGAGGCCATCGACTCGATTCTGGCCCAGACCTGTCGCGACTTCGAGCTGCTCGTCGTCGACGACGGGTCGACGGACGCCACGGCCGCGATCCTCGCGTCCTACGACGACAACCGGCTCCGCGTGATCCACAACGAGGGGAACATCGGCCTGACGCGCTCGCTGAACCGCGGACTGCGGGTCGCGCGCGGCGAGCTCATCGCCCGCCAGGACGCCGACGACATTTCCCGTCCTGAGCGTCTGGCCCGGCAGGTGGCTTTCCTCGAATCTCATCCCGGCGTCGTGGTCCTCGGTACGCAGTTCGTGTCGCGCGATGCCTGGCGGCACCGGCTGATGAATCTGTGGATGCGCTGCGAGACGCCGCTCGGCATCCGGTGGCAACTCCTGTTCGAGAACCCCTTCGTCCATTCGTCGGTGATGTTCCGCCGTGACGTGATCGTGGACCACTACGGCGGGTATGACGAGACGTTTCGGACGAACCAGGACATCGAGCTGTGGTCGCGAATCGCCCCGGAGCATGGTTTGCGGAACCTTCCCGAGGCGCTGGTGGCGCTGCGACACCGCGCCGCGTCCGTCTCGGGAAGCTACGGCCGAGAAGCCGTTCGTAAGGTGGCGGACGTCACCATCGCCAACCGGCGGCTGACGCTCGGGCCGGATCTGGCCGGTGACGCGGGCATCGAGGTCCTCACCCGCGCCTTCAATCCGGGCCTCTTCCCTTCGGTCCAGAGCCTGCGCCCGGTGGCCGGGCTCATCGGACGGTCGTACGAGCGCTTCGTCGAGCTCTGGCCCGAGGCACGGCACGTCAGGGAGATTCGCCGGCTCGCCGCGTCGCTCATGGCGCGTGCAGCCACGGCGTGCGCGACGAGGTCGCCTCTCGCGATGAGCCGCTGGTACATGGAAGCGGCACGGTATCACCTGCCGACTGTCGGACGGGGCGCGTTGCCGTTTGCGGCGATGGGCGGCGTGGGCCTGTGGCGGCGCACGTTCGGCGACCCGGCACGGGCTCGGGAGATGGAATGACGGCCATCCGCCGCATCCGCGCCGGGGGATCCTCTCACCGGCGCTCGATTGCGATCGCCTGCAACGCCGTCGCCGTGATCGCGATCGCCGGCGCCCTCTGCCTCATGACGCCGGACGATAGAATGCTCGCCGCGCCGATGCTCGCCATCGCGGAGATTGTGTTCCTGTTCGTGTCCGTGCTCTGGGCTCGCGACGGCGCCCCTCCCGTCTTCGAAAGTGGGACGCTCTGCATCCTCGCCACCGCGCTCTACGGAATTTTGCCGCTGCTCGGCTTCCTGATGATGCAGGGACAATGGTACCCAAACGCCGATAACCGTCTGCTCGGGTATGCCTTCGTGCCGTCGGACCTCGGCATGTTCGGCTGGCGTTACGTCGTCTACACGGCCAGTTTCGCGCTGGCGTATCTGGGCATCCGCCGCGGCGCAGCCGTGAGAGGTACTGCCTTCGAAATGCCGGGGGACATCGCCGCGGCCGCGATCGTCATCGTCTTCGCTGTTCTGTACCTGGTGAAGGTCGCGCTGAGGATCGTCTACGGCTACGAAGTGGACGTCCCGTATGCGGAGGGCTACCGCCTCGCGGCGGCGATGGGGCGCATGCCATACGTGGTCCTGCAGTTCGCCCAGAACGTGGTGGGCGCGCTGCTGGTCGCGCAGCAGGGGATGATGGTGTTGCTCTTCGCGCGGTGGCGCACCTGGTGGTGCCGTATCGCGCTGGTGACGTGGCTCGGTTTCGAGGTCGTGACGCGTTCCTTGATGATGGGCGCGAGAACGTCCCTCGTCCTCCTCCTGCTCAGCGCCGGGATGCTCTACCACCGCCTGGTCAAGCCCCTGAGCTTCCGCCTGCTCGCGGTTGGCGGCACGGCCCTGATCGCGGGGTTCCTCGTCCTGGGCGTCCTCCGGGACGGGCAATCGGTGGCGCCCGCCGATCTTTCCGGCAACGCGATCCTGGGCGCGAACGAGTTCCAAAGCCTTTTCGTCACGGCGTTCGATCTCAACAAGCTGAAAGAGGCTGGGAGGCTACACGTGCCGTGGCAGATGTATGTGAGTGACGCCTATATGGTCGTTCCCAGCCAGTTCTTGCCGTTCGAGAAGATGGACCCGTCATCGTGGTACATCGACGTGATCGGTCAGACCGGGCAGGGCAACGGTTACATGTTTGGCGTGCTGTCGCAGACCGTTCTCGGGCTGGGGTGGATCGAGCTCGTGCTGCGCGGCGCCGCCCTGGCGGCCTGCCTCGCGCTGCTCCACCGCTGGTATGTGCGAAGGGCCGTGCAGTTCTGGCCCACCGTCTTCTACGTGTTCGTCAGCATCTGGACGTATTACACGTTTCGATCGACGACGTTCTTCATCGTCTACTTCGTCGTGTACCGCTTCGTCCCGGTGTTCGTCGCCGCGAAAGTGCTGGAAGCGCTGCTGCCCCGCGCTCGACAGTCCGGTCCAGACGTGAAGGCCGTGCCGGCGTGACACTCCTGAGGAGTCGCTGAATGTGCGGCATCTGCGGCATCGCCGTAGGCCCCGGCGAGCACGTGGCGAGCGCGACGATCGAGGCGATGTCACTGACCCTGCGCCATCGCGGTCCGGACGACCAGGGCATCTGGCGGTCGGCGGACGGCCGCGTCGGCTTCGGGCATCGGAGACTGTCGATCATCGATCTGTCTCCCGCCGGACATCAGCCGATGCACGACGCGTCCGGAGCACTCACGATCGCGTTCAACGGTGAGATCTACAATTTCATCGAGCTGCGCAAGGAGCTGGAATCGCAGGGGCACCGCTTCCGGACGGCCACCGACACCGAAGTGATTCTCGCGTCATACCGGCAGTGGGGACTCCGCTTCGTGGAGCGCCTCAACGGCATGTTCGCGATCGCGCTGCACGATCGTGACGAAGACCGTCTCGTGTTCGCGCGCGATCGGGCGGGCGAGAAGCCCCTCTTCTACACTCACGCGAACGGAACGCTTGCCTTCGCCTCGGAGCTGAAGGCGCTCATGGCCAATCCGGCCTTCCGCGCGGAGGTCGATCCCCAGGGCCTCAACGAGTACCTGGCGTACGGCTACATTGCGGGATCGCGGTCGATCCTGCGGAACGTGCGAAAGCTGCCGCAGGGGCACCTCATGATCTACGAGCTGCGCGCGGAGCGCCTCGAGGTGCGGCCGTACTGGCGGCTCCCCGGGCCGGCGGCGAACGAGCCTCTCCCCGTTCGCGACGAGGAGCTCGTCGACGAATTGGAGTCGTTGCTCCTCGATTCCGTGCGGATGCGCCTGATTGCCGACGTACCTGTGGGAATCATGCTCAGCGGCGGTCTCGATTCGAGTCTCGTGACCGCGATGGCCGTGCGCGTCGCGACGAAGCCGGTCAAGACCTTCACCATCTCGTTTCCCGGTCACGGCCCGCCATTTCGGGACGGATCACCTGGAACTGGCCGCTGAGCCGGCGACAGTCGATCTCCTGCCGATCCTGGCGCGCCAGTACGACGAGCCGATCGCCGATTCGTCGATGGTGCCGACGTTCCTCGTGTCGCGACTGATCCGCGACCACGCCACCGTCGCGCTCGGCGGAGATGGCGGCGACGAGTTGTTCGGCGGCTATCTGGCGTATCGCTGGTTCGAACATCAGGAGACCATTCGCAGGCTCGTGCCTCCGCTCCTGCGTCGCGCCGCCGGCGCAGCCGCGGGGCTGCTGCCGCCCGGTGTCCGCGGACGCGGGTACCTGATGGGAAGTGCCGGCGATCTCAGTCAGACCTTCGGTTACGCCAATCTCTTCTTCGACGTGGCCACGCGCCGAAAACTCCTCGCGCCGCTGGCCATCGACGTCAGACGGGAGCCGGAGGAAGCCAGGGCGGCCCTCGGCGCCTGCGGAGGAAGCGCCCTCCAACGCGCCACGGCCGTCGATTTCCAGACCTATCTCGTCGACAACATCCTGGTGAAGGTGGACCGCGCCAGCATGCTCGCATCGCTGGAGGTCCGCGCGCCATTGCTCGACCCGCGCATCATCGAGCTGGCATACGGACGGACTCCCGATCGTCTGCGCGCGCTGCACGGAACGCGGAAGGTGTTGTTGCGCCGCCTCGCTGGGCGCGTTCTCCCACCGGCGATGGACGTCACACGAAAGCAGGGATTCTCCATCCCGCTGCACACATGGTTCCGCGGCGACTGGGGCCGCTTTTTCCACGATGTCCTCGGCTCGTCGCAGTATTTCGACCGCGGCGTGACTCGCCACCTCCTGCGCGGACAGGAGCTCGGTCTCGTCAATACGCACCGCATCTTCGCCCTGACGATGTTCGAGCTCTGGATGCGGGAATACAAGGTTTCGATCTGACAGACGCGCCGAAGATCCTCTACGCGGGTCCCGCCTCAGCCTCGCGCAGATGGTCGTGCGCCAGGCAGATGAGGACGGTGATCGACGGCCGTCAGCCACGGATCCGCCAGTTGCGACTGGTAATCGGCCGCCAGGTTCTCGAGTCCGAACGGACCCGATCGTACCTCAATCCGCGGAGCGCTCCAGGCTCAGTTGCCATCCCCTCCTCAAATTGACGGCCGGCGTGAATCCCAGCTGACTCTGAATCCTGTCGCCGCGGACGGCGATGTCCTCCAGGTACTTGTCGATTGACGCCTTCGCGCCACCACGCCGTCCGATGAGCCTCGCGGCGATGTCCACCCCCCCGGCGGCGCTTCGGGCCCACGCCGCGGGAATGCGGAGGCGGGGGGGCCCGACGCCCGCGGCCCCCGCGATGGCGTCGACGATCTCGTCGATCGTGTGGAACGTGCCGTCCGTGACGTTGTACACCTGCCCGCCCGCGGCAGCCGAAGACGCGGCGATGATCGCACGCACCACGTCGGTCTCATAGACGACGGTCTTCCGCGCCAGTCCCGAGCCGGGTCGGACGAACGTGCCGCGCTGAATCGCGCTGACCAGACGTGGATAGTTGCCCTTCATCGTCCGGCCGAAAACGGACGCCAGGCGAAGAATCGTGGCCCGGTCGCCGAGCCGCTCGACGACGGTCTCGGCCTCCCGCTTCGTCTCCGCGTACGCCCCCTCAGGCCGGCACGCCGTCGTCTCGTCGATCACGTGCCCCCGGCCGGGTCCATAGACGTTGATGGTCGAGACGTAGACGACGCGCGCCCGCGCCTGCTCCGCCGCCGCCACGATGTTCCCGGTTCCTCCGACGTTGATCTCGACGTAGTCCGACAGCGGACGCTGGTGCGGGGCGGCGGCGTGGACGACGGCGGCGAGATGGAAGACGGCCTCGACGCCTTCAACCGCGCGGCGGACGGCGGCGGCGTCGCGAATGTCTCCTTCGACGGCCTCGACTCCGGCGGGAAGCGCGGCATTCGAGGTGGCCGATCGCACGTAGGCCCTCGTGCGCACGCCCTCCGCGGCCAGGCGATCGATCAGGAGGCGGCCAAGGACACCGTTCGCGCCGGTGACGAGGGCGGTCGTCATGGGACATCACAGCGCGGCACGCTGTCCCTCCACGGCCCGTTCGATGATCGCTCCGGCCTCGCGCTGACGATCGCCGAGGCCTGCTCCCGCGCCGCCAGGCGGCGCACGTCGTCGTACATCCGCAGGAGTGCCGGGTTGCGACCGTGATAGATGTTGTCCAGGAGCTGCGCCCGCCCGTATGAGGCGGGTGGAAGATACGGACCGTGATTGAACGGGATGAACCGGCAGCGGGTGGTGGAAGCCGAGGCGATCTCACGGCTCCAGAACGCAGCCTCGTTCCCGTGCTTGTTGAACGAATAAATGATCGTAAAGGTCATCGGGTGTCAGCGCGCGGGGCCACGGTGCGACAATAGCACCGCGCCATGGCACTGGCTCCGATCTCTTGGGCGATTGCGGCGGGGTCGAGCGCCGCGACCGCATGGGTCGTCACCCCGCTGGTGCGCGCACTCGGGGAGCGAGGACGAGTGCTCGATCGGCCCACGAGCCGGAGCCTGCACAGCGTCCCGACGCCGCGCACGGGCGGCCTCGCGATTCTCGCGGCCTGCGCCATGGGCATTGTGCCGCTCGTATCGCCTGACCGGCAGCTCCAGGCGATCCTGGCGGCCGTCCTGGCGATCGCGGTGGTCGGCGGCGTGGACGATGTCTGGGGCGTCGGGGCCCCGGCCCGCCTCGGGGCGCAGGCCGTCATCGCCATCGCGCTCGCGACAGGCGCGGACGTGGCGCTGCCGCTTGTCGGAACGGACCACCCCGCACTCGGCGTGGCGCTCAGCGTCTTCTGGCTGATCGGGATCGCCAACGCCTACAACTTCATGGACGGCATCAATGGCATTGCCTCGGTGGAGGCGATCGTCGCATCCGGCGCCCTGGCCCTGCTGGCGCTCCGGCACGGCGACGGCGACGCCGCCCTCGTGCTCATGGCGATCCTCGGCGCGTGCGCCGGGTTTCTGCCCTGGAACTTCCCGAGCGGATCGATTTTCATGGGTGATGCCGGGAGCGGGATGCTGGGGCTCGCGTTCGCCGCCCTGATTCTTCGCGTGGCCACACGCCCGGCCGATCTCGTCGCCGCCACCCTGCCGCTGCTACCGTTTCTGCTCGACGCCGGCGCGACGCTCCTCGATCGCACCCTGCGCCGCGAGAACATCCTGACGCCGCATCGGTCGCATTACTATCAGCGGCTGGTCGCGCTCGGCTACAGCCACACCGCGGTGACCACGCTGTGGGGCTCGCTGGCCCTCGTCGGCGCCGCCGGCGCGCTAGCGTTCGACCGGGCAGGGACGCTCCCCCGCCTCCTCATTGTGGGCGCCGTGCTGGCCGTCCACGTCTTCGCCGCGCTCGTGATCGCTCGTCGCGAGCGATTGGCCCGATACCGCGACTGAGGGGCGAAACTCCGGCACCAGCTCCCCCAGCAGCGAGACTACGGCCATCGGCGGGATCGCGGACGTCAACCGGCCTGCCCGTTCCAGCCAGGACGCCACGAGCGGCGGAGACGGCTGCGGCGGCTCGGTGACGACGATCTGCGGGTGAATGGTCGGCCGCACCGCTTCTCCCAGGACCTGAATCTCCTCGGCCACTTTCTCGCCCGGCCGCAGGCCGGTAAACACGATCTCGATGTCCCCGGGCTGCTGGTGGGAGAGCCGAATCAGGTCGCGCGCAAGGTCCGCGATGCGGACCGGCTCGCCCATGTCGAGCATGTACACGCATCCCTGATCGCCGAGGGCCATCGCCCGCAGCACGAGCGCCACGGCTTCCGACGTCCGGATGAAATACCGGGTCGCCCGCGGGTGGGTCACGGTCACGGGGCCGCCCGCCGCAATCTGTTCCATGAACAGCGGCACGACACTGCCGGATGAGCCGATCACGTTGCCGAACCGCACGATCGAGACCCGCGTCGTCGATCGGCGCGACAAGTCCAGCAGGGCGATTTCCGCCGCCCGCTTCGACGCGCCCATCACGCTGGACGGGTTGATCGCCTTGTCGGTCGAGATGAAGACGAAACGCTCGACGCCCTGGTCGTCGCAGATCTCCGCCAGCCGGCGGGTGGCGACGCAGTCGTTCGTCACGTACTCCGCGGCATTCCGTTCGCCGAGCGGCACGTGCTTGTACGCGGCGGCGTGCAGCAGGAAGCGCGGCGACGCCTCGCTCAACAGGTGGCGCATCGCCCGGTCGTTGCGCACGTCCATCACCCGGGGCCGGACCCGGCACGCGCCGGCGTCACACTTCGCCAGCGCGCGCGTGATCTCGTACAGCGCGAACTCGGAGTGGTCCACCAGGTCGAGAGAGGCGGGCTGCAATTCCAGGATCTGCCGGGCGAGCTCTCCGCCAATCGTGCCGCCCGCCCCCGTCACCACGACGCGGGCGCCCTTGACGAGCTGAGTCAGGGCCTCGCCGGGCAGCGCGATCGCCTGCCGCCGGAGCAAATCCTCGATGTTGACCGGGCGGAGCTTCGTGACGTGCGTGCCCCGCACGAGCTGGTCCAGGCCGGGAATCGTTCTGAACTTGAGGTGCGCCGAGTCGAGCAGCTGCGTGATGTCGCGCATGTTCTTGCCCGAGGCGGCCGGAAGGGCGATGAGCGCTTCGGTGGCGCGCGTCTGCCGCGCGATGCGCGCGATATCGGCGATGGGGCCTCGGACCTTCAATCCGCGGATCTCGGAATTCCACTTGGCACGCTGATCGTCGACGAAGGCCACCGCGCGGATGCCCAGCGGCCGCTGGGCAATCTCGCGCGCGAGCGTTTCGCCGGCATCGCCGGCGCCGACGATCAGGACTCGCGTGTCGGCAAGATCCGACGCGGTGACGCCGAGCTGATCCTTGGCGAGACGCACGCCGACGCGCACGCCGACCAGCGCGATCAGGCAGAACGCCCAGTCGACGACAAGGGCGCCGGCATTGGTCCCGTTCAGCGGCCACGCGATCCCGGCCGCGGGCAGCCCGCGGCGCAGCGCGGCGGTGACCGCCAGCGCCGTGGTCAGGCCGCCCGCCATCCGGAGGGCGTCGGCGATCGACACGTACCGCCACCAGCCGGCATAAAAGCGAAAGAGCACCCCCACCGACAACTGGATCACGACCACGGTCCCCATCGCCGCCCAGAAGGCCCGGGTCAGCGCGATCGGCGCCAGGTCGTTCCCGACCACCTCGGCGAGCACGTAGCACGCGGCAAAGACGATCGTGTGGAAGGCGAAGAGCACGACCACGCGGGCGCGCGCCATGCGCTGCAACACGTCGTCGGTACGCTTCAGCAGATACTCGCGCATGATTCGATCAGGTGTCGGTCAGAGCACGGCCGCGATTCGCCCTGGTAACGCGCGAGCATGACATCGTGCCAGGGCACCGTCAAGCACGGCAAGCACGGCAGCTGCGGCGCGACGGCGCGCCGGCGCGCTGTGCCCCAACGACTAGAGGCGTATTCCGAAGGAAGTTCTTGTCAGAGCCGCAGGAATTCGCCCAGGAGGTTGCGGGCGACGCGGGCGCGGTAGCGTGCGGTCGACCGGATATCGTCAATCGGCGCGATCTCTGAAACGAGGATCCGGTCCGCCGCGGCGATCGCGGGTTCGTCGAGTGTCTGTCCCCGAAGCGCCTCTTCCGTGCGGGTCGCCCGTAGGACGGTCGGCGCCACGCTGCCAAGCGCGATCCGCACGTCGTGAATCTTGTCGCCGTTCATCAGGATCGATCCGGCGAAGCAGACTTTGGAGATCGCCTGGGCGCGGCGCGTGCCGACCTTACGGTAGTAGTCGCACCACTGACCCTCTCTGGCGCCTGAAGGCGGACGCCACGCGATCGCGGTACCTGCTGGCGGACGCCACGAGTCACTCATGTGGCGTCCGCCTTTCGGCGGCAGATCGATGCGGGCGATCAGCTCGCCAGGCGCGAGGTCCATCTTCTTGTAGCCCTGGTGGAAGCTCCGGTACGGGACGCGGCGCGTCCCCTTCGCCGAGACCAATTCCAGCTCCGCGTCATACACGAGCAGGGCCGGCGGCGTGTCGGCGGCCGGGGACGCGTTGGCGATGTTGCCGCCGATGGTCCCGCGGTTCTGCGTCGCTAACCCCCCCGTCTCGCTCGCGGCGATCCCCAGCATCGGATACCGGCTGGCGAGAAGCGTCGAGTGCCGGATCGTCGTGTAGGTCGTCAACGCGCCGATGGAGACCCCTCCGCCCGCTTCCTCGATGCCGGTCAGCTCGCGGCACTGCGGCAGGCTGACGTAGCGGCCCGGCGGCAAGTGGCCGGCTTCCAGGACGACCATCAGGTCGGTTCCGCCCGCGAACGGCCGCGCCTCCGGATGACGCGCGAGATCGTCGAGCGCCTCGGCCAGCGACGCCGGGGTCACGAGCTGGTAGTGGTGCAGCAGCGGGATCATCCCAATCCCCCGGCCGCGCGGCACGCGTGCAGCACGGACGTGAAGATGCGCATATAGCCGGTGCAGCGGCACAGATTGCCCGCGAGCGCGACGCGGATCTCGGCTTCGCCAGGATCGGGGTTCCGCGAGAGAAGCTCATACGCCGCCAGCACCATGCCCGGCGTGCAGATGCCGCACTGCGCGCCGCCGCATTCGAGAAACGACTGCTGGATCGTGTGGAGCGTGGCGTCGGTCGCCACGCCTTCGATCGTCGTGATCGACGCCCCGTCGGCGTGGGCCAGCGGCGTCAGGCAGCTGTTGACGAGCACGCCGTCGAGCAGCACGCCGCACGCGCCGCACTCCCCTTCGCCGCATCCCTCCTTCGTGCCCGTCAGGCCCGAGTGGCGGATCGCGTCCAGCAGCCGCGCCATCGGATGCCCTTCGAGCACCGTGCGGAGGCCGTTCACCGTGCACGTCACGCGCGGCATGGGAGCCTCAGGCAATCGTCGTCTCCATGAGCGCCATCAAACGTTCCGGCGTGAGCGGCAGCCGCACGACGTCGACGCCGGTGGCGTGTGCCACGGCGTTGAAGATGGCCGGCGCGGGGCCGTCCATCGGCAGCTCGCCGATCCCCTTGGCGCCGGCGGGACCGTGCGGATACGGCACCTCCGCGAAGAACACGCGGATCGGCGGCAGGTCCATCGACGTCGGCATGATGTAGTTGGTCATCTGCGCGTTGATCATCCGGCCCTCGCGCCACACCACATCTTCGTACAGGGCCCATCCGATGCCCTGCGCCACGCCCCCTTCGATCTGGCCGGCCGCGAGCGTCGGATTGATCACCTTGCCGACGTCCTGCACGGCGACGAAGTCGTCGACGCGCGTTTCCCAGGTCGTCGTGTCGACCGACACTTCCGCGACATACACCGCCCATCCGTAGGTGCTGTACGCGTCCCCCACATACTTGTCGTCGTCCCAGGTAATCCCGGGGGGCTGCCGGTACTGGCTCGAGGCGTGCAGCGCGCCGAAGGCGGCGACGTAGCGCTTGCACGCCGCCTGGAACTCCGCGCGCGAGTACACGGCGGGCAGGTAGCCGGCGTCGACGAGCGCGTGTCTCACGCCGAGCGCGGCCGTCTCGACGAGCTTCCCGACGACCATGCACGTGCGCGAGGCGACGGTCGGGCCGCTGTCGGGGACGACCGACGTGTCGGGCTGGACGACGTCGACGTCGGCGCAGTCGATGCCGAGCGCCTCCGCCGCGATCTGCGAGAAGATCGTGTTCGTGCCCTGCCCGATCTCGGTGCTGGCGGACAGGACGCGGATCGTGCCATCGGGCGTGCCCTCGACGGCGACGATCGAGGCCAGGTGGACCTCGCCGGACCCGGTGAACCCGGCGCCGTGCATGAACGACGCGAGCCCGATCCCCTTTTTCACGGCGCGGCCGGGGTTCTCCCGCGCGAAGCGCTCGCGCTTCTCGTGATAGCCCGACAGCGACAGCGCGCGATCGAGCAGCCCCGGCATGTCGACCGGCTCCGAGATCGTCTGCCCCACCGCGAGCGTGTCGCCGGCCTTGATGAAATTGCGGCGGCGGAACACGTCCGGCGACAGGCCGACCGCCGCCGCGACCTTGTCCATGTGCCGCTCGAGCGCGAAGAGGCTCTGGGGCGCGCCGAACCCTCGGAACGCGCCGTGCGGCGGCACGTTGGTCGCCACCGCGCGTCCGCGCACGCGGACGTTCGGACAGGCGTACGGCCCTGCCGCGTGGATGGTGCCGCGGGACAGCACGACGGGCGACAGCGTGCAGTACGCGCCGCCGTCGATCGTGAAGTCGATGTCCATCGCGACGAGCCGCCCGTCGGGCGTGACCGCGGTGCGATGCCTCGTCCGTGCGGGATGGCGCTTCGTCGTGGACGACATGTCCTCGGCCCGGCCGTAGATCATCTTCACCGGCCGGCCCGCCTTCCAGGCCAGTAACGCCGCGTGGCCCGCGATGACGGACGGGAACTCTTCCTTCCCCCCGAACCCGCCTCCGGTCTCCATCTGCACGACGCGGATGGCTTCCTCCGGCAGGTTGAACAGCCCGGCGAGGGCGTGATGGATGTAGTACGGGCACTGCATCGATCCCCACACCGTGACGCCGTGCGCCGGATCGGCGACCGCCAGCATGCCGTTGGGCTCGATGTACAGCTGTTCCTGCGCGCCGGTCTCGTACTCCCCCTCGACGATGACCACCGCGCCCGCG
>Ga0209647_1002863_pt1 | contig 13739 bp, 17 predicted proteins | sample GraSoi_2013_60cm_FD_185827 | JGI IMG/M metagenome (GOLD analysis project Ga0209647, IMG submission 185827) | Grasslands soil microbial communities from the Angelo Coastal Reserve, California, USA - Sample 9_17_2013_60cm (SPAdes) (version 2) | ecosystem: Environmental > Terrestrial > Soil >... | reverse complement strand
GTTCCTCTTGAAGCGATGCGTATCTTGCATCATGCGCTGTCACACCTGACATGCCCGGATAGGAGGCTGCCTTGTCCCACTCGAGCAAGCGGACAACTGAGCACCAAGAGGAGACGCGATTCAAAGTCAGCAACCCGCTCGACTTTTAACCTGAAAAAAATTTGGCAACTTCGTTGCTCTCCAAAGATGAAAAACCACTAACACGCTTTTCGGTAGCTTGACACTCACCATAGGAGGGCGAAACAGATCCGGCGAAAGCAGGATCTGTGAGCCTGGGGTCATGGCGTGTTGGCATGCACCGGCTAAGGCACGGCCAACACCTTTTGACTACGATGTTGGCCGCGCCGATGCCATTACGGTTCAACCAACCCGCATTGATTCCAGTGACATCCTCACCGGGCGGAGCACAGTTTTTGGATTTGGCGGCGACTCGGCCGGATTGAGGCCACCGGTGGCTTCCAGCCAGTCCGCTATGTAATCCATCTGGTCTTCGAGTGAACGCTCTGTGACATCGACGATCAGTTTCGGAATAATTGAGCTCTCGATCAGCTTCTCTATGGTCCGCTGGTCCCGGATAAAAATCGTTAGATCATCGTATTGCGACGGGTTACTGGAGACCTTCAGGCGGCGTCTGCGGGCTTCCGCAAATGAATCCGGGTGGCGCCAGCAGAATATTAACCGGAACCCGAGAGCTGCCAGCCGCGACTCCAACCATCCGAATTTGTATCGTGTCCCGCGGTAAGTTGCCTGCCACATCTGAGTCGAAATGTGGAAACGATCGATGATCCAAGAGTAGTAGCGGTACAGCTCGAATAAACTTAGCCAGATCCGATAGGCCTCGATCGCGTGCATTTCATATTTTGCTTCGAAATCGATGAGGCTTGAACCGTATGGATTCTTCACAAACCCATTCCACTCGGCCGAAATAATGGGTGAGTGGTATCGATACTTCCTAACACCCACGATGCGAGGATTCTCGTTCAAGGCCAGGGCCAAGTCCGTCTTGCCAGTGAGACGGGTGCCTTCGAGAATTAACTTTGGACAAAGCTTGTCACTATCGAGCTCATGATCGGACTATCTAATTTTCAGGTTGGTAAAGTTCATGGATGCGCCGGAAATCCCTTCTGCGGATATGAACAGTTCTTCCGGTCTTGGCCACCAAGTTCTGAACGAGAGCGGAACCATTCCCCATCCTGACCAAATCTGTCATCAGATAGTCATCAACTCTATAGTTCCAAGGAGCGAAGTTGCCGCGGCCTTTTGGACTAACTTTCAATACACTTTGGGGTGGCGTGAGAATTACCCGTATTGGTAGGGCGTAGTCGGGTTTTCGCCCTACCGTCCATAAAAAAAGGCTCTGCGGAGATGCTACCCCGCAGAGCCTTATCGAATAAGAGAGCTAACCATTCAATTCTGAGCGACTAACTTGATCTGCAACGCCTTTAATGTCCGATCGTTGATCTGGCCGGTGACGGACAGCTTGTCGACGGATTGGAACCAGCTAATTGCTTTCCTCGTTTCTGGGCCGACCACGCCATCGATTTGACCGTGATAGTAACCGAGTTTCGCTAGCTCTTTCTGCACGGCAACAACGGTCTGCCCGGAAGGTGCGCCTCCATACGATGAGATTTGTGCATCGGAATAGTAGCCGTCATTGTAGTCGTAATCGCCATAGTACGGGTAGTCATATCCGTAGTAGGGATAATAATCATACCCGTAGTAGGGGTAACCATAGAAACCTCCAAAAAAGAAGTCGCCGTCGTGCCGGAAATGATCTCTGTCCCGAAAATGATCTCCGTCCCGGAAGTGATCTCCGTCCCGGAAGTGATCTCCGTGCCGCGCAAAGTGCGCTCCTGCGAAGCTATGGTCGCCAAAGCTATGCCCGGCATACCCAGCGAAATGGCCGCCGCCGCCGCCAAAGTGGCTCCCACCGCCGCCAAAATGACCTCCACCACCAAAGCCGCCACCATGACCCCCACCACCAAAGCCACCGCCTCCTCCACCATGACCACCGCCTCCTCCACCTCCGCCGTGAGCGAATGCAGCGGTGGGCACGATCGCCAGAATGCCGGCCAAAACCAGACCGACAAGCGAACCCTTGATTGATCTCATAAGTAACCTTTCTTGTTGCAATCTGGTCTCGATAGCCGGGAGGCGATAATCGGATATCTCGATTGCATATCAGCTAGCCTGATGGCGCTAGCTGCAGAACCAAGTCAACAGCTTGGGTTGGTTCGGTTTGCGCTTTTGGGAGAAGGAATTTGAGACGGTAAACTAGTTACCTAGGGGGCGGACACTGACGGCGGATAGCTCGCTTCGGATCGAATTGGCGAACCGGTAGAATTCGGCCGGAAGCCCTCCAAGCTCGCCACTGGGTAGACCCCAAGAGAACATGCGCTCGATGCGAAGACCGGGAACGTTAACTTGTCGTACTAGTCCCATGGCAATCTCTTGTTGGATTTCCCAACAGGAAAAGAAGCCCACACCAAGACCGGCGATGACGAGTGATTTGATCGCTTCACTGCTTCCTAATTCGTAACGCTGATCCAGATTCTTTGTGTTCGCGCCGCCCTCCTTCAATACGCTTTCAACCACGGTTCGCGTACCTGCTCCAGACTCGCGCCAGAGTAGCGGAAGAGTCTCAAGGTCTTGAACCGATTTCACTCCTTCAATCGCGCGGCGGAGCTTAGGGTCAGAAATTCGAGCGGCACAAACCGGAACGATTTCATCCGGCATGAATGGCTCAAGGCGCACACCCGGGCTCCGCTGATGACCCTCGACCAGACCGAGTCCAACCTGATGTTGTCGAAGATGCTCCAGCACTTCTTCCGTATTGCCCACGATCAGATGAAGAGCAGCTGCTGGATGGTAATGATGGAAGCGAATGAAAATCCTGGGCACAAAATACCTGGCCAGAGTTGTGCTGGCCGCGAGAGTCACAATTCCAGTTACTTCGCGCGTCTGATCCAGTTCCTGCAAAATCTGTTCCAGCTCGGCAAAGACGTCCTGCAGTCGTTCTCGGAGAGTGGCTCCTCGCGGCGTCAACGACACGCCTTGGGCCGAGCGGATAAACAGGGTTGTTTCCAGGTCGGCTTCCAGCCTGCGTATCTGCCCGGTAACAGTCGGTTGGGAGAGATGAAGCCGGCGAGCTGCTTCCGAGATTTGGCCAGCTTCAGCAACTACCAAGAAGGTCTGTAACAAAGCCGGCGGTATACGGTTAAGGTCCATTATGCGAGTAATAAGTAAGTTATTATCAACGACTTAGAGCAAAGTGTGACAAAAAGCGTGACGCGGTAGCGGGTTGGTGCGTAATATAAGCAAGTACATGGCAAGCATCTATAGACGACCGGAAACCAATTACATTTGGATCACATACAAGGGCGAAGACGGTAAGCGGAAGCGGGTCAACACCGGCTACCGCTGGGACAACAATATAGAGCGATTCCAGGCCGAGAAGCTCGCAAAAGCGAAGACATTCGAAGAGCTGAAAAACAAGCCGATCAAAGAGCGAGGCGGGTGGGACTGGGTACCGGGATTCATCGAGGCGCGGTGGGGTCAGAAGCAAAACGGAACCCTCGGCTTGCGAAAGAAATACTATCACACGTTCCGGAAATTCGTCGATGAAAAGGGAATCGCAATTCCAAGCGCGGTGCGCCGCGAACACGCCTCGATGTATCTGGAATGGAGAAAGCAGACCGGAGCCGGGAGAAACACGGCTATTGCCGAAATCAAGGTGATGGGCACGATTCTAGAAGAGGCGGTAGCACGCGGATATATGACTGCTAATCCGTTCCGCAAGCTCGGCTTTAAGCAAGAGGAACAAAAGCACAAGACGCCTTGGACACCGGAGCAGGTCGCGATCGCAATTGAAGCCGCCGAAGAGGTTGAGCGTTTCGGGTGGTTGCACGTTGCGCTTTTGCTAGGTCGCTACCAAGCCATCCGGCTAAATCAATGCCAAGTTCCGATTGTCGATGTAGATTTGCGCCGCCGTATCATTCACTATCCGGACTGGCTCGTTAAAGGCGGTAAGGGATACTCGCAACCAATCGACCCGGAATTTCATTCGATCCTTGGCGAGATTCTAGAACACCGGCGCAACCTAGGGAAGTCTACCTTGTGCGATCTGCCGCTATGCTCAAGCGTTTTGATCCGGCGATTTCTTGACGGTCTGTCCGAGAATGACGGCGGCTTTAAGCTTCTTTGCCATCACGGCTTGAGAGCAACGTGGATAACCCAAGCGGCACTCTCCGGCGTGATTACTGAGACGCTTGCGAAGCGGTTTGTGAATCACGCAAGCTCGGAGGTTCACGCAATTTACCAGAGAATCACGGCGACAGATCTGTTGCCTATGCTCGACGCTTTTGTGTTGGCCAGGAACAAGCAAGCGGCGTTACCCGCAACCCCACTTTGCTAAGTTTCCGGCTTTTTTCTTGACCATACAATATCTGGTGTCTATGGTCTCAATTGCCTCCTATATGATGGGGTTGTTCTCCAGCAATCACAACTAGGGCGCAGGATATTGGCCAGAAAAAAGTGCGTTGTTAACAAGTTATTGGTAGCTGAACGAACTCTGAGCAGGAAAACCGACATTGCAAATGACGGACAGATCCGCCCCCAAATTGGGAGCCCAGCAGAGCTACGCCCACGAAGCTTGTAGACAAATACCATTAACGCAAAGCGGATCGCGGGATGACAATACCCAGATTCGCGTGATCACCCAGTCATTCGCGGACGATGTCGTCGTGAACGCCAAAGAACTGGCGCACGCCTTGCGCGTATCCAGGTGGACGCTGGCTCGGTGGCGGGAAGAAGGCTACCAGTTCGAATTCGGCAACCGATCGACACCTGGACACCTGAAAGCTTGGCTACGCGAGCGAGCCGCACAGCGCAAACCCAAGGTGACCGAGCTATCCGACAAGCTGGCTCGCTTGCGGTGATGTCGGCCAACCCTCAATAACGCCCAAGAAAACGCCCAGACATTTCGACTCCGGGTTTTCTTCATTTTTGCCAAATGACAACCGTCGAGTGCCATTTGCACTTGGGTATGTATTAGAAATGCATACTCACTCTTACTACACCGCCCAGGAGATCGCGGATCTGGCGGGCTGCTCAAAAATATGGGTTCAGAAAAATCTGGAACGCGGAAAACTCCCGTCATTCCGCCAGGGCCGACACCTTGTCCCCGCACCAGACGCACATCGCTTCATCAGCGAGTGGCGAATGAATCGGACACTCCGAGCCGCAGGCGCACTCAACCCATAACCCCACCCTCGGCTGGAACCACTCCGACGCCGAAAACACAAGAAACTTTATGAACACAGAACTAGAACTAGCTGTTGTCTCGCAAACCGAGATCGACGAGATCAACCAACTACATCACGAAATCATCTCCGCCGCCAGCCACGCAGAAATACCATTAACCCAGGGAAAAGTAATGCTTGTGGATATAGAAGATTATCCGCTGCTCTCTCGATGGAAGTGGTGTGCACTCTGCGCCTCGGGCGGGCACTGGACAGCGTGCAGGAATTATGTAAACCCGCTGACAAAGAAAAGATCCTTAATCTACGCTCACAGACAAATTCTTAACGCCCCCGATGGTATGGTAGTTGATCACATAAACGGCGGGGCATTTCACACCAGGGGACAAGCGATGGAGCATGAAAGCACACTTCGAACAAAATTTGCCCAGCACAGGATTGAACCCCCAGCCTTTGCCAACCCTCGCTCGAAAAAATATTTTGCTCCAGACACAGAGATTCAACTATGAACGGCGCAGAGGTAACTCCTAACGACGACACTCTCGCGGCACTACGGAGGGCGTTGAAGCCGAAGAAGAAGCAAGTATTTATTAAAAAAATTAACGAGTTGGCGCTGAACTCTTTCTTCCTTCTTTTCACACAAAACACTTGACGCGACTACAAAAGAGGAGTAAATGTGTACTTGTCTCCTGCTGAAGAATTCACCTACCTCGTTGCCGAGCCTGACAACTGGTAAATCACCCATTAAATCCACACAAGGCATGTCCCTGCCTTAAACGGGACAAATTAGAAGAACTATGCACACACAAACGATCATTGGAGTTATGCTTGACCGAACCGAAGTGGCAGCACTCATAGGAGTCACGCCTCGGACAATCTCAGACTTTGCACGTGAAGGTAGAATACCGGCGTACAAATTCAATGAGAAGTTAACACCATTCCGCAGGGATGACGTGGTTAAGTTCATCGAGAGCGCGAAGTACCACCCACGTAAGGCCGCTTAATTTGGACGTTTCCCCCAGAGCAGTTTCCTCCCAGAACGCCAACTACACACACACACACACAACACCCTAACACCTAACAAAATGAACAATGACAAAATGAACAATAATAAAATGAACACAGCCAACAGGCTCGGGGATGCTCACTCCTGGGCCAGCCACCTACTTCCACGATTGGACAAGGGGTTACAATGCAGTGGGCTGAATAGGGAACTTATATGGAGAAACAGATTGAAGACTTAAACAAAAAAAAGGGCTCTGGCGTGGAAAACCAGAGCACCTTCTCAAATCAAAACGCGCAACGACTCGCGATCCAGAATAGTAGGGCATACCTTCTTGATTGTCAAGCGTTTGAAGAGGCGCTGAGAAAAAATGCTCTGCCGAACACCGGTGAGCATCCGTACAACCAACTCCAGGATATGCTAGGTGATGTCCTCGTGATGTTGAACACAGCCACCAGGCAGGAGAGTAAGCCAAGGTGTGTTGAAACGGTAAAGACGGCGGCTAATTACATCAAGAGAATCTACCGCATCCACCGCTCGCTTTTTAAATCGGGCGCTGCTGATCCACAATACCCCCGCACTCCAGTCCAACTCATTAGGATCAAAGGGTGTATTAGATATATACTGAAAAAGGCAGGAGAAAGGCTAACGCTCAACAAGAGCCTAACGGAATTCCTCACTCTGTATGGAATCAAACAGGTAATCGAAGAACCTACAGAGTTAATTGCAGAAGCTTATCAACACGTGGTGAACTTCATTGCTGGGGACATCAAGGGGGGTAGCAGCAAGTGAGCACCTCCACAGATAACAACAGTATCCGAGAGGTCAACCCAACATCCTCCGATAACGGCAAGCTAACAGTCAACGAGGTGAAAACACCTCTCACAGAAGGGAAGGAACTGCCGACGGGATACGTAGTTGGCCCGTGCGGGATGACAATTCCAGGTACGGAGTTAACTAGAGAAACGTTGAAGGAGAACGTTGAGGAGTGCAAAGAAGAACTCAAAGGTGCCAAGCTCCAACTAAAGATGGACAAGATACTGCAGAAGTTTCACAACAGCGAAAAAGGGGATAAGTCGAAACTTGCGGAAGCTAATGCAAAGGTTGCCGAGGACGAAACCAGCATAAAGGATGCAGAGACGAAGTTGAAGGATGCAGAGGCGCATCTCAGATCCCTACCACCCGAAGTAATCCCCGACGACGATCAACCATGGTTTGGCAGAATATATGCCAACTGCACCAGTTATTTGATCAAGAGCACGGACGGCAACTTCAGACAGGTAAATGAAACCCAAGCAGGAAGAGTCTTGAGGGAAATGGGAATCAGCCACCGTCAAGATACACAGACAACCTCACCGCTAGATCGGACCTTCAACGCGCTTCACGACAGACACAAAGTCGATTGGTGGGGTTCTTTAGCAGGTTACAGGCCAGGGGTCCGCCGAGATGGTAGCAAGAAGTATTTGATCACCAACGGTCCCGATCTGATCACGCCAGCCAAAGGAGAGTTTCCAACCATCCGGGAATACATTGAAGGGATGTTGAATGAACAAGCCATCTACGCGCATTGCTGGCTCCATTTAGCTGTCGTCCCTCTTTTCAACGGGGAGGTTGCGCCGGGACAAATCCTAGTACTGACCGGTCCTATTGACTCCGGTAAGTCTGTTTTTCAGAAGTTAATCGTTACACCGCTGCTCGGGGGGAGAAAAACCAGCCCGTACGCGTTCATGATTGGTCGCAGCGATTTCAATGAGGATATGTTCGAGTGCGAGCACCTCATTTGCGAGGATGAGTCGCCTAGAGATCATGACAAGCGGTTACAATTTGCCTCGGAACTAAAGAAGCTCGCTGCGAATGAGAGTCATTGGTGTCATGGCAAAAATAAAAAAGCTCATACACTCGAACCGGGTTGGAGAGTTACGGTTTCAGTCAACGACACCCCCGATTGCCTAACAGCAATCCCAGCCAAAGACGATCATATGAAAGACAAGATGCACGTCCTTAAAGTGCATCCCGATGCCACCGTGCACCTAGTTGAAAGGCTGGGGGGAAGAGATGTGTTTAGGATGAAGATCCGCGAAGAGCTGCCAGCGTATCTTCACTGGCTTCTGAACGAGTTTCAGATTCCGGCTGAGTTAAAGGGCACGCGATATGGGATGAAAGCATACCAAAACCAGGAAATCGTTGATGCGATCGAAGAAACAGCGCCTTATATGCACCTCATGGAAGTGATGAAGAACCAGTTTGCTGGGGTGGTGAATCGGAATGTCACTCTCACGGATATCGCGAGCGAGCTTCAGAACCCAAATACGCCGAGAGGGGTACTTCCCAATAGCCTGAACACTCTGGCGAAATACCTCGCGAGTCTGAGTAAGGCATCACCCTCCAACATCACCAGAACGAAAACGGCGAAAGGGGTTCACTATACCCTGAACTTCCCGCCGTTGGATGGGCCGTCGGGAACTGATGCCACAGCCACTCATCCACGAGTTTCAAATACCAGCAGAAATCGCGGGTGGGAGGTGATGAAAGGGGTTCCGTCGGGAACATACGCCACGGCTGCCACGGACAAAGAAAAGGGCTAGGCATGGTGCCCGATGAACGACGGGGATGCGCGCAGAGAGCCACGGCCATGGCGCGCCAGCCCCTGTCATGTGCCAGCACAGTGACGGGACGTCCCGTCATTAGGAAAGTGTTTATTACCAGCCACTTAGAACGCAAATGACGGGATGATGGGAGAATATGAATATTAAAGAAGAAGGACCTCTCCAGCATACAAGGCTCTGGCCGGTGGCTCAAACACCACACCCTGGCGAAAATCAAAAAACTCCCGTCATCCCGTCACTCCCACGCTTAACTCCGGCTGGCACAAGGGTTTACGAATGACGGGACGCCTTATTTTGTCCCGTCATACTCCCCGTCATTGGTGGCCGGAGCTGAAGCTGTACCTCCACGTATGAAACCATGAACAAAAACGCAACCTACCTACAACAACAGGACGACCGGCATGGGAATGCCAACCCGTAGCCCCGCTGGTCCTTCCCTGCCAACAGCAGGTAAAAGCTATGCTACGACGCCTAAAGATGAAACAGGACAGCAGCTCGGAAGACAGCCCTCGACAAGACAGCCCTCGACAAGACGGCGCTAAGGCTTTCGATGAATTCAGAGCCATTTTGCTACCCTGGCTTGGCGACGCCCGGACATCTCATCCAGATGATTTGTACTTCTCGGTGGTCCTCTCTGGTTGTGGATTCCGAAGGCTCACCTGGCGAATCGACCCAACCACCCCCGATTGGGTTAAGAAAGCTCGACTGGCGAAGACCGGGATGATCTGCCCTCGTTGCCAGATGGAGATTCGCGCTCTGCTCAAATCCCATGTTATCGAGCAATGGTTTCGTGATAAAATAGTCGCCTTCGCACCTCAGATCTTCTGCCGGTGTGTACCGGCTTTGCCCTTCGCGCCTGCCTTCTTCGTCGGGGCTCGCATTCTTCACCGAGCACTGGTCTACGGCCCTGGCATCCCTCGATTTTCTTGCGGGGATGGCTGATAGACTTTCCAAAGAGGAACACAACTACTGCAATGAATTTCTGACAGGCTTCTCGTCCCGGCAGAAAAAGCTCTTCGGTTTACGCCCATTGGGCACCCGAAAACAACACAACAAACGAAAGTGAATACCATGAAAGAATTCGCCCAAGAGACCAAAGACGAGAGTCGTGAAAAGCAGTGTGACAACTTCCATATCCAACTGCGCACGGGAAAAACAGATCTAATGGATCACGCTTGGAAGAAACATCAGATCCACGCCGCCGATATCCTCGACGTTCTGTGGGATGAGTGGAACAAAGGAAAAACAATACCGGCCCCCGCCACCGACAACAACCTATGAAACAGCCACAAATCGAAAAGTTAAAGTCCGCCATACTTGCTCGACCCCCTGAAGCAACAATACGATTGAGAGAGCGTGGCAAGCTGATGTGTGAGCAGCTCCGAATGAAGGTCTATCGAATCGCTGGCACCTTTTACAGCCAAGTCGAATCTAAGCCTGGGACAAAAACTCATAGATCTGAACCCCTGACGCTCCACGCCACCAACCTGAACGATGCCAAAGACGAAGCAGAAACGCTTCTCGGAATTATTCGTTCGACCATGCCTGACAAAAAAGACATCAGCCCTGCGCTAGCTGTACATCTAGCTGTGGTGCCTGAACTCGAAACTCCCACGTGGCTTCTCGATTTGCAGGCAGATGCAGTGTCCAATTCAACACAGCAAACGCCCCAGGTGCCAGCTCTCGCACATCACGTTCTCCATCTGGCTGGCTTGAACGGCTCCGGGCCGACCAATTTGCGAAGCGGCACAGCACCCACTCTGCTGGACCATTTGCCAGAGTAGCACCGGGTCGAGGGTGCACGAACTTTCGCCAAAAACAATCCATTGGGCTCATGCACAGATTTACTTTTGGTGGGGCGTTTGTTGACCTCGCAATGCACTGAACGAGAATGCATTGCAGTGCATTTCATTGCGTGCTAATCCCGTAACGACCGCAGAGCAGAATCCACCATATAGTGTCAGCTAAGACTATTGGGCTAGGCTAACTCTTGATCAACCATTCTTAGCCACCAAGGGGCTGACCAGCCTCGAACCTCCCCACGAGGACGATACGCCCACGAAAAGGGTCATCCTTAGGCGCATGCACAGCCCGGTGGTCCCCACTATTGTCCTTGTGCCTGCCTTGCCGTGACCGACGCCTGGTTTGCTGTCACCTTCGTCCCTGGCATCTCAACAACGTTCTCTGCGTTCATAAGAAATCGACCAAAGCCCTCGGTTACCCGTCCCTTTTTATCCGCGTAGTATTTGGCCGTGATTCCGGGGTTTGCGTGGCCGAGAACCTTACTTGCTGGGAATAGCCCATATTTCGCGGTGATGACACTTCCGAGTTCTTTCCGAAGTTCGTGTATGGGCTTCTGTGATCGAATGCCCTTCTCCCGAAGCCATTTGATAAGTCTCTTGGCCACTTCCTTCGCTCGACAGTAAGTGTTCGCTTTCCAGTACGCTGGTAATCGGTCCGAGTAATGCCTATCGCCATTGGTCATTCGATCGTTGGTTCGGCGAGTTACATCCCGAAAAGTGAACCTGATTGACCGCCAGATAGGTCATGCTTGCCTGGCGGCTTTTGTTTGGTTTCAGAAACGTTGGTTTGTGAGGTTCAACAAAATCTTCCTTTCCTCCTACGCAAAAAGTCGCAGATACCTGTTTCATGAGTGAAACTGGTTATTGAGAATTGAATTATGAAAATCGGATACGCGAGAGTTTCAACTGACGACCAGCACTGTGAGAACCAAGTTGAGGAACTCATAAAAGCTGGTTGCGACCGACGGCACATCTACCAAGACAAAGCTTCCGGCGGCACCTGGGAACGACCCCAATTACATAAGGCTCTAGACCACCTCCGAGAAGGGGACGTTTTTATCGTGTGGAAATTGGATAGGCTCAGTCGCAGTCTAAGCGATTTATTACTCCTTCTCGATCGGATCAAAAAGGCAGGTGCTGGATTCAAAAGCTTGACAGAGGCGATTGATACAACTACGGCTGGCGGCGAACTAATCATGCATGTTCTGGGAGCCTTCGCTCAATTCGAGCGTTCAATCATCAAAGAGCGCACCATGCTTGGCTTGGCGAGAGCTAGAGCGAACGGCAAGATTGGTGGCAGCCGACCAAAGCTCGATAAGGACCAAGAGGCCGAGGTTGTTCGCATGATTGCATCTGGTGACAAGACTCAAGTCGAGGCTGGTAAGCTGTTCCATGTGAGCAAGGCAACTGTTTCTCGAATCATACAACGGCAAGCGGATAAGAAAAAAGCCAAGCTGTTGAACGCAGCGTAATCAGAATGGCACACCGTAAAATCCAAACCCGCAGTATCGCTCTCCGGCTCTGGCTCCGGCTCCTTTTGCATCTGCTGTTCTATTAGGTCTTATCGCGGCTTCTCTTGGGTTGTCCCAAATCCATGGCATCTCCCCGGTTACTCGGGGGACCCCACACATCACCTCACGGCTCCCAACAGCACAACCCTAATGACCCACGATCCAGGATCGATTGCGGGGCATTGTACAGCCGTGAGCAGCTAGGGCGGATGCCACGTGGTATGGCGACGGAGCCGGTGCAAACCTTCACGAATTACACATTGTCACTACCTGGCTAACACCAACCATCTAACATTGGTTCCTGGGGCCATCTTCTCGCGGCTCTAACGAAAACGCAGTTGAAATGACCCATACCGACACCGCAGGCTCCCCATCAAACGCGCCTATAAACGATCCTGGAGAGCGATTGCCGAGCGTTGTAGCGAGGGTGGAAATGGGTTGTGGGTGTCGCTATCGTTGTCGCCCTAGTCAATATCCGGGCCGTCTGGCACGAATTCACCCACGGCATGCGGTTCTAGAGTAAGACAGTTTCTCTCGTCGGGACACCCCAACCATCCTCCGCCCTAGCTGGGTAAGATAATTCACAATTCTCACCCACAAAGGCCACCCAAAGACCGGGGGAGGGCGGTCGAGTGGGAAGGTCCCTATAGGACCTGGGACCGGTTGGCCCCCACAAAATTTTTGGTTCCTGAACCACCAGCAAGTTTTCCTTTCAGAAATTAGCACCCCCCAGGCCTGCTAAGCTTGTTCTCCGTCTTCCCCGGTCTCTTTCAGGGCTTTCGCTGTGATACTTATTATCATCGCGTGATGTTCCTACCCCTGGAGCTAAGTTATTGTGCCACCCAAGAGTTAGTTCGTCGAAGGATGAAACTTTTCTCCTGTGTATTGAAAATTTGTACTTGCACATCGGCTTTGTTAGTGCTTTATTCGGTTACTCTTCCTTTGCCTTTTCCTCTCGGATTACAGGATCAACCTTTGATAGCCTCATCAGAGGCTTTCTCTTGAACTATGCAATCAACTTCAGAACAACGTGACTATTTGGAAGATTTGGTTTTCAAAGCTATCCGTGATTATCTGTCTATGATCGGGGCGAGAGGTGGTGCGGCCAACAAGGGGAAGCCTGGCCGGAGTGAGATTGCGCGAAGAGCTGCTATCGCCAGGAATCTTAAAGATCCAGGGTGGCAGGCTAGAATTGTCCGACGGACGACCGCAGCGTAAGTATAACAGGGGAAAACGAGGGGATGAAAGGGCAGACAACAAGGTCAGTTTCTACAGGGCTTGATAAGCTGGGGGGTACGATGACCCTCCTTCCATCTCAGGATCGCCAGAAATCCGACTGTTTAACACCTGCGGCTATCCTGGCATCAGTGGTCAGGGGTAATAACCTGGTCGAGCGCAAAGGCAACGTGGCGATCTATCAAGGACCCTATCAAGACTTCGAAGTCATTGTTATCAGGGTGGCAGAAGAGAGTGTGTTTGCTGGCAAAGTGGTGCCCCGTCGGGAAGTCTATCCCTCTGCAGAATCCTGGGGAACATACGGATGGACCTATTCACCTAAT
>Ga0209647_1002862_pt1 | contig 13741 bp, 20 predicted proteins | sample GraSoi_2013_60cm_FD_185827 | JGI IMG/M metagenome (GOLD analysis project Ga0209647, IMG submission 185827) | Grasslands soil microbial communities from the Angelo Coastal Reserve, California, USA - Sample 9_17_2013_60cm (SPAdes) (version 2) | ecosystem: Environmental > Terrestrial > Soil >... | reverse complement strand
CCTGTACTTTCAACGGCTTCTGATCACCGAGGTACCCCATGATGCGCTGCTTGTACTGTTCTATGGTTTCCTGCATAGGGCGATACTCCTCCGGAATGGATTCGCTTCGTGGCCAGCCAATTTCTTCACAGGGCGATTATATAAAAGTTCATGCGATGGAAAAAGCGCCACGACGTAGCTCACCATAAACACGTTAAATTTCTGTTTTCCCGCAGAGATTCTGATGTGATTCTGCCTTACGTCCCAACACTCGCTGCCCTCGCGGTTGGCCTCCTGCAACTATGGTAGTCGGTCAGTCTGATAATCGGCGCTCCGGCCAAATGAGCAACACGGCACTAGGCAAATAAAAAAGGCCGATGGAAAAACCAGCGATCACTACGAATGCCGACATCGCAATAGCGGCTGTAATCTTTAAGCGGTCAAAGGCCAAGGAGTGAGCGCAATCACCACTGGAATAGCGAGAGCAGCAAACACCCTGTTTCCGTTGACGTTAAATAATGTCCGACCGTTCTTGTAGACAGGGAAAATTAGTACCAGGAATGACACCACAGCCGTAACCAGAAAACCTATAAGTCGTCCATGTGGAAGTATCAACCGCGCTGGTAAAGGCATATGTCTGCTCTTGGCCTATCTTTTCGGTATCAAGGACTTGATGTCTATCTCTTCCCACTCGCCGTCTGTCCTGACTTCTGCCTTCTTAACAGAAATGACGCCATTGTAATCAATACCAGTGACGCGCATCTCCTGTCCCACATAAGGTGCGAGCAACAAAGAAGGGGCGTCTAGTATGTGAAATTGCTTTTCTTTGGTTAACAAGCCAGCGGGCTTCCCCTGTTTCAAGCACCCGCTACCGCAATCCTTGATTCCCTCCATCTCATTTCCGGTTGATGAGTTGTTCGCAAGATAGCAACTTGCTGAGACGAGAGTGCCTTCGAGAGTAACCTTTTCTTTCTCCTCCGCCGCGGACAGGCAACTTACACCCACTGCAAATGCCATCAGAACAAGCAGTCGCGTTTTCGCCATAGTTAATTCCTCCCTTTTCAAATGACCTAGGCATAGCGAACTTGTGCTGAGAGCATTTAATAGGAATTTCCCGTCACGTCAAGCGTTTACCCTACTTGTAATCGGCCCACATATCCTGTGCTGCCACGATTTGCCAAGTGCCGTTCCGCTTGAGCCACGTATCTGTCCAGATTAGACTTCTGGTGTTCTTCTGGTGGCGGTTTCACGAATAGAGCAGGCAGCAGCAATTCGAAATTCCGGATCAACCGGCGCGCTCGTCGTACAATCTCTCTCTCAAACGTCCGACGGCGAGTAGGATTCCGTGGAGGAGAGCCTGTGGCCGGGGCGGACATCCCGGAATGTAAACGTCCACGGGCAGGACCTTGTCAACGCCTCCAAGAGACGCGTAGTTCTCGCCGAAGATACCGCCGCTGATGCCGCAAGCACCGACCGCGACGACCACGTTCGGCTCTGGCATCGCTCGACACGTCTTCAGCAGGGCCAGCTCCATGTTCCGGGTGACCGGACCGGTTACCAAGAGCATGTCGGCGTGACGAGGAGATGCCACGAACTGAATTCCGAAGCGTTCGATGTCATGGATCGGATTGTTGAGCGCGACAATCTCCACTTCGCATCCGTTGCATGACCCAGCATCCACTTCTCGGATGGCGAGAGAGCGCCTCAGGAGTTTGTAGATTTTTTCACGCGCTTTCTGCCCAACGCTCTCGACGTCCGCTTCGATGTTTCCCGAAACCCGATGCACCGCCGCCAATTGCCGATGCGTGCGGTCGGTATTCAATGTGTATTCTGCCGTGAGGACGAGGCTGCGGCGGTTCTTTGTCGCCAGTTCAAATTCTTGCGTGATTCGGACGGCTTTGTCGGGTGAAGCTTCGGCGCACAAGCCGCAGAAGACACACAGACCGTAATCGACGGTCACTTTGCGAGAATCGTCGCAGTCGCGAAGTGAGATCGCTCCGGTTGGGCACACCTCTGCAGCGGGCCGCGCATCCTTCCATTTTTCGAAGTCGAAGCTCGGCCGGCCGCGAAAGTGTTCGGAGACTTGTGCCAGTTCGGCTGGGTAGGCCCTGGTTACAATGCCGGTCGCGAAGGTCTTCTGGAGGATCTTGAACATGGGCTAGCGATCCGTTCCCGAATAGGAGAGATTGAAACTCTTATTGATGACCGGGAAATCCGCAATGATGTTTCCCTGGACTGCCTCAACCAAAGCCGGCCAGTTGTTGAGGGAGGGATCCTTGATCTTGCAACGTTCGAGGTGATTATCGGGGCCGATACGAATCCAGTGAATGATTTCGCCACGCCATCCCTCGACGGTGCTCAGCGCGTAGCGGTCCGCAGGAATGGGCGGGACCTGCGCACGGAACTCTCCGTGCAGACTCTCCTCCGCGGCGCTCCGGATGATGCCTAGGGATTCGTTCACCTCGTCGACGCGGACCTGCATTCGGTGGCTCACGTCGCCATCTTGATAAACGGGTACGCGGAAGGAGTAGCGCCCGTAGGCCGCATACGGGTGATCGCGCCGAACGTCCAGATCCATCCCTGAGGCGCGTCCGGCGACACCCACGATTCCCAAATCCTTTGCCTTTTCGGGACGGAGGACTCCGGTTTGTTCCAAGCGGTCGCGGGTGGATTCGGAAGAGTCAATCAGTGCGATGAGATCCTGAAATTCGCTGGCGAAAGCATCGATTGCGGCACGGAGCGAGACCAGTTGCACGGCATCCCAACCTCTTCGCACGCCGCCGACGCAGACCATCCCGCGCAAGAGACGATTGCCGGTCAACTTTTCATTTAGGCTGACTAGCATCTCCTTCAAGCGGCTGGCGTGCGCCGATTGCCGGTCAACTTTTCATTTAGGCTGACTAGCATCTCCTTCAAGCGGCTGGCGTGCGCATTCGCGACAACGAAGCCGACATCCGTCGCAATCGCTCCGATATCGGCAACGTGATTGCAAACTCGTTCGAGTTCCAAAAGGATCGTTCGCATGATCAGAGCCCGCAACGGAACTTCGATCTGAGCCGCCCGTTCAATGGCCTGACAGAAGGCTGTGCCATGGGAAAAACTCGAATCCCCGGAGATACTTTCCGCAAGAAACACGGCCTTGTGTATGGGCAATTTCTCGAAGAGTTTTTCCGTGCCCTTGTGGGTATAGAACATGCGAAGTTGCAGATAAAGGATGGGCTCACCTGCCACCGCGAAATTAAAATGACCGGGTTCGATGGTTCCTGCATGAACCGGCCCGACTGGCACTTGAAAGACGCCTTCACCCAAAGCGGGCCGATAGATGTGGCGCTCTCCCTCGAAGGGCGGGAGCACGGTCTCGAGTGGGAAGTCCTTGCGCAAGGGATGAACATCCGGCCAGTTGTCGTGCAGGGCGACCCTGCGAGGATTGGGGTGTCCGACAGCTTTCAAGCCAAACCAATCCTGGATTTCGCGTTCCTGCCAGTTCAGAGCCGGCAGTTGAGCTGAGAGCGATGGAAACTCGGGATCGTCTGAGCGCACCGGAGCCCGCACAATCAGATAGCGGGTGTCGCCCTTGCGTTCGAATACGTAGTAGTTGAAGAAGACGCCTTCCGCGGAACGCCGGTCCTCGGCGAACATGGTAACCAGTCTGGCCTCGAACTCACTTCGCAGGTATTCCGTGAGAGCCCGAACGTAAATCTATCTTCTTGTCGGTGATCCGAACGTTCGGATCACCGACAAGAAGATAGATTTCCTCTTCGTGGTCAGCGGACATCGATTGAATCTGCGCGCCAAACTTCTGTTGAAGGGCCTCAAAGAATGTGGACATGGCTTGCCTCATCGTCCGCTCGTCACAATGTCTGCCGCGTGCTGAATGAGCCGGAACAACGGAGCGGGTATCCAGAAGCCCATGACAATAATCACCAGAGCCAAGCCCACGACAGAGGACTTCTTCCAGCGGCAGGTCTCAGCTGAAGGAAGGCCTGGATCCGGGCCAAGAACAAGGTTGGCGATGTGGATGAGGAATCCGGAGAAAATTGCAACGAGAAAGGTGATGAACAGAATAGTTAGAACAAGATAGCCTCGGCTGAAACCTGCTCGGAGAATCGTGAACTCACTCAGAAACAAACTGAAAGGAGGTGCTCCGGTGACCGCAAGAGTCACCATGAGAAAAGCTGCCCCGGTCAATGGCATGGAATGGATCAGGCCCCCTTTGGCCTCGCGGAATAGGTCGGTCTTCAGTTGTTGCTGGACATTTCCGGCACAAAAGAAAAGCAGTGGCTTGGTAATCGAATGAAATGTCATATGCAGAAGCATTCCCAGGACTCCCAAGGGTCCCCCGAAGCCGAGGGCAAGCACCATGATCCCGCTGTGATCAATGCTGGAATAGGCCAGCATACGCCGGAAGTTCTTCTGAACGAGGATGAAAGGGACGGCTACCCCCATCGAAAGCAGTCCGAAGAGAATCAAGAGATGAGAAGCAAAGATGAAAGGGACGGCTACCCCCATCGAAAGCAGTCCGAAGAGAATCAAGAGATGAGAAGCAAACTCCTGGCCTAGGCATTTGGAACTTAGAATGTAGAATCGCACGAGACCATAGAGAGCGCAGTTCAGGACACCTGCGGCGAGCATGGCCGCCCCCGGGACGGGTGCTTCACTGTAGGCATCGGGCTTCCAGGTATGCATGGGAGCGATGCCGGCCTTCGTTCCATACCCCAGCAGAATCAAAATAAACGCCAGCCGCATAGTCGGCTTATCAAACTGAGAGGCGTTTCCGACAAGGACGGACCAGTTCAGACCCGCTAGTGTGTCCGTTCCGAGGGCCTGATGAGCGGAATAGTAGGTTAGAATTGTCCCGAACAGGGCCATGGAGAGGCCAACGCCCCCGATGATGGCGTACTTCCATGCGGCTTCCAGTGACGTTTCGCGGCCGTAGAACATAACCAAGAACACAGAAGCCAATGTGGTTCCCTCGATTGCCACCCAGAGTATTCCAAGGTTGTTGGCAAGAGCGACGAGAATCATGGAAAAAACAAACAGAGGAGTAAGCGCGTAGTATTCTCGCAGTTTATTAATGGCGCGCCCGCCGCCTAGTTCTTCACCTTCCTTGAAGACTCCGCTACTCTCGTCGTGACGAAAATAGCCAACAGCATAGATCGAACATACCAGGGCCACAAAAGCGGACAGGAGAACGACCAACGCACTCAAAGCGTCCGCGTAAAAGAATCCATCCCAAACTGAAACGGGGCCACTCCGAAGTAGCCGAACGCCCAGCGCGGCCGCCAAACACAGCAGAACGGCGAAGGCCGCGAGATTCACCGCCTCCATGAGGTGCCGTCTTCGGAGGAAGAAGGCCAGAGGACTGGCGGCAAGAGGAACGATCAGGAGCCAGAGCAAAATCATACGTTTGTCTACTCTCGCAACTTCCGAAGCTTGCTGACATCCATCGAATCGAACGCCTCGCGGATTCGGAAGACGAGAATCCCGAGAATCATTACTGCGACAAGAACATCAAAGAAAATACCGAGTTCAACGACCAACGGCATTCCGTAGGTCAACGAGATCGCGGCCAAGAAGAGGCCATTCTCCAGGGAAAGCAGCCCGAGGACCTGCGTCAAGGCCTTGCGGCGATTCAGCATCGTGAAGAAACCGATCAGGAACAGCGCGATCGCGACAGCCAGTGTGTTGTGGCCAAGCGCCGCTCGCACAGAGGTCTCCTCGGGATGGTAAAAGGACTGCGCGACAACGTAGCCCACCAGAGTTAGGCAACCGGAGATGAGAATCGACAACGGGGCGTTGATCAGCGGTTCAATCTCCCGCCGGATTTCGATTCTTCTTACGAGACGCTCCAGCACCCAAGGAAGGAGGGCCGCTTTCAAGATGAGCGTCAGCAAGGCGGCGACATATATATGACTGGCGTGGTTGAAGTACGCGATGATGCCCGCGATTGCCGCCAAGAGGAACGACTGCACCGCGAAAATGCGGATGCTCGAAACCAGCCAGCGCTGGCCGACCGCGGCGATCTGCAGCACGAGGACCAGTGCCGCCATCAGCGTGATGATTCTGTCGCCGAACTCGGGATCTTGGAGGAAGGTCATGCAAAGCCTCAAAATCAAAATAGGAATGTGGAGATGAGCGCGAGCGCTCCAAAAATGAAAGAAACCATGAGCAGTTCCGGTACTCGAAAGAGCCGCAATTTCGCGTTGGTGGTCTCAACCAGAACGATGAGACACGCCAGCAGAAGCATCTTGATAAGGTAAAAGACTAGACCCAGACCAAGTCCTCGGAGCGTCCAATCGGAACTCAAACCGAACGGGAAGAACGTGTTAACCACCAGCGTCATCAGCACCAGTTGCTTGAGGGAAGCGCCCCATTCAAGTAAAGCGAGGTATGGTCCCGAATATTCAAGGATCATGGCTTCATGAATCATCGTTAATTCGAGGTGGGTCGCCGGGTTGTCAACCGGGATGCGGCCTGTTTCGGCAATCAGCACAATAAACAGTGCCGCAAATGCCAGCATCTGCGATGGCGCCAGAAACTTCCAGCTTTGACTCACGGCGACTTTGGCCATTTCGCTAAGGTTTGTGGAACTCGCCGCCAAGGCTACCGTGAAAATCGCGAGCATCATCGCAGGCTCGGCGATCGCGGAAAGCGTCATTTCGCGACTGCTGCCGAGCCCGCCGAACGAGCTGCCTGTGTCAAGCCCGCCAAGCGCAAGGAAAAAACGTCCGAGCGCTAAAAGATAGACGACCGCGAGAACACCGCCGAAGAGACTGAGAGGGGCGTCTGTCGTGGCCATCGGAATCATAAGTCCGACAAGAGCGGCCGTCACAAAGACGATGTAGGGGGTCGCCGAAAAGATCCACGACGCTGTCTCCGGGATGACCATCCCTTTGCGCAACAACTTGAAGATGTCTCGGTAGGATTGCAGGACGTTCGGCCCGCGACGTGTCTGCAGCCTGGCCTTCAGAGTCTTGATGATGCCGCTGAGGAGCGGCGCAACGAGCAACACCAGCACCAACTGCAGGCCTGCTTTGGCTAACAGGCCGATCACGGGCGCACTCCAAAGAGCAAAAGCAAAACCAGAGTTACAAAAATGTATGCTAAGTAGGCATGAATGCTCCCGGCCTGAATGGCTCGCATCCTGGTGGCGAAACGCAGCAGGAGATCTTTGAGCGGAACGTATAGCCGTTTCTCAAACGTGGGCTCAATCTCACTCTCGAAATGGATCGCTTTCGGAAAATACGGGGATACATCGAAGACGGTTTGAATCTCACGGCGCGGCTGGTACAAAACGGAGAAGATCATCCGCAATGCCTTTGAGAACGCGGTGGCGGTGTACTCGTTGTCTTCGGTGAGGCCGGGCAAGCCGCAATCCCACGCCGGTCCCCGCCTCGACGCGAACCGCCTCGTCCCGATCGATACCAGGAGAACAGCAGGAATCAGCAAGACTAGCAGCCCGATTCCAATGACTGCTGTGGATACTGTACCTCCATGACGCACGCCCGCGGATAGCACCAATCCACTTCCGGTAATGAGATTGGTGCCGACTCTCTGTCCGAGTAGTTGTTCCGTCAGCGCATCGAATACATGGAGAAACCAGGTAGCCCCTAAGCCCAGGGACAGGCAAGCCACCATCAGGCAACCCATGCCAACCAGCATGGATCGGGGCGCCTCACGCACAAGGCTGGATTTGGCACCGCGCGGCAGGGCCAAGAAAGTAATGGCGAATGCCTTCACAAAACAAGCCGCAGCCAAGGCTCCCGTCAACGCGAGCATGGAGCCAGCAAGCGGGAACAGGATTCGCGTCAAGCCTCCGGTCGCGCCAAATCCGGCAAGGAGGCTCTGGTACGTGAGCCACTCGCTGACAAATCCGTTCAGTGGGGGAAGGCCGGAAATGGCGACGGCGCCGATCAGAAAACAGAAGGCTGTAACCGGCATGGGACGGATCAGTCCCCCCAGTTCTTCCATGTTTCTCGTCCCCGTCGAATGCAGCACCGACCCAGCTCCCAGGAACAAAAGACACTTGAAGATGGCGTGATTCAGCGTGTGAAAGAGCGCGGCGATCAGTGCTACACCCGCGAGTTGCGGATGCCCCGCAACGCGGAACACCAACGCGGCGCCGAGGCCGATGAGGATGATCCCGATATTCTCAATACTGTGGTAGGCCAATAATCGTTTGAGGTCATGTTCCATCAAGGCGTACAAGACACCGAGAACGGCGGAGGCCACGCCCACGATGAGCACGAGCAAACCGGCCCAAGACGGCAGGATCCCTAGTCCATCCAGGAAAATGCGGGCCATCCCATAGATGCCTGCCTTGAGCACGACTCCGGAAAGCAGAGACGAGATGTTGCTCGGAGCAACGGGGTGGGCTGCGGGAAGCCAGATATGGAACGGAATAACACCGGCCTTGATGCCGAAGCCGACAAAGAACAGCACAAACGCGACAGCTTGCTGGCTGCTGGATAAATGCACGGCGGCGGTGCGGAAGCTCGCAAAGGCCGCGCTGCCGCTAACCTGCATCAATAGAGCGAAACCAAGGAGCAAGCACCCGGCATCGATATGCGCCATGACGATGTAGAGCAAGCCGGCTCGCCTGGTTTCCCGGTCTTCGTGGTAAAACGTGACCAGACCATAGGCGGCGAGCGCCATCACTTCCCACGCGATCAAGAACAAGAAGGCATTGGCCGCAGTAAAAACGATCGTCAAGCTGAGAAGCAAGAGATGAAATAAGAATCCGAAGAATCCGATGTTCCTCTTGCCCTCGAATTCTTTCAAATAGCTGAAGGAGTAGATGGAAACCGCACCTGCAAGGATCGCGAGGGTTAAGTTGAAGAAGCCAGCGAGAGCATCGTAGTCGAAGCTGTACGCAAACAGTGGAATTCCTGAGGAGATCGACCAGCGAACCGGCGTGCCTTGAAGAATCTCGAATACTGCAGCGAACCCACCGAAGATCGCGCCTGCCAAGGCGCTGCCGCAACAAATGTAACGGCAGAGCGCAGGCTTTCGCCAACTTGCGAGAGAAACAAGCGCGCCGACCAAGTAGAGGGCAACACTCAGCGTAAAGGTTGCACCAACCGGAAGCGTGTTCATGACTTATTTAGCATAACCAGATGATAGAACTTCCGCATAACCTCGTCCCAACAGATTGCGGTACGATTTTCCCTTACGATGGCAATCTCTTCGCGCTGCATTATCTTCCCTTTGCGATTGCTTGCTGTCTTTTCTGCCCGTTGGTGCACAAACTCCAAAAGCTAACCATCCATATCGCTGTTTAACGTACGGAGCGGAACTACACGATCCGTTAGCTAGTTCCGAGGAGAGGCATACGATTTCGAGACGATTCTGATTCCACGCGCATCCCGAGTTGGCTTCACGTAGATCACATAGGCGTGCTCTTCCGGAGATTCGCCGGTATCAGGGAATTCGCCGTCAACCCAACCGCCCGGAGGCATTTCAATCAACGTGAGATTCGAGTCCGTAAATTCCTGTACCGCTGAGAGTCGCTGTTTCGAGCTACTTGATAAGCTTACCCACTCCGATGATGGCGACCCCCGCGCGACAAGCTGGCCGATGGGCACACTCGTCGTTGTGTCCATCGGATAAAAGACGGAATGATTCCCTCTGTTACTTAGATGGAACCGCACGGAGAATCCGGCCCGATTTCCGGATCTCTGCGGAGGTGACAGCGTCAAACTCACAAGCGCCGTGGAATCCGGCCCGAGGTTCGCATCCGTCCGCTCTTGCATGCGACCAAGGTGCTCCGCCAGCACAAACAACAACGCGACCACTGAGAAGAAAACGGCGAGCTTGATATTGACCTGTCGTTCTTCTTCATCCTTATTAGGTACAGAGTGCGGACGGAGGCTGTCGCCATTTGTCTTCCTTGAAGGTGAAGGCTGTACCCAAGCTCGAAACACCGAGAACTTGGGTCTTCCAGACATAACCATCTCCTGCCACGCCCCCGCATTGAGGCGATGCCGTCGTCGGTTTGTGCGAGTCCTGTGCTTTCCTTCCCTGTCCGGAGGGATCAACGACCCCACAAACTCAAACAAACAGTTGACTTAGTAAACTTCGCAGATTACAGTATGCATGTAATCGAGGATGAGCATGCCACAGCAGCTTGCCAACTTCAAGGCCGAGTTCTTCAAAGCCTTAGCACACCCGATCCGCATCCGGATCTTGGACTGTCTTCGGGATGGTGAGAAAGGGGTCAACGAACTCAGCGAAATCCTGCAAATTGAGCCCGCAAACGTTTCTCAGCAGCTTGCGATTCTGCGAGTGCGGAACATCGTGATTGGCCGTAAAGCAGGGAGCAATGTGTATTACTCCGTCTCCGACACCACCCTGTTTCGCCTTCTTGATGTGGCCAAAGACATCTTTAACAACCACTTGGTAGGTGTGCGAGACATGCTCCAGCAGATCGAGGCGGCCTCCTAGGGGAGAAAAAATTTTGTCCAACATCTGCAAATGTTCGCATGTGCAAGAGAGTTTCCAGACTCGGTTCCTCAATGGTCTGGGATAGGAGATCGACAACCGTGCCGGACTACTACACCTCACAGCAACTAGCCCAGACATTGGGAATCGCGGAAGCCACTATCGCGGAACTCCAGACGAAAGGTTTACTCCAGCCCACGGTGAAGGACGGTAGGTCCTTCTTTTCTTCCCGCCAAGCACACTGCTTACGTGCCGCGCTTCGGTGGGCACGCAAAGACAAAACAGATTTGCAAGAGGCCTTCGCGAGAGTAGAAGAACGCTGGCTGGCGCACACGAGCGCGACGAAGGATTAGGTTATGGCAACAAGGAGTTGGCATTCGCGTGGCTTGCCAGCCTGGCGCATTTGGCTCCTGTCCTGCCTCGGTCGCTTGCGAAACATCAAGAACTTAGCCTCAGGGGAGTTCCCGTTTGCTGGTGGATTAGTTCTTCTGTTGTCGGCTTCCATACTTTGGCGAGAGTTCCCGATGGCGGTGACCGCCGCAGGACTCGTCCTCATCCTGCAAGAGATTGCCGACCCATCTCCTCTCTTCTTAACGGTCCCTTGGGAAGCTCTGGAATTCGTGTTGAGCCGTAAGGTGCGCGCGAACCACTTCTGGCTCCATCGGACGCAAGGTCTCCTTCGGGAGTCTGGAGACTCGCTTGCCAAAATAGATGGCTGCGCGACGCGTGACGGTTTTTTCATAATAGGAGCCGCCTTTAACGAGGCTCAGATTCAGTGGGCATCACAGTCTGCCTGGCGAGCTACCTGCCAGAAACCCTACGCTAAGGAAGCTGCGACCGGCTGCAAGACGATGCGCTTTCTGCTTGCTTTATGGTTAATCGCTGGAGGGTTTGCCGCCCTAAGCCTTTTCCGAGGAGTTGATCTCGGCAGCGGATTGTTGCTGTGTGCATTGTGTGGCGCTGCTGGCCAGCTCTTAGCCGAACCGGCTGAAAAGCTGTTGGGCCCGTGGGCTGGCCGCGTGGCTCGCTCCACCACGGAAACTTGGCCGAGCCGTTTGGAAGTGGAGAGTCTCGCGATCCCGCGGTTCCTGTGGTTCAAGAGGAGTCTGCTTTTCCAAGTGCGGCGAATGCCGGCGCAGGAGTCGAACGGGGGTTAAACCAGATGAGCGTGCGGTCTGACCTCCTATTCGCAGCACAGAAGAAGATTCTGAATCCTTTCCTCCTGTGCGCCGTGACCTCCGCACGCGCTCGTCAACTGATGGTGGCTCGCGACGGACGAACCGCTCTTCCGGAATTGGTTGACTTCGCACTGAACGAAGTCGCAGCAGGTGCACTCAAATTTGAGCGTGTGGGGCCAAGGCGTTTGTCCGCCGCCCTTCCCGCGGAGGCTACATGAGAAGAGGCGTCAAAGTCAGGGAACTCATGCAGAGGGAGGGCTTGAGCGGAGAGGTTGTCACACTCTTTTATTCTGGACGCACTGGGATTATTCACGGGGATGATGGATACGACGTGACTTTCAACGAGGAGTCGCTCGTCGTAGGCCTTGCCTACGGTGACCTCGGCATCGGGTTACGAGTGTCTTACGGCATTTTTTTCGCTACGGGAGCGACGGTTCCGACTGCCATTAATGTGCGGCCTGCTTCCGGCAGTCGAGCCAAGATAACGCAGGACGCGGAAAATGCAGTTTCGGCAAGAGCAAGAGGAGGTGGATTCGGCGTTGTGTAGCCCCGCGAGTGGTCGCGCGGGCTGGGAAGACTCCTTGGCTTCTGGTTGTCCGCCCGGTCGGCTGTGCGCAGGCCAAGGGGCCATTCCCCCTGACGAAGCAGAGAAATCTGGCCCCAATTTTCGGAAACCAACAGGAGTGGGACGCATGAAGGGAGTGATCTGGCATGTCTATCGAAACCAGGAGAAAGGCATGATTCGTGGCGACGATGGAGAACAAGTTTCCTTCCGAAAGTCTGCGTTGCACGGAGTGGACTTTCGCTCTCTTTCTTCTGGTCAGCGCGTGAGCTATCGGATTCAGGAAGGTTGGCTTGGCAAAGAAGCCGTAGAAGTCCGCCCATTGCCGATAGAGAGAATCGCAGGCGCAGGCTGAGTCGAAAGTTAGGGCAGAACATTCAAGCACGGGAGAAGTTCCGCGGCTTGAAACGAAGGCGCAAAAATGCGCGGTTCCGTTACGCGACTGAACAAGAAGATTGGTTGTGGTTTCATCCTCAGCGAAGGCGGTTCTGAGGCATATTTCGATCTCTCCTCACTGGAGGAAATCGACATCCGCGTGCTTTCGATAGGGAGAACTGTGGAATATGAGGAACACTTTGGAAACGAGCGGTTGCGGGCTACGAGGGTCAGGGCCACACCGAACCCTCTGGGCAAATCCGCAAGCGGGAATTGACTCTTCCTCCGTCCCCCGCCCCCTTTTGCCCAGCGCGGAGAACAGTTTATTCCTCGCCCGCGTCGCGGATGGGCTGAGCGGCCGGCTTGGAATTTCATACGTGAAGTTAGGAGTGAGAAATGAGGGCGAAAGGATCCATCACGCAATTGGTAAGGAAGGCGCGTCCCGGCTATATCCTGGGTGAAGACGGGTGCCTGGTCGCGTTTGACGAATCCGCGCTCGAGGGGCTGGATCCCCACGAGCTCTCCATAGGGGACTGGGTGGAGTACGAGGAGCTAGATCGGATGGAAGGCAGACGAGCATCCAAAATCAAACCTCTCATTCAGAGAGCCGAGGAATAGCAAGGATTCAGGAAAGGACAACTTACCCGAATTGGGAACGGGTGATACAAGAAATAAACTATGAATAACTGGCTGCCCAAATCCGTACTGTGTCTCAAGTCGTACACCAAGCGTTTATTTATGGCGGACCTTCTTTCCGGCATAACCGTTGGTCTTGTCGCGCTTCCTCTGGCGATGGCCTTCGCTATCGCCTCCGGCGTTCCGCCGGAAGCGGGTCTGTATTGCGCGATCGTCGCCGGTTTTGTGATTTCGGCTCTGGGCGGATCGAAAACCCAGATTGGGGGGCCAACCGGAGCGTTCGTGGTCGTCGTATTCGGCATCATTGCGAAATACGGTGTGGACGGATTGTTCATGTCCACTTTGATGGCCGGCGTCCTCCTGCTGATTCTGGGTGTAACGGGTTTAGGCACGGCGGTGAAATTCATACCGCGGCCTGTGGTTGTGGGTTTCACAAACGGCATTGCGGTTATTATCGCCAGCACGCAACTGAAGGATTTTTTCGGGTTGAAGATCGACAAGGTGCCGGGAGAATTTCTCGCTCGCATTCAGGCCGATGTGCACAATTTCTCCTCGTTCTCTCCTATCGAGA
>Ga0209647_1002858_pt1 | contig 13750 bp, 12 predicted proteins | sample GraSoi_2013_60cm_FD_185827 | JGI IMG/M metagenome (GOLD analysis project Ga0209647, IMG submission 185827) | Grasslands soil microbial communities from the Angelo Coastal Reserve, California, USA - Sample 9_17_2013_60cm (SPAdes) (version 2) | ecosystem: Environmental > Terrestrial > Soil >... | reverse complement strand
CAGCAACCGAGGCGCGCATTGCGCGTGAAAACGAGCGCGCGCGCGAGATTGGTCGCCGCTCGCATGATACGCCGAGGATGTGGGCATCGCCGTTCCTCAAGCCGAGGCCGTCGAGAATCACCGCGCCCCCCGGCTGGAGGTCCAGGCGGACCCGCCCGGCCAGGGCGGCCACCGCCGCGGCATCGTCGAGCGGAATCCCTTCGCGCAGCGCGGCCAGCGCGAGCGCGCGGTACATGGCGCCGGTGTCGAGGAAGACGTAGCCCAGGCGCTCCGCGACCGCCCGCCCGGCCGTGGACTTGCCCGCGCCCGAAGGCCCGTCGATCGCGACCACCAGGCCGCGCGGCCTCACGTCCGGCCCCGCTTGGGGCGACCTCGCGGTGGACGCCCTCGCGGTGGGCGAACGCCCTCCCGCGGCGGACGACGGTGCTTGTCTTGCGGGGGCGCGGCCGTTTTCACGCGTGCGCCGGGCGGGGCGATGAGGCTCTTGACCTCCGACGGGGTGAGAGACCGGAACTCCCCGGGCTTGAGCCCGCGCGAGCTGAGACGGCCGATGCCCACGCGGCGAAGCTTGGACACGGGGTGCCCGACCGCCTCCAGCAACCGGCGCACCTCGTGCTTCTTCCCCTCGTGGAGGGTCAGCTCCAGCCAGGCGTTGTTCTCAGCCTCCAGGACGCGCACACGATCCACGGTGAGGTGCTCGCCCTCGACACGGACCCCCCTGCGCAGCCGCTCCAGCGTCTCCGCGTCCGGGACCTTGTGCACCTTGGCGTGGTACACGCGGGGCACCTCGTAGCGCGGATGGGTGACGCGCTCGGCGAAGGCGCCGTCATTGGTGAGGAGGAGGAGGCCCTCCGTGGTGATGTCCAGGCGGCCGACGGGAAAGAGACCGGCCACCGCAGGCACCAGCTCCATCACGGTGGGGCGGCGCTGCGGATCCTGGCGGGTGCTGACGTAACCCTTCGGCTTGTTGAGGAGGAGGTACACGGGAGCCGCGGGCGCCTGCACCCGCGCCCCGTCCACACGGATGTCGTCGCGGGCGGCGTCGGCCTTCGTGCCCAGCTCCGTCACCGTGTGGCCGTTCACGCTCACCCGGCCCTGGGTGATGGCAGTCTCGGCGGCGCGCCGCGAAGCGACTCCGGCGCGCGCGAGGATCTTCTGAAGCCGTTCTTCCATTCATGGGGATGATACCGCGCGCGGGGGGCACGTATCGGGGGCCGCGCGTCGGCCCGAAGGCGCGGAGAGTGCGCCCGCTCAGTAATGCCGGAGGGTGAACGCGACCAGGACGTTGCTGCCGTCGACGATCTCGACCGTGACCGCGCTGTCGAGGACGAGGTCGGTGAGGAGCACCGATGTCGTCCCGTTGCGGGCGATCGCGCCTTCCGATGGTTCGAGCACGTCGCTGCTGGTCACGCTCCGCCGCCAGCGCAGGCCCGTACGTGCGGTATGCGCGGTGACGTCGAAGGTGAGCGATCGGGAGGTGTTGAACCCCACCGGGCAGCTCTGATTGACGTTCACGGCGTTGACCTCGATGCACTCGCCGCTCACCAGGGCCGTCGGCTTCACGATGGTCAGGCTGCAGTTGCCGGCCGCCGTCGCCGGTGCGCTGCAGGTCACGGGTGTGGGCGTGGGGCTGGGAACGGGCGTGGGCGTCGGGGACGGAGAGGGAGACGGCGACGGAGATGCGGACGGGGACGGGCTCGGGGACGGGCTCGGAGAGGGTGAGGCACTCTGGCTCGGGCTCGGAGACGGAGAGGGGCCCGGAGACGGGCCCGGTACCACCCTCACCTGGACCGTCGCCGTCGCCTGCGACGATCCCGTGCGCGCCACGAGGTTGAAGCTGGTCGTCCATGTGGGAGTGACCTGGCGCGTGCCCTTGGGCGTGACGGTGCCGATGCCGTTGTCGATCTCGATGGTGTCCGCGCCGTCCACCTCCCACGTCAGCGTGGCGGCCGCCCCCGAATTGATGTCCGCGGGCGTGGCGACGAACTTCTGGATGGCGAGCGTGGAGGGCTGGGTGAACTCCTTCACGATCCCGCAGCGCAGCAAGGCGATCCCCAGGAGCACGAGGACGATCGGCTGGACGACGCGCCGCACGAGCCGGGTATCGGGCATAGAGAACCCTTTTAAAGTAAGGGGTTATACCCGATATGTCAAGTAGTACTTTAGGTCTTTTCCTCGCCTCCGGGTTCCCCGCTGTCGTCCTCGATCCCGAGAGGCAGCTCACCCTGGGCGGCGTCTTCAGTGAGCGGGACCTCGACGGGCCGGGGCGCTTCGATCGCCCTCTTGAGACCGGCCACGTCGACTTCTTCGCCCAGCACTTCCGCGAACTCCTCGATCTTCGGCAGCTCGGCCAGGTCCTTGAGGCCGAAGTGGAGCAGGAACTGCTTGGTCGTCCCGTACAGCATCGGGCGGCCGACGACTTCCTTCCGGCCGGTGATCCGGATGAGGCGCTTCTCGAGCAGCGTCTTGAGCACGCCACCGGACTTCACGCCGCGCAAGTCGATGATCTCGGGCAGGGTCACCGGCTGCTTGTAGGCGATGACGGCGAGCGTCTCCAGCGCCTGGATGGACAGGCGCGTGGGCGTCCGTGGGTCGAGCAGCTCGCGGACCCAATCGTTGTACTCGGGACGCGTCGTGATCTGGTGGCCGCCCGCGACCTCGACGAGCTGCAGACCGCGGCCGTCGCGCGCGTAGTCCGCGCGGATCTCCGCGAGCGCCGCCTGCCACGCCTCCTTGGGCACGCCGCCCAGGACCTTGCCGATGTCGCGCGGTGTGAGCGGCTGGGGTGAAGCGAAGATCAGCGCCTCCAGCACCGCGCGGACCTCGTCGGGCGGAAGGACGGGCGCTTCGTCCGTGCCCATGCCCGTTCCCGTGCCCGTTCCCGTCTCCGTCTCCGTCCGTTTGGCGATTCCGTTCACGTCCGTGTCGTCTTGCATGTGTCCCTATGTCGTGGGAGCCGCGGCCACGTCGGGGCCGACGGGCCGGAACACCCGGATGGGTCCGAAGATCCCCCGTTGGTAGACCCGCACGCGCTTGAGGCGGATCAGCTCGAGCAGGGCCAGGAAGGTCACGATCATGTCCGCCTTGGTCTCCTGGGCCGCGAACAGCTCCAGGAAGTCCAGCGATTCGCCCTCGCGGAGGAGAACGAGGAGCTCTTCGATGCGCTGCTCGATGCTCTTGCCGCCGGAGGCGACCTCGTGCGCGAGCAGCGTCCGCCGCCGCTCCAGCACCTCCTTGAACGCGCTGATGAGGTCGAAGAGGCCGGCCTCGAGCATCTCCTCGCCCGCGTCGTCGAAGGCGGGCAACACGGTGTCCGGCCGCGTCCAGGTGGCGGCACGGATCTGCGCCTGCTGGTGCAGGATGCCCGCCGCCTCCTTGTAGCGCTGGAACTCGAGCAGCCGCTGCACCAGGGCCTCGCGCGGGTCTTCCTGCTCGTCGTCGCCTTGCGCTTCGGTGGGGTCGACGGGCACCAGCATCTTCGACTTGATGTGGATGAGGGTCGCCGCCATGACCATGAAATCGCCGGCCACGTCGAGGTTGAGCTCCTGCATGAGCTCCAGGTACTCCATGTAGGAGCGCGTGATGGGCGCGATGGGAATGTCGTGGATGTCGATCTTGTCGCGCTTGATGAGGTAGAGCAGGAGATCGAGGGGGCCGTCGAACTCCGCGACGTGGATCCGCGGCACGTCCTTGGGCAGCGTGGACTCCATCCCGAGGGGCAGCTCGAGCTGGACGGCCCTCTCTTCGGCCGGCGCCGCGGGGGGCGCGGGCGATTCCGGCTCCGGAGACGGGTCCGTCGCGGACGCGGACCGGTCCCGCTCGTCGCTCATCGGATGGGGTACGCGATCTTCATCGCCGAACGCACCTCGTCCATGGTCGCACGTGCGACCTCGCGCGCGCGGTGCGATCCCGCCTGGAGGATGTCCCACACCGTGTCCGGCCGGGCCGCGAACTCGGGCCGCCGGGCATGGATCCCTTCCAGTCGCTGCAGCAGGTGATCGAGGAGCCGACCCTTGCAGTCCAGGCAGCCGATGCCGGCGGTGCGGCAGCCCTGCGCGGCCCACTCCTGGCTCTCTTTCGGCGAGAACGCCTTGTGGAGGTCGAAGACGGGGCAGATGTCCGGGTTGCCGGGATCGGTGCGGCGCTTGCGCGCGGGATCGGTGACCATCGGCTTGATCTTCTGGCGCACCACCTCGGGCGGATCCTTGAGGAAGACCGCGTTGCCGTACGACTTCGACATCTTGCGGCCGTCCGTCCCGGGCACCCGCGGCACCTCGGTGAGCAGGGTCTTGGGCTCCGGGAACACGGGCCCGTAGAAGTGATTGAAGCGACGCACCACCTCGCGCGTCAGCTCGACGTGCGGAGCCTGGTCCTCGCCCACCGGGACCGCGTGCGCCTTGTAGATCATGATGTCCGCGCTCTGCAGCAGCGGATAGCCGAGGAAGCCGTAGGTGGAGAGGTCCTTCTCCGCGAGCTGGGTCTGCTGCTCCTTGTAGCTCGGCACGCGCTCGAGCCACGGCACGGGCACGATCATCGAGAGCAGCAGGTGCAGCTCCGCGTGCTCGGGCACGAGGCTCTGGACGAAGAGGGTCGAGCGCGTCGGGTCGAGCCCGGCGGCGAGCCAATCCGTGGCCACCTCCAGGACGTTCTCGCGCACGTCCTTGGGGTCGGCGTAGTCCGTGGTGAGCGCGTGCCAGTCCACGATCGCGAAGAAGCACTCGTAGGTGTCCATCAGGCGCACCCAGTTGTCGAGGGCGCCGGTCAGGTGGCCGATGTGCAGGGGGCCCGTGGGCCGCATCCCGGAGAGGATGCGCGGTCGCGTCATCCCACCAGCCCGTAGAGGAGGCCGATGATGAGTCTCTCGACCGGATAGACGACGTAGCCGAACGCCCCGGAGATGAGCAGCAGCATCAGGATCATGAAGCCGTAGGGCCCGACGATGCGGTCATAGCGCTCCCCGAGGTCCCCCGGGAGCCCGAAGGACGCCACCTTGGAACCGTCGAGCGGAGGGATCGGGATCAGGTTGAATACGGCCAGCAGCACGTTCAGCTCGATGCCCCGTGTCACCAGGTGGAACAAGAAATCGTCCTCGCTCTGGACCAGGCGAAGCCGGAAGATCACGATGAGGATCCCGGTGAAGATCAAGGCCAGGATGAAATTCGACACCGGACCCGCCGCCGCCACCAGGATGTGGCCCTTGCGCATGCTGACGTCGCGCCGGAAGTTGGCCGGGTTGTAGGGCGTGGGCTTGGCCCAGCCCAGGAGCGGCACGCTCGTGAAGATCTGGATCAGCGGAAACAGCAGCGTCCCGATGGGATCGATGTGCACGATCGGGTTGAGGCTCACGCGGCCGAGGTTCTTGGCCGTGTCGTCCCCCAGCTTCCAGGCCATCCAGGCGTGCGCGGACTCGTGGAAGGACAGGCTGAAGAGAAGGACGACGTACGTGGTCAGGCCCAGTGCGATGTGTTGGGGAGTCAGATCGGACAACCGGCCTCCGGAGGAACCCCGGATGGTAGCACAGGGCCGCGGGCCGGCCGGCCGCGCTACGCCATCGGTCGGGCCATCTGGACCTCGGCCGTCGTCGCGGCCGTGTGCGGGCGAGGCGGCCCACTGCCATCGCTCTTCTTGACGCGGAGCCATCCGTGTTGGATGAGACTGGTCAGGGCCTGGCGACAGCGCCCGTTGAGGTCCGCGCCGGGCTCGCCGACTTCGAGCGTGACCGAGAACGTGAGCGCGCCCCGGCTGGAGACGAGGTCGAGGAACCGGCCGAGGTCGCGCGGCGGCGCCGCCGCGTCCCCGTCGCGCAAGGCTTCGAGCACCTGGCGGGGCGACGAGCCCTCGACCTCACGGCCGTCGAGGTACACGAACGAGAGACTTCTGCTCATGAGACTTCCTCCGCGGGCTCGACCTTGCAACGGCCGTGCGCGCGGAGCCGCGCCGGCAACCCCTGGGGAATCAGACCGGACGAGGTGGCAATGCGGCAGGCCTCCCGATCGATCGGGCGGGTTTCCGCCCGATCCGAACGATGCGCTCAGGAGGCCAGGGTTGGTGCCGGAGGCGGGACTCGAACCCGCATGGGTTTCCCCACACGCCCCTCAAACGTGCGTGTCTGCCAATTCCACCACTCCGGCAGCGGGGGTGGACGAACTTTTGATTCTAGAGAGCGCTCCCGGCAGTGTCAAACGTCTCGTGCCCCTGGGACGTGAGCGCGATCGCGAGGAGGGCGATGGGAGCGACCACGTCGTCGGGCGCCGCGCTCGGGGCGAGCCAGAGGGCGATCATGAGGATCGCGGCGACCCCGCCAAGCAGCCGGGGAGCGTCCAAGGGCCCACGCCGCGAGGCGACGAGAGCGGCGCTCGCACCCACGAGGATGAGCACCGGAGCGACCAGGTCGGGCGTGCCCGGCGTCGCACCCGCATACAGGCGCAGACTCGAGAGGCCGAGGCTGGGCCCCAGCGATGTCGCGGACGCGCCGCCGACGAGTCTCGCCGCCGCGCCGATGGCGACGATCACAACGATCGCGCGTGCGATCGCCGACTCCGGCGGGAGGTGTGCGAATCGGGCGACGACGAACGCGGCGCCCAGGACCAGCGCCAACATCACGAGACTGCCGGAGCCGAAGACCGCGCCGACGATGGCCGGAGGCAAGGCGACGGACGCCGCAACCCGGTCGAGCGCGGTCGCGCGAGGTCCGGCGCGTGCGATCAGCACCGCGACCAGGGCCAGGGCCAGGAGCGCGAGCACACGAGGATCACGGACGCCGAGCGCGCCAAACGCGCGTGCGACCGCGCGCGCCCCGAGGACGGGCGCCGGCGCGGGCGTCAGGCCGGGCGGGTCCTTGCGGAAGCTCACGCTCCAGGCTTCGCGAAGGGCCGGACGCGCGCCGTCGCTCTCGGGCCACACTGCGGCCGCCCAGGCATCCTGGACGCGCGGCGTGCCGCTCAGCCGGCCGACCGTCATCACGATCCAGGTCGGCACCACCGCCAGGACGACGAGGGCCAGCGCGAATACCGCGGCCCGGGCCCGCGGCCGCATGCGCAGGGCTCCGCCGACGAGCAATGCGATCCCGAGTCCGCACGCGATCGCGCTGAAGAGCAGGCCCAGCGGATCGCGCGTGAGCGAAGGGCCGGCACGCGGGGCGAGGGCGTGCACCCAGCCCGTCGCATCAGGCCAGCGCGCGGCCAACGCGTCCGCCCATGTGGTCGCGAAGATCTCGCCCTCCGCGATCTCGACTCCGAGCGCGAGAAGGGCCAGTCCCCCGATCAGCGCATCCGTGGTCAGCGCGGCTCCGCCGGCCACCGCCGCGGGCAGGAGCACGGCGGCCAGGATCAAGTAGTTCGGATGCATCACCCGCGACACGTAGAGGGACAGCACGAGGGCCGCGCTGCCCGTGACGAGAGCGTCCGCGGCCCCGCCGCGCCGGAGCTGCTCGCGCAGCAGCCACACCCCGATGGGGACGAGAAGGAGGTACAGGCCTCCGAGAGGGACGTAGTCGCGCAGATTCGTGACGGCGCCGAAGTACACGATGAAGTTCGCGAAGCCCAGGCCTGGCGTGCCCCCCAGCGGATAGTTGTCGCCGCCGGGCAACCCCGCGTTGTAGCGGACGATGTCGCCCCAGAAGGCACGCAGATCGAGTGCGGCCACGGGCGCCACCACGATCAGGAACACCGCGGCCGCGATCCCCGCGGCGCGGGAGAGCCGGCCCCGCGCGGGCGCGGAGGCGAGCTCGCCCAGGGTGCGCGCGCCCGAGAGATGCGCGAGCAGGAATGGCGCGAACGGCCAGGCGAGCTGCTTGGTCGCGCAGGCCAGGCCGAGCACGGCCGCCGCCATGTCCGCGCGCGACGCGCGGGCCAGATGCACGGCCCCGAGCAGGAGCACGGCGACGAGGAGGTCGTTGGCCCCGAAGATCTGCTGCCAGTACACGAGGGGGCTGACCCACACCGCGGCCGCCGCGGCCAGCCCGAGGGCGGGCGACGAGGCGAGGCGAAAGGCCAGGATCCCTGCCCCCGCGAACGCGAGCAGCGTCACCAGGCGCGGATCGAACACGCCGATCGTGGCGCGCGCGAGCGGGACGAAGGGCATCATCAAGAGGTGCGTGCCGGGCAGGTACGCGTGGTGATGGAGGATCGGGTTGCCGCCGTGCTCGGTCCAGAAGTCGGACACGCGCGCCTGGCGGCCGAGCATGCTGTCCGAATAGTCCGCGCCGTACGGACTCTGGCCGGACAGGATGCGGTCGATCGCGAGCGGGAGCTGCACCACGCCGCCGTCCTGCCCGTAGGGCCGTCCCGTGACCGCCCCCATGGCGACGAACGCGGCCGTGGGCAACGCGACCAGCAGCACGGCGGCCACCGCCAGCAGCGCCATCCGCGCCCGTGGACGCGCGCCCGCCAGCGCCGCCACCAGATAGAGGATGGCGAGCCCGGCCGCCAGCGCGGCCAGGGCGAGGGCGATGGGATCGCGGTCGAGCGCCCCCGACGGGCGGGGCAGGAGCGGACCCCAACCGGCGGCGCGGGCGGCGAGCACGTCGTCGTGCAGGAGCCGCCAGCCGAGAACGCGCGGCGGGTCGTAGGCGGCGAGATGTCGGGCGGTGAGGAGGAGGAGAGCGGGGACGACGGCGCCGTCGACGGGAAGACGCGGCGGTCGGCCGCCCAGCTACTTCCCGCCCGCGGGAGGCGGCGGGATGCGGGCGCCGCACGCGCAGACGATGCTGCGCGTCCGCCATTCGATGCGCAGGAGCCGCCCGCAGGCCGTGCAGCCGAGGTACGTGCCCGAAGGACGGGCGGGCGACGCCACGCGCGGCGATGCGGCACGAGGAGATGCGGCCCGAGCCGGCAGCTTCATGGTCACCCCCGACGAGGAATCAGCTTACGCCCCGCCGCCGGAAGGGGCAAGGGCGCGCATCACACGCCGCGCTCGCGGGATCGCCTCCGTTTCCCTCACGGTGAAGGCGACGCGGCCGGCGCGTACACGTGGATCTCGCGGATGCTCCAGGGCGGCGCGCCGTCTTCGGTCCGAGCGATGGACAGCCGGAGGCCGTCGACCTCCGCCGGACGCAGGCTGTACCGAAGGCGCGCGCCCACCGGATCGGCGATCAGTTGCCGAAGCAGGCGAATCTCGTATCCCGTGTCCGGCAGCGGCCCCATGCGCCAGGTCTCGGACCCGCGCCGGCCGGTGATCTCGAGGTCGCGCGCGAACTCGCCGTAGGGATGGGCCATCTCGATCTCCACGCGCGCGACAAGGGCCGGCCGATCCAGCTGGACGTCGAACCACATCCCCCGCTGCTGCGGATCCTGCGAGGTCCAGCGCGTCCGCAACATGCCGTCCGTGGCCAGATCGGCCCGCGTGCCCCCGCTGGCCTCCACCCGATAGTGCCGCCGATCGACCTCGCGACACTCGCACTCGCGCGGCGGCGGATCCTCTCCGTGCGCGGCCACCATGCGCACCTCTTCCGCGCCGAGGCCGTAGTGGTCCCAGCCCGGCTCGGCGCGATCGGGAAACCGCGCGAGGAGCGGCAAGGCATCCTCGCGCTCCGCGAGCCCGCGCTCGAACTTCTCCCTCGCGTCGCCCCATCGCTTGGGATGGACGACCACGAGCCGAATCCCCATCGCGCGGAGGAGGGCGACCGAGCGGTCATCGGGAAAGTCGCGCAGGTCCCAGAGGAGGAGCTCCAGCGCCGGAGGAAAGAAGCTGGGCCAACCCGTCAGGATCGGCTTGCCGTGCACGGTCGAGAAGTACACATCGAGGGCCATGAAACGGTACAGCCAGGCCGGCCGCGGCGGCAGGTCGGCGACGGGCTCCGCGCCCGGCCGCTCGCCCAGCCATCGATAGGCCTCGGGCACGCTGGCCCCCACGGGAACGGGCCCTCCCGAGGTGCGCTCGAGCGACCAATGCTCGGCCGCGACGAGGAGAGCGAGCACCCCTCCCAGGGCGATCCGCGCGCGGCCAGCCAGACCGCGGGCCAGCGCGGCGACGCCGGCCGCGGCGAACAGGCTCACGCTGAAGAGAACGAGGACGGCCAGGCGCCGCGGCTCGCGGAGCTGCGAAAAGGGCTGCACGCCCTGAAGGAGAGCGTAGGGCCCCACTGCGACGTGCGCGCCGCGCCAGCGGACGTCGACACCCGCCGAGAGGACCGCGGCCGCGAGGCCGATCAGGAGCCACGCGATCCAGAACGGCCGCGCCTTCCGGTCTCGCCCCGCGGGAAGCACGGCGGCGATCCCGACCGCGCCCAGGCCGAGCGCGGCGTAGCCGAGGAAGTAGTCGAGATAGAACCCGGCCGGCCGCAGCCGGTCGCCGAGCGCGCCGTACACGAAGCTGCCCGTCGGCGGAGTGAGATACAGGAACAGATCGAACGGCCTCACCTCGGGGGAGGAGAAGCCGTAGCGGTGGAACAAGCGCAGGTACGGAATGGCGAGCAGGCCGATGACGGCGGCGATGAACAGCCCGGAGGCCACGAGGGCGGCCAGCACCGCCGGCCGGCGCCACGCACGTGTCGCCCAGGCGTAGACGGGCACGATCACGGCGAGAACGAGCAGGTAGAACGTCAGGTAGTAGAGGCACGACAGGCCGTGCAGGACCGAGAACAGCGCAAATGGAGCCGCCCAGCGGAGGTCGGCGCGCATGAAGAGACGATGCAGGGCCAGGAGCGCGAGCGGCAGCCAGCCGAGGCTCGCCATCTGGGGACGCGCCACGTTCGCCGCCGCGTAGGCGTTGAAGGCATACAGCACCGCGCCCACCGCGGCCGCGGAGTCGCTCTCCACCCACTCGCGCGCGTACAAGTGAAAGGCGAACGCGCTCAGCGCGAAGGTGGCGATGGTGACGAGATTGAGCGCGAGCACGGGTTCGAGGAAGTGAAAGAGCGGCCACCCCAGCACGGACTGCGCGAGCAGGGGCTCCTGGTAGAGGAGCCCGTCCGGATGGGGGAAGTACGCGTTGGCGGCGAAGATCCCGGGCCAGCCCCGCCAGAGGTTCCCGGACGTCCACCAGGCCACCCACGTCTCCATGTAGGCGTCGCCCTGGTCGGCGATGCGCGTCGCGGGGTGCAGGCTCAGCGGCGCCAGCCGGACGAAGGCGGCTGCGAGGTAGACCGCCGCCCAGAGGGCGTCTCGCCGAAAGCGAGAGATCACAGGTCCCGGACGCGCACGTTCCAGGCCAGGTTAGAGAGCGCGAGCAGCGCGAGAAGGGCGGCGAAGGCGCCCAGGACGCGCGGCGCGCCCAACGAGCGAACGAGCGCGCCCGCGATGAGCGCCCCCAGCGGAGTGCCGCTGCGAAAGGCCAGGCCGTAGATGCTGAGGATGCGGCCCTTGAGGTCTCCGGGCGCGTTCTCCTGTACCAGCGAGTTCAGGGTGGAGAAGGCCGTCACCAGGCTCGCCCCCGCCACGAAGAGCAGGGCCATGGACAGGATCTGGAAGCGCGAGGCCATGGCCGCGGTCACGGTGACGCCGTAGACGAGCAGCGCGGCCAGCATGGTGCGGCCGCGGCGGGGCACGTGTCCCCGGTGCGCCGTCGTCACCGCCCCCGCGATCGCGCCCGCGCCGAAGCTGGAGAGGAGCGCGCTGAAGCCCCCGACGCCGGTCTTGAGGACGTCACCCGCGATCACGGGCAGGTACGTGATCAGCGGGAAGGCGAGCAGCGCGCCCGCGGCGCCGAGCAGGGTCAGGCTGGAGAGCAAGGGATCGTGGGCCACGTGGCGCAGGCCGGCGCGCAGGCTCTCGCCGAGGGTGCCCTTGGGCGCGGGCGCGGATGGCAGCTCGATCTGGATCACGGCCACGATCACGGCGAGGAAGCTGATCGCGTTCACGGCGAAGCAGGCGCCCGTTCCGGCGCGGGCCAGGAGCAGTCCGGCGATGGCCGGACCGATCGCGCGCGAGAGGTTGAACTGCAGCGAGTTCAGCGCCACCGCATTCGGGATCTGCCGGGGCGGCACCAGGCTCGTGATGACGGCCTGATAGGTCGGGGCCGACTGCGACTGGGTGAGGCCGGTGAGGGCCGCGATCACGAGGATGGGGATGATGCCCAGGTTTCCCGTCGCGTAGAGGAGGCCGAGGGCGGCGGCCAGCGCCATCTGGAGGACGTTCGAGATGATCAGGATGCGCCGGCGGTCGACGCGATCGGCCACGGCGCCGCCCAGGAGCATGAAGGCCAGCAGCGGCGCGTCCGAGGCGAACGCGCGCAGGCCCAGGTAGAAGGGATCGTGCAGCCGGGTGAAGATGAGCCAGGCCAGGGCCACGTCCTGGGTCCAGGTCCCGATGCTGCTGAGGAACGCGCCCGTCCAGATGAGGCGGAAGTTGCGGTACGCGAAGGCGGACAGGAAGGCGGGCAGCGCGATCCCGGCAAGTCTCGGCGCCGGCTCGGCCGTGAGGGGAGGGGCGTTCTCGGTCACGTAGCCACGCCGCCCGATGGTGGCCACAGTGTAGCCACGCAGCCCGATGGTGGCCACAGTGCTCTCACTTCAGGTTCCAGCCCTCCAGCTCCTTCCGCGCCGCCGCGTCGTTGACGTCGATGCGAAGGGGCGTCACCGCGATGTAGCCGTGTCCGACCGCACCCGCATCGTCGTCGAGCCCCTCGGACGTGGGCTCCGTCCACGCGTTCCAGAAGTACGTCTCCTTGCGCGGATTCACGCCCTTCTCGTACGAGTTCACGCCCTCCGTCAGCGCATGCGGCACGATCTTCACGCCCTTGATCTCGCCGGGGGGGATGTTCACGCTCAGGAACGTGCCGCGCGGGACGCCCCGTCGCAGGACGTCGGCGGCCAACCGGCCCACGAAAGCCGCGCCCGGTCCGTAGTCCATCCCCGGACTGATGACCTGGCTGGCCGCGATGCTGGGAATGCCGTCGAAGGCGGCCTCGCGCGCCGCGCCCAGGGTGCCCGACATGTAGACGACGTAGCCCGTGTTCTCCCCCCGGTTGATCCCGGACACCACGAGGTCGGGCCTCTCCGGGAGCAGGCGGCTCAAAGCGAGGCGCACGCAGGTCGCGGGCCGGGCCGCGATGCGATACCACTTCCCCGCCGGCGCCTCCGTCTTCACCAGGGGCTCGATCTCACGCATCATGATCGCCTCGGCGTAGGTAATCCCGTGCCCCACGCCGCTCTGGTTCTCCGCGGGCGCGGCCACCGTCACGTCGCCGACCTTCACCAGCTCCGCGTAGACGGCGAGCAGGCCGGCGGCGGCGATCCCGTCGTCGTCGGACAGCAGGATGCGCGGCCGGCGCTCCTCCGCTCCCACGATCGACGCCAGCGCCAAGGCCACGGCCAGCGCGCCCAGCCAGGCGCGCACGGGTCCCGGTCGTCTCATCGGAGTCGCTCCCTTCTATACTTTCCCGTGCCCTTCCCGTGCCCCGGTTGCCAGGCGGCCATCGACCGCAGCCCCGAGTCCTGGGCCCTGCGCTGCCCCGCCTGCGGGCGCGTGATCCGCGCCCGCGCCACAGACGCCGTCTCCGGGGACGTCCGCGCGTACGAAGTCGAGATCACGGGACGGCCGGAGACGCGCCGGCGGATCGAGGTTCCCTGGACGGACCAGGACGCGGCGCGCCTGCGGCAATGGCTGGTATGGTCGACGGTGCTCACGCTGGCCCTGGTGGCGGTCCTCTTCGCGGCCGCGCGCTGGGCCCGCTCCTAGCGCTTCGGCGCGGGCTTCTTGGCGGCGGCGATGGCCGCCTTCTTGCGGGCCTTCTTGGCCTTCTCCTTACGCTTCCGGCGGCGCCGGATCTCCTTCATGCGCTCGATCATGCTTGCTTGTCTCTCCTCGTGTGG
>Ga0209647_1002857_pt1 | contig 13751 bp, 9 predicted proteins | sample GraSoi_2013_60cm_FD_185827 | JGI IMG/M metagenome (GOLD analysis project Ga0209647, IMG submission 185827) | Grasslands soil microbial communities from the Angelo Coastal Reserve, California, USA - Sample 9_17_2013_60cm (SPAdes) (version 2) | ecosystem: Environmental > Terrestrial > Soil >... | reverse complement strand
GCACGACGGCCCCACGGGATGCGATTGGCGCGGTCAACATCCTGGCGCTCGGTACTCATGGTGCCATGCTCCCAGGTCGTGCTGTCCCGCAGCACATCAAGTATCTGCGCCCCTGGCGCAGTAGTTCTGGCGGACACCCGGCACGTCGCTCGGCGTGAGCCGAGAAGTCCCCGGCTTCAGCCGTGGGGCGTGTCACTTCGTGATCTTCAGGTTGGTGAAGACCGCTTCAGCTTGGTCGCTGACGTAGAGACCAGATTTGCCGCTGGCGAACGTGGTATCGTCGGCCTGGCCCACCTTCGTACCGTTGACGAAGAAGTCGAAGTGGCCGCCCTTGGCGACGACCTGCAGCGTGTTCGCGCTATTGAGGCCACCGTGGATCGCCGCGTTGGATGTTGGTTCAACCAGGCTCTTGAAGGTGCCGCCAACGACCTTGCCGAAGTCCCACTCGCTGTTGCCATCAATGCCGAACTGATAGTAGTTGCCCTGGCTAGTGCGGCGCAGGGCAATGCCAAAGTCGGCAGCGGTGGTCGAGCCGGAGAGTTGCTTGACATCCACGGTGGCGGTCGTGTCAGCGAGGTCCCCCGCCGGCGCATAGCAAATGTAACCGTTCTTGATGTGATAGCCGTCGCTGGCGAAGTTGCACTGCCCACCCGTGCTCCAGTCGCTGGAGGCCGAGGTCAGCGCATTGGAGTAGATGACGTTCGAGGCGTTGGTGCCGCCAGACTTGCTCGTCAGCGCCGCCACCGCGATGACCGCACCGATCACGACCAGTGTGATCACCGCCGCGATGATCCGGAAGCGGTTCTGCGTCCGGCGCACCTGTGTCATGGGCACGGCCGTGCCACCCCAGGGCGAGGGAGCGAGCGGCGCGCCACCGCCTGCTGTCTGGCCATAGCCGAAATCACTCTGGCCAGACAGCGGCTGGCTGGGTCCAGCCGGCGAGCCAAACGGAGTACTGGGTGGTCCGTATGGTGAGCCGCTGGGCTGGTTCGAGTAGCCATAGGCAGGCGGCTCCTGCGCGTAACCTGGCGGTGGGCTGTAGCCGCCTTGCCCCGCTGGCGCTCCGTAGCCGCCCTGCTCCGCCGGCGCTCCGTAGCCGCCCTGCCCTGCCGCCGCCCCATACTGGCCCGCGGAGGGAGCACTTTCCGGGCGAGCGAAGGGCTGGCCGCAGCGCGGGCAGCGGTCGGTCGGACGGTCGAGGTACAACCCACAAGTCGGACAGTTCATCGTCGCTCCTTGTCATTCGTGGCTATCGACCCGCGGCGCCAGCGCGCCGGCATCGCACCTGGGCGCACAGCACAGGCAAATCTCATCGTCCGGGAGGGCAGCGGAGGTCAGGCCGCTGCCCGGCAAACAGTATACAAGGATTCGTCTATTTGGTACAGGTAATTGCTGGGAGCGTCTTGCCTCGTGTGCGGCACGCGCAGGCACATATGGCAGGCGGCGGGCTGTGCAGACTGGTGGCGGGCGCGTCACGTGCGGCTGAGAGTGGGCGCGCCAAGAGCGGGAGCGTCGGGGCACGGGGGCATCTAGTGGGCACGCGGCGGCTGTGGGCGATGTGGCGTGTCGCGGGCGCGGGATAGAAGTGGGGTAAGAGGAGTTCCGCGCTCGCGTGCCACACATGAAGACAGCCCGCAACGGGCCGCCTGCCCACAGCCTTGTGCCCGTGACCGATGAGATGAAAGACGGACTACGACGCCGGCCTACAAAGACAGTCTACGAGTGCGCCTGATGGCGGACGAGCAGTCGGCAGATTGCGCGCCAGGTGGGGGCCTGCATCGCGATCCTTCATGCCCGTCTGCCTCATACAACGCAGTGTACCTGGCGGAGTAATCACCAGACATGTCAGTCCTGGAAGCGGTACTATCAGGCTAGCCGCCTTGGGCGCCGCTCCTCACTCAGCCGGCTGGCAGCATATCGAGCAGACTGCGCAGTATGTGGGCAGTCACGCCCCAGATGCGGTACGGCCCGAAGTCGTAGAAGTGGATGAGATGGTCCGCGCCAGCGCGCCGCCAGATCTCGCTATGGTAGATTGCCGGCTCTGCCAGCGCCTCCAGCGGCGCCTCGATCACCTCGGCGACCTCGCGTGGATTCGGCGTCAGCATGGGCAAGCCGTCGCCCAGCCAGCCGACGTAAGGCTGGATGAGAAAGTTGCTGACCGCCGCGAAGACGGTGGGTAACGGCCCCAGCAGGTCCACGGCCGCCGGGTCCAGCCCCAGCTCTTCGCGCGTCTCACGCAGCGCGGCCTGCTCCAGCGACGCGTCGGTGGCGTCGCGCGAGCCGCCCGGAAACGAGATCTCGCCGCGATGCGTGGAGAGGTCCTGCGAGCGCTGGGTGAAGAGCAGGCACGGCAAGCCGTCGCGCACGTAGAGCGGCGCAAGCACCGCCGCGGCGCGGGCAACCTGCGCGCCAGGGGCCAGCGTGCTCGTGGGCGCCGCTGGGAGGGCTCGCCGCAGGAACACCGTCAGTGCGTCGGCATGCCGCAACAGCTCTATGCGCGACCAGCCCTGCCCTACCTCATCCGTCACTCGCATCACCTGTTGCCCACTTGCAGTCTGACAATATGTTCATACGCGGCAGATATTGGTCCCAATCAAGCGCATTCGGCTTGCGCAGGCCTACCCCCTCTGGTATAATAGGCGCTGAAGTGGGGGCATGCAACGCGGCTCGTGCGGGCCAACGCGCGCGAATCCAGAGATCAGCCGAGAGGAAGACCACCCTCGGCCTATTTGTATTCCGTGCCGTCGCACCAGGACAAACTATCGTCACGTAGGATCTCGGACACTCGTACGGTCGGGACTCCATCACACACTACACACGCTTCATCGCGCAGTGCACGTTACTGCGATGCGGCGAACCCCGGCGCGGCGCGCCATCCCCTCGACTCGCGTAGCCTCCCCCTCTTCAGCGCTGCACGCTCGTGCGCGACGGTGCCCGCCAGGATTTGCTCGATGAGGCCGTGCCCCCTCACCTTTGCCCGTCCTTCCCGGCCCCACTACGCTACGCGGACAGCACATTCTACAGAGGGGGTAACCTAGTACCCATGCCAATTGAGCAGGGGAACCTGCCGGATCCGGCGGCCATGGCCGCACAGACCGGCGACAGTGCCGATGTCGTGCGCGAGCACGGCACGGACGTAACGAACAGCGAACAGGTTGGGACGATGAGCGTACACGATGATTTCACCGCGCAGACCGAGTCGGCGCAAAACGGGCACGACGATAGGACCGAACTGCCCGACATGAGCGAGATGCAGCGCCTGCTAGACGAGGAAGAGGTGCAGTTCCGCAGCATCAAGCGCGGCGATGTCGTCGAGGGCCAGATCGTGCGCATCGATGCCGACGAGATCCTCGTGGACATCGGCCTCAAGAGCGAGGGCGTGCTCTCCACCAAGGAGCTGCCCAACCAGGGCTATGGCTCGCTGGCCGAGCTGCACGTGGGCGACGAGGTGCTTGTCTATGTGATGCAGCCCGAGACGCCCGAGGGCCACGCGATCGTCTCGATCAAGCGCGCGCGCCTGGAGCGGCAGTGGCGCATTGCCCAGGAGCAGTACGAGCGAGGCGACCTGTTGGAGGCCGAGGTCATCGACCACAACAAGGGCGGCCTGATCGTCAACCTCGAAGGCATTCGCGGCTTCGTGCCCATCAGCCAGATCCTCAACCTCAAGCGCGAAGACACCGCCGACAACGCCGAGACGCAGAACAAGCTGGCGAGCATGGTCGGCCGGAAGCTGCAACTCAAGATCATCGAGATCAACCGCAACCGCAACCGACTGATCCTCTCCGAGCGCCTGGCGGTGCAGGAGTGGCGGGCCAAGCGGCGTGAGGAGCTCTTGAACGAGCTGAAGGTCGGCGAGGTTCGCAAGGGCATCGTCTCCAACCTCTCCAACTTTGGCGCGTTTGTCGATCTGGGCGGCGCAGACGGCCTGGTGCACATCAGCCAGCTGGCCTGGAGCCGCGTCAACCATCCCAGCGAGGTGCTCAAAGTCGGCCAGGAGGTCGAGGTACAGGTGCTCTCGGTGGACAAGGAGAAGAAGAAGATCGCCCTGTCCATCAAGCGCGCCGAGGTGGACCCGTGGACTACGGTGGAGGGCCGCTACCAGGTGGGCCAGCTAGTGCACGGCACCATCACCAAGATCGCGCCGTTCGGCGCCTTCGCGCGCATCGAAGACGGCGTCGAGGGGCTGATCCACCTCTCGGAGCTGCCGGCGGGCCAGCAAGATCCCAAGGCCGTCCTGCGCGAGGGCCAGGAGGTCACCGTCCGCATCCTGCGCATCGACGCTGACCGGCGTCGCCTGGGGCTCTCCATCCGTCAAGCGGACGAAGGCGCCAGCGCCGAGCCGGCGGCGGGGGAGGAGCCATCTGTGCGCGCGGCCGAGGGCGGCGTGAGCGCCGAAGCGCCCGCGGAGGGCACGCCCGAGGCTCCGGCTGCGGCCGCCTCCCAGGAGGCGACCCGGCCGGCCCGCCCAGCCCGCCCCGCACAGGAGGAGCCGACCACCGCGATGGCCGCCGCCTTCCAGGCCGCGCAAGCGGCCGCTGTGCGCGAGCAGAACGCTTCGGCCGCCAACGGCACAGCGCCGGCCGAAGCGCCGACCGCCACCGCGGCGGTGCCCACTGCGCAGGAGCCGGCCACGCCGGAGCCCAGCGCTCCGGCAGCCGCCGCGCAGCAGCCCACGGCTGCGCAGGCCCCAGCGGCCTCTGCTGCGTCGGCTGAACCCACCGCCGAGCCGGAGCCTACAGCGGCCGCTCCAGAAGCTGCCACACCGGCGACTGCGGCGGAAGCCGCTCCACCTACCGAGCCGGAGGCGGCCGCGGCATCTGAGCTGGAGGCAACCGTTGCCGAGCCGGAGCCAGCGGCAACCGCTGCTGCGCCCGAGCCGGTGACCGCCGAGCCAGAGCCCGAGGCACCGGCGACTGCGGCGGAAACTGCCGCACCGGAGGCTCCTGAGGCAACTGAAGCTCCTGCGGAGGCGCCTGCGGAGGCGCCTGCGGCGAGCGCCAGCAAGCCGGAGCCGGCCGCGGCGAAGGCAGAAGAACCTGCGGCCGCGAAGGCACAGGCTGAGGAGCCAGCGTCTCCCACCACGGAGACACCTAAAAAGACGAAGTCCGCCAAGCAGGAGGAGCCCGCAACGCCGACTGAGCCTACCTCAGCGGTAACCGAGAGCTAAACGCGCTTCGTCGCGAGTCTAGGGAGGCCGTTCTTGCGTTGTGCGGGAACGGCCTTCGCCTTATGCCTTTCCACTCGCCGGGATCAAAGGCCTGCTCTAGACGAACAGTGCGCGATTGTCGTACCGTCTAATCACCGGCGGCGCTTGTATAAACGCCACGACCACGCCGATGAGAAGCGCGCGACGTTGCTCTCCTCAGCGTGTGCTCCAGTCCATCCAGATCCACCAACGGAGCGCGGAGCCACGACGCATCTGGCAGGCGTGATCGTCGCGAGCGGGTATGCGGCAACGGATCGGGCCGCGAACGCGAGCATCGCCGGGCTTTCGCCGAGTAAGGCGCGCGGATTGCGATGAGCGACAAGAGTGGAGGCACAACTACTGACGAGCCGCGGCGGGTGCGCGGCGGTGCTCCGGCGGAGGTAAGGTGACTTACGGCGGCAAGGCGCGCCGTGAGCGACTGGCGCTTCCATTGCGCGGAAGCCGGGGCGGAATACAACAGTAACACCAGTGGCCGCGCGGCGCCGCTCGGACTGGTGAGGGCGCCACAGGACGCCGAAAGTACGCGCGACCATGCACGATCCAGCCGTCTGCCTTGTATTGACGAGGGCACGCAAGACCGCTTGAATAGCGGATTTGTATGGATGAGCTTCCTTGACGCTGAGTCGTGGATGGCGTATTATTAGAACCAGGTTTACCTGACTAGGAGGGGCCCGGTTCCACCCTAGGCCTTGAAAGGGGGGATACATCAGGTGAACGACAGAGACAGATTCGATAAGTTTACCGAGCGGGCTCGCAAAGTGTTGAGCCTGGCACAGGAAGAAGCCCAGCGCTTCAACCATAATTACATCGGGACCGAGCATCTTCTCCTTGGCCTCGTCCGTGAGGGCGACGGAGTGGCGGCGAAAGTTCTGAGCAACCTGGGCGTTGAGTTGAACAAGGTCCGCAGCGCCGTCGAGTTCATCATCGGCCGCGGCGACCGCATCGTGCTTGGCGACATCGGTCTGACCCCCCGCGCCAAGAAAGTCATCGAGCTGGCGGTGGATGAGGCACGCCGCCTCAACCATCATTACATCGGGACCGAGCATCTCCTCCTCGGCCTCGTGCGTGAGGGCGAGGGGATTGCGGCTGGCGTCCTCGAAAGTCTGGGTGTCAACCTCGAAAAGGTCCGCACGCAGACGATTCAGGTGCTCAGCCAATCCGGCGGCACTCACAGCGAGTCCGGCCGCGAAAAGCACTCCAAGACGCCGACCATCGATCAGATGGGCATTGATCTGACCTCCCATGCGCGTCAGAACAAGCTCGATCCGATCGTGGGCCGCGAAAAGGAGATCGAGCGCGTCATTCAAATCCTCTCGCGCCGCCAGAAGAACAACCCCGCGCTCATCGGCGAGCCGGGCGTCGGCAAGACGGCCATAGTCGAGGGGCTGGCGCAGCGCATTATCGCCGGTGAGGTTCCCGAAACACTCCAGGGCAAGCGCCTGTTGACGCTGGACGTTGGCTCGCTCGTCGCGGGCACCAAGTATCGCGGTGAGTTCGAAGAGCGGCTCAAGAAGATCATCGAAGAGATTCGGTCCAGCCAGGACTGCATCATCTTCATCGACGAGGTCCACACCCTGGTGGGCGCGGGCGCGGCAGAAGGCGCGGTGGACGCCGCGAACATCCTGAAGCCGGCGCTCTCGCGCGGCGAGCTGCAGTGCATCGGCGCCACCACGCTGGACGAATATCGCAAGTACATCGAGAAGGATGCCGCCCTGCAGCGGCGCTTCCAGGAAGTGATCGTACGCGAGTCCACCGTTGAGGAGACGATTCAGATCCTCAAAGGCATTCGCGAGAAGTACGAGCAGCACCACCGGCTCACTATCACCGACGATGCCCTCAAGGCCGCGGCGGAGATGGGCAGCCGCTATATCACCGACCGTTTCCTGCCGGACAAGGCGATTGACCTGATCGACGAGTCGGCCAGCCGCGTGCGCATGCAGCGCTCGCTCGCTCCGCTCAATCTGAAAGAGGCGATGCGCGGCCTCGAGGCGGTTCTTCGCGAGAAGGACGAAGCCATCCAGAATCAGGACTATGCTCAGGCGGCTGAGCTGCGCGACCGCGAGGTCAAGCTGCGCGACCGCATCGCCAAGCTAGAGTCGGGCTGGCATCGGGACCAGGGCAACGAAAAGCCGACGGTCGGCGAGGAAGACATCGCGCAGATCGTCTCGATGTGGACGGGCATTCCCGTCATGCGCATCGCGCAGGAAGAGTCCGCCCGCCTGCTCGAGATGGAGAGCGCGCTGCATAAGCGCGTGATCGGACAGGATGAGGCGATTGAGACCATCGCCCGCGCCGTGCGACGAGCACGCGCCGGATTGAAGGATCCCAAGCGCCCCATCGGCTCGTTCATCTTCATGGGGCCGACCGGTGTCGGTAAGACCGAGCTTGCACGGGCGCTGGCGGAGTTCATGTTCGGCAGCGAAGACGCGCTCATCAAGATCGACATGTCCGAGTTCATGGAACGCCACGCGGCGGCTCGTCTCGTCGGCGCGCCTCCGGGCTATGTCGGCTACGAGGAGGGCGGCCAGCTGACCGAGGCGGTGCGGCGCAAGTCGTACAGCGTGATCTTGCTGGACGAAATCGAGAAGGCCCATCCAGACGTCTTCAACATGCTGCTCCAGATCCTGGAGGACGGTAAGCTGACCGACGCCAAGGGCCGCACGGTGGACTTCCGCAACACCATCATCATCATGACGTCGAACGTCGGCGCGAGTCTGCTCAACAAGGAAGCCGCCATCGGCTTCGCGCAGAGTCGCGACAAGTTGAAGGCACAGCAGGCCGAATACGACTCCATGAAGGATAAGGTGCTCGGCGAGCTGAAGAACACCTTCAAGCCGGAGTTCCTGAACCGCATCGACGCGACCATCGTGTTCCATAGTCTGCGCCAGGAGCACGTGCGGCAGATCGTGGACCTGATGCTCGCGCGGGTGCGCACGCAGCTCACCGAGCAGCAGGTGGAGCTGCTCGTGCCGGAGGAGGCCAAGGACTTCCTTGTCACCAAGGGCTACGACGCGCAGTACGGCGCACGTCCGCTACGCCGCACGATTCAGAATCTGATCGAAGATCCGCTGGCCGAGGGCCTGCTGCAAGGCAAGTTCCGGCCCGGCGACATTGTCGAAGCCACCCACCGCGACGATACGGTGGTGCTGGAGGTGCACGAGCGCCGCGAGGATCTGCTCCGCCAGCTCCCACCGCCTCCGGAGGCTGCGCTTTCGGCGGGAGAGGTTGGCGGCGGCAGCGAGTCATCGCACTAGCTGCTCGGTTCACCGAAAGGGGGCGCGTCCGGGATCTCTCCTGGGCGCGCCCGTTCTTTTTGCGCCGCGCATAGCCGCGCATAGCCGCGCACAGGACTGGGCGCACGAAAAGAACCCATCTGTTACGTCGGGCGTATACACAGGCGAGGAGCACGGCACGCACGCGTGCGGCCAACGCAGAGAGCGCCCGGCTCGCGGCACTCGCGACAACCGTTTCCGCTTTCGTCGCCCGGCGCAGGGAATTGGTCTGCGGATCACAGCCCGCACATCTCTTGCACCCGTGCGGATAGCTATCCTTTGAGGTACCGATGCCACGACCACATACGAAGTTCGTCTGCCAGCAATGCGGCTACGAGAGCGCGAAGTGGATGGGTCGCTGCCCCGACTGTGGCGAGTGGAATAGCCTCGTCGAGACGGTGATCCCTGGTGCCCGCGGCCAGGCGGACAGCCGCGTCACGAGTCTCGCGCGGGCGGGCCGCTCCGCGCCGACGCCGCTTACGCAGATCGAGGCCACCGGTGACCGGCGCCTCGCCACCGGCTCGGGGGAGCTGGATCGTGTGCTTGGCGGGGGTATCGTGCCTGGTTCGCTGGTGCTGCTCGGCGGCGAGCCGGGCATCGGCAAATCCACGCTGCTCGCCGCCGTCGCGGGTTACATCGCGTCACAGACCGGGCCGGTGCTCTACGTCTCCGCTGAGGAGTCGGCCCAACAGGTCAAGATGCGCGCCGATCGGTTGGGCATCACCAGCGAGCGGCTGCTGCTGCTGCCAGAGACGGAGATCGAAGCGGTGGTCGAGACGGCGGAGCGCCTGCGGCCCGCGCTCCTGGTCGTGGATTCGATCCAGACGGTCGCCTCATCGAACGTCACCTCGGCGCCCGGCAGCATCAGCCAGGTCCGCGAGTCGACACTGCGGCTGATGCAGCTGGCGAAGGGGACGCAGGTACCCGTCTTCATCATCGGGCACGTCACCAAAGAGGGCACAGTGGCCGGGCCACGGGCGCTGGAGCACATCGTAGACGCTGTGCTCTACCTGGAGGGCGAGCGCTTCCATAGCTACCGGCTGCTGCGCGGGGCGAAGAATCGCTTTGGCGCGACCAACGAGGTCGGCGTGTACGAGATGCGCGGCGAAGGCATGGTAGACGTCGAGAATCCCTCCGCGCTGTTTTTGGCCGAGCATGACGGCCGCAGCACCGGCTCGGTGGTCACCGTGAGCATGGAGGGGACGCGCCCACTGCTGGTGGAGGTGCAGGCGCTGGCCACCACGACGGTCTTCGGCACGCCGCGCTGCACCACCAACGGCCTCGATCAGAGCCGCACGCTGATGCTGCTGGCGGTGCTCACCAAAAGAGTTGGTCTCGCTTTGGGTAATCAAGACGTGTATGTGAATGTAGCTGGTGGATTCTCGCTGGGCGAGCCGGCGGTGGATCTCGGCGTAGCCGCCGCGGTCGCCTCCAGCTTCCGCGAGCAGCGCGTCGCACTGGACACGGTGCTGATAGGGGAAGTCGGCCTGGGCGGCGAGATCCGCACGGTGACGCGCACCGAGGCGCGCATCCGCGAGGCGGCCAAACTGGGCTTCCGGCGCTGTGTGCTTCCGAAGTCCACCCGCGCGCGGCCACATCTAAATGATAGTACTTCTGGTCCTGGCATCGAGCTTGCGCAGGCTAGCACATTAGCCGAGGCGCTCGAGCTGGCGTTGGAGTGAGTCTGCCAGGGCGCCAGAGCAACGGTGTATAATGGCGGATACGGTCCGTCAAGTAGACTCGCAGATGCTGATGCAAGGGCGCGTTAGCGGGCGAGGCCGGGTCGTCTGGTCTGGAAGGGAGGGGAAGAGCAGTCGCTTCAGCACGGTGGAGAGAGCGAGCACGTGGTCTCTTGTTTCCCCTTCGGTGGTGGGATTGAGCTGGCTGACCAACTGCACTTATCCGCGTCATATATGTGGCGCAACCGTGATAATCGCTCGAATGCTCCACCGCCCTCACATGCGCGTGCGCTGGATGCACGCGCCACATGCGACAGGCCCCTGGGGTCTGATCGGAGGACGGTATGACTGGGAAGCTCATCAGCCGCGTCATCGGGCTGGTCGTCGCCATCGGCGTCGGACTGGCGGTACTCTTCAATCTTTTAAGCGAGCCCAAAATCCACCTGGGTACGGCGGCCATCGCAGGCATTGCCGTGCTCAGCGCACTGGTGGCGCTGATTCTCTCCATCTGGATCGCGCTGGTACCCTATCGGTGGGTGCGCGATCAGATTCGCCGCGCTGAGGTCAGCGACGTCATCGCCGCCGTCATCGGCCTCATCGTCGGCCTCATCATCGCCGCGCTGGCCTCGATCTTCCTCTCGCAGATCACCTTCCTTGGGCTCGGCCACTGGTTGCCGACGCTCACCGCGATCCTGTTCGCCTATGTAGGCATCACCATCGCCGTGCTGCGCAAAGACGACTTCGGGCGGCTCTTCGCCTCCGCGGCGACTGCCGGGCGGGCGGCGCGGCGGGCGGCGCGCGAGGAGCGTGACAACGACGAGAGCGAGGACCGCGACGACCATGCGCGCGAGGACCACGCCCGCCTGCGCGACCGGTTTCCGGGGCGCAAGCCCGCGCGGCAGCCCGACCGCATCCTGGTGGACACCAGCGCGATCATCGACGGCCGCATCGCCGACATCAGCGAGACCGGCTTCATCTCTGGCATGCTAGTGGTGCCGCGCTTCGTGCTCGAAGAGCTGCAGCATATCGCCGACTCGGCCGACAGCATGCGCCGCAACCGTGGCCGGCGCGGCCTCGAAATCTTGCAGCGGCTCCAAAAGGAGCCGGCGGTGACGGTGGATATCACCGATGCCGACGCCGAGAGCATCCACGAGGTAGACGCCAAGCTGGTGAAGCTGGCACGCCAGTGGCATTGCCCGATCATCACCAACGACTTCAACCTCAACCGCGTCGCCGAGCTGCAGGGCGTCAAAGTGCTCAACATCAACGAGCTTGCCCACGCGGTGAAGCCGATTCTGCTGCCGGGCGAAGAGATGTCGATCAAGATCATGCAGGACGGCAAAGAGATCGGCCAGGGCGTCGGCTATCTGGACGACGGCACGATGATCGTCGTCGAGGGCGGCAAGCAGTTCATCGGCAGCACGGTGGATGTCACGGTGACGCGGGTGCTGCAAACCGTCGCCGGCCGCATGATCTTCGCGCACCCGAAACAGACCGCGGCCAATTCTGCCCCGGCGCGCCGCACCGGCACCGCGTAGCCGCGACTCGTGGAGACATCGCCACAGCCCTCCCCCGCTGCCGCCCATCTCACGGGCGCGGCGGGGGCCATACTCCTCGCGGCCCAGTCCGCGCCTGGTGGCTTCGATCCCTACTGGGCGGTCGTCGGCGGCAAGCCAGTGCTCACCTGGAGTGTTGCCGCTTGCGCGCGCGCGGCGCCGCGCGGCGCGGTCGCGCTGGTCGTCGCATCGGACCGCCTGGACGACGCGTGTGCCCTCGCGGAGGCGGAAGGCTGGCGGTACGTGCGGCCGGTGGCGGCGCATGGTCCGCAGCTACGTGACGCCATCGCTGCCGGGCTGGCGGCGCTACCGGTGGACTGCCACTGGGTCGTGCTCCACGACGCTGCCCGCCCTCTGCTGACGCCCGAGCTCATTCTGGCGGGGCTGACGGCGGCGGCGCGCACCGGCGTCGCGTGCGCTTGCGAGCCGGTAAAAGAAACGGTCAAGCGCGCGCGCGCCGGCGTCGTCACACAGACGCTGGAGCGTGCTCACCTGGCCCTCTTGCAGACGCCACAGGTCTTCGCGCGCGAGCGGCTACTGGCGCTGCTAGCCAGCGATGCCGGCGGGCAGTGGGCAGACGCGGCGGCGCGCGCCGCTGCGCTCGGCATGCCCGTAGCCACCTTCCCTAGTGGTCACGAGAACCTGCGCGTGGCGACCGCGGACGACGTCGCCCTCGCCGAGGACGTGCTGGCGCGGCGGCAACGAGAAGCACTAGGGGGCGCGCATGGCTGAGGTGAAGCAACCCAACCGACCGGTGGCGCTGATCGTCGGCGCGTCGAGCGGCATCGGCGCGGCGCTGGCGCGGCGGTTAGCGCGCGAGGGCTACACGCTGGCGCTGGTGGCCCGGCGCGCGGACCAATTGGAGCGGCTGGCGGCGGAGATCAACGGGGTGGCACAGCTCCCCGAAGGGGCGACGCCGCGCGCCACTGCCTATGCGCATGACGTACGCGACTACGACGATGCTCCCGCGCTCTTCACGCGCATCACCGCCGACCTCGGTCCGCTGCGACTCGCCGTCTACGCGGCGGGTGTGATGCCCGCCCCCACGGATGATGCCTGGACGTTCGCACAGGAGCGCGCCACCATCGAGATCAACGCGCTCGGCGCCATACGCTGGCTGGACCTCGCGGCCGACGCCTTCCAGCGACAGGGATTCGGTGTGCTGGTCGGCATCTCCTCGGTCGCGGGTGATCGCGGCCGGCGCGGCAACAGCGCCTATCAGGCCTCGAAGGCGGCGCTGAGCACCTATCTGGATTCGCTGCGCTACCGGCTGCGTGGCTCCGGCGTGCGCGTGGTGACGGTGAAGCCGGGCTATGTGGCCACCGCGATGACGGCGGGCGCGCGGCTGCCCAAGCCGCTGGTGACCCCAGCCGAGGCCGTTGCCGACCGCGTGGCGCGCGTGGCTGCCCACGGCCGGCCCGGTGTCGTCTACATCCCCGGCTACTGGGCGCCGATCATGTGGGTGATCCGCCATCTGCCCTCCGCGCTCATCGCCCGCCTACCGCTCTAGCCGGCGCCGGCCGCCGCCACTGCGTCGCCATTGCCACTCCAGCGCCCAGCTTCGCCCAAGCTGCTATACTGAGTCCAATGGCTTCAAGAAACACTAAGGATAGCTGCTCTATGTCTGCGTCGAGCACACCAAACGAAGCCCCCTGGCTGATACCACCTGCGCTCCGGCTGCAGCTGCTCGCACTCTTGGCATCCGAGCCGCAGAACGCACTGACGATGACCTATGAAGAGTTTTTGGACTGGGCAGACGAGGATACTCGGGCAGAGTGGGTGGACGGGAAGGTGGTCATGGCCAGTCCTGTGAGTGTGCGGCACCAACTCTTGGTGAACTTCCTCGTCGGCGTGTTGAACACATACGCCCGGCTGCACGATCTCGGGCGGGTGCTCAATGGGCCATTCCAGGTCAGGTACCCCATAGCTGAAGCGAGGGGCATGTGGAGTCGTTCCGAGCATGCCTGGACCTGACCAGACTCCGCCAGGGCCGCAAGGCTCTCGGGCTACGTGAGGAGCGCATACCTCGGCCCCGGCG
>Ga0209647_1002855_pt1 | contig 13753 bp, 11 predicted proteins | sample GraSoi_2013_60cm_FD_185827 | JGI IMG/M metagenome (GOLD analysis project Ga0209647, IMG submission 185827) | Grasslands soil microbial communities from the Angelo Coastal Reserve, California, USA - Sample 9_17_2013_60cm (SPAdes) (version 2) | ecosystem: Environmental > Terrestrial > Soil >... | reverse complement strand
CGGGGAAGCCGATATTTCCCGCCCTCGCGTGACCGTGCCATAACCGCCATTCGTGGCGGATTTCGATGGCGGTTATGGCGACTGACGCGCGCACTGACGTGCATCGGCGCACACAGCTATACCTGCACGGGTTGGCGTCAACGTTGGCGTCAATTCGTCAGTGGCGCCATCAGCGGCTCGTCTGAGCGTCGAGGAGCAATCGTCATGACCGCCGAATTCAAGAGGGTTTGACCATGGTGCCGGCGGTGGGATTCGAACCCACAACCCGTGTCCGGGAGCAGTTTTTGAGACTGCCGCGTATACCGTTCCGCCACGCCGGCCTGGGGTGCACGGGACCAGTGCAGTATAGTCGCCGTTCACTGTGGGCGTCAAGCTACCCGACAGGCGAGCAGGCACAGGCCGAGGGTTAAGTATGCGTTCGTGGCAGCAGGCAATCGCGCCGCCGCGCAGCCCGCAACAGCTGCTGATCGGCACGGCGTGCGTGCTGGTGCTGGCCGCGTTCGCGCTGAGTGTGGCCGTTCGCCTGTCTGCGCCAGCGGCCGGCGGAGCGCAACGGCTCACTGGGCTCCCGGCGCCCGCGCTGGTGCTGCCCGCCGAGCAGAGCGGCCGTCTCTTGCCGTCGGCGATCTCCCTCGCGCCCGCGCGTGGACATCCCACGCTGATCGTCTTCTTCTTTTCGCTCTGCCCGCACTGCCATACCGTCGTGCCGGCTGTCCGCCAGCTTGAGGGCACGTATGCCGCGCGCGGCTTACGCGTGCTGTATGTAGACTCGCCTGCCGAGAACAGCGGCATTACCAATGCCTACGCCGCGCGCATGGGCATCACGTCTCCCGTGCTGCTGGACGCCGGCGGAGAAGCGGCTGCTAGATTCGGGGTACGTTACTTTCCCGGCATCGTGCTGGTCGACGAGCGTGGCATCGTGCGGGCAGCTTGGACCGGCGAGACGCAGCAAGCAGCACTCCGTGCGGCGGTCGTCGCGCTGCTCCCTGCTTGAGCGCGCGCCGCGTGCGTGCTCGTTGGGCTGTGCGTGCCTTGCGTACGCCGCCGTGAAGCTCGTCTGCGGTCAGCCCCCGTCAGCATGCGCACTGCATCGGGGCGTCGTGGTAGAACGAAGCGAGCCACTTGCCAGCCGCTTTGCTCGTGGCGAGCTTGTCGCCCGCCCACCAGTTGGTGATGTCCCAATGCGGCTGCTTTTCTCGCGAGGCCACCGGACGGTCCTCAGACCAGAACACCCCCGTCCACCAGCTCGAATCCTTGAAGGTAAAGATCAGCGCCTGCATGTCGTTGAGCTGTTCGGCCTCATCTGCCGAGCCAGACACGCCTTGCGACGAGGCGGCGCCCGGGGCGCTGGCGTAACCCGCCGCGGTGAAGATCACCGGGCGGCCCGCGGTGTCCGAGACTTTCTCCAGTCGTGTGTAGATGTTGCCCACGTCACGAAAGCGCCCGTCGCCCTGGCCTTGCCATGCGCGCTCGAGGTCGTCTACCGTCGCGTCCGCCTGCACCTGCATCAGCGGGAAGAAGGCATCCACGCCAATGTAATCCACCGCGTTCCACCAGGCGATTTGCTCGAACTCCGGTGCGGTGGCATCGCCTTCGGGCGCGCCGCCCCAGTTCGCTGCGTAGATGAGCTTGCCGCTGTAGCTGGCGCCGGTCTGTGGCTTGTGGTCGCCCAGCGACAGGAACGACGGGTTGCGCAGCGCGCTGATCACGTGCCGCCACTCGCACTCGCGCCGGCCAGCGCAGGTGTACGACTCCCCCTTGGGAATGTCGATGCCGTGGGGATCGGCTTTTTGGGTCGTCTTGCTCGTGTCGTAGGTGAGGTTGGTGAGCTGATCGCCAATGATGAAATAGGGCAGGTGAAATTGCTCAGCGATCTGCGCGAAATGCACTGCGAATGCCGTGTAGTTGTTAAACCAGCCGCGCTCCAGATTGCCAATGGTGCCCGTACTGATACTGCGGTCGGACTGCAGCCCGGACCAGACCGACCCGGCATACGTGGGATCCTCACGCCCCTGCGTGCGATCCGTGTCCTGCTGGCGCAGCTGCAGCTCGAGAATGGGGACGAGGCCAGCCTTGCGCGCGTCCTGGATCGCCCGAATGTAGTCAGCGTCCGGCAGCGTGTCGAGATTGCCACGGTCGGTGCTGTGCCACAGCACGACGCTACCGCTGCGCAACGGCATGTCGGCGATGACGGGGATGATCACCGAGTTCATGTGAAAGTCATGCGACTCCGAGCGCATGTTGTCGAGCGAGGCTGGCGTGGTATACCCGCCGCCGCTCAGGCGGCGGGACCAATTGAAGACAAAGCCCTGGAAGACGCCCGCCACTCGCCTGCGCCTGCAATCCGGGCGCGACGAATACGATGTGCGGCAGGATGAACTGGCCAGCGAGCAAGGCCACGAGGAGCGTCGGCAAGGCGGCCAGCGCGCCCAATCGCTGGGCGCGGCGGTCGGGCGGGCGGCGCCCGGGGGTGGGAAGCGGAGAGGTTCCGGGCAATAGCGGGGCAGGGGCGAGCGGCATCCTGTCGGTCTCCTCGTACTCTAGCCTACTGCGCTCACGCCGGGAAGGCGAGCTTGCGATATTTTTCGGCGGTCTCGTGCCACGCCTCTTCCGAGAGGCCCAGCTTGTCGCGCAGTGCCTCCAGCGAGAGTCCGGCATGCAACTGGTGCACGGCGTAGATGTCGCGGAGCAGCTGCAAGGTAACGCGTTTCTCGATGCGCGCCCGCTTGACCGCCGCCGCCAGCACGTAGTTCAGGTTGCGATCGGTGCACTCGAAGACCCGTTCCCGCGGGCGGTAGCGCTCGATATAGCGCAGGTACACCGCCGTCCATGCGGGCGGCAGCTCCATGCGCCGCTCGCGCCGTCGCTTGGCCTGGCCAGGAAAGTGGACCTCGATAGCGGGATGGGCGGGATCGGTGAGATCCACATCTTGCAGACGCAGGCCCGTCACCTCTTCCTTCTTCAGCCCGGTCGCCAGCAGCAGCATCACCAGGGCGTGGCAACGCACATCCGCCGCCGCCGCCGTCTCCAGCCGGCGCACCTCGTCCTCGAACAGCAGCTCTGGAAGCGGCGGCAGGGGCCGGCTGAACGCGATGCTCGCCGCCAGATCAACCGGCAGCACGGACTCGTGCGCCAGCCAACCGAAGAAGTTCTTCAAAAACGTCACCCGCCGCGACATCGTCTTCGGCGCCGGCCTCGTGCCGCGATCCATACGCAGGTGGACCAGCCAGTCCGCGAGCATCTGGCGGGAAATCGCCCGCAGCGGGGTCTCGCGCCCCAGATACTCTGTCAGCAGGCGCAAGTCGGAGAGAAAGCAGGTCACCGTGTACACTGAGTGGTCGGTGCGCCGGAGATGGTCCGCATACGGCAGCGCGCACGCGCCGATGCTGGCCGAGGCTGTCAGCGGCGCGGACTGCACCAGGGCCGGTGCGCGTTGCGGAGTAGTAGGTTCCGCCGTAGCTTCTGGGAAGAACAGACTGGGCTGTTCGGCGCTGTCGTGCGCGGCCTGTCGTGATTGCGGCATGGCATGCCTCGGCGAGCGTGCTCGTCGCCTATCTGCCCGGTGCCGGCCAGCCTTCTCGTGCACCTGTGTTCGTGCCCAGTATGGGCTATCGCGCCGTGCTTTGCAAGCGGCATGCGCCCGCATGGGCTATACTGGGGCGCGATGCGCCAGGCATCGGACCGCTGTTGCGCCAAGGAGGACTTCCGCAGGTGCCTACTCCCGACACGACATCCACCCCGACCACGCTCACGCTCGACGAGGTCGCGTTTCCCGCCACGCTGGAGCCAGACAGCATCGCCGCTACGCTGGCGACCGAGCTCGCCGTCAAGCGTACGCAGGTGACGCACACACTCGAGCTGCTGGACGCCGGCAACACGGTGCCGTTCATTGCCCGCTATCGCAAGGAGATGACCGGCAACCTCGACGAGGTGCAGATCCAGGCGGTCGCCGACCGTGCAGAGTCGCTCCGCGCGCTGCACGCGCGCAAGCATGACGTGCTCCGCCTGATCGCCGAGCAGGGCAAGCTGCATGCCGACTTGGCCGCCGCCATCATGGGCGCGGCTACGCTTCAGGCAGTCGAAGACCTGTACTTGCCGTTTCGGCCGAAGCGCAAGACGCGCGCGAGCGTGGCCCGCGAGCGTGGGCTACAGCCGTTGGCCGATCTTATCCTGCGCCAGGAGCGCCTCCCAGGCGATGCGTCGGCTGCCGCGCAGCCATTTGTCAATGCCGAGCTGGGCGTGGACTCGGTCGCCGCCGCGCTGGCCGGCGCACGAGACATCTGCGCCGAGATAGCGATGGAGGATCCGGCGGTTCGCGGCGCGGTGCGCGCGCTCTTCCTGGCTGACGGGGCGATCAGCGCAAAGCTGGTGGCTGCCACTGAGGACGCGGGCGAGAAGGACCCCAAGGGCATCTACCGCCTGTATTACGACTTTGCCGAGCCGGTGCGCCGCATGGTGCCACACCGGACGCTGGCGCTCAACCGCGCGGAGCGCGAAGACATCGTGCGCGTCTCGGTGGATGTCCCGCTCGAGCGCGCGGAGCCGCTGATTCAGCGCACGTATGCGCCCGATCCACACTCGCCGTTCGCGGATGAGCTGCGCACCGCTCTCGCCGATGGGTACAAACGACTGCTGGCGCCGGCGCTAGAGCGCGAGACACGCGCCGAGTTGACGCGCCAGGCCGAGGAGCACGCCATTACCGTGTTCGCCGCGAACCTGCGCAATCTGCTCTTGCAGCCACCGCTACGCGGCCAGGGCGTGCTTGGCCTCGATCCTGGCTATCGCACGGGCTGTAAGGTCGCCGTCGTGGATGGCAACGGCAACTATGTCGAATCCACCACCATCTTTCCGCATCCGCCGGCGCAGCGCTGGTCCGAGGCGAAGACGGCGTTGAAGGCGCTGATCGCGCAGCACGCCGTGGGCGTCATCGCCATCGGCAACGGCACCGCCTCGCGCGAGACGGAACAGCTTGCCGCCGAGGTCATTGGCGAGCTCGAACAGGCGGGCCGTGCCCCCGGCACGCTCGGCTATGTAATGGTCAACGAGGCTGGCGCTTCGGTCTATTCGGCCTCCGAGGTCGCCCGGCAAGAGTTCCCCACACTGGACGCGACGCAGCGCGGCACGATCTCGATCGCGCGGCGGTTGCAGGATCCTTTGGCCGAGCTCGTCAAGATCGATCCGAAGGCGGTCGGCGTCGGCCTCTATCAACATGATGTGGATCAGCGGGCGCTGGCGGACGCGCTGGATCGCGTGGTGACGTCGTGCGTCAACTTCGCGGGTGTGGACGTCAATGTGGCCTCGCCGCAGCTGTTGCGCTACGTGTCGGGCATCACTAGCCGTCTGGCCGACAACATCGTGACGTATCGCCGCGATCACGGGCCGTTCGCCGCTCGCGACCAGCTGCGCAAGGTGCCGGGCCTCGGCCCCGCGACCTTCGTGCAGGCCGCGGGGTTCCTCAAGATCGCCGGCGGCCGCGAGCCACTCGACAATACATTCATCCATCCCGAGAGCTACGCGGCGGCGCGCGCCGTGCTCGCACGCCTTCCCGCGTCCGGCGAGAAGGTTGCACAGCGCGTACGCGCCTGGCGGCTGCTCGCCGGCAAGGACGCTGCCTTGGCAACCCGGGCAAACGACCTGAGCGTGGGCGTGCCGACCCTCACCGACATCCTGGAGAACCTAGAGAAGCCCGGACTGGACCCGCGCGACGCGCTGCCGGCGCCGTTGTTGCGTCACGACGTGCTCAAGCTGGAGGATCTGCAGCCGGGCATGGAGCTTTCGGGTACGGTGCGCAATGTTGTGGACTTTGGCGCGTTTGTGGATATCGGCGTCAAGCAAGATGGCCTGGTCCATGTCTCCGAGCTGGCCGACCGCTTTGTGCGCGACCCGTTGACGGTGGTGGCGGTGGGCCAGGTGGTGCGCGTCCGCGTGCTCAGCGTGGATGTAGGCCGTGGACGTGTGCAGCTCAGCATGCGCGGCATCGCGCACTAATCCCTATTGCGTACGCGCAGCGGCGGAGATAGCCTCAAGCGGCTCTTTGGTGTACACTGGGCGGCGTCATCATTTCGCGCTGCCTCCGATCGCCTGCGGGGCCGCGCGGTGGGCTGTGTGGGGAGGGATTCGCGACGTGGAAGGCTCGATCATCAAGCGCAAGATCAATTTCCTGTTGCTCGGCATTCCGTTGATCATCTTTCACACGCAGCTGCTGGCGTCGGTCGAGGAGCCGCTGAAGGGGCTGCTGGGCGAGCGCTACGACGCGACCGTCACCATCGCCCTCATGACGGTGGCGGCGCTGGGTCTCATTCCACTGGCCGGCTTCGTGGAGAGCGCGGTCGAGGAGCTGGCCGAGCTGCTGGGGCAGTTCGTGGGCGGCCTGCTGCACACCACGTTCGGCAACGTGGCGGAGCTGACTATCGCTCTCTCGATTCTGCTCGCCTCGGTCGGCGCCGGTGGGTCGGCGCTCGTGCTCGGCTCCATTGCCGGGGTCATCATTCGCAACGCGCTGCTCTTCCTGGGCCTCTCGACACTCCTCGGCTGCGCGCGCAACGGCAGGATGAAATTCGATGCCGAGAACGCCAGCGAATACACGACCGTGTTCGCGCTGGCCGTCATCGGCCTCTGCCTGCCCACTATCGGCAGCCTGATCTTCGGCCTGAAGCCTGGCGAGGCCAGGACGCCGTTCGAGGAGCACCGGCTCATTCTCCTGAGCGTCGCGCTGGCGGTCGTGTTGCTCATTAGCTATCTGGCGTATGTCTTCTTCGCCGTGTTCCGCATCGGCGAAGGCTACAACCTCGTGGAGCAGCGGATCCGCCGCCGCGCGGAAAAGGCGGCCGAGCGACTGCTGCGACACCAGGCGCGCCTGGAGCGCCGCGGCGCCGCGCGTGAGAACGTCCAGGATCGTGAGCTCCTTGCCCCGACACTGCCGGATACGCAGGCACTCTTCCGCCAGGAGCGTGACGAGGCCGAGCGACGTCTGGCCACAGCGAGTGTGGCCGTGGCAGCGGCCGAGCGGGAGCCAGCAGGTGAGCCGGGGAGCGGCGACCGCAAGCGCATCTACGCGCGAGCGGCGCTGGCCGAGCACCGACGCCAAGTGCGCGCAGAGCGCGGCGAGGAAGGTTTCCTGGCGGGGCACCGCGTCTGGCGCGGCATTATCGCGGTAGCGGTGCTTGCAGCAGCGACGGCAGGCGTCGCCATGATGTCCGAAGGGTTTGCCGGCGGCACCGAGGAGCTGTTTCGCAACAATCCGCAGTTCACGCCCTATGAGTTCTTCCTGGGCCTGATCCTGATCCCAGTGCTGGCCGGCATCGTCGAGTTCTATGGCTCGGTGGAGACGGCGCGCAGCAACCGCATGGAAATCACGATGGCGGTCACCGCCGGCGCGACCATTCAGATGATTCTGCTGGTGGTGCCAATTCTCGTGCTGGTCGGTTATTTCACCAACCATCCGCTGGTGCTGGTATTCCAGCCGCTCAACATCATCATCTTCGGCGCGTCTACCGTGATCTACATGCTGCTCAGTCGCGACGGCGAGTCTACCTGGCTCGAAGGCGTGCAGCTGACCAGCCTGTGGGCGCTGGTCGCCGTAGTGGCGCTCTTCTTACCTCCTGCCTGACGCCAATTAGGAACAAACAGGAAGCGCAGGCGGCTCTCACCGACTGACGCTTCCCGCTCCACGCCACGGGCGCAACAACCCTGGCCAAGCTGGTGGAATCGCTACGCCAGCACTTCACGTATGTTCTCGACGATGATGAACAGCCCCATCAGCACCACTGCGCCAAGTATCACCGGCTGGAAGAACCGGACCAGCAGCACCAGCGTCGTCAGCAACGCCAGCGCCACGACCAGCCGCGCGGTCCAGACCTGGAAGTCGCGGTGGAAGAGCGCTTCGAAGAAGCCATAGACGCCGAGCAGCACGACGATCCCCGGCGCCAGGTAGCCTGAGAAATACGCGAGCGCGGCGAAGCCGAGCAAGAGCACCCCGACGCTGACCGCGCTCCACACGCCGGCAAGCCTGCCCAGCCGCACGTCCGCCGGAGTGGTCGGGAGTGATGGGCGGCGCAGGTGGCCGCGTGGATCGCCGAAGTCTCCTGCGGCCACGTGCCGGGCGAGCGCCGCGCAGCGCGCCTGCGCAATCTCGTTTTCCGCTCGCTCGGCTTTGCGCCGTTCCAGGTCGGCGCCGACGTCGTGGACCCGCTGCTGCAGCGCCACGGACCGCGGCCGCTCCGCCGGCACAGTGCGCATCGCCGCCACCTCCAGATCCAGGCCGGCCAGCACTGACGCCCGTTCTTCGATCTGAGCCGTGAGCTCGTCGTGTTCCACGCGCAGCCGGCGCTGCTGCTCTGCCAAAGTCGCCGCGGTACGGGCGGGCGGAGCCACCTTGTCGAGCCCGCTCCAGCCGACCGGGTCGTACCACCGCTTGCGCTGGAGCCCGTCGCGCTCGTATCTCGGTCCGGGCGGGGCATTCTCGCCCAGCGGATCGCCACTGTAGAGCCCCCAGAGCCCGGAGTACGCCTCCACCCAGGCTGGCGCCGGCGCTTGGGGGCTCGCCTGGAGCAGGCGCTGGTCCCAGGTGTGCTGCTGCTCCGGTCCGATGCGCAGCCCGTCGCCGCGGGCATAGTCGACGAACGGAATGCGCAGGCCCTCTGCCTCCCGCTCCGCCGGCTCGGGTCCCTGCCCGAGCCGGGCCCACACGCGCCGGAGCCCGACAGAGAGGCGCGCGAGCCCCTGCGTATGCGGTACGACGACCGCTGGCATGTATTCGCCGCGGAAGAAATAATTCGCATGCGACCCGGCGCCCGGATAGATGACTGGATGCTCCCCGATTCGCCGCAGATCTGGATCGTCCCAGCGGCGCCGCAAGTCATCGCCGTCGCTCTCGTGCTCTGAACACGCGATCCAGGACGGCTCGATAGCACCGCGCGCGTCTTCGGCGGCATACACGGTGAGCATCTCCCAGTCGCCCTCGTGATCGTTGACGCCGTGGAACGAGGAGCGCCAGTCATTGAAGGTGTAGAAGAACCAATACTGTAGCGCGATGAACCCGTGCTCCCGCACGACCCGGCCATAATAGCTGTAGCGCTCTTCGTGCGCCTGCAGCTGCTGATATTGCACTGCCGCTCCTGCCGCCAGGCCGCCTGGCGCCCTGCCCCGCAGGAGCAACGAGAGCGAAAAAAGCAGGTCGATGATGCGCGGCAGCAGGCCGACCCGCACGAGCCGCCCCGGGCCGGTATGGAAGTCTTTGAGGGTAGAGCTTTTGTGGAAGGCGCGGACCTGTGTCGCCGTGAGCGGACTGGCGAAGCTGAGGAAGGTGATCACCCCTGGCGTGTCGGCCTGGGGCGATTGGGCCAGACTGGATGCATCGAGCTGGCCCCGTGGCACCAGCTCTTCAGGTTCCTTGCCTGGCTGTTGTGCGCAGAGCCGGGAGCCCGCGAGGAAGCGATCCGCGTCCATTGGAAAGAACTGCTCGCCGACATTGAAGCACAGGATAGGCTCAAAGCGTCGCAGCAAGGCCAGGTCATCGGCGGAGAGCTCGCCGCGAGCATCGAGCGCTTCCATGGTGCCGCTCCTTCCGCACTACGCTGCTACCCCGTTGCCTCAGTGTCGAACGCGTCTTGTCGGCGACTGGGCGTCGTCACCTCAGCCACCGTGGCGGGCACGCCCGTCGGGGATGCCGCCGGCGGCAACATCCCTTCCTTAGGGTTCGTGCCACGTTGGGCGAGGTCGAAGGTGTCGCGCACCGTGCGGGTGTTGAGGTAGAAGACGATGATCACGCCGAGCAACATGCTCAGGTAGCCACCTCCGCCGCGGACGAAGTAGTTCAACAGCAGCGTCGCGAGCGTCCACCCTTGCAGCGCCATAGCCCCGAACCACGCCCATGGCAGCAAGCGCAATACGCCGATGCCGGCGGCAGCGGAGAACAAGCCAAGCGCCCCCATCACGGTGGCCGAGAGCCACTGGTTCAGCGTAAACCCGCCGAGATTCACGGCAAGCGTAGATTGCAGCTCGCTGCCGTCGTGCGTGAGCTGAACCCAGAGAGCAAATGCGACCGACGCAAGCAGAGCCAGCCCCTGCAGCAGCAACAGGATGCCGATGATGGTTACACCGAACGGTCGTTTCATGGCGTACTCCCCGCGGGATCTGGTACGTGAATGCTGGGTCTGGCGCATCGCCAACGTGCGCTCCGCGTCGCGCGTTCGACATAACGTGAGTATGCCATATTCTATCTGTCGCAGGGCGCGCCGGGGACATCCCATGTCACGTTCGCGCCACTGTCCTCAGCGCGGCCGGGGATGCAAGGGATGCGGCATCCAAATGGGCTGTGGGTGTTCGGGGATTCGCGCTCAGCCCCGCGACGGCCTCGCCCGCCAGCTTCTGGGTCGCGTGCGCAGCCGACAGCCACCCAGGCGAATGCCGCATCATCTGTCCATGTGTGGGCCGAGGCCTACGGCAGCTGCTCCTCGGCGGAAATCTCCCGTGTCATCGCGCCGGGCGCCATGCCGCCGGGCGCCTGCCGATCAGATGGCGACGTGCCCTGCCAGTGGGCACGTATGGCCTCCGAGTTGTTGATGACCAGATGGACACCATCGACTTGCACGGTGCCGATGTCCGCCGCGGGCACGAGATAGTCCGTGCCCATTCCGTCCTCACCGCGTACCAGCAGCCCATCGTCTCGCTTCGCGCGAACGGTGCCGAGCCGCTGCCCCTCATGAGTAAACACCGGCGTACCGGGTGCCACGTTGCTCCAATCCGGATCGAGAGGATTCCGGAGCGTTTCGTCCAGGTTCATGTGCTTCCTCCCAGGCCATTCCCAGCGTCTGTGCCACGAGCAGACGTTGCCCGTCGCCGTCTGGGACTGGCACAAGAGAGCCAGTCGCAAGCCGCATGCCGGCAACGCTACTCCGCCTCCGGCTGCACCTGGGCCGGAGTGCTAGGCACAGCGGCCAGCCCGAGCGCCGAGCGCTCTTCGTTGGTGGCGCGATTCTCGATCATCGCGTCCAGTGCGGCCAGCAGCGCGGGATCACCCTGGCGCGCCGCCGCGGGACCAATCTGGGTGATCCACACCAGCAGCTCGTGGCGTCCCTTGAAGCTGCCGCGCACTTCTTCCAGCGCGAAGCTGCCAGGGAGCTTATATTGACCAGAAGCGCTCGCTTCCCGCTCTTCGGCGGCCCACTCGCGTGCCTCGGACTCGAGAACAGCCAGCACCTCGTCCATCGCCGCGCGCCATCCCCGGAGAAACAGTTCCCGTTCCTGCTGTGTCGCCATGCCTCGCTCCTCTGACGGTCTCTCGTCGACTGCTGAGTCGTGATTCTGTGTCGTGGCGCCGCACACACGCGCGCCCCAAGCGTAACAGAAGCTGTGCTTGAGCGCCAGTGTCGCCGCACCTGGAACCGACCGATTTCCCCCGTAGCGGGTAGAATGGAATCGCTGGATCTCGCGATGAGGAAACGGATGGCAATGGAAGACGTCGAGTACGCCGTGTTCGAGTGGCGCGGCCGTGACATCGCGCTCGTGCCGCCGGCCGCGCTGGCCGGGCTGGATGACGCGGCGCTGCTTAGGGCGCTGTTCGCGCCGGAGGATCTGTCCGCCGCATCGTCGCTCCTCACGCGCGACCGCAAGCGCACGTTCCTGCGCCTGCGCCCGCTGGACTTTGCGCGCCTGCGAGCGGCCTTGGGTGCGCACGCGGCCTGCCCGGTGCGCGTCGCGTTCGAGGAATATCCCCTGTTGTCCTGGCAGCCGGAGGCGACGGTGACGGCGCGCCCCTACCAGGACGCGGCGCTCGTGGCATGGCGAGCCGCCGGCTATCGTGGGGTCGTCGTGCTGCCCACCGGGGCGGGCAAGACGGTGGTGGGCACGCTTGCCATCGCCGACCTCGGCCTCTGGACGCTCGTCGTGGTGCCTACCATCGACCTGCTGCGCCAGTGGCGCGCCGCCCTGGCGCAGACGCTCGGCTGCGAGGGCGCGCAGATCGGCATCTTCGGCGGCGGTCTGCACGAAGTCCAGCCGATCACCGTGGTGACGTATGAGTCGGCGCAATTGCATCCTGAGCTTCTGCGCCGGTTTGGCCTGCTCATCTTCGACGAGTGCCATCACCTGCCCGCGCCGAGCTACCGGCAGATCGCCGAAGGCGCCGCTGCCGCCTATCGTCTGGGCCTGAGCGCCACGCCCGAGCGCGCGGATATGGAGCATCAGGCGCTGGGACAGCTCATCGGTCCGGAGGTCTATCGCCGCGCGCCGGAGGAGCTTTCGGCCGCGCGCTATCTCGCGGCGTACGACGAGCGGCGACTGGAGGTGACGCTTGCCGACGAGGAACGCACGCGCTACGACGCGGCACGCGCCACCTATCTCGACTACGTGCGCCGCCGGCGGCTGGTGATCGCCAGCCCCGCAGACTTTCAGCGCAAGGTGCTCTGGGCCAGCGCACGCGATCCGGAGGCGCGCGACGCCATGCTCGCCTGGCGCGAGGCGCGGCGCCTCTCGCTCAACGCGCCCGCCAAGCTCGGCCTGCTCGAAGAGCTCTGCGCACGCCATCGCGATGAGCGCGTGCTGATCTTCAGCGAGTTCAATAGCCTGGTCGAGGAGGTGAGCCGGCGGTTCTGCATGCCACAGATCACCTACAAAACGCCCGCCGAGGAGCGCCGCTTGATTCTGGAACGCTTCCGCTCCGGCCAGTATACCAAGCTGGTGACGGGGCGCGTCCTCAATGAGGGCGTGGACATTCCGGATTGCGGCGTGGCAGTGATTGTGAGCGGCACGGCGACCCGGCGTGAGTACGTGCAGCGGCTGGGACGTGTGCTGCGACCCAAGGCAGCCCGCGCGATTCTGTACGAGCTGGTGACGGCAGACACCACCGAGGAGCGTGTCGCGGAGCGGCGGCGGGAGGAACGGTAGCCGGACCATGCGATTGGCACTGCGCGATGTCAAGAAGACGGTGCGCCGCCGCGACGGCGTGGCGTTCGTCACGCCGTATCTGCTGCGCCCACGCGAGCGCCTGCGCGAGCTCGAGGCGCTGGTGGCCTTACACGAGGCGTGGATCGGGCGCGCACGCGCCACTTTTCCGACGGAGCGCGCCGCCGAGCTCGTCGGCGACTATCGGCTAGCGCGCTGCCTGGTGGCCTGCCTTGGCGAATGGTACGAGTGGCGGGCGCCCGCGTGGCCGGGCGCGGCTAGCGAAGCCGAAGCGGCAGCGCTCGCCGCGCGCGAGCTTACCTCGCCGAGCCAGCTGCGTCTCGCGCTCTACGACTTCGTCCACGCGCAGTCCGGCGGCTTCCTCCCAAGCGCGGCGCGGGAGGCTGGGCTGAGTGCGTTCTGCGCGCAGATCGAGCTTGCGCGAGCCACGCTCGACAATCTCCTCGCGCTCGACGGCGAGGAGCGTGCCGTGTTGGCGCGCGTGGCCGAGCGGCCTCCGACCGCGCGCGAGCTTGCCGCGCGCTACAATGCCCGCGCCTTCGAGGCGCTCTTGGCGAACGCGGCGGAGGTCGAGTGGCACGTGACACCGGTGGCCGGGGCGGAGGGCCTGGGCAGCGTGGTGAAACGGGTCTGCTTCCTCGCGCGCCGCATGGGTGTCCACTATGATGTCGCCTTCGACACCACCATCCCCATACGACAAGTCCCATCGTCGCCGACTGCCGGGCTGCCGCTGGTCGCCGAGGCGCGCACGCTGTATGCCGTCTCCACTGGCGCGGCGAGCGAGGCGGAGGAGGAGCTGAACGGCGCCGGCCGCACCGTGGTCGTCACGTTGTTCGGTCCGCAGGGGGTG
>Ga0209647_1002854_pt1 | contig 13754 bp, 12 predicted proteins | sample GraSoi_2013_60cm_FD_185827 | JGI IMG/M metagenome (GOLD analysis project Ga0209647, IMG submission 185827) | Grasslands soil microbial communities from the Angelo Coastal Reserve, California, USA - Sample 9_17_2013_60cm (SPAdes) (version 2) | ecosystem: Environmental > Terrestrial > Soil >... | reverse complement strand
AATATTCCGGGGAAACTTCCAGGGAAAATGGCCCTGTTTAAAAGTACCACTGTAGTGAGATATTGGCGACAATGACATTGGAATTTTCATGTCGCCAGTGGATTGGCTTCTCGTCTGAGATTGAAACAATTCGTCAAGGTGTGTGATGTGTGCCTGACCTGGGGTCGCCAGTGGATTGGCTTCTCGTCTGAGATTGAAATGCCTCTTCTGACAAGTCAGGAACCGTAGCATACTTTGTCGCCAGTGGATTGGCTTCTCGTCTGAGATTGAAATGCAGTAAAGGTAGTCGCCGTGGCTGCGGTCACCCTTACGTCGCCAGTGGATTGGCTTCTCGTCTGAGATTGAAATATGAGAAGCAAGGCACGCCGCTTACATGCGAGAGAGGTCGCCAGTGGATTGGCTTCTCGTCTGAGGGTCGGAACTAATTCCTACTCGACGAAATGTGACGCTCGTTATGCATGTTATGCACGTCGAGCCTGTCTCATGTGCTCGTAGAAGAGGCTTTTGCTTTTCGCAGTCTTGGAGAAGTAGGAATTAGTTCCGACCCTCTCGTCTGAGATTGAAACTCTGATAATGTCGAGTTTTGTGAAGCGGGATTAGCGCGTTGCCAGGGGAGGCACATCTCGTCTGAGATTGAAATTCATCAGCTTGAACGGAACGCGCTGTTAGTGACCCTTTAAACTGATTCATACGAAATCTCGCTGATTTGGCAGAATCATGGGCGTGAGTAATTTAGCGATCCGCTTCTTGCATGAAAGTTAAGCCATACCAAATCAGCAAAAGAGCGCAAGACCCAAGAAACTGGCGCCATCATAGTTTTTCCCAGGACATCATATATAAAGTGATGGAGATTAATCTTAGATTGAAGAAGTAAGCAAACTTTTATGATAACACAAAATATTCTTTGAGTTTGAAGACAAACATAACCTGTAAATCCGCTCCAGGCCTCAAACGGAGCTTAAGTATGACCAGGTATTCTTTGAGTTTCACGAGTCTGACCCCCATCCATTTGAAAACAACATCTTATCACATCAGGCCAAAATCTGGGCCGTAATAATGCCAATAACTGCTTGGGGGGTGTAACAGTAACAAAGAATCTAGAGATTCCTTGACAATTCTGGTGTTTTTTGTGTAAGATTGGAAGGGATAAGGAGCAGGAGGGAAAGGTTCGTTTGTTATCGGCATCGGGAAGATGATGAACCGCATGGATCAGAACTAAGGAGGCGATAACCATGAGCACCTTCCGCTTTCGCCGATTCGCCATCCTTGTCGGGGATGGGGAGACCGGTGTGGGCGGAGGTCCCTGCTGTCCTGGTTGTGGGTTGCAGAAAAGGCACATCAAAGCAAGGCGAATACTACGCGGTCGCGGAAAGAAAGACAAGAGCATGCAGATCTGCAAGAGAATCCCCCCCGAAAGAACTTCAACAGTATCTCGCACGTGTTTGTCAAGAACGCGGCTGGACCAAAGACAGCCCTTCTGAGAAGTTTGTGCTCTTCATCGAAGAAGTCGGCGAACGAGGCTTGTGCCATGCGCAAGGCGGCTGGGCTGTATGAAGCGCAAGCCAAACCACGCGACATCTCTCTGGAAGAAGAATTCGCCGAGGTGCTCAGCTCCCTGTTGGACCTGGCCAACTGTTTCCAGGTCGATCTGGAACAGGCCTGCCGTGCGAAAGAACAGCTCAATCAGTCCAGGACATGGGAAGGAAGGACCTGTTTTGGACGACGCACCACAGCAGAGAAGAGAAGAGGTCCCCGTGAAGACGCAGGAGCACAGGCATGAAGGTTTCGATTAAGGCAGCGGCCCAGGCATTAGGCGTGCGGGAAGAGACCCTTCGCCGCTGGGAACAGACGGGCAAGATTACTTCCGAGCGGACTGCCGGAGGCCATCGACGCTATGATCTGTCGCGGCTGGGCAAGGGGGCTGAGTCGCAGAAAATCGAGCTGCCGGTGCGTGTGACCATTGGTTACGCGCGGGTGTCGAGCCAGGACCACCTGCCTGATCTCCTGCGGCAGGCATCGTTGCTCGAAATCTACTGTGCCACCAAAGGCTGGGAGGTCGAGATTATTCAAGATCGGGGATCAGGTCTCAATTATCGCAAACGCGGCCTGCGTGAGTTAGTTGGGCGGATCTGTTCGGGCGAGGTCGAGCGCCTGGTCCTCACCCATCAAGATCGCTTGATGCGCTTTGGCGCGGAATTGGTCTTCGCCCTTTGCGAGCACTTTGGCACCGAAGTGGTCATCATGAATGCTGCCGAAGAACGCAGTTTTGAGGAAGATCTGGTCCAGGATGTGTTAGAGATCATTACCGTATTCAGTGCTCGCTTGTATGGCAGTCGCAGCCACAAGAACAAGCAAGTGATGCAACAGCTCAAGGAAGCCGCCGATGAAATCAGCCGTCAAAATTCCGCTCCTGGTCGGTGAGCGCGAAGCTGCCGTACTGGATGGCCAGTCACGCATTGCCAATTGGCTCTACAACAAGCTGTTGGAGCAGGCCAATGCCCTGCGTCAGCAGTATCGCTCGAGCCAGGACCAAACAGTGGGCAAGACCCTCTACACCGAACGGGGCTTACGGGACATGATCCCCACACTCAAAGAGCAGCATCCCTTTTTGAAAAGTGTGTATTCCTCTCCGCTCAAAAACGCCGCCCTGCGCCTCTCACAAGCGATCAGAGCGTATCAGGATGGCAAGCATGGGCGGCGGGCCAAAGCGGTGAACTGGCCCCGCTTTCGCGCCTGGAAACGCTCCTGGTTTTCGCTTCAGTATGAGGAACCCCACAAAGGTTACCACGTGGTCGCAAGCACCTTGACGCTCTCGCTTGGCCAGGATCCAGAAGGTCAGCAGATCAAGCTCACGCTCACCCTTGCGGAGGCGCTTCCGCATTGGGTCAATCACGACCACATTCGCCAGTGCCGCATTGTCAAGGAAGGGCAGATCTACTCGGTCATCTTCACGATCGAGCGCCAGCTGCCCAATGGGAAACCACTCTCGCCGACGAAAGTCGTCGCCCTTGATCCCAACCACAAAAATTTCGCCTACGCCGTTGACAGCAATGGCAAGGCGACTGAGATCCACAATCCCTATTTTCTGAAAGCGCTTGACAGGCGTATTGACCACCTAAAAGCCAAACGCGATCATTGCAAGAAAAAAGCCAAACAACTCACCCGCCCCGATGGCTCTACCTTCTGGTTGCCTTCCCGGCGTTGGCGGTCTTTGAACGCGAGGCTGCAAGAAGTGTATCGGAAACGGCGAGAACAGACGAAGCAGTTTCTCTACACCGTCGCCAATCGGCTCTATCATGACTATGATGCCATCGGCATCGGGGACTATGTCCCACGCGGAAGGAGCGGCATTACCCGCAAGATGCGCCGCTCCATGCACAACCAATCCTTGAATCGGCGCTTTAAGCAGGTGCTGTCCTGGGTGGCATTGCGCTCAGGGAAAACGTCCCTCGAATGGGCAGAAGGCGGCTCCACCCGGACCTGCCACGATTGTGGCTACGTAGTGGCTGAAGGCATTCCTCCCGAGGTTCGCGAGTGGGACTGTCCTGGCTCTGGTTGCACGCGTCACCATATCCGAGACGAAAACGCAGCGCGCAACGGCTTAACGCGCACATTCAAGGTGTTGGAGTTGCCTTGCTCGGGCCACTGGGAGGTTTCCTCTCGGTGTGCTTGGCGGTTCAACGGTCTAGGACTCACTATCCGGAGATCGCTGACGGATTCTGCAACAGGGATCAACTTCCAAGAAATCAAATCGTTCCCATGACAGGGAACGGCCCAGATCTAGATTTATCTAGGATTGGGAGAGCGGAATCGCGTTCCTTTGACATATGGCGACTTGTTTATTTTAGGATGCTATGGATGGTGCAGTTCAGAACTGCACCATCCATAGCATCCTAAAATACCTGCGAAACGCTACAATCCGAAGGCAAAGAGATGTCCACTCTTACTTCCTTCGTAGAGAACCCCATTAGAGATCGTGGCCGCTCCCCAGAAGCCCCCGTTCGTCGCCGTATCCGTATAGGTGTAAAGAATCTGCCCTGTCTGTGAGTTAACCACATCCATATTTTTGCCCGCACCTACGATGACTAAGCCTGGCACAGCGAGCGTAGGAGCCAGCACCGCGCCGGGTAGACAATCTTCCCAGAGGAATGCACCACTGCTCGGGTCCACTTTGCGTAAACTGCCAGCACATGCTAATCCCCCAATTGTCGTTCCGCTTTCAGCTACATACAGGCTAGTTCCATCATAGGCACTGGCCGCAATACTTCCGGCCTTGGCTGGAGCCGCTCCTCCCAAAGATACACGTACTTTCCATAGAGACCCGGCGCTAATGTTAGTCCGGTCGAGGGCATAGTAATAGCCATTTTTGTTAGCCATCCCCAGCATTGCATGAGAGACCCCGTTGATCGTTGCCTGGAAGAGAGTGGGTGTACTACCATAGTCAGTATCTTGGCCACGATCAGCCACTGGCAAGGGCCATGAGGCGACCATGGAGAGGTCAGCCGCGTTCAACTCGACGATTGCGTCTCCTAGAAGCAGGGGCTGTGTGCAAGATTTTTTATCGACATTGCCCGTCCCAACATAGAGCATGCCCGTCTGCTCATCGATGGTGGGCGCACCCCAGACAGATCCCCCCTGGCAGCCGCCGTCGGGGACAACCTTGAAGGTGTTTTGAATCAACCCCGTGGAGGCATCGATACGGTCGACTTCTCCTTGTACCAGGGGGCAGTCGCCAGTGGAAGCGACTCCGATATAGATACTACCATTGTATATTGCCGTTGAACTATAGAGGAACGAGGCAGGATCGCTACTCAAAGTGGTCTGCCACAGGATCGTTCCCTTGAGGGCATCCAGGGCAAACAGGCTGGCTGGTCCGGACCCCACGAATACGACCGAGGTTGGAATTCCCTTAATTGGCACCGTTGCCACTGTTACCGAACTGATTACACCTTTCGGCTTATTAGAACAGCCACCTGGCCTGGTACCCAGATTCGCTGTCCAAAGATCATTACCAGTGTTGGGATCACTCGCATGCAGCACACCATCCCACGATCCCCAATAGAGCATGCCATTGGCTGTCATCACCTCGGTGGTGATCAGCGCATGGTTAACGGTCGAAGCCGTCCAGTGCAGCTTCAGATTGGGAGCCGTCGTTGGATTGATGATCGTCTCGGCACTGTCATAGCCGGTGCGAGCGTTGCTGCCAAGAAATGTTGTCCAGTCAGTAGAGGCCGCGTGAGCGGCTTGCCTTGGCAGATAACTTGTGACGGCTAACACCGTGGTAAAAACCAGCACGAACACGATAAATGGCAACCAGTAAACTATTGGTCGATGCTGCAAATGACGGAAGATATGTCTCATGATGTCCTCCTGTAGAACGTATATTGATACGAGTCAATGTTATTTGATCACGCTGTGGTTACAGGAGGGTTGTGAATTGGTAAAGAAATGATTATTAATAGATCAATTTGGTTAAGGCTTTATTAGCAGTAAATAGATCCATCTGTTTTGAATTTGAATTTTATAAATACACATTCGTTAAAATAAGTACTCGTTGTGCGCACTTTACGTGTTTGCACAACGAGTGAGGTTACCTTTTAGGCTGGCGGCCAGGGATAGCCTGCCGATTGATAAATCGCCTCAATTGTTGCCAGGTTCTCTACCGTCTCCTCCAGGCTCAGGGGTAGTTGGTGACCATAGCGGATGCAGGTAGCAAAATGTTCCACTTCAAGCCGAAACTGGTCAACGGGGCTAAAGCGTTGATGGATGGTTTGGCCTTCTACTGATAGTATAACCACCGTTTCGATATGACCTGGAGTAAAGGGCAGCGGAATGCTGATCGATCCATTCTCACCAATAATTTCGGATCCCTGCCGTGTCGGTAGCTCAAAGCTAGAGTCGATAAGACCAAAGCAGCCATCATCGAAATCCAGCACAGCGCTAGCATAACACTCTACTTCACTTTCAGATGGTGTATAGACACGGGCACCCACCGCTATCGGCGTGTTGCCGTATGCTGCGCGGCAGAAATTCACGGCATAACATCCGACATCCATGAGCGAGCCACCTGCTAATGCCGCCTGCAAGCGGATATCATGTGGACGTGAGCCCACGTTGAATGAGAAAGAAGAGCGAACTAACTTTACTTGACCAATCCGCCCTGCCGCTACTTGCTCTAATGCCCAGACTGTCTGAGGATGGAAACGATACATAAATGCTTCCATGAGGAGCATGCCACGCTCTCGTGCTGTCTGCATCATCGAAAGGCCCTGCAAAGCCGTCACCGCCAGCGGCTTTTCACACAAGACATGTTTACCTGCCTTGAGTGCTTTAATGGTCCATTCAGCGTGAAGACTGTTCGGCAAGGGATTATAGATAGCTTCCACCCGGGGATCGTTGATGACACTATCGTAGTCCTCATAAATAGTGGCCTCTGGTACAAAGGCAAATAGATCTTTCGCTCTATCTAGATTGCGACTGCCGATAGCCACCAGACGTCCATTCGAAGACGCATGAATGGCAGGTGCTACCCGTTTGACACCGATATTAGCGGCACTAAGTATACCCCAGCGCACAGGAGTATGAAGACTCATTTCATTAGACTGCATACCGCTTGAATCCTTTTCCTAAAATTAGATATTTAAAACTGAATACATGCTATCACAAGAGTGCCATTAAATAGCAAGCGGTACTACATCTAACTATCGCGGCCCTTTCCTCACTCTCATATGTTGCTGCTGTTATCATCAGCCGTTGGCGAACGCCCCGGCGTTATATAGAACCTGTTCATCCCAGCCGTGAATGCATTGACGAACACCACAAAACTGCTCCCGTGGTCCACAGCCGTTAAAAACACCAGAGTTAAGCAAAGAGAGGTACAAGTTACATAGACTTGCACCTCTCTTCTATCAAGACGTACAATGAAGTAACTTACAATTTGTAAGGGATTGACCCGGTACCGCACTGGCAAGTGGAAGTGCGTATCAGGCCAATAAACGAACCACATCGGAACTACATCGTCTCTAGAGAGGACCTGTATTCGTGACAAAAAACCATGCGACTTATCCCCTGCGTGTTGGCGTTCAACTTCACCCTCAGCATACGACATATCAATCCTTTGCCGACGCTGTTCGTCGCACTGAAGATATGGGAGTCGATAGTATCTTTAACTGGGATCACTTTTTCCCCTTGTATGGAGATCCCCAGGGCAATCATTTTGAGGGCTGGACCCTCCTTACCGCAATGGCAACTTTGACACACCGTGCCCAAATTGGGTGCCTCGTGACCTGTAACACGTACCGCAATCCGGGCTTGTTGTCTGACATGGCCAAAACTGTCGATCATATCAGCAATGGTCGTCTCATCCTGGGTCTGGGTGCGGGCTGGTTTGAGCGGGATTACACCGAATATGGCTATGAATTTGGCACCCCGTCAAGCCGCCTGGCTGCCCTGGAAGAGTCACTTAAGGTCATTCACCATCGCTGGGAAGTGGATGTGCCGCAGCCAGTGCGTAACCCCATTCCCATTCTGATCGGTGGTGGTGGTGAAAAAAAGACCTTGCGTATTACTGCCCAGTATGCCAATATATGGCATGGTTTTGGCGATCCAGCTATCTATGGTCACAAAATCGAGGTTTTGAATGGCTGGTGTGCAGAGGTGGGTCGCAATCCACAAGAGATTGAGCATGCTTGCGGTGCTCCTAGAAGTGCCGATCCGGCTGAACTGGACGCTTATGTTGCAGCTGGTGCGACCCACTTTATCCTTGGCATGACCGAGCCCTGGAATTTTGATGCAGTAGCTAAACTAGTGAAATGGCGTAATGAGCGCCAGGGGTAATAATCTACCTCAAAGGCAGCTGAAGAGAAGAGATGTGTGGTAGAGTGTGCAGCTTACAGGCCGCATGCTCCACCACCACTCAAAAACAATGAGCCACGCCACAAGCTAGGTTGTAATGATACCTATACTTTTCTTGCAATTCTCTGATATTTCGTATATAATATATTTGGATAATCAAAGTAATTTGAAGGGTTAATGAGAAAATGGTTGAGGAATCAGTACAGCACGATACTGATGTGGCCACGGCTTTGCTCGATATCACACCAAAACTGCTACGTCGTGTACGCGCTGATTTGCCACTGGAAACCGATTCACCTGACTGGCAAGATGTATCAGAACTGCGCGCGACACTGGGGCAAATTACACTCCTGGCGATACTTGTTGAACATAAACGCTGTATGATGCAAGAACTAGCTGAACACCTGGCTGTGACTCCATCAACCGTGACTGCCATGGTCAAGCGTTTATTGGCACAGGGCTTTATAGAGCGCACTCGTGATGATACTGATTGGCGTATGGTATGGGTGAAACCTACAGAGAAAGGGCGTTCGGCCGTCGCCTTTTTTGATCGTGCCAGCGTCGCTTCGCTACAAAGACGTATGCGTTATCTCAGTCAAGACGAATATTGCGCGCTGCTCGCGGCGCTACCAGCCCTTCGTCATTTGATTGCGGTAGACGAATAGACCGCTGATCACCATGATGGTGATGATCATCGATGTTTACGTTTGTTGTGTACTCACCTCTGCTATGTTCATAGCACGGTGAGAAGTGAAGAAATCTCTTAGAAAGATAGTTATGCAATCTTCGCGTTTTTCTTCTGATGTTCCAGCTGAAAAAGACATAAGGCCGGATGAACTTCCTCAGCCTGAGACAAAGTCACGCGACGGTTATCAGTGGACCGCGCTCTCCGTTACCACAGTAGGTGCACTGCTGGCCTCCATCCAGGGGTCAGCTCTGCTGATTGCGCTGCCTAATATTCTGGCTGAATTACGGGCCTCATTTTTTACGATAATGTGGGTACTCCTCGGATATTTGCTTATCGTAACAGTTTTGACACCAATCATTGGACGGTTGGCAGACATGTGGGGACGCAAGCGTCTTTACAATAGTGGATTTATTATCTTTACTGTTGGCTCTCTCATTGCAGGCTTAGCACAGCCACAATTTCATGGTGCTGACCTCATCTTAGGGCGTGTGGTTCAGGGTGTTGGAGCAGCTCTGCTGGTTACGAATAGCACTGTAATTGTTACTGATGCATTCAGAAAAGGGCAAGTAGGACTCGGTTTAGGCATCAACCAGATCGCAGGTGCTGCGGGCTTCCTCATCGGGCCAATTGTCGGAGGCTTACTCACTGAGTTATCCTGGCGCTGGGTCTTTTTATTCAATGTCCCTCTTGGCGTCTTTGGTGCTCTGTGGGGGATTTGGCGCTTGCGTGAACCAGTGCGGCCGCAAGAGCGCCAACATGTTGACTGGTTGGGGAGTATTACCCTCACCATCGGACTTGCAGGCGTGCTATTGGCCTTGAGTATGCTGGCCTTTCCCATTCTGCCCATGCCTGTGACGTATACTATTCTTGGCCTTGGTATCCTGGGACTTGTTTTGTTTGGCATTATCGAGCCTCGTATCAAGGAACCGCTTATCCAGTTGCGTCTTTTCCGTAGCCGCCTTTTCACTTTGGCAAACTTAAGCGGTTTGCTTAATGGTATTGCTCGCGGTGCCGTATTGTTTTTGCTCATCTTCTTTCTTCAAGGCCCCTACGGTAAAGATCCACTGACAGCAGGCTTGCTACTCGCACCCTTTGGTGCCGCATTTATGCTAATTGGTCCCTTGAGTGGAAGGCTCTCCGACCACGTGGGATCGCGCTTACTTGCGCCTATTGGATTAGCTATCTCATCAATTGCCTTGTTTGGCTTGACGACTATCAACCAGTTTACCCCCTATTGGGTGCTAGCACTCTACATGGCCTTGATGGGTGGTGGTTCGGGCTTTTTTGTCTCTCCCAATACAAACGCAATCATGAGTTCCGTAGAGCCACATACCAGGGGAGCTGCTTCAGGCATTCTGAGTATGCTAAACAATACCGGACAAATGCTCAGTATTGCTTCCGGTTGGCTTTAAGTAGCCTGCCTTTTGATGCCATTCAGCAGGTGTTTATCACTGGTGGTGGTATGGGGCATTTTGCATCAGCCATCCCGCCTTTCCTGTCGGGCTTACATGTTGCATTCTTTTTCTCTTTCATATTGAGTATCATCGCGGCGGTCGTGGCGGCCTTGCGTCCTGCGCACTAGCACCAGCGGTGGCTTTCCTCGTATGGGTGGGGTGTGGGTTTTGTAGCATCAAGCTGCGAAACCCACACCCAACGACTCTTGCCCTTTCCTCCTTCTATGAAGCTTCCTCTCTATTTTGTCCATGTATACTGCTATAAAAGAAAAAGCTGATTCTCCATTCGCGTGCAGAAAACTTGCATAACAGGTATACTATGGAACATACCAATCAATACCAAGAGGAGATAGTAGGTACAATCATGTCAAAACAAGATGCCCCCTCCATTCCGGAATTTACACGGAGCGATACTCGCATTAGCGAGTTACTGGATATCATGCATGAGATAGCCGACCTGGCTGCCCTGGGGAGCCTGGCAGAGTGGGACCAGAACACTGCTATGCCCGATGGTGCAGCAGAGGTTCGTGGATACCAGATGGCGACCTTACAAGGAGTCTTACACGAGCGCTGGACCTCTCCACGTTTGGGAAAATTACTGGGCGAGTTGAGTGAGCAGGTACAGCAAGCTGCCTATTCTGACGCCGATCGTGGCCTGCTGCGCCAGGCGCGTCGTGATTATGATCGCGCAACAAAGTTGCCGCGTAAACTGGTCGAAGAGATAGCACGTGTGCAGGCGGCCAGTTTTACCGCATGGCGACGCGCCAGGGAAAATAATGATTTCGCTAGTTTTGCGCCTTTGCTCAGTCGCACAGTAGCTATTCAACGCGAAGTAGCAGATAGGTTAGGCTTTGTTGAGACGCGCTATGATGCGCTTCTTGATGAATATGAGCCAGGCATGACCGCTCGCAAGCTTGAAGCCCTATTTACCCCCATACGTGAGACCAGTAGATCCTTGCTCCAAAGGATTGAGGCGAGTGGAAATACTGTGGATGTCTCCTGTCTGGAAGGTAACTTTACAGAAGCCCAACAAATGGCCCTGGGTGAGCGCATCCTCCAGAATATGGGTTACGACTTTTCTCGTGGTCAGATAGCCGTTTCCCCTCATCCTTTCACTACCAGCTTTGGTAGTCCCTTTGATGTACGCCTTACAACTCGTATCAACAAACGCCATATTCAGGAATCGTTGATGGCAGATATTCACGAGGGTGGACATGCTCTTTATGAACAGGGCTGTTCTCCAACGCTGGCGCGCACTCCGGTCGCAGGAGGCGCTTCGATGGGAGCGCACGAGTCACAATCTCGCTTGTGGGAGAACTCCATCGGTCGTTCTATGCCATATTGGCAAGGCCAATTTTCTGTCTTACGGGAGCTATTCGCTGAACAATTTGCCAATATAGACGCTGCTACCTTTGCCCGGGCCTTGAATAAAGTCCAACCCAGTCTGATTCGCATCGAAGCGGATGAGGTCACATATAATCTGCATATTATGGTGCGTTTTGAACTGGAGAAAGCTCTTATCAACGGCGATGTGGCAATTGAAACCCTCCCCTCGCTTTGGAACGCCAAATATCGTGAATATCTCGGTATAGTGCCACCAAATGATACACAGGGCGTGCTACAGGATATCCACTGGACTAGCGGTTTTGGCTATTTCCCAAGCTATACGCTGGGTAATCTCTATGCTGCGCAGATCTTCTCCACACTGCAGAAGGTATTCCCAGATTTTGATGCTCGCCTGGCCGCTGGCGATACACGTTTTGTCCTGAAATGGTTGCAACAGCATATGTACTCCCTGGGTGCCATCTATCAGCCCGAAGACCTGATCAAGCGCGTTACTAACGAAGCGCCAGACCCATCCTACTTCGCACGATATCTAACTGCAAAGTTCGAAAAAATCTATAGCCTGGCGTAAGCTACCTAGGGACTATCCAAAAACACATGAGAAGAGCGTCCGCAGGGACCGCTCTTCTCATGTGTTTTTGTTTTTTTACTCCCTCCCTTGTTTAAATTTCAATAGCATAGTATACTAGATTTTAGTTTACTAAAACTTTTTATTCGAGAGAGTAAATTATGCATATGGTATAGGCTTGCTAGCTTCTGGTCTCTCTTCATCGACAACCGGTACCCTGGCAGGTCAGGTAGTTTTGCAAGGCTTTCTTGGTAAGCATGTTAACATGTGGATCTGGCGTCTTATCACCATGGTGCCCGCGTTGTTGGTCATAGCACTTAACGTTTCGTCTGTTCAGGTACTGGTCATTAGCCAGGTCGTTTTGAGCTTGCAATTGCCTTTTACCATGCTGCCTGTATTACTATTGACACGTCGCCGGGATTTGATGGGCGAACTTGTCAATACACGTAATACAAATATCATGAACGCGATCATTCTGCTGGTTGTAACAACCTTGAATATAATCTTGCTATATACTCTCTTTTGGGGTTAGTAGAACGCTTGCAATCTTTGTCAGCCCATAGTCGAGATGGCTTATCTAACGATATGTGTCGACTATGGGCTGACAAAGAACGTTTTTGGTGCGTTTCTTTTCTTTGCAGCGGCAGGCTCAATCTGATTCGAGTGGCCGTCTAAGCTCTTCCAAAACGGAGTGCGCGTGCCCCTCGGATTTTGTCATTATTTTTTGTAACATAGTCCTCCCCATGACGAGGCTCATACAGAGAGCAGCGCATCACGCTCTTCTTGTGTAACTCAGAAATGCGAAGTAAGTGGAAGTGACAAGTTATCTGATGCAAACTGACTTTTCCAAGAAATCCTTCTATACTCCCCTCGTGACTATCACTCAGTGGGCTTAACACCCTTTTGCGGAGGATGTAAACTAAGATTACAGCTTCCAGAAAGAGGGCATGATGCCGAAAGCACAAAGGAGCTTCACACATGAGTTCAAAGTCGAAGCTGTGCCGCTCGCGTAGTCCAGCAGTAAACTGTTGGCTCAAATGGCACGCGACTTGGGGATAGCCGACAGGAGGCTGTGCTAGTGGCGTAAGCCAGCCGCCATGCAATGCGAACAGACCTTTCCCGGCAGTGGTCGCCAGACCGCGCAAGAAGAAGAAAGAGGAGAGGAGATGAAGCGTGTCCCTTCCGATCAGCACGACGGGGAGAACGCCTTCGGGCGCCCCTGTGCGAGGCTGCGCCAGCGCATGAGCCTGACCCAACGAGCATTGGGTCGGCTCCTTGGCATCAGCGAGCAGGCTATTCAGCATTGGGAGCGCGGCGTACACGCTCCCACCCCAGAGCATCTCGAGCGCTTGCTCGCCCTCTGTCTGAAGCGCCACGTCTTTACGCCCGGCCGCGAGCAGGAGGAAGCGCACCAGCTGTGGCTGTCCGCCGGGCAGCAGGCGGGCTTCGCTGCCTTCTGGATGCGGGCGCAACTGGCGGCACCCTCCGCTCCCCTTGCTCTCGTGGTGCTGAAACGGCAAGCAGCCCAGACTGCAGAGCCGAAGGCCAACCAGGAGCCTGCGCCCCCTTCGTCGCACTTTGATTGGGGGGATGCCCTCGATGTGCACGATTTTTACGGGAGAGAGGCCGAGCGCCTCCTGCTTGAGCAGTGGGTGCTCGAGGAGCGCTGCCCGGTGGTGAGTGTGCTGGGCCTGGGCGGCATCGGCAAATCCACACTGGCGGTCACGTTCATGCACCAGGTTGCCTCCTCTTTCCAGGCCGTGGTCTTTCGTTCCGTGCGCGATGCCCCTCCGTGCCAGGACCTGCTCGCCGACTGCCTGCAAGTGCTCTCGCCTCAGCCTCTGCC